>ODAK010008252.1_pt1 | contig 10434 bp, 13 predicted proteins | sample 1539591 | NCBI WGS metagenome assembly ODAK01 (sample SAMEA3539303, study PRJEB22396) | soil metagenome | biome: tundra; feature: field; material: soil | place: USA | collected 2010-05 | depth 0.15 m | reverse complement strand
ACGCCGCCAACGTCGAGGCCGCGTGAACGCCGTGATCCGAGAGCAATCCACGCCCTACGCGAGGGTATCGGACGAGTTCAGTGCCAAGCCCGTGCAGGTCCACGTTTGGCTCGACACCAGCGACGGGGCTCGAGTCCGCCTCGGCAGCAGCGAGATCGTCGAGACGAAGGCCAGAACTTCGCCCTACCAAACCATCTACGAGTTCGCGACCAAGCGCACCGAGTAGTCCGGATCAGCGCACCCTAGAAGAGCGACGGTCCGCACGTGCGAGAGCGCGCTCAAACGGGTCGTCGGGCTCCGCGTCGTTCGCCGGGCCCGGCGTCCCTTCCGGTGCAGCGACACGGGCGCGCTCGACCAGGGCGACGACGTCGACGTGGCGGTAGACGACCGCGCGCCCCGGTTTGAACGCGGCAAGTTCGCCGGTTTTCTCGGCGCGGTGCAGCGCCTTGAGCTCGACCCCCATGTCGACCGCCTCCACGCGCGTGATGAACCGCCCGCCCCCGTCGCCCGGCCGGAGGGGAGCGGGCGACGGGGGGGCTTGCTCGCGAAGCTCGGCGGCGATGGCCGTCGCCAGCGCACGAATCGATTCGGGGTCGAGTTCGATGGTGAGCCTCCCCCCCGGCCCTATGCCGCGCGGCGCCCTCTGCCGATCGAGTCGAGAGTCGCCCCGGAACCCGGGTTCCGGAGACCGAACGTGGCGCCCGCAGAGCAGCCAGCGGTATCGAAGGGACAGCCCCCGGTCGCACTGCCAAGCGACGACCGGGAGCCAGGAGCAGCGTCCAGATGACAGCTACCACGGCCCCCGCCGGGGGCACGATCGAGCGTGGGGGACATCCCCCAACACGCGTACGCAAGTGCTTGAGATCACTCGATCAGAGAAGAACAGGAGAAGAAATAAGGGAGGGAGGGGCGGCAGAGGCTCCTGCGAACCCGATTCACACGACACCCCCCGAGCGAGCGGAGCTCGCGAGTGCACGCGCTGTCGCGCGTGCAGAGGACTGGGCACGGGAGGGCTTCCGGTACGTCGACGGGCGGGGGTTCAAAGGCGCTCGCATGTCGGGGCGTGGCTTCACGTTCGCGCGTCGTCACGCGCTCGCTGCGGGCCACGCGAAGCCGACCGCGGTGATGATCGGCCGCTGGCTGAGCGCGGAGGCACTGCGCGGGCCGGGCGAGCTCGGGATGGTCGAGCTTGACGTGGGGCTCGTGCTCAACGCGTTGCACGGGAACGTGGAGCTCGCGTTCGGAGGGCTCGAGCGCGTGCGCGAGATCGTGATCGACCTCGACATCGCGGAGGACCCCGCGTTCCCGGCGTTTCTACGCGAGTACCGCGCGCCGCTCTACGCGGCATGGTGCGCTGCGAACCCTGCAGCCAACTACGGCGACCGCGCGTACGACTCACTTCGACGCCGATGGGAGCGCGATGCGTGGACGGCTTTCTACGGCGGTCGCATCCAGGCGACGATCGCACTCCTGCGCCGGCGAATGCGTGCCGCGGGCATCCCCGATGGCGCCCTAGAGGTCGTGACCAGCGCGTCGCGCGGGGTGCACTTGTCGCTCCAGCTCGACGAGCCGGTCGACGTCCACGCGGCGGCGCACGTGGCGCGGCGGCTCGCCCTGTCGCTCGCCGTGCCCGAGGGCGTGAGTGTCGAGGCGTTCCCCGTCGCCACCAGCGGCCTCGGTCGAATGTGCGGCGCGACGCTGACGGGGCGGCAGCGTGCTTGCTCGGACGGTCTCCGGGGCACCGGCGCCGATCGTCTCACGGACCTGCGACGGCACAACGACCGTCCGCGCGTGACCCTCGAGCTCCTCGACGCCCTCGCGCGGGTCGAGGTCGCGAATGACGCCTCCCGGAACCCGGGTTCCGGGGCGCTCGTCCCGGTCGCCGAGCGGCCGATCCCGCGGTGCGCGCACCGCGACCCAGACTGGGCGCAGCTTCGCGGACACGCGTTCGTCACGCGCGTCATCGAGATCGTCGAGACGACCGGCATCGAGGCCGGCTGCTCATGGGAAACGATCCGGAAGATCGCTCCCGCGTTCCGCTACGCGGGCCACGACTTCGCCGGATCACTCTCGGGACTGCGGCGCCTCATCGAGCGCGAGGGCAACACGGCCTTGAGCTGCCAGACTGATCGTGGACGGCGCGAGCTCCTGGCGGTCGCCGTGAGCCAGCTCCGGCACTTCGATCGCGGACTCGCGGCGGGGCGCTGCCGCGTCGGGGACCTGCAGCAGCGCGGGGATTCAGGGCGGCTGCGTCGCCTCCTCGGTGAGCTCGTGGCAGGCCAGAGCGTGCCGCAGGGCGTGCCGCTCAGAGCCGCTGCGGCATAGCGTGGCTCCATGCAGCAGCAGAAGCCCCGCCTGGTCGTCCGCGTGCGCGTGCGCGCACCCGCCGAGCCCGAGGACGTCGCGTGGCTCGAAGGTTTGGCGACGCGCCTGCTGCGCATGACGGACGCCGAGTTCGAGGCGTTCGAGGCTCTGCCTCCAGCGGAGCGCTTCCGCCGCGTTGGGTCGTAATCGGCGCCGCATCGGGAATGCGCCATCCTCAGGCACGACGCGCTGATACCCTTCGACACCATGATCAAAGGCGCTTTCGTCATGATGGACGCTCTCGGCTTCAAGGCCGCATCTAGGGAGCACCCCGGCGAGTTGCTGGAAAAGATGCACGGTCTCCTAAAGAGCGCCGGCTGGGTTGAGAACCTCGGTCAACGCTTGAATCAGGACGGTTTTTCAGAGGTCCCCCAGGTGACGTTCCTGTCAGACACGATAGCAATAGGACTGCCGATCATGGTCGAAGCCCGCCTCCAGAAGACGGACATAGAGCATGCGGTTCATGCCCTTTCACTGGCGTCCGCATTGGCCGGTAGTCTCATCCTGAAGGCCGGCCTGGCGCCGCTTCCGATGGCTTACCGTGGCTGCGTGTCTTTCGGCGAATACGAGATGAACGAGACTTTCATCCTGGGCCCTGCCGTTAACGATGCCGCAGAGCACTACGAACTCGCGGAGTGCGCCGCCGTTTGGCTAACCCCGACGGCCCTTACGATTTGGAATGAAGGCGCTCCGCTGGCAGACGAGTCGACGTCTCGAGCCATGCATCCGTGTGCGATTCCTCTCAAGTCCGGCGCCGTCTTCGAATCCGTCGCCGTCAATCCGTTCTACAACCACACGCTCCCCACCGCGGCTGAGCGCAAGTCGTGGATTCAGTCAATACTCAGCACATTTCGCGGGCCGATCTCGGTTCACGTGAAGCGCCAGGCCACCGCGAAGCTCCTGGCTACCTTTGACGAGGCCCTGCCGGTTCAGTGAGTCGCTGCGAGGTGCCTGCCGGCCACGGCGGGAGGCATCGTGTACGGGTCGGCTCGGCCGAAGCCGCCGCGAGCGATGCGCCGGTTCGAGCTTCGGAACCGTGCGCGACTTAGCATCGAGGCGGAGCCCGCCCCGGCGTCGCCCACGATGAGCAACGGCTAACCCCGCGTTCGCACGTCGGATCTTGGAAACGCTGAGCGGGTGCCGGAGCGCGGATCGATCGCTGCGGAGCCTGACGCTGACGACGCCTTCCGGCTTTGGTCCGATCGGTGGGGCGGCGGGCGAGTTCACGCAGGAGCTTGGGTACCGGGCGAGCGCCGGGGTGCTCCTGGCGGTGGACCGGCGCGGCGCCGGCACCGACGAGCACCTGCACGGGGTGGTGCTCGTTCCACGAGACGAGCCGGTGGTCGAGCGATGGTGCGAGCTGACGGGCGCGAATCCGGACGCGTGCGACTGGGAGCAGGTCGCCGGTTGGAATCGCTACCTCGCCGGCGACGCGCGCAAGCTCGTGCCGAACCTGACGCGGGTCGTCCGCTACGCACTCAAGCCGTGGCCCGACTCGCAGGGCGAGCGGGAACTCGACGAGGACGTCTACGCGAGCGGCGCGCTGGCTGCCCCGTGGGAGGCGTTTCGAGCCGAGGACGGCCCGGAGGGCGCACCCGACCCCGACGAGCCCGGGAAAGCATCTCCCCGCCCCGGCAAAGCGTCTCTCGATTGCGGCCACTGCGGGCGCCCGAAGCCGACGGGCATCCGGAGCCACGCGGTCTGGTGCTCGGTGGGGTGTCGGCGTGCGGCGTCGAAGCAGCGGCGGCGCGTCGAGACGGGGGGTGGACGATGAGTCGGCGCGGCGCAGCGGCGCAGGTCTATCCCCCGGACGACCTCTTCGATGCGGTCGACGACTGCGACGAAGAGGCCGAGCGCGCGCGGACCGCTGCACGTCACGCTCGCGACGCCGCCGAGCAGGCCGCCGCGGAAGACGAGGACGCCCGAGTGGGGCTAGCCGTCATTTCGTCGGGGGGGCGCGCCGACGCTCGTTCCAGGGTGGGTCACCCGAACGACGAAAGGTGGATCAACAAGAAGGGGCCGCTGAAAGGCCAGCCCGAACTCGTCGCACGCCTGGGGCACCTCCGTCCGGAGGCGAAGCTCCAGCACAAGCACACGCTGAAGATCCGACCGGCCAAGCCGCGGGTACTCGTCGCGCGGTACTCGACGCCCAGCGCAGACCTCATCGAGGACAGGCACAACGTCCTGTCCACGGCCGCGAACATCCCCAACCCGGCGCCCCCGCGCCTGATGCTCTACCAGCGCCGACTCGTCGACGGCTGGAACTTCTACATCGGCGACTACACGCCGCCCGAGAAGCGATAGCCCGGGCCCCGATCTTCGCGGGGGCGCCGGCCGCTGCAAACGAGGCCGGCAGCGCCCCGGCGTCGTGGCGACCGCCATCGCTGCGTTCATCGCCACGCGTCGAAGCGGAGATCGCGCGCCGCACGTTCGATGCGTGAGCGGTCCGCTAAGCCGCTGCGCGAGCTTTGATTCGCGAGGGTTCGTGCGGTTGTAGAAAGGCGGGGCGTAGAAAGACCACGCCCAATCCATGATGGGGGCTCGGGCAACGCGCCTCCGGATCTGCGCGGTGCGTGCAAACGCGCGGTATCGTCCGCGGCGGATCACCCCAAATGCCCCGAAAGCGCCGTTTGCCGTCCCAGCTCCCCAAACCTGGGCCCGAAGCTTCCGATCGCGAGCACCTGATCCAGCGCGTGGTCGCGCTGCGACTGCGCTGCCTGCCCCTGGGAGTGATCGAGCGCGTGGTGCGCGACGAGTTCGCGGGCCGCTACGGCGAGACGGCGACGCGCTCCGCCCTGCACGAAGGGCTCGCACGCCTACACGACGCACATCAATCGGAGAAGCGGTTTTGGCAGTCCGAGCAACTCTCCCGATTGATCTCCGTGCTGGGTCGACTGCTCGCGAACCCGGAAAAGCTCACGACTGGAAAGCTGAACGTGCTCGTGAAGGTTGAGCAGTTACTCGCGCAGGTCATGGGAACGCTCGCGCCGGCGGAGGTGCGGGTCGATTCTTCCGTGGCCGTGCAGGGCGCGCTCGCCGCGATGATCGCCAACCTCACGCCCGAGCAGGCCAAGGCCATGACCGACCGCGCTCGCCTAAACAAAGCGAAGGCGGCCCGACTTGACGAAATCGAACCCGGCTTCCAGCTGCCGGTCCCACCGGCGAGGAACGGCGCGACGAACGGGACGCGCGACGGGAGGGTGCACTGAGGGGTTCCCCATTCGCCGCCGATGCCCGGAGAGCCGCCGATCGCCATGGGCCAGTCGAGATTCGACCGACGACGCTGCGGTACCCGCCGGTGGTGCCCCCCCTCGCCGCCAGGTCCCAAGCCCCTGCCGATGCTGAAGCCGTGCCCGTCCGGGGCGGGGCCGAACCAGACACCGGATGGGCTGGGAAGTTACCAGCTTCGTCAGTCCCGCGATGATTCATCAAACAACGCTCGCAGTTGCACCCCGTACGCGACGGCGAACGCGATGAGCGTCGAGATCGTCGGATTCGCTGCCCCACTCTCGATGCGCGCGACGTGCACGGGATGGACACCGACAGCCTCGGCCGCAGCTGCCTGCGTCATCTCTCGGGCGAGACGAAGCTGCCGCAGCCGGGCGCCCAACCTTCGCCGCTCGCGACCAATGGTCTGCACCAGCGGCTTGCGCTCGTGAATCTCCGACCGTCCATGCGCGTACGGAGACGGGCGCAGCGGACGAGGCACGCCTTTGGCGTACGAGAGCCAGCTCTTGAGCTACATAACTCATGAGCTAGTATATAAGAGCACGCAACTTCGCGGCTAGACCGGGGTACGTCATGAAAAGGAGTGCACTCGTGTGCACGACGGGCATGGTGGGGTTCACGGTTCTTGCGAGTTGTGCAAACGAGCCCTCCCCCCGAACCCCGTCGCAACGCGACGACGCGTTCAGGGCGCGACTTGCACGAGAGTGCGGAAGTACCGACGTTGTCGACTCGTGTCGCGACTACGTGAACCGGCTCGCGGTCCGCTCCATGTTGTGTCAGAAGGCCGCGGCCCCCCCCTCCGACTGCGACGAGGCGATCGAGCGCACGCGTATCGCCCACGTCCGGTACGACGACCTCGAACGCGAGCGTGAAGACGGCCTGCACGCTCAGAAAACGATCGCGCGCGAGGACGCCGAGCGCGTCGCGGTAAATAAAGAAGCCCGCGCGCGGCGTGTCGAGCAAGCGAAGCGAAATCTTCAGGAGTGGTTGCAGAAAGCGAAGGAGGAGTGCAGCGGAACGCTCAGTGCGGACGTGTGCCGGCTCGCTCCTGCCGGCAACTGCGACCCAGATGACCGCTCGACGGGCACGACGCCGTACCACTGCAAGACGCCACCTAGCGGCGTCACCGACGAGCAGCGCGAACACTGTGTATCGACATGCAAGGACGTCATCGACGAAGGGCTAGAGCGTCGATTCACGAACGCGCTCAAAGAGTGCGTCGACCGGTTCGTCCAGGCGAACGGTCGAGGAACGGTCGCGTGCGACGTCGGCGTTTCTCCTTCTCCGGACATCGCGGCGGAGATGCTCTCGGCGCGGACGGACCAGTGCTCGAAGACGTGCGCGGCGGAAAGCCCAAAGGCGCTCGCGGAGGCGAACGAGCGTGTCCGGGCGGAGACGGCGGCGCCGGCACTTGTCCTCGCCTACAAGCGCTGCATGGTTGTCGCGGACTCAACGGCCCTCGCGCGCAAGTACCAAGCGTATGACTCCGACCTCTACGCCGATCTTCTTTCGAGGGCGAACGCAGTCTGCCGGGGCCGCAACCGGTGCGATTGGCTGGAAGCCTACAGCGCGATGGCATGCACCTACTCGCCTTGACTCCCGGGACCCCGCACGGAGGGCGGCGGATGGACTCCTTCGGAGGATCCGCCGGAGTGATCCCCGTTGAGTTCGGCCCGTTCGCCAAGGAGTCTTCGCCGCAGGCAAGAACCGCCTACCCTCGTGATTCCACCGGCCGAGGGGACGTTCGACCCCGGATCTCCCCACGGCAGGCCCCACGCGCACGCGCGATGGAGCCTCAGCGAGGCACGATGACGCACGCAACGCCGCGAAGCGTTTTGGTCTCCGCCCTCGCGTTGCGCGTTGCGCTCGTCGCGGCGATTAGCGTCCGTCGGAAACGCCGATGTCGCTGAAGCCTTGCCCCGAATGCGGCCGTCCGGTCTCCGACCTCGCTGCGAGCTGCCCCCTCTGTGGCCGCCCCGTAGACGCGCCCACGGTTGGGGAATCCGCCGTAGGCAAGCAGTCGCCCGGGACGTCTCCGCGTCGCCCCTCGACCGCTGCGCGACAGGCGTTCCGGCTTCTCCGACTGGTGCTGGCAACCGTTGCCGCGATTGTGGCAGGCATGATCTTGTTGGCTTGGTGCAACAAGCAGAAGACCGATGCAGAGAACGCTGCCTACCATGCGGAGCAGAACCGGAGGCTCGCAAGCGAGCTTGCCGCGCAGAAGCTCAAGAAGGAGGCGGAGGACAAACTTCGGGCCGCGTGCGGGGTGGCGGCGGACGCCCCGATTTACGAGGCATTCGCGATCAGAACCCAGTGCCAGGAGTCAGTTCGCCCGCACCTGAAGGCGCCCGGCTCCGCCGACTTCCCCGGCCTCCTCGATAGCGACGGGACGCCGTTCAGCATGGACGGCTGCGTCACGATCTACAACAGCTGGGTGGACTCGCTGAACTCGTTCGGAGCGAAGCTTCGACAGGAATACGCGTGCACCTACGACCCGCGGACCGGACGGACCAGCATCGAATTCCGATAGTCCTCGCGCGCGCGGGACCGGATATTTGCTACAGGGGCGTGCGGGCGATCGTTCAGGCGGCGTGCATAACCGGGCAACAAACGCCCCCACGGGTGGCACGCCCGTGAGCCATCGCGTATGCGGAGCGCGCGATCCGCATGACGCTCGCACCGGGGTCGGACGCTCGCGGTGTATGAACCGCAGAACGAATCTGCGGCCTTCGGGTATGGTCATGGCCGATGCGGGGGGCGGCTGGGCACAAGGGGGAGGTCGATCCCCAGTTCAATGCAGACACCGGCGGGGCTCCGCGCGTGCGCGCGACGATCGTTTTGATCGGTGCCGTTCTCGCCGGCACTGCATGTTCGGGCGCCGCCCAACTGGTGCTCAAGGGTCCGATCGAGGATCGCTGCAGCGAGGCCGGCCTGAAGGGCTGCGAACCCTTGACCGATGGCGTCCTCGAGTACGTCGACGGCGATCGCGAGGAGGCCATGCGGAAGATCAAGAAGGGCATCGCGCAGAACACGCCCGACCAGGTCCGGGAGTTCGCGGCGGGTCTCCGAGCCCTGAAATCGATCCCAGGTGCAGACCAGTACATTCACCCCCTGCTCGAGGTTGCAGACCTGCTGGCGCCCGATCAAGGTGAGGCTCGGGTCGTGCCGCACAAGGCGAGGGGCCACGCCAAGCCCGTCGCTGCGACGGACGACGAGCCCGCGACGGGCCAGGAAGCGAGCACGGATGGAGGCCTCACGGTCACCAATGATGGTGGCCCGGCCGCGGAGCCGCTCGCGGGCACGACGGTACCTTCGGTCGACGAGGACGCCGTCCCGTGCGTGCCGTTCGCCGGAACACGCGTAGACGTGGGCAACGTGGTCGGCCGCTGCGCGACGGTCGCGACTGGTCCGTTGGTGGTGACGGACGTCTGGACCACGGGCACCTGCGCGAACGATCTGTTCGTCGGAGCCGGCGTACCCGGCCGTCCGCGCTGGGCGATAAGCTCCGCCGCTTCGGCTCCTCTGAGCGTTCACGGCGCCAACCTGCCGGTTGCCGACGGCGAGTCGCTATTCGTGGCTCAGGCGGCTCCTTCGCTACAGGCTTTGCGCCATGACCTCCGGTGCGCGGTCACCTGGGCGGCGCTGCGCCGGTAACTCGGCGGACAGGTTCGTCAACGGGACAAACCTCTGCTGCTCGCCACGCTCTTTCCGTCGCAGCACGTCGGACCTCGAACGCGCCGCGAAGCTCGCCGTCGACGAGCCCGCGACGGAGCCGGTCGCGGTCGCGGCGAGCTGAGACGGGCCTGACGGTCCGTCCGGCGCGCACCACGCCGCCGGTACCCGCGCGGGCCTACGTCGTGGCGACGAGCTCCGTCTCGAACTCGACGACGGCCGGTCATCTTCGCGAAAGTCGTGATCCATGAAGGTGAGACGGTCACGTTGCTGCAGTTCGTTTGCCCGACGACGATGGTCATCGAGTTCGCGCGGATCAAGCGCCGGTCGTGCGCGTCGGTCGCGACATTCGAGAAGTACCGGGCGATCTGCGAGCGGCAGCGCCGCAGGGTGTTCACGGCGTCGACCGCTCAAGATGACGCGCCAGACCCGCCGACCGACTAGTGGACGGTGCCGAAGGGAGTCAGGTCGCGACTCTTCCGAGCGAGCGCGAGGCGTTCGCGTAGCTCGGCGGGCGCGTCGAGATCGTCGCGGACGTAGGCGGTCGTGAACTTCGTGTGGGTCGAGAACCTCACCTCCGAGGCCAGGCAATCGAGCAGCAGGTCTGAATCCGGGACGAGCGCGACGGGCTCCGAGGGGAGCGCGAAGACATAGACGGGGCTGCGTTCCGCGATGCGACGGCGGAGCGCCACCGCGGCGGGCCCCTTGCCAGTCACGCGTCCGCCCGAGCGGAGAACGCTGCCGTCTTCGAATCTCCAGGTCGTCACGACGAGACGAACCCCTCGAGCGCGAAGACGGACATCAGAACGAGAGGATCCCGTCTTTGGAGCTGCGGATCACGGGGTCGACCTCGCAGAAGCGGAACGGCCGAATTCTCGATCCGTCCCCGAGCAGGACCTCGATCTCCGGGAGATCGTCCTTCGTGAGCTTCGTGCGTCCCTTGCGCGCGTCGAGGAGGTCGACCTCCTGACCCCGGAACAAGCCCTTCGTCGGACCCATGCCCGGCAGGCAAACTAGGGGGAGCCTCGCAATCGATCCATCCGTGAGCTTGACCTCGACCTCCTCAAGCTCCTCCTTCGTGAGCATCATGAGCGCGTCGCAGAGGTCCATATCCTCGCCGCGGAAACGGCACTTGGTGGGTTCCACATCCAAAGCGTAGCTCGCCGCGGT
>ODAK010008251.1_pt1 | contig 10436 bp, 5 predicted proteins | sample 1539591 | NCBI WGS metagenome assembly ODAK01 (sample SAMEA3539303, study PRJEB22396) | soil metagenome | biome: tundra; feature: field; material: soil | place: USA | collected 2010-05 | depth 0.15 m | reverse complement strand
TAAACACGCATTGCGAGGATCAGCAACAGGAAGGCAAACGCAACGGAGAACCCGCACCAAGGCAACGTGACCGAACGGCTGAGACTCCGAGTGAGTACGCGAGCGCCGCCGGTGATCAGGACAAAGAAGATTGCGAGAGCACAGATCAACACGGCTAACGTAAGGAGCCACCCGGCGATGAGCTGCCACGCCGGAAGAGTGAACAGGAAGAAATTGAGCGGCTTGCCAAAAATTGGGTCTACGGCTCCGCCGTTGGCGTGTGGTGAGAACCAAACAAGTGCAAATGTTGTCCACTTCGTAGACATGGCGCCGCCGGTTGCCATGGCAATCACGAGAGATACGATGAGCGCGATGATCCGCAGAACACGTTCAACCGGGAGTTTCACTGGCTGACCGGCAATGAAAATCGTGTGTGCGTCTGGCAAATCAGGGAGGTGCGCTCGTTTCAGAGCCAGAAACGATCCATACAGAACGAGAAACGTGGCAACTGCAAAAGCTGCAAAGATGCCCCACTGAAAACTTAGTGTCTTAAAGAACACTTCGCGATAGCCGAGAGATCCAAACCAGAGCGCGTCCACGTAATACGACAACGCCATCCGACCGCCAAAGAAACTGGCGGCAATCACAACAAGAAGAAGCAGGAAGCGGCGGCGGCGGCGCGGCGAGGGGAACCGCGGCCAGTCAATAGTCTCAGGCATTGCATTACTCCAATTGCGCCAGTTTATTAAGTATTAGTCATTCGCATAATACTCCCTGTCTTCCGGCAGTATTTACATCACAAGGAGGGTTGAAAGGCAAAGCCTTCGACGGCGTGATTTAGATTGGACATTCTCGGCGTGCACAGCCTCATATCGTTCACTACGCCGCGCAAGCCCAACTAAGACTGGGTGGAAATCTGGCCCTGCAGCTCACGCGTTAGCCAGCAGTCGCGGCTGGGTTGTTTGCGGACGTAAAGGTTTCAATCAAGCAGTTGTCTGAGGGCGACCAATTGGACGACCAGCTTGCCTTTGCCGTGGCGGAATACAACGCTGGACAGCGCGGAGAAGCTGCCGCAATTTAACGCGGTCGCCGTCCCTGACTCTTGATCTGCACCTGCATCCACAGCGGGTTTAACAGGAATCGTCGATGGGAGCGGGTGGCTTCGGGCAGCAAGTCGTAACTTCTCTCCACCAATTTCCCTATGGGTAAATCACAAGCCACACGCACCGCACAGGTTGACCTCGATCCCGAGTTCCGCCAGCATCGCCGCCTTGGTTGCAAGTGTCGAAGCTGCGCTCGCGGAGTCTGGGGCATAGGCGACCTGGATGTGATTGGATCGATGGCGGCCCATGAACTGATCCCGAGTGATCCCGTACAAGATCGCATTCATGATTGGCCACTGTGGGGTAGTAATCGACCATCGCCGCTGGGTCTCCACGGACGGAAGCGTAACCGCGCGGCCTCGGCCGAGATCTGCGTTCAACTTGCCGTTCTCCACGAACACTCGGCTCCAGACGATTTCTCCGGGCTTACTGATGCCCTTGATGGTTCCCCCACCCAGCGGGAAGTACATAGGAGGTTGGCGCTCGCTCACCGCATCGGCATAACCATTCGCAAAATGATTCGGAGGAGCCGAACCCGAGATCTCGAACAACCAAACAAATTCCTCTGCACCATTGACCGGGAAGGCCTCGCCGAAACGAACGTCGTGAAGAGTAGTTTCCGGTGCGAAACCAAGATGACGCCAGACCCGGTTCGTGATCAGCGCATCGAGACCGGCACATTCGTCCACCTCGTTAAAGTGGGGGAGGGCAAGGTCCGGGAACAGCACACGCTGTGCGGTGCGATCCTTAACCGGGGGGCGGTCGACGTTGTTCAGTAATCCTTCTGCGAGATCAGAAGCCGGGCAGATGTCTTTGAGCCCCTGCTGATATTGAATGCCGATCGCGTCACATCCGAATTCGTCGGCGATACGGAGAACAGCAACATACATTCTGCACTGATCAAGAATCTGGTCGTCGGTGAGATCGCTGGCGGGGTCCGGTCCAGTGTGAAAGCGCATGCCCTTGCGGTCCAGCCAACGGCGAACCTCGTTGGCTTCTTCCTTGGACACGCGTCGCATCTCTGCGAATAGAGCCGACTGGCTGAGACGTTCCTTATAGACGCCGCACGCATGCAAAAGCTCATCGGGAATGATGGCGTTGTACATGCCCATGCAACCTTCGTCGAACACGCCCAGAATGGCTTTGTCACCTTTGAGCTTGCGACCCAAGTCCCGGCCGATGGCGGCCGATTCAGGGGGAAGCTGAACGGATGCTAAACTCCGAACGTGATTGGCATCGTGGACCACCGCTTCGCCATCCATCCATCGGCGAAGCCCGTGCAGAAAGTAGTCGTCTGTACAATCCGCACTCCACAGGGTGCTGTACTTGACTCCTGCCTTCGCCATGCACGCATTGAGATTGAGCATTCCGACCAGGCCAGGCCATTGTCCCGACCAGTTCGCGATCGTAAGAATCGGGCCGCGATGCGTGGTCAGACCGGGAAGAACATGATGACTGTATTGCCACACAGCCTCTACAACGACGAGGGGGGCATCCGCGGGAATTTGCCGAAAAATTTCGATGCCGTGGCGCTGGCTGTGAATGAACCCGTGCTTCTGGACAGGATCGTAAGGATGACCTCGGCGCACTGAGCGTCCGTAGCCGTGGATTGCAGCTATTACTTGGCACTCCAATTGTTCCTGTGCGGGCCAGCACGTCTGGTTCGCAGAAATGCGTAAGTCGCCGCTTGCTATCAGGATAATTTCGTCGTTCCTCATGACCTTCAGTCCTTATGAAAAAGGAATCCGCCTCCTACCCCTTGCGATTGGGCCGAAAGCGCAGTATGTACACCAACCCAAGCACCAGCATCCCGGCTCCCCACCAGATTCCGATGTGGAGGCCAGACATTGCGACCGGATGACTCGGCGGCACAAACAATCCATAGATTCCGGATCCTAGAACCAACGCGCCATAAAATGCGAGCAGCGAACCGATGAAGAACCAGATCGGAATAAAGTGCTGTTTCACTGCGCACCTCTCACCAGAACCAGATGTTTAACGCGACAAACACCACGGCAACCGCGGCCGCCCAGATTATCGGCCGGCGGAAAAACGAAAAATGACCTTCGGGAGCCAAGTCGGTCAACCCGTACACAAGCCCCTTGAGTTCATGCTCGGGCTTCGGCTTGGTAAACAAGCTGACCCCCACGGTCACCACAACATTCGCAATCAGGGACCACATGGCGCGATAAACGTTTTCCGCCATGTCCTTCGCATGTTCCGAAAAAGCGACATGCTGCAGTGCGCTCGGATCAAGCTTTACCCACGCCCACAATCCGAAAGACGTCAGGATGCCTGCGAGAAGCCCCCAAAAACCGGCGGCTGGCGTGGTTCGTTTCCAGAGCATTCCCAGGATGACGGTGCCGAACATGGGAACGATGAAGAACACAAAGATGACCTGAGCATAGACGATGATGCTCGAGAAATTCATGACCAAATAGGCAGTGCCGATGCTCACGAAGACGCCGAGAAGAGAGCACCATCGACCCATCGAAACATAATGCGCATCCGGCGCATTCTTTCGCAGCAAGGGCTTGTAGATGTCGTAGGTCCACACCGTCGTGAAGGCGGTTACGTTGCCTGCCATTCCGGACATGAAGCCCGCCACAAGCGCCGTTACGCCGAGCCCAAGTAGTCCAGGTCCGCAGTATCGGGCCAGCATGAGAGGAAGCGCTTCGTTGTAAGTGTGGACCCCTGGAAGGCCCGCCTGACTCTCCGGAACCAGGTGAAACGGCAGCACCGCCAGCGCCAGCAATCCCGGAAGAATGACGATGAGAGGCACCATCATCTTGAAGAATCCACCGATGATCGTGCCGAGTTGCGCCGAGCGCAGATCCTTTGCCGCCATTACCCGCTGCACGACCAGGAAATCGGTGGTCCAGTATCCGAATGAGATCGCCAAGCCCCAGCCGAAGACGATTCCGGTCCAGTGGACTCCCATTGGATTGCCCGCAAACGATCCGGTCGTCCTCCACATGTGAATGAAATCCTGGCCGGGAAAGTTCGTCTGGATGCGGTGGACCATTCCTGCCCACCCATGAGTCTCAATCAATCCGACGACGGGAATGACGCCGCAGCCAATCCAGATCAGAAAGAACTGCAGTACCTCATTGAAGATCGCCGAGAGCAATCCGCCGGCTGTCACATAAAGCGCGACGGTCAGCGATGAAACCCAAATACTGAAATGGATGTCCCATCCCAGAATGACCTTCATGATGATCGCCATCGAGTACATGTTGATGCCGCTCATCAAAATCGTCATGACCGCAAAAGAGACAGCCGAAAGCGATCGTGCGCCTTCTCCGTATCGCAACTTCAGATATCCCGGGACGGAGTGCGTCTTGCAGATGTAATAGAACGGCAGCATCACAAGCGACAAGAACAGAATGGCCGGGATGGCTGCAATCCAATAAGCGTGCGCTACCAAAATGCCGTACTGGTAGGTGGCCGCCGCATACCCCATCATTTCCAGGGAGCCGAGGTTTGCTGAGATAAAGCTCAGGCCTGCGATCCACGCAGTCATTTCGCGACCTGCCATGAAGAACTCTTCGCCCGTGTGGGTAAACTTCTTCAGGTAAAAACCAAGGCCGAGGACCAGCGCGAAGTACACGACGATGATCGCCAGGTCAACCGGACCGAGAGCAAGACGAGTGCTAGTCCCCTGCAACAACCAAGCTGCCAAAATCATTGGGCGCTCCCCACGGAATGAATCAGCGGCAGGAGTACGCGATCGAGTTCCTCGTCGTCCCACGCACCCAGCATCACTTCGCGGTACAGGCCCCAGTGCTCCACCTGTTCGACCGTCTGCCCTGGCGCTACTTTCGTGAGAGGACCGAGAGTTTCCATTTCGAGAAACTCATCATTCGTAAACGTCTCGAAGGAAGAACCGAAATCCGGATAGGGTTTCGTTGGATCTGCGGCCGCAGTTTTGACGAATGCCTCCTCGTTCAGGACATACACTGCCCACGTGTCCGGACTGAAGATACCCAATTTCTGAGCTTCGCTGTTCTTTGGATCCTGCCGAAGCAGCATGTACTTCTTCGTGAATTTCCAGCGGGGGTCCGTCAGGTCGGTGTAAGCCCACATCACCAGCGGATTGGTGGCCGCGAGTTGAGCGGGATGCTTACCGCGCGGCGGAAAAGCCGTCACGGCCATTCCTCCTTGCGCCATCATCGTGAGTGCCCACGGGGCAAACTCCAGCGCAAAAAGTGAGTGATTCGTGATCCGGTGCGCTACCGTAACGGTTGCCCCGGACGATGCCATGCGGATCTCGATTTCCTTTTGAAGATTCGTCAACGGTTCGATCGGCGCTCGCGCTATGAGCCCTGTCTTCGTCACTTGGATTGTGACCGGCACGTTGTCGGGGGCCCAAGTCGCTACCGGGTCTTCGGGAGCCTTCCAGACCCGATCCCCGCCGCGCAATTGAAATTTCTCTTCCCCGCTTCGTCCGAGCTGCTCGGGAAATTCTTTGAAAAGGTTCTGCCCTCCGACAAACCCGAAGCGAATTACTCTCGGTCCCACGTCGCCGGTTACGATCAACTCGATCTCGCCATTGCTGACGCGATAACAGTTCGACCAACCTTTGTACTCCGTTTTCTCGACCTTGACGCTGGCGTCCATATTTGTAGTGACGAGCCCGATCATTGCTGACAACAGGAGTATTCGAAACATTCGTCCTCCAAGCCGGCAAAAAAGAACGTAGTCATTTTGGCAATTGCTCTTTCAGCATTTCTTCGAAGACGGAAAAACTCGCGGCACGCGGCGTTGGTATCTGCCCAACATTTCGACCGAGTTCTTGACAACGGTCGGTCTTAGGGTCGTAGGCCGGCCAGGGAGGTAATCCGGGACCAGTTGGACGCGACGTTTTTGCGAACTGCACCCAGTAGTCAATGATGGTGTTGGACAGCGCTTCATCGTCCGGGCTGTTGACCCAACTCGTCCAGTACTTCTTGCTTAAGAGAATGCTCTCCTCGCTGTGGAATGCGCCTAAAGATGCGAACTTCCCCGCACCCAGGTAGCTGAAATCGTAGAGATACGCATTCTGACCAGCCCGGGTCATCTCGCACGCGAGCAGCCTTGAGCCAAAGCCGAATTCATAATCCGTGTCCATCTTTAAGAACGCGTCGGGAACATCGCGATCAGAGCGAGCCGGATAGGCAGCGAACGCATCTCGCGCGTGGGTCTTGAACGCCTGATCGAGCCAATGATGATATTCCTCGAGAGTCTTCGGGCGAAAGGCTGTGCCTCCTACCAGCGGGCTGGCAAAGATGGAAACCTCGTCAGAATTACTGCCCACGATCACTGGAATCTTGGCCTGCCTTCCCTGTACGAAGGTGATTGCGGGCTGCTCGCGAAACAGCCAGCCGTCCACCACCGGGTTGAAGTCCATGTCTTTGGTCTGTGCCGCGGTGTGCAGAAGTTCTTCCGCAGGGATAGCACGTAATTTGGCGAGGCCCTCCGAATTCCCCGCGACGCCTAGATTCTGTGCGAGACGTTTACCATCCGCCTCCGCATGATCAAGAAGCGGAGCAAGGCCATCGACACACACTCCGCTCTGCAGAATCGCTCGTTGAAAGAGTCCGGTGGCCAGCGGCGAAGCCATCAGGTCGCAGATATCAAGCGACCCGGAAGAAGCGCCGAAGACGGTGATCTGCGCAGCATCGCCGCCAAATTTGCCGATGTTTCTATGGACCCAGTTCAGGGCTTCGATTTGATCGAGCAAGCCGTAATTTCCCGAGGAGTGGTGGGACGACTCGGCCGTGAGCGCCGGATGCGAAAAGTACCCCAAGAACCCCAGACGATAGTTGATCGTGACAACCACCACGCCGTGCTTTGCGAGCACCGGGCCCAGAGGTGGCCACTCCTGTGAACCTTCGATGTTCCCTCCGCCATGAATCCACACCATCACCGGCAGTTTCGACTTTGCGGAGAGATCGGTTGTCCAAACATTCAGATAAAGGCAAGATTCGTCCGTCACCATCTGTTTCCGCCCCAGCATCTCAGGTAACCAGTCGCTTGGAAATTGAGGACAGGCAGGACCATATTCGGCTGCCTTGCGAACTCCCTTCCAGGCATCCGGCCTCTGAGGAGGCCGCCAACGCAGTTCTCCGGTTGGAGGTGCAGCATAGGGAATGCCTAAAAAGGCAACGTCGCTGGCATTCTCGCTGAAATGAGCTCCTTCCAGCGCACCACTATCGATCGTCACTTGCGAAGCAACTTGGGCACTCGCCATGCATCCGGCGAACAGAGCGCCGACAATCCCCTGCACCGCAAATGAACCGATCGATCGAATTCTCGAACCTGCCCTCATCTCGAATGGCATGTGCGACTTAGAAAACGTATTTCAAAGAAAACTGGAAGAAGCGCGCATCCGGCGTAAAGTTCTGGAAGAAGCGGGCGGTTGTGATCTGCCCTCCGTTTGAGGCGTTCGTCACAGCACTCGGCTGACCGTAGGCCGGAGTATTCAGGACGTTGAAGATGTCCGTACGGAACTGCAAGTACTGCTCGTGCCACGTCGTGAAGTTCTTGAAAATCGACATGTTGATACGCTCATAACCGGGCCCGTAAATCTGCAAACGACGTCCACCTAGATACTGGATCGCTTGCGCCATGCTTGTAATGAACTGGCCTGGACCGCTAAGCGGAATATTGTTGCCCGGGATTGGATTGGCGAACGCGCACGGGTTGTACCAATTCGTAAGGGTGTGGGTCTGCGTCGCGCACGTGACTCCCGTGTTGGACGGATCGGCGGATCCACCCGCGGCAAATGGGTTCCCTACCAATATGGCATTCGCATATCCGCCCTGTGCCGTTGGAATATCTGGATAAACGCTGAAGGGATTTCCGGACTGCGCAGCGAAGGTCAAGCTTGTCGACCATCCGCCCGCGACGGTGTCTGCGAATCGGTTGCCAACGGCGTAACTACGACCCGTCCCGAAAGGAAGCTCGTACAATCCGTTGAGCGTGAAGCGGTGACGCGTGTCCCACGGCGAATTGCTGTAGTCGTCAATCACCGGGATGAGCGCCGTGTTGCGGTAACCACTGTCCGTATTGTTGGCGAGAGGCGTGAGCGGTGTTTGGGCATCATCGAGAGCATGCGACCAGGTATAGGTTGCGAGAAAGCTCAAGCCTCGGGAAAAGCGCTTTTCAAATTTCGTCTGTAACGCATTGTATGTCGATACGCCAGAGTAGGAGGTGTAAGTCGTGCCGCCGAAATCGGGGAAAGGTCGCACATTTTGCGAAGTAAGCGTTGGGTTTCCAGGGTTGAGCAATGCCTTCGGCGCATTGACGTCAACGTATACGCCCAAATGCCGTGCGACGTTCCCAACGTATCCGACGCTGGCCACCATGTTCTTACCGATCGACTGCTCGATCGTTAGGTTGTAGCCCATTGTGTAAGGCATCTTGATATGCGGGTCGATGCCTGTGAATCCCGGGACCGAAATGAAGTTCTGGATGCCTTGGGAAAGAGCTTGCGAGAAGCCATCTTTCAAGGTGATTCCGCTGGACGGACAATTGCCCGCACCGCAGGCCGGAGGATTGAAATTATCGAGGAACTGAAATGGATAGTTGCTTCCCATGTTCGGGTTTGCACCTACACTCTCCAGTCCGCCGTAAAACATTCCGAAACCCGCACGTATGACCGTAGTACTTAACGGGGAATACGCGAGGCCAACGCGTGGCGCCCAGTTAGCCAATGGAGACGTAACCAGCCGGCGATTGTTCACGTATTGCAGCGCGATATTATCCGTCGCCAGAGTCTGCGTGAACAGCGGCGCGAGGAACACGTTCTTATCCTGGCTGGGCAGCTGGAACACACCCTGTCCGAAGCCCGGTCCCGTGGCCCCATTCACGAAGAAGTTGGCCTGCGCATTCGCCAGTTCCTCGTTCGGCTGATAGTACTCGTAGCGGAGGCCAAGATTGAGCGTGAGGTGGTTCGTCACTTTCCAGTCGTCCTGCACGTAAGCGGCGCGATACCAGCGGGCATCGGCAGTGCGTGACTGATTCGAAAGTTGGGCAAAATTCATTTGGTCTGCCATGAAGTCTGCGACGCCGTATCCCGTGGGATTGGCACTTGCGGGATTACTTGTGTATATCCCGTCGTAATACAGGAAGCCGCGCGAATCCGCCGGAACGGAATAGTCGTTGCGGATGCTCTGGAAATCGACTCCGGCTTTCAGGGTGTGGTTTCCGATAATCTTGGTTACGTTATCGAGATACTGGCCCACGTCCTGGTGCTCATCCACGGGGTAATAGGTGGAAGCGCCAAACGAAGACAGCCCGTTGATGTAGAAGCTAGGAAGTCCTCCGTTGTTGAAATAGCCGTCTTGGAACGGAATACCTCCCAACCCCAACTGAGCCGAGATGTTGTTCTGCGAATTCGGCTGCAGATAGCCGAAGTGCCCGTAATTGAAGCCAAAGCGAGCTTCATTCGTGAGCGTCGGCGAGAAGATGTGGGTCTCACTGATCGCGATGTTTTCCGCGAGGTTGATCTGGGTTCCATCCGCAGCATACGTACCACCATCAAGAATCGGACCCAGCGGGGGAGCTTGATATCCGTATTCGTGAGCGTAACTGAGCCGCACAAAGGCCTGGTCTTTTTGGCTGATCGTCCAATCAATGCGCGAGTCCCATTGGATGGTGTCGTCGGTGGAATTCGAGTTGCCCTTGTAGTTGTTGTAGGTCAAACCACCGTTGGTATTTGGCAATGGGAACAGGTTGAGAATTTTCTGGGCGAGCGGATTGATTTGGCCTGAGCAGAAAACGTTTTGCTGTCCACCGCACTGCAACAGGGTTGTTCCACCCGAGTTCGGCTGATACAGCTGGATCGGAGAGTTCGCGCCCGTCAAATTCTGGTTCAGCAATTCGGAGAAGTTTCCCTGCCGCATGAGCGCCGTCGGCACCGTGACCGTGTACGGCGTTCCAAAGACGATGCGGTTGGCTTCAATATCGCCAAAGAAGAAGAGCTTGTTCTTGATGATTGGCAGACCCAGGGTTGCTCCGAATTGGTTCTGCCGATATTTGGGGACCACTAGCGAATCGAAGTCGCGGGCATCGAGTACGTCGTTGCGGAAGTATTCCCACATATCGCCGTGAATCTGGTTCGTGCCGGCCTTGATGCTGGCGTTGAGCACCGCTCCGGCAGAGTGGCCGAACTCCGCACTGTAGTCACTGGTCTGGACCTTAAATTCAGCGAGAGCGTCCGGAGGAGGCCGTACTGCAAGGCTCGAACCGCCCAGGAAGTCGATGACGTTCAGGTTGTTGTCCACGCCGTCGAGCACGAAGTTGTTCTGCTCGGCGCGCTGGCCGTTGGCCTCGAAATCGCCCTTGCCGCCGGCGCGGGAACCGACCGTC
>ODAK010008250.1_pt1 | contig 10437 bp, 11 predicted proteins | sample 1539591 | NCBI WGS metagenome assembly ODAK01 (sample SAMEA3539303, study PRJEB22396) | soil metagenome | biome: tundra; feature: field; material: soil | place: USA | collected 2010-05 | depth 0.15 m | reverse complement strand
CGGCGGAAAGTCCCAACGCGCCGGAGTCCCGGACATTCGCGCGATCGGTCCCAAATGGTTGAGCCTGGTCAAGGGATATCCATTTCTATCAGCCAAGGCGCAATCGCGACGGGATCGATTGCGCTCGGCCTCTCATCATCGAGCGTGCGCGGTAGCAACATGATCCACATGGCGGTGCGTGAAAGCGACCCCGGAACGTGCCAACTCCCAGCTTCCGATGCGCGGCACGCAAGCGCGCGCAACACGCCCAGCGCGCCGAGATAGTCGATTCGTGTAGGCGATGCTTTTGCCTAAGAGCCCTGTGGCGGTGTTCAAGCGCGATAGGGTGCATATTCAGGTCCCTCTCGAGCCGCAGGGGAGGGTATCGTCGACCCAAGCGCGGGTGCTGTTCTAATTCGGGGTGCAGCGGTTCTGGCACGAATATTTTGAGAGACGTCCACGGATCCTGGGTGCCTTACTCGACGCGGCGGTGGCGGGACTCCGAAATCTGCCCGACGTCGAGCTCGAAGAGCCACCGCGCTTGGCCGATTTCGCTCTATGGATCAGCGCGTGCGAGGAAACCTTGGGAATGGCGCCGGGGGAAGCAATGGCGGCGTGCCTGGACAATTGCGCCGAGGCGCACAGTCTTGCGCTCGAGGCCTCCCCGCTCTACCAGCCGCTGGCCGAGCTGGCCCACGAGGGCTTTACGGGGACTGTCGCGGAACTGCGTGTGCGGCTTGATTCCATGGTCAGCGAAACGATGCGCGGCTCGGTGCACTGACCAAAGGCACCGAATGCCCTGGGTAATGCGCTCAGGCGCATGGTCTCGGTGTTTGGTACCTCGCGGGTTCGAAAAAGACCGTCAGTTGCTGCCAGTAGCCGTCAGTAAGTCGGCCGTCAGCCACCATCAGTGGGTCCGGCGGGCGCCGAGTCCTCTTGGTTACTGACAGCTACTGACAGCAACTGACGACGATTCCCGCATGTCGGCGATCACGCCGGGCACGGTACAAACGCTGGCGGCAGCGCGCGGGCCGAGTGTTGGCCGGCGCGGCGCATTACGCGTCGTCCTCGTATCGCTGCAGTTCCGTAAATTGCCAGTGATTTTTCCAACCTTAAAATGTCGCATAATCTGCGGTGACGTTGATGCCGCTAGGTGCGCTACTGCAGCCAGCGGCGGCAGTCGTCACCTTCCAGGCTAGAACATGCTCAGCTGGAAGCGTATAGTTAACATCTACCGCTACGTTCTGCGCCGAGAGTGTGACCGCCCCAATCGCTCTCACCACCGACCCCGAGTATACGTCCTCTAACGTAATGACACCGTTCGTACTACAACCGAATGGCGAAGCGTTAGTTGTGTTTGCTTGAATCCCATATACATACTCCGCATGAGAGATTGATGGTGAATTGTGCGCGAAAAGATTAGTCAGCGAAGTAGCGCTCGCGATGTAAGCGTTGGCGATCTTTGAATTTTCGAAACTTGACCCTGCGGCCAACGCATTCAGCAGGGCCAGTGGCGCTCTTAGTGTCGGACCGTAGTCATTCGCTCCGATGCGAGTATTTGAAGTTGTGTCGGACCTATTCAGCGCGACCTGCAACCCGGTAAGGGCATTGTTAACAGTATTACCTGAGACTTCGATGTTCTGGGCCGGATTCTGAGGGCTGGTCAGGACCGGTGGATAGTTTTGAGTCAGGCCGGTTATCTGGATAGCAGAACCGCCCGTTCCATTATAAATAATATTCTGAACGCTATTGTTGTCGATCTTGTCGTTAGCGCCGCCGTACACATTGATGCCCAAGTCAGCAATGGTGTTAAGCGAGTTACCAATAATTGCCACTTGGCTGCATTGGCCACAACCAATTCCCACATTGCTGACGTTCGTCGGACCGATCTTGTAGAGCGTATTATTCGCGATAGACCCGCCCGACGCCGAGTTGAGACAAATCCCGAACGTGTAGAGTGTGTTCTGGATCGAGTTGTTGTCGATGTTTGCCACAAAGTCGGTCGAGGGAGTAGCTTGCTCAATATTGCGTACCATGCAGTCGTTAAGCGCCCATGACTGCGGGCCGCCGTTCATAACATTGCCCTCGACTGTCCAGTTGATTGGCACGGAGGCTGACTCACCGTTCTGAAAGAGATAGATTCCGCCCGCCACATTGTCGAGAATATTGCCCGACATATTTGCAAATATATTAGTCGCTCCGCTTGCGGATGGGGCGAGCGCTTCTTCGAGCGCCGTATCGTGAGTATGGACAATATGATTACCGATAGCGGTGAAATGGGGGCTAAGACCTTGAATCCCGAGGCTCGATGTGCCAAGTGGCTCGTTGGAGTTATTTCCAGCGAGGGGGATCGCACCACCATCGCGTCCACAGTCGTGAACCTGGTTATGGCTTATATCTAGTTGACCCGCCGCAGTCCAACCAGTACCGGCTTGGATACAATAATTGGGCCAGCTAAGGCCTCCTTGAAAATCTCCTGCTTCAATGTCATGGATTATTATTGTGCCACTGTTGACACCAAGGAGACGGTCCTGACCAAGAGCGTCAGCGATGAACCCGACATTGTTTTGATTGCCGTCTACCGTCAGGTCATGCACCGTAATATGCCCCGCCCCGGACTTGTCATATAGGAAAAAGCAATTTGTCGGCCCCCATCCAAATGGTGCGAACTTCAGTACCGTCACGCCTTCGCCATCACCGTCCACGGTAAGATTCACTGGACCGGGGGCATAAAAGTTCGGGCAAGACGAGTTCATGCCTCCGCTCACCGGAAGGTCCGGAGAATCCATGTAGTAAGTTCCACCTGGAATGTGTAGGTGTCCATCTATTGCCACTGCGGCTGCTAATGCAGAAGCTAGCCCGATACCGTCGTTGTGATAAACTCTGACGCCCGTAGCGTTTGAAATCGCGCTTGTGACTAGGCGTAGCTTAGTCCTTCCGCCTCCGCTGCTGATCGTCGTAAACAATGGGCCTGCTTGGCTCGCGGTCGGGCAGGTCGCCGGGAAATAACCACTGGTGTGTGCATAGCCAGTATCCAGATAGCTTGCCTGCGGCACGATGTCATAGAACTGCGGCGTACAGCTTGGGCCAGTGCAGCGGCAGATTCCGTAAGCAGAAATCCCCGACATCGCCGTCCAGGTCAGAGAGTTTCCGCTGCCAGTATTGGTCGAAGGGTTCGGGATCGTCAGTGAAGCCGCACCGTTTGTAATCGTGTATGCCGAGCTGGAAGCCGACCAGCCACCATTCTTACCAATAGCGAAAATCTTGTAGGTGTAGCTGGTCGAACCAGTAGTTCCCGTGACCGTTACGGTCGGGGTTGGCACGGAAGGATAAGTATCAAGCGTGCCAGCGCCAAAAATTTCTATACCTTCGCTGTTCTGAAAATCCAATGCAGATGTCAGGGTAAGTGTGGACGACTCCGCTGAAATTGAGCCGAGTGTGGTCTGCGCGGATCCACTCACATAGTATGGAGGTCCGCTGTTCGGGATGATTGTTTCGACGACTTTTGAAGTTGTCAGACTGGTGGATGAAAGCGTGCCGACACCGCTGATGCTGTGACCGCCGCCGCTCAAGGTCAAGGTCAGTGGGTTCGAGACACCGCCTCCGCCTCCGCCCAAGCACCCGATGTTCATAAACAATCCTCCTGTCGTCGTGCAGCGCGGAGTTGTATTCTCGCCGAGGCCGGTGTCATAAACACTCGCTGCTGATAGCGAACTCGCACCAGTATTTGCAAAGCCATTCGCGTTCAGGTCTCCGTTCATCGGGTTCTGAACGCCCGACCCTGAAGTCCCAACCTGCGTATTGGCGAGCGACCGCCCGATCGTCGCCACCGACATGACCGGGACGCTGACTTGTGCTCCACATCCGCCGCCATTGCGGCAGATGACCGCGTTCATCGCCGCTCCTTGCAAGAGCGATATCGGAATGAGATTGCCGCTCCCATCGGTCGTCGCCGACACGTACTGCGGATGAACCGCAACACCGCCAGTTATCTGTGGCACCTGCCCCGCCGGTGCGGATGTCACGGTGGGATTGTTAGGCGTCGTACCATCCGGCGCGTAGACCACGCCGCCGATCGTACAAGCGAGAGGTGCGGCCACCGCTGATTGTGCGATCGCCAGAAACACGCAGGTCAAAGCGAGGAGAGGGAGGCGTTTCACGGCGTTGCGGTCTTTGCTTCGACTTATGATGCTGAGGAATATCTGCTTCATGTCCGATGTTTATCTTACTTGCGCCGCGAAATAGTCGTAATGGCCCTGCCCCCTGTAGGCATGCCGCCGATGAGTTAGTCTCTGCCGGAAAGGAAGGCAGGCATGAAACGAGCACGATTTAGCGAGGAGCAGATTATCCTTGCGGCACAGCTCAGCGACGCTGTCTTCGCCGCGCAGACCGGCAATCACGATCCTGACCTTCTCCTCCGCTGAGTACTGCCGCCGCGTCGCACGGCGGATGTCGCGCACTGCCTTTTCCGCTTCTTCCGAATGCGTATCCGCTTTCGATCTCATCTCCGCTCCTTTCGCGGTTACGATGAGCCAAAAACCCTCTCTTCCTCAATCGCTCCAAACTGTCCAACTTGTGCTGACGGGGAACAGTCAGGCGACCTTCCAGACCGCGCTCTATCCTTTGGATTTTCTGGCGCTCGCCGTTTTGAATCGCTCCTTGTGCCTTCTTTCCGGCTTCGCCACTCTACTCGACAGCAAAAATCTGATATCCGCTGCGCCGCTGACAAGACTTCAATTGGATAACTGTCTGCGCTTCTTCGCTTCAACCTTGGTCGAGAATCCTCATGAGTTCGCATGAAGGTTCTGGCAGGTGGCCGAATCGATCGCATTAAGCACAAAAATCTGGAATGGAACAGAGGATTCAGAAATAGAACGCGTATTGCTGCACCTGCACGGCTTAGTCAGCGGACTACAGTGTTGGTTGGCCGCACCTCGGACTTGCGGAATACGAACTTAACGAGACAACGACTGCAGGGCGCAGTGTCGTGTCTTGAAGGTAACTGAACGAGTCGTGAATCGCGCTCAGGCTCCGGACGCCATCAATGACGTATGCGCCGGCGTCGCGCGAGCGCGTGAGACCGCGATCAACTCATTCAAAACATCCACTACCATGTGTATCGACGTGCCTCGGCACCTGCAGGTCACGTCTTTCGAAATACGAGATTTACGGTACAAGGAAGAATATCGCCTAAAAACCTAAGGCGACTCAGAATAAAGTAGTAGACCGTCTGGAGTGGCCTTCGATCCGTAAGGGTAGGATCGAGCAGGCAATCGCAGGTAAGCCCGAAATCAGAGGCCATGCGTACGATATGACGATATACGAGTACGTCCTCGACATTGGGACGTTTTGCGTCCACGCGTCGGTGTGCTAGCGAATAGATGTACCGCCTGCAACCGGGCTCATGCAAATAGAACGCAGCACCGCCGGGACGCAGGAGCCGTGAGATTTCGGCCAGCGTGCTACGGTGTTGGTGAAAGTGGTGAGCGGCAGCAAAAGTGAATATCAGGTCAAAGCTACCGTCAGGGAACGGGACTTTGTTGCTCGGGCAGGCACGGGTTTCGATGGTGGTACGGAATATGTGCTCCCACTTGTAGACCGACCGCACCGCGGCTGCTGCGACGTCTGTGGCAACCACTCGCGCCTGGGATGCATACGTTTAACGATTACTGAAGTCCATCCCTGGCCGGCACCGAGTTCAAGGATATCTCGCGCGTGCGCGAAATCCTCTTTGAACTCGCGCAGCTTTTCGAGAAAGACCCTGGCGTCACCCATCTTGTTGACTATATTCTCGACGGAGTCCGAGTCCGGGCGCTCAAGGGGGTCGGTCTCCCAGAACGCGACCTCGAGCACCTGCTTCTGCTGGGCTGAATTCGCGCATGCCATTGTTTTTGACTCTTCCAATACTCTCAGGGTGCTACGGCGGCAACGGCGCACGCGCCAGAATTATGTGGCTGCGTGAATTGCCGATCAGCTCATTTCAAGGTGTTCTCTACCACTTCTCCGGAATTTCCGTATATGGACCTTCCCCGTTGTTCTGTTGCGGATGGTCAAGATTACCACCTGGCCCATCATGAGACCGTTCTAGAAAACGGGGCTGCGTCCATCCACATCATTTTTGACTTTGTAAAACAAGCGATTTTTAGCCCAATAGCCGCTCTAGCGTCAAATCGGCGCCAGTCTGGAGGTTACAGCCCGCTCTCGGTGGCCGCAGTGGCCCGCTGCGAGCCTTCCGGCCGCCTTCCAGGACATCTCCGCGGCTCTTACAGGGAATTCTCGACGCACCGCTCCCTGCTCTGCGTTCCATTGACCAAGTTTGTAGGCAATCAACGTTCCGTCTATCCCGCCGGCAAGGCCGCGATCTTCCCCCGCATGCCGGCAAACAGCCACCGCGTCAGATGCCCCCCTCGGCCAACAGCAACCAGTAGTAGCGTGCGTGCTTGATCAGCCATCCGCCGGTTTTCACCAACCGTCCCCGCGCGCCATCTTGAAGACGGTTTTGACGATGATCTTGCAGTCTAACCACAGCGACCAGTTGTCGATGTAGGCGCAGTCGAGCTTCACCACCTCCTCGAAATCGGGCACTGCGCCGTTGCCGTTGACCTGCCAAAGTCCCGTGATGCCAGGCTTCATGCTGAGGCGACGATGATGATGTGACTCGTATGCCATTACTTCATCGGGCGTGGGCGGGCGCGTGCCGACCACACTCATCTCGCCCCTAAGTGTGTTCCAGAACTGGGGCAGCTCATCGAGATGCGTGGAGCGCATGAAGCGCCCGCTTGGTGTGACGCGCGGGTCGTTGCGGAGCTTGAAAATAGGGCCGCGCATATGGTTGTGCTTACGCAGCGGAGGCTCGGCATTCGGGAACATCGTTCTGAACTTATAGCACTCGAACAATCGCCCGTTACGGCCGACTCGTTTCTGAGAGAAGAACGTTGGGCCGGGCGACTCCCGCCAGAGCCGGGGCGCGTACCAGAGGTACACCAGGCCACACAGGACGAGCCCCACCAGCGAACCCGCGATATCCATCGCGCGCTTCACCATCATCGGCAGAAAATCCTGCGGAACCATTTCCAGCGAAACCAGGTAGTTTCCCGCGCCTATGTCATCGACGTTATAGCGGCCGCCCCGGCACGGCGGCATCATAACCAGCATACGGAAGATTAATCCACGCTCAGCGCAGGCCTCCTGCAGCGTGGAAAAACTGCTGGCCTTCGACCACGGCGAGACCGCAACAACCTCATCAACGAGGTAGTCATTTAGCAGTTCGCGCCAGTCCACCGGAGCTGTGACAGAACGCTCGGCACGACCTCCCACAGCCGAGACAGCCGCCAGCGTCACCGGTTGAGTGGGGCTGACGATTCCCGCCGTCACGACGCCCCAGTGCGGATGCGCTTCAAGCAGGCGAAGGTACACTTGCGCCTCGTCGCGCTCGCCGACGATCAACGCCTGCCAGTTCCCTCGCTTTCGCCGATTGTTCGCCGCACGATCGAGTATAACCTTCACCGCAAGCTTCTCGGTTGACAGAAGAGCCACACAGAGCAGCGTGAAAATGTTGAGCACAAGCCTGCTCAGATCGTCCTGCTTCATCATGTACAGAACGGCCAGCACTGTGAGCGTTCCCAGGAGCATGGCTTTCGCGACCGACCCTACCACCATCCCTGGGCTTCGATACCTCGCCGACTGGTAAAGCCCCCCGTTGGCCAGCGCTAAAACAAACGACGGGACGACTATCCACATCACCCATGCGTAATCCCAAAATGCGGGGATTGAGCCGTACCTAAAGCTGAGAAGGCGGCTTCGGACCCAGTAGGCAAGGACGAAGCTTGCGAGCAAAGCCGTGACGTCCGCCGCAAGCATTATCGCAAAAAAACAGCCGCTCCCTTCTCCGCACCACAGGGGTCCCTCCCTTGATTATGCCGAGCGCGCCAGCGCCCTTCGCCCTCGCTCACACATTACGTGATGACTATCACGTTTCGGAATGGATAGGCAAAGAGGATCCAACCCGGGGCGCGGTGCATCGCGCCCTCGGGTTACGGCTGAGTCGGCAAGTCGCCCTTTTCACGCGCATCGCCATTGACGCCGCGCGCCGCGGCGTGAGACGAAGCCTTGGCGCGAAACGCCGCCCACTCACGATCCAGGAACGCGCGGAACTCCCTGCGGAAACGCTCAGGTCGGAAGCGCTCCGCGTTTCTCCGGCACGTCTTGGCATCGAAGCGTCCCGCGCTTCCCTCGAACCGTTCGACAGCGTCGACGACCGCCTCCGCGCTCTGTTCGAGGAAGAACAAACCCGTCTCACCCTCGACGATGGTTTCGGTCGCGCCGCCGCGGCCGTATGCGATGACGGGTGTGCCGCAGGCTTGGGCTTCCAGCTGGGCGATTCCGAAATCCTCCTCGGCGGCAAGCAGGAAGGCGCGTGCCCGCTCCATCCGGTCGCGGACCACTTCGAACGGCTGATGGCCCATCAGCGTGACATTGGACCCGGCACGCGCGCGGATTCGTTTCAGTTCCGGCCCGTCGCCGATCACGACCAGCTTGCGCCGCGGCATTTTACCGAATGCCTCGACCAGCAAATCGACCCGCTTGTATGGCACCAGCCGCGCCACCGTAAGATAAAACTCGTCCTTCACGTCGCGGACCCCGAAACTATCGACATCCACTGGTGGATAGATCACCTGGGCGTCGCGCCGATATATCTTGCCAATCCGCGCAGCCACGAACCGGCTGTTCGCAACGTAGCTGTCCACCCGGGAGGCCGCGCATAAGTCCCACAGCCGGAAGTAGTGAAGAATTATCCGCGCAAGCGATCCCCTGATTCCCCGTGTGATTCCGCTGACGTTGAGATATTGCTCCTGAAGGTCCCAGGCGTAGCGCGCCGGTGTGTGCACGTAACTCAGATGGAGCTGGTTGGGGCCGGTAAGCACGCCATTCGCTACCGCATGGGAGCTGGAAATGACGAGATCGTAGGCGGAAAAGTCGAATTGTTCGACCGCGAACGGCATCACCGGCAGATAGGCGCGATAGTGACGCCGCGCGACGGGGAGCCGCTGGACGAACGACGTGGTGACGCGGCGCCCGCGAAGGAAATCGCGCTCCTTCTCAGGTAGGAAGTCGACAATTGAATAGACGTCAGCCTCCGGGACAACTTCGAGGATCGCTTCGAGCACGCGCTCCGCTCCCGCGCGCACCGTCAACCACTCGTGAACTACCGCTGTGCGCACACAATTCAACCCTATCGGCTGTGCTCGTCTATGGCGTACACGATCGTTTGTCCCCGACGAAAAGGAGGATATAGCGCGCGGGGAAGCCTCGAACATAACTCGGCCGCCCGCTTTAACCGCCCCCCCTCCAGACCTAGGTAGTCGGCGTACTGATGGAAAACTACCCTAAAGCCGACGGTACGACCGAGTTCGTGCAGTTCTTTCTTTGTATACTCCCGAATGTGTCCGGGATTCTCCTGGGTTAACCTTAGTCGCTCGTAGGGATTGAGTCCCAGTAGAAGCTTGAGCCTTTTATGCAAAGCCGCAGCGTTCGGAGTCTGGCACACAAGGTATCCTGAAGCCTTGAGAGCGGTCCTGAGAAAAAGCAGCACCAGCTCAGGCGCTGTGTGCAGGTGTTCGATCGTCTCCGCAAAGCACACAAGGTCTGCCCGCGGCAGCCTTGGCCACCGCTCGGGGCGTTGAGCCTCGTTAAGGTCGAAGACGATATGGCCCACGTGAGGCATAGGAGCTTCCGTCGTCAGAGTGCCGAACTCATTGTCTCTCGGCGGCAGGCCCAACGTGTAAACTTCTGCGTAGTGAGACACGAGCCGCGCGGAAAAAGGGCTCCTGCCGACTTCGATCACGGTCGCCCGCTGCTGCGGAACGAGGCGCTTGCATAGGCGCCAAAGATACTCGTACCGCTCACGATGAAACTCAAGATATCCGGAATAGCTCGCCAGTTCTGTTTCGCACTTCGCGATCAAGGCTTTTGCGGTCAAGACCTCAGCAGCGGGAACGGACGCTTCACTGACCCCTTGGCTTTGATTCGTCTGTTCCATCCACCGTAAATGAAGACCCTCAGCTGCTGGGAACGCCTGAGCACGCCGGGTGCACGCTCGGAGCGGGGTTTTTCACCCGCAGGCTAGTGTAGTGGACCGTAAATAACTTTACAATGGATGAGGATTTTCCCAAGGACTGACGCGGCCAAAACGACCCATCAACCAAATTGGGAATGTCCGTTGCGCTGTTGGAATTGAGTAGCGGCTGCATAGTCAATTAGGCGGCAGCAATTTTGAGGGGATCTCTCACTTGGCTGCAGCCGACAGCTGTTGCGATCGGATGCCCCACGCTACGGGTGCTGGGCTGTTGAATGTGATAGGCCGTGTTCTGTGAAACTACAAGCTCAAGAATTCGCATCTCAGCCCGCAGCTTCGGCCAACACTTCCAGAGTCAACTCCGCGGCCCGCTGCCAACTGAA
>ODAK010008248.1_pt1 | contig 10438 bp, 10 predicted proteins | sample 1539591 | NCBI WGS metagenome assembly ODAK01 (sample SAMEA3539303, study PRJEB22396) | soil metagenome | biome: tundra; feature: field; material: soil | place: USA | collected 2010-05 | depth 0.15 m | reverse complement strand
GGTGCGATGCCCTGGGGCGCCGCGGCGGTGCCGCTCGCAGCAGCTCCCGCCGCAACCGCAGAGCCGAGCGGTTCCGCGCAGGAGGCTGAGGCCGGGGCACCCGGCAAGGGCACACCGCAGGACGAATATGCGCCGGACACGGCGGAGACCGCGGCTGAGACCGCGGCGGCGGCCGCGCTGCCGTCGAGCGACGCTGCCGTCGTCTCGGAGCCGGCGACCTCCAAGGTGACACCGCTTCGCTCCGCGGTGGTGCCGGCGGCGGCGACCGGGATCCCCGCCAAGCCCGCAGACGCGCCCGCGCCGCCCCCGCCGACCGACGACCCGCCCCCGCTGGCCCCCTCGACCCCAGCCGGCGCGCGGCCGCGGTTTCCGCCCGCACCCGACGTCCGTGCCGCGCCGGTTGGCGCCGCGGCACGCGTCAGCGGGCGAAGCGCTGACGCGGCGAAGCTTGACGCCGGATCGACGGCGCCGACGCGGCGGCGCGAACGCGAACGCGAGCGCGAGCGTCCGCCGGCCGATGACGATGACCGGCCGCCGGGTCTGGGCGCGCCGACGCTGCGGCTGATCGCCGCCGCCGTCGTGATCGTCGCCGTGCTGATCTTCGTTGCCAGCAGAGTGCTCGGCGGCGGCTCGAGCACCCCGCCCGGCTCGCAGACCACCTCGTCGCAGAGCTCCGGCGTGTCCGGGCCGAGCCCGTCGACCGTCCGGGTCGCGGTCCTCAACGGCACCCATACGACCGGGCTCGCCACGAGCGTCTCGGCGACGCTCGTGAGCAAGGGCTTCCGCAAGGGGGCCGTCGCCGATGCGCCCGTGCAGACCCACACCTCCACGATCGTCGGCTACACGCCCGGCAACCGTGCGGCGGCCGTCGAGGTGGCCGCCGACCTCTCCCTCAGCAGCTCGCAGGTCCAGCCCGCGGATTCGGCGAGCACGGCCGTGGCGGACACCCATCACGCCACGTCGAAGGTGATCGTCACCCTCGGCAGCGACTTCTCACAGCAGTGATCCGCGCGGCGCCGGGCGCGCCGGCTCGCGAGCTGCGCGCGGCGACGCTCGCTCGCGTCGTCCTCGCGCTGCTGGTCGTGGCAAGCGTCGCCGCGCTGTTCTACGCGCAGGCACTCAAGCACGAGGCTCCGCTGGTGCGCCCGGTGAAGGGCGGCATCGACACGTTCCAACCCGGCGGGACCGGGGGGCACGGGCTGCTTCGCCAGGCTCACTTCCGTGTGCGCACCTCCGTCGACGACGTGCTCGACGTCTCAGTGATCACGACCGCTGAGCGCCTGGTCGCCGTGCTCAGAACCGGATTGCACGTGCGCCGCTACCGCGAGACACCGCCGCTGCACTGGGACGGCCGGACGAGCGCCGGCGTGCTCGCGGCGCCCGGCACCTACCTGGTGGCGGTGCGCTTCCGGCGCGCAGGGCAGACGGTCACCGTGCCCAGCTTCCAGCTGCTTCTGAAGGGCGCCTCCGGGTGATCCTCGCGACGACGCTCGGCCACTCGCTGTCCAAGGCCGGGCTGATCCTCGATGCGCTGCTGGTCGCCGAGGCGCTGTGCGCGCTGGGGCGCACGCGGCGGATCGCCCTCGCCGGCGCGCTTGCGCTCACGCCGCTGCTGCTCGCCGGCGCGCTGTGGAAGTCCTCGCAGATGGTTCACCTGCGCCATCACCCGCTGCTCGCCGTTGCGGGTGTCCTCGCGGCGCTGGCGCTCGTCGCGGCGCTCGCAGTCCTCTACCGGTCGCGCCCGAACCTGCTGGCGGTGTGCGCGGTGATCGCGCTGCCGTTTCGCTTCTCGCTGCTCTCAGGCGGCACCGGCGGGGTGCTGCTGGTGCTCTATGTCGTGATCGGCGCCGGCGCGCTCGCGCTGGTGATCTGGGGCGAGCAGCGCGAGGAGCCGCCGGTCGGCCTGCTGGAGCGCGTCCTGGCGGTGTTCGTCGTGCTCTACGCGATCCAGGCGCTGTACACGCCGGACCTGAGCAAGGCGGTCCAGGAGGCCGGCTTCTTCTTCGTGCCCTTCGCGCTCCTGTTCGTGCTGCTGCGCCGGGCGCGCTGGGACCGTGCGCTGCTCGAGCGCTGCGCGCGAGCGGTCGTCGCGCTCGCGCTCGTCTTCGTCGCGGTGGCGGCCGTCGAATACGCCAGCCGCCGGCTCCTGTTCCACACCGCACTGAACTCCAACGAGCGGTTCTTCCGGGTCAACTCGCTGTTCTATGACCCCAATATCTACGGGCGGTTCCTCGCGCTGACGATGGTGCTCGTCGCGGCCGCGATGATGTGGGACAGTCGCCGCCGCGCGGTCCTCGTCGCGGCCGCCGTCCTGGTGGTGCTCTGGCTCGGCCTGCTCGGCTCGGTGTCGCAGTCGAGCATCGTCGCGCTGCTCGCCGGTCTCGCCGTGATCTCCGCCGCTCGCTTCTCGCCGCGCGCGACGGCTGCGGTCGGGGCGTTCGTCGTGATCGCGGCGGTCGTCATCGGGATCGCCGCAGCCGGGCGGCTTCACCTCAGCCTGAGCGACACCGCGTCGGCGAACAACGCGACCGGCGGGCGCGTCGACCTGGTCAAGGGCGGGATCGACCTGTTCGGCGACCGGCCGATCTGGGGCTTTGGCTCGGGCTCCTTCTCGTGCGAGTTCCTGCGCCACATGCACGCTGGCGGGCAGCTCGCCTGTGGGGCCCCTCCGGCGCCCGGCGTGACGTCGGATTCGCACACCGCCCCGATCACCGTCGCCGCCGAGCAGGGCGTGATCGGGTTGCTCGCCTACGTCGCCCTGCTGGTCGCTGCGATCGCCACGCTGGCGGGCGGGGGGCTGCGCCGATCGGCGGCGCGGGTCGCGATCCTCGCCGCGTTCGTCGCCCTCGTCGTCCACACCTGGGCCTACGCCGACTTCCTCGAGGACCCGATCACCTGGGCGCTGCTGGCGGTCGGAACAGTGCTGGCGCGCGAGTGACGTGCTCGACTATCTGAAGCGGCTGATCAGGACCGGCGCCGCCTACCAGGCCAGCGACATCCTGTCGAAGGGCGTCGCGCTGTTCACGCTGCCGCTCTACACGCGCTACGTGAGCAAGTTCGGCTACGGCTACGTCGAAACGCTGATGGTCGCGGTGATCTTCCTCTCGATCGTGCTGCGCCTCGGCGTCGGCGAGGCCTTCATTCGCTTCTACTACGACGACACCGACGTGGCGCGGCGAGACCGGATCGCCGCCGGTGCGGTCGCCTTCGTCTTCGTGACCACCACGATCGTCGCGATCGCCGGCGTGATCTTCGCCGGCCCGCTCTCGCGCACCCTGCTCGGCGTCACCAACCCCGCGCTGATCGACTTCGCGATGCTCGGGGTCTGGGCCTTCACGAACCTCGAGATCGCCGAGGCCCTGCTGCGCGCCGACGAGCGCACCGGAACCTACATGCGCGCGTCGGTCGCCAACGTCGTGATGTCGATCATCCTGATGGTCTATCTCGTCGTCGTCCGTCACGACGGGGCGCGCGGGCTGCTGGCGGGGAACTACACGGCGTCGGCGCTCGAGCTCCTCGGCCTGTGGTGGGTCGAGCGCCGCCGGCTGCTGGCCCCGCTGCGCGCGCGCTTCGCCGGACCGGCGCTGCCGGTGCGGGCGATGCTCGCCTTCGGGCTGCCGACCGTCCCGGCCGACGCCAGCGTCTACGCCCTGCAGGTCGTCGACCGCTGGTATCTCCTGCGCGCGCAGTCGGTCGGCGCCGCCGGGCTCTACGCGCTCGCGGCGAAGCTCGCGACCGTCGTCTTCGTCGCGGTGCGCGGGTTCCAGTACGCCTGGCCGCCACTGGCCTACTCGGTGACCGACGACGACATCGCGGCGCAGCTGTACTCGCTGGTCACGACCTACTACGTGCTCGCGACCGGCATCGTCGTCGCGGGCGTCGCGCTGCTCGGGCGCTGGGCGGTGCGGCTGCTGCTCTACCACGACTTCGGTGCGCACGTCGCGCTGCCGTGGCTCGCGCTCGGCTGGGCGCTCTACGGCCTGTACCTGATCTTCGTCGTGATCTCCGGCCGCGCGCGCCGGACGCGTCGCAACCTGCCGGCCGCGCTGGTCGGGCTGGCGGTCAACGTCGGCGGCCTGTTGCTGCTCGTGCCGCCGCTGGGAATCGCCGGCGCGGGGATCGCGCTGGTGATCGCCTACACGGCGATGATCCTGGTCATCTACCGGCTGACCAGGGATGTCTTCAAGGTCGGCTTCGAATGGGACCGCCTCGGCCGCGTGCTGGCGGTGCTGGTGGGGGTCTCGGTGGCCGGTGAGCTGCTGCTGCCGACCCACGGTCTTGCCGGGTTCCTGCTGCGGGCGCTCGCGTGGTGCGCGATCCTGCCGCTGCTGCGCTCGATCGGCTTCTTTCGCCCGACTGAGCTCGAGCGGATCGGCGCGCTCGCCTGGAGGATCCTCGGGCAGCGCCGTCGCGAGGCCTGACGGCCGCCGCGTCGAGGAGGCTCAGCCGCGCCGGCGCGCCGCGTTGTACTCGAGCGCCGCCTCGCGCAATCCCTCGCCGCGCGCCGGCCACAGCGCCGCGACGGCGTCCGCGCGGTAGCGGCGCGCGTCGTGGCCGGGCAGCACGAGCGCCGCCAGCGCACGCACGCCGTAGGTCCACGCCGTGAGCCAGCGCACGAGCGCCGCCGCGAGCGCGCCGTGGTGCTTGCGCATGTAGCGGTCGCGCCCGCGGGCGTTCTCGACGATCCGCCGCGCCGGCAGCGCACTCCTCGAGAGCTGCTCGTGGTGGATCGCGACCGCGGCCGGCACGTAGAGCGAGTGCCAGCCGGCGTCGGCCAGGCGTTTCTGGAAGTCGACCTCGTCGCTGTAGACGAAGAACTCCGGGTCCATCCAGTCGACGGCGAGCGCGGCGTCGCGGCGCACCGCGAGCGCGGCCGACTGTCCCCAGTCGACCCGTCGCGTAACGGCGCCCGTGCTCTGCACCGTGAATCGGCGTGCCAGCATCAGCGCGCCCGCCAGTGCCGTCGTGACGCTCGGGAACCGCCAGGCCGAGGCCTGCGGGGTCCCGTCGGGCCGCCGCAGCGCCGTGACCGCGCAGGCCGCTCGCGGATCGGCCTGCAGCGCGCTGTAGAGCGCGGCGGCGGCGCCCGGCAGCAGCTCCGAGTCCTCGTTCAGCAGCAGGCAGTAGCGCCCGCGCGCCCGCCGCATCAGCTCGCTGTCGTTGAGCGCCTTGCCGCGCCGCTCGGCCGGCGCGAGGAGCTCGATGTCCTCGCCGCGGGCACGCACCGCCTCGGCGGAGCCGTCATCGGAGGCGTTGTCGAGCACCAGCAGCTCGCTGCTCGGCTCGAGTTCCGCGCGCTGCGCCCGCACGGCGTCGAGGCAGCGCGTCAGCAGCTCGCCGCCGTTGGTGTTGACCACGCAGAAGGAGATCTCGACGTCCACCCGCGTATTGTCGGGCTCCGTGAAGCTGCACGTCGTCGACCCGTCGGCCTACACGCCGCCCTACGACCACGCACTGTGCGCGGCGCTCGCCCGAGCCGGCATCGACGTCGAGCTGTTCACGTCCCGCTTTCCCTACGGCGATCCGCCGGCGGCGGATCGATACGCGCGCACGGAGCTGTTCTACCGCTCCGCCCGCGGCGCGCCGGCGTCGAGCACGCGCAGGGCGATCAAGCTCGCCGAGCACATCCCCGACATGCTGCGCTACCGCGCGGCCGCGGCGGCCGCGGACCTGGTCCATTTCCAGTGGCTCGCGCTGCCGCCGATCGACCGCCACCTGCTGCCGCGGGGGCGCCCGCTCGTGATCACCGCGCACGACGTCCTCCCTCGCGAGCGTTCGCTGCTCAGCCGCGCCGAGCAGCGGCGGTGCTACCGGCGCTTCGACGCCGTGATCGTGCACTCCGAGCACGGCCGAACGCGCCTGATCCGCGCGCTCGACCTGCCGCCGGCCTTGCTCCACACGATCCCCCACGGCGCGTTCGACCACCTGGCCGCGCTGGCGCCGCAGCCGCTCCCCGCCGGCCTCCCGCCGACGACCGCGCCGGTGGTGCTCTGTTTCGGGCTGCTGCGGCCCTACAAGGGCGTCGACGTGCTGCTCGAGGCCTGGCGCGGAATCCCCGACGCCGAGCTGTGGATCGTCGGGCGGCCCCGCTTCGACATCAGTTCGCTGCGGGCCGCCGCGCCGGCCAACGTGCGCTGGCTGCCGCGCTTCGTCAGCGACGGCGAGCTGGCGGCGTGCTTCCGCCGCGCCGACGTCGTCGTCCTGCCCTACCGCGAGATCGATCAGTCGGGCGTGCTCGCCACCGCGCTGGCGTTCGGATCGCCGCTCGTGCTGACCGACGTCGGCGGCTTCGGCGAGGTTGCGCAGGCAGGCGCGGCGCGCCTGGTTGCGCCCGCTGACCCGGCCTCGCTGCGCCGGGTCCTGCTCGAGCTGCTCGGCGACCGCGCCGCGCGCGAGCGACTGTCGGCCGCGGCGCGCGCGCTCGCCGGCGGCGAGTGGTCGTGGGACCGCGTGGCGGCGCGCACGAAGACGGTCTACGACTCGCTGCTCAGCTGACCCGGGTGATCAGGGACCGCAGCTGGGGAAGCGTCGGCACGGCGGTGTTGGGGTCGCTGAACTGGAACGTCCCGCGGCGGCCGCTGACGAAGATCGCCGGCGTTCCGGTCACGCCTGCCGCGCTCGCGGCCCTGCCGTCTGCGATCACTGCCGCGGCGAGTGCCGCGTCCCTGCGGGCGGCCCGCCATTTCGCCAGGTTCAGGCCGGGCACCGCCGCCGCGATGCCCCGCATGAATCCGTCGGTCACGTAGCGCGTCGTCTCGGCCCGCTGGCGGTCGTAGAACAGCAGGATGTAGTACCACGCGCGATCCTGGAGGCCGGCGGCGCGTGCGGCGATCTGCGAGGCGGCGTACTCGCCGGCGTTCGCCGTCGCACTCGTGGTCTCGAAGCCGCGATAGACGAGCTTCGCCCTGCCGCTCGCCACCACGTCGCTGATCAGCTGCGCCTCCGATCCGCGCGCGAACTCTCTGCCGATCGGGCATGTCAGGTCGCCGTACTCGGTGACCGTCACGGGAGCCGTCGGCTGGCCGAGCGTGTTTCCGTGCTGGGGAATCCCGCTCAGCAGCGCGAGGAGCGCCGCGGTGTTGCCGGCCATCCGCTGCGGACCCGCGGTGAGGACCGCGATCGTGACCGCCACCGCAGCGGCGGCGACGAGGCGGTGCAGCCACACCGAACGCCTGCGGCGGCGCGCCGCGATCAACCGCCGCCGCCGGGCTTCGCGCACCGTGCTCACGGCCGTCCCCCAGCCGGGCGATTCGCGGTTTGGAGCCGAGTGCGCAGCGCGCCGACCTCGTCGTTCAGCGGGTCAGCTGATGGCTTGGATCTCGGATTGGAGCTGCGCGTAGGACGCGAGCCCGACGATCGGCGGAGCGGCGCCCTTGGGGCCGCTGAAGGTGATCGTCGGCGTTGATGGGCCGCTGGGGCCTACCAGGCCGGCGGCGGTTGCCGCCTGTGCGTCCCCTGTCACGTCGGCGGCGAGCGTGGAGCTGTTGCGGTCGGTCTGCCACTTGGTCAGGTTGAGTCCGGGGACCTGCGCGGCGATCTTCTGCATGAACGCGTTGGTGACGTATGGCGTCGTCTCGTCTCCCTGCTCGTAGTACCAGAGCATGATGTAGTGCCAGGCGCGTCCCTGGAGGCCGGCGGCGCGTGCGGCGATCTGCGAGGCGGCATACTCGCCGCCGTTCGCCTGGGAGCTCGCCGTCTCGAGCCCGCGGTAGACGAGCTTGACCTTGCCCGCCCGAACCTCGTTGGCGATCAGCTGCTGCTCTGCGGTCAACGCGAGGTCCTTGCAGATCGGGCACACCAGGTCGCCGTACTCCGTGACGGTCACCGGGGCGCTGGCCTTGCCGAGCGTGTTGTCGTTCTGCGGGATCCCCTTGAGCAGCGCGATCACCGACGCTCTGGCGGTCTTGGCGCTGGCCGGTGGGGTCGTCGAGCCGCCCTTGCCGGCGACGACCACGACCACCAGCGCGACGATCACCCCGACCAGCAGGGCGCCGAGCGCATACATCCGCTTGCGGCGCGTCTGCGCCGCGGTCAGCTCCTTCTGGCGCGCCTCGCGCGCCGCGCGCAGAGCAGCCTTCTGTTCGGCACGGCTCGCCATCGTGGGCAGTCTACCGGCACGGATTAGTGCGCGCTAAGTGCTCCATGCGGGACAATCCCCGCTCGTGAGCGCCCTCGCAGTGGTCTTCTGGGTCAGCGTGGCCCTGCTGCTCTACACCCAGATCGGCTACGCGGTGCTGCTGGCCTTCGCGGTGCGCGCGGTACGGGCCCCCGCCGGCCCGGCCACGCCAAGCGGCGCCACGCCGACGGTCTCGCTGATCATCGCCGCATACAACGAGGGCCCGGTGATCGCCGCGAAGGTCGCCAATGCGCTGGCCCTGGACTGGCCGCGGGAGCGGCTGGAGATCATCGTCTGCTCCGACGGCGCCGACGACGACACCGTCGAGCGAGCGCGTGCGGCGGGGGCCGATCTGGTGCTCGATCTGCCCCGTGCCGGCAAGCTGCGAACACAGGACGCCGGCGTCGCGGCCGCGCACGGGGAGCTGCTCGCGTTCTCCGATGCCAACTCGATCTGGGAGCCCGACGCGCTGGCGGCGCTGGTCGCCGCGTTCGACGATCCGGCGGTCGCCTATGCCTGCGGCCAGGTGCGGTTCGTGCAGGCCGCGGAGGGACCCGAGGCCGACAACCAGGAAGGGCTCTACTGGCGCTACGAGATGGCGGTCCGCGCGAACGAGTCACGGCTGTGCTCGGTGACGGCCGGCAACGGCGCGATCTACGCGGTCCGCCGCGAGCGCTATCTGATCATCGACGAGCGGATGGATCACGACCTCTGCTTCCCGTTCATGCTGGTCAAGCGTGGCTGGCGCGCGGTCGACGTGGCGCAGGCACGCGCCAGCGAGAAGATGGTGCCCTCGATCGGCGGCGAGTTCGCGCGCAAGCGTCGGATGAACAGCCACATCTGGACGATGGTGCTGCGCAGCGGGCTGCTCGTGCCGCGCGGCTACGGCCTCCGCTACGGCTGGATGATCCTCAGTCACCGGCTGCTGCGCTACGGCGCTCCGGCGCTCCACGTGGTGGCGCTGGCCACGAACGTGGCGCTGGTCGGCCACGGGACCATCTACGTGATCTGCCTGGCTGCCCAGCTGGGTTTGGTGCTCGCAGCATCGGCCGGCGCCCGCATTCGCTCGCGACCGCTGTCGCTGGCACGCTATTACGTGCTGATGAATGCGGCGCTCGCAGCCGGCCTGTGGGACCACCTGCGCCGTGGCACGCCGCCCGGCTGGGAAGTGCCCGAGGGCACGCGGTGATCCGCCGCGCCGTGGACGTCGTCGTCGCCACGGCCGTGCTGGTGCTCGCGTCGCCGCTGCTGGCCGTCGCGATCGTCGCGATCCGGCTCGAGTCGCGCGGCGGCGCGATCTACCGGCAACGCCGGGTCGGCCTGCAGGGACACGAGTTCGACGTGCTCAAGCTGCGCACGATGGTGGCGGGGGCCGAGCAGCTCGGCGCCGGGCTGCTGGTCGAGGAAGGCGACGCGCGGATCACTCGCGTCGGCGCGTTCCTGCGACGGACCTCGCTCGACGAGCTGCCGAACCTCTGGAACGTCGTGCGTGGCGAGATGTCGCTGATCGGCCCGCGGCCGACGGTCCCCTCGCAGGTGGCCCACTACAACGAGCGCCAGCGCGGGCGCCTCGCGATCAGGCCGGGGATCACCGGCTGGGCGCAGGTCAACGGCCGCACGTCGCTGCCATGGTCGGAGCGAATCGAGCTGGACCTCCACTACATCGCCCATCGTTCGCTGGCGCTCGACGCGCGGATCCTCGTGCGGACGGTGCGCGTACTGCTCGGCGGTGGCGGCCTCTACGCGGGCGAGGGCGGCGGCTGGGACGTCCCGGACGGGCGCAGGTAGCGGATCAGCGCCAGGATGAACAGGATCGTCAGCACGACCGCACTGCCGACGCACCACTCGCAGTAGATCGGGTGCCCCGCGATCGTGAAGGTCTCCTGATAGGTCAGGAAGGCACTGAAGCCGAAGCCGAACAGCGTCAGGCCGAGCGTCGCGAGCCGCGTCCACTCCTGCTCCGGCGCGAGCAGTGAGGCGAGGATGCCGACGTAGCCGATCAGGCCGAGCAGCGCGACCGGCACGCCCGCGATCTTCGAGTACTGGGACGTCTGGACCTGCTGGCAGGAGTTGTGCGCACTCGTGCACAGCGACTTGATCCCGGCGTAGTGGATGATCGTCAGGTAGCTGGCGTCGGCGAGCCCGATCACCGCGAGCACGATCATCACGCGAAACAACACCCGAGGATTCATCGCAGCCTGCGCTCGTCGGGGTGCATCGGCTCGGCAGCATACGCTGCTCCGGCGCGCCCGGCGCCGCCGGCCCCCGTCCATGCACGCCACGCCCGCCAGCCGCAAACCGCTCGCCCCCCCGCCCCTTCCC
>ODAK010008246.1_pt1 | contig 10439 bp, 5 predicted proteins | sample 1539591 | NCBI WGS metagenome assembly ODAK01 (sample SAMEA3539303, study PRJEB22396) | soil metagenome | biome: tundra; feature: field; material: soil | place: USA | collected 2010-05 | depth 0.15 m | reverse complement strand
TCGACGTTCGACGTCGCGGGTCGGATACCGAAGGGTCGAACCGGACTGACTGATCTCACCTCCGTCGATACGCGGGCCGCGGTTGGGCTTCTGAGCCGAAGCATTCGAATCGTTTCGGAAGGCGCCCAGAATAAGGACCCCAAAGAGGTGCCCAACGCCATCCCGTCTCCCACTTCGAGTGACACCAATCGTTATTTTGGCGGTCACATGGTCATCCGGCAGGGATTTAAACAGCTCCAGCTCCAGGGGGTTGAGCTCTATCAGCTCGGACAAGGCGGGAAGATCGGACACTATCCCATCCACTTCCACATGACGCGCAAAGTCCCGGCCAACACCTTCGTCAAGGACTGTTCGATATGGGATTCATTCACCCGCTGGATCGTGCTCCACGCTACACAAGGTGTGTTGCTGGCGCGTAACGTGGGATACCGCTCGATCGGCCATGGCTACTTCCTCGAGGACGGAACCGAGACCGACAATCAACTGTATGCAAATCTCGGGGTCTCCGCGCTTGCGGCAGTCGACGACACGGCCAACAACCGCAAGATCCCTGGCATCCTGGTTGCCAAGCCCAATGCCAATCCGATCGCTCCTACGGTGCCGTTTAGGACTGATTCGCAGCATCCCACGATTTTCTGGTTCATGAACGGTTGGAACGACGTTGAGTACAACATGGCGGCTGGGGCCGAAGCCTGTGGCGTCTGTTACTGGTATGTGCCGGGCAGCAATAGTGGCGGCTCAAGACTGATGAACTGGACCACCAACGGGACCCCATACGCCTCCGAGCAGGTATCTCTGGGCAACGATGGAGTCAGCCCGATTCAGAAGTTTCTAGGCAATACTTGCTCAACCGCGGCGACCAGCTTCACCTCCATCGCAAATGTCTCACCGTGCAACGGAGTGGGCGGTGGCGGTCTGGCAACACCTCCGGGTGGCTTTACCCCAATCGAAAACAAGCTGATTGAGCCAATCCCGGACCCGTACGATATCAACAAGGAAACCTATTATCCCATCGTGCATGGCGGAAATCGCAGAGCAACCTTATGTCCTGCCGATCCGGCCGATAAGACCGGCAAAACACTCCTCAGCGATTGTTCGGGAGTCAGCGTTTGCACCGATTCCAACAATGCGAGCTGTGCGGTAACCACGCTCGACCATTATACGACCTCGTTCAACTATACGGAGACCAACTTCGCGGCGGTATGGCTTCGCCCGCTGTGGAATCTCGTGATCAACAACGCGATTACTGACGTTCTGAGCGGCGGAGTCAGCTTCGTCACCGGCGGCGGTTATACCCGCTCCGACACGCCGCGAGGGCTGTGGAGCCTCGCGCGCAAGAGCGTTTTCATCGGCAATACGCAAACACCCGCGGCCAGCTCGTTTGCGTTGAACGGCGGCCCGGTGAATCCCAGTTCGGGACGAGTGTGCAGGGACCCTGCCAGCCAGATCAATTTCTGCATACCGGCTGACAAGGAAGGTTCTACTCTCGACGATGGCTCCGTCTTTCAACTCTCAAATCACGCAATCAATCAACGGTTCTTTAATATTTACGATGGCCCGTCGCTGCAGGACTCTAACGTATACCTCGACATTACCAAGACCCCTCTGACTGACTGCAATCAGCCGGCAGCCGACTCGAAGCTGTGTAGAAATAGCGCGTGGATGGAAGGCCGCATACCCGGCATCCCAGGGATCGCCGGTCCTGGGGCACGCCCAACTCCAGCTACCTGCTATCTGCCCAACGCCGCGATTGCATGGAAACAGCCCAACGGCTTCTTCTATCCACCGGCTTTCCACTCCACCAACCTGTTTTTCGACAAGGTGGATATCCGCCACTACCTGATCGAGCCGAAGTTCCTCGCCGCCACCGATTCACATCCCAATCCCTATGAGACTGACGAGCCGACCAGCCTCAAAAACTATTGCAACGCTGAGCCTGGCATGTGGACCGGGTTCACCGACGTGGATCGTCAGACTGAGCTGAACGATGATGACGGTTCGCTGACCGGGGTGGTCAAGACGATCTCTGTCAATTCCAACATTTTCTTCCAGGCGCCGACCGAGGATCTGGAGTGCAAGTCAGATATCCCCGATACCAGCGGAAATGAACGCGCCACCGCGAAAGTCAGCCCGTACGACTACGTCACTACAGTACTGTATGCGGACCAATGTTTCTCTGCACCAGATCCTTCCAGATCATGCGATGGAACCTCTCCGACCGACCCCGGTATGTGGACCAAAGCCTGTACCAACGAGATGTGCTTCGGCGTTCCCATGCATCGCGAATTGCTGGTTAAAGGTGAAAAAATTCCGCCGATTATCCATCTGTCAGGACAGGGTACCGGCCAGCGCAGTTCCCTGACTCCCAACAATGGACGCTGGTATATCGACACTACCGTCAGCGAAGCGGTGCAGAAGAAAACCGCCATGAATCTCAATGTTTTCGAGAACGGGAAGAAGTATCACGTGTTGCTGCTGTTCGCGAAACCAAACGACTCAATGCAAACCAACCAAAGCAGGGAAACCTACGACATCTTCGTGGGCAAAGGTATTCAGGATAAGGACATACCTGCTTTCCTGGCTAGCGTTCAGGCGGAGAAAGCTAACATCGCCACTCAGAAACTCATTTTCACACCTTTCGATACCAACATGTCCACCTCGCCATGGCTGGACGTCAATCCTAAAACCGGTGCGTGGAGCAGGAGTTACAATCCGTCCACCGGTATGCTTACCGTGACGTTGGATATGAGCCTGCAGGCATTTGTCGACGACTACAATGCCTCAATCCAGGGACGCTGCCAGCCGCTCAGCATGTGTATGTGGAATTCCAATGCAATGGTCGCCCCGGCCGATAGATGCCAGTGCAACACCAGCAGCAATTCTTACCTGCCGGCTGACTGTACGGCGAATGTCACTGGAATTTGCAAGTGGGCCATTGCGGACATCGACTATCCGGATGCCGGCGCTTACGGATTTTCATTTACACTCCCCGCTCAATTCACCTACGGAGCGCAGCCGGTTCCAAACATCTCGTGCTTGACTGTGGCGGACAATCCGCAGTGGAACGTCCCGTTTCAGACGCCCCCGGCCCCCTTGATGGGCAATGCGCCACTGGCTGGTGATTGCGCCTACGACACTATGTTGCCCAATACCCCGCCGGCGCCCGTTTTCTCGATGAGCTCGACGCCTGGAGTGAATGGATGCCAATGAACACAAGGTAGGTATTACTCAGGGAGTATGGCTGACTTCGTTCCATGAGGTATCGACCGAGCCTTTGATTTGAAAAAGTCATCAATCAGCCGTCGCGAGTTCCTGCGCCGAGCCGGCCAGCTAAGTCTGGCCGTCGGCGTGGGAGCTCCGCTGGCAGGTTTGGCCGGATGTGGAAGCGCCGAGAGCGTCGATAAGTCTTTTGGCGATTATGATGCGATCATAGTAGGTGGTGGTACCGCTGGCGTGATCGTAGCTGCCAAGCTCCAACTCGCGAGCCGCGGAAAAAAGCGCATACTCATAGTCGAAGCGGGCGGACCTACCAGCGCGGCGATCGGTGGCGACGCCTTTCCGTCGTGGATTCCATCCGGACGCACCGACCTCACCATTTTCGACGTACCCGGCGAGTATTCGCTGATGGCGTTCCAGCCGCTGGGCGCACCTTACCAGCTCACTGAGATCGCGTTCACCTATCAGGGAATCGGGCTGGGCGGCAATTCCATGTTCAATGGCATGTTGTTCCAGACCAACCCGAATCAGGTGTTCGACACGAGCTGGCCGGCCGGATGGCATTCGGCCGACATGGCGCCGTACTTTCAGCGTGTCCGCCAGAACGTTCCCATCACCAATACGCCTTCGACCGACGCGGTCGCGTACAATACCGGTCCCGCGACCATCGTGCATCCACTCTATGTGACTAAAGGCTACGTCGAAGGAGACACGAGTCAGCCATTCGATGGGCCCGGGATCTTCGGCCGTCCCTATGTCGCGGCAAGCGGTGGACGGCGCGCGGGACCGATCAGCGGATACTTCCAGGCGATCGATCCGGGCGGCGTGCCCGCGAAAGGCCTCGAGATACTGAATTTCGCCAAGGCCCTGAAAATCGACTTCGACCAAAGCGGCAAAGCTCGCGCGATGCATTACTCAAAACGCGCCAGCCTCGATCAATCGCAGGTGGGAAAGGCTGGCACCGCGCACCTGCGCCCCGGCGGCATTGTGATCATGGCGGCGGGAGCATTGGTCACGCCGCGGCTGCTGTTGCTTAGCGGTGTCGGTCCGCGCGGCCTCGAAGCGCAAATATTCCCGGGTCAATCGGTGCCGCCGTTCAAAATCGACAATCAACTGGTCGGCGTCGGTTTGTACGATCATGTGATGACGATGGTGACCTACGAGTACGATGGGATGGTGCCGTACCAAGCCTACAGCTACGGCAACTTCACCGGGAACGCTGCGGATTTGCATAACTACCTCGCCAACGGCAGCGGGCCGTATGCCCAGTATCAGCCGGTATCGATTCTTAACTACGAGTTGGGTAGCAATGTTCCCAACATCGAGATCTTCCTCAATCCCAACGGTGCGGGAATGTCAGGTGGTAAGTACTACGGTCCCCGCACGCTATGGGCATTTCTGATGCTGCTCGATCCCAAAGCGCGCGGCCTGATCGCACTCGACGCCAATGGCAACGTGAACTTCCCGAACATCTACCTGCCGAACACGCCCGACGGTGACGCCGACACCACGCTGATGACTCAGGCCGTGTTCGACATGATCCAGCTCTTCGCGCAGGACCCGGGACTAAAGATCGTGTTCGGTCCCGGGGGCTTAAGCCATCCGAACCTCAATCCCAACAGCCTCGCGGACGTCCGCACCTACGTGACTGGGCCGGCACCGGTAGATGGCGTCTATTTCAACCGATTGATCATCAATCACTATGGCGGAACCGGTGCGCTTAGCGACGGTGGCGCGGGAGTCGATCCCGCTACGCTGATCCTGCGCGGGACTGCCAACGTGGCGGTTGTAGATGCGTCGCTGATCCCGACCATCGTCCCGGCCCATCCGGTCGGCACGATCATGGCCGTCGCCGACCGCGCTGGCGACATTCTGGCGGCGCGCTGGACTTAACCGCGCTCGTGAAGTTCTAACCTGGATCGCGATTCGTGTAGCCCAGAGTCGAGCGCGCGAGAGTGATGCGGCGGGCGCGGCGGCCCAATAACTTCGAGGCGTTATGGGGAGCGATCGGACATCCCGAATGGGCGACCGATCCTCGTTTTGCCATCGCAAGGCGCCGCGACGAAAATTGGGCGACCATGATGTGGCTGCTCGATGAGTGGGCCTCGACTAAAACCGCCGCCGAGTGCGAAGCGAGACTTATCGAGGGCGGAACGCTGATGACGCTACACTCGCCAGGAGGTTGAGGTGTTCACCGCCGGGTAGTGTCCTAATTTGACTCTCACAGTGGCGGTTCGCAAATCAGCGAAACGTTGGCTCCCCGATGCGTAGGAAGATCAGCGACGAGTTCCGCAAACTTTTTCAGATAGTTCCTTAATTCCGACGGAACGGTGTCGGTGCCGACGAGAAGAAGACGGAATGGAAGAGCCACTTCGTTTATCTCGTCGCTGCTGATTGAGTCATTGAGTGCGTCGAGATTGCGTCCGTGCCACGCTGGTGCCCCGAGGGCAGGAAGAAGTGCATCGTAAAAGTCGTCGCTCGTCTTCCATTTCGAGGCGTCCAATCTAATCTCTTTCATAATAGCCGACCTTCTTAGGACACTACCCACCGCCGACGGTTCACTGCGATGCTGGGTCTACCTGCCGACGCCGAACTGGACCTAACTTCATGGCGAATATTTAGCGAAGATGTAAGGGCTGCCCCGGTTTTTTTGGCTTCGCTTCGTCGAATTTGCAAGAGCGGACCGGCGCATCCTCGCTCTCTGAAGTGGGTTTGTTTTTGCGAAATAAATTAGTCCCGAATCATCGAGTTACGGCCGCTCCGCGTCGAGGTCATTTCAGAAAAGGGCTGAATTTGCTCAATAGTTTGGCTTCGTTTGGTAAATTTCCGATCTCGGAGTCTACTCTCTTTCGCGCTCGACGCTCCCGGCGGCGTCAGTCACCATCCCATTATTTACCTAACGCGGTTGCGAGGAAAGCCAGTTGTCTTCAGTCGCGGGGGCGTACCGAAACGTAGCGGTTGCCCTTTTCGTAGAAGCGCCAGGGCAAGGCGGCCCACTCCCCGGCATAGTCAACATTGATGCGCGGCGAGCGGCCGATTTTGCCGCGTGGGATTTCCGCGTCGCTCTCTTCGAGGAATAACTCATCGCCGCCAAGATCGCGCCCGTAGTCGGCGCCCGTGATCGCGAGCGCGCTGGTGAGTTTGCCGGGGCCATTGGTCAGCTCGCGCGAGGTCGCGGGCTGGTTGCGACGCCGCGCCATCAACTCGATCCCTCGCATCGGCTCGAGCGCCCGAATCAGCACCGCATGAGGCTTGCCCTCCGACGCGACCACCAGGTTCATCGCCCAACTGAGGCCGTACAGCAAATAGACGTAGGCGCGGCCGGGCGGACCGAACATCGCGGTGGTGCGCTTGGTATGTAGTCCGCGCCGGCTGTGCGCCGCGAGATCCAACGGACCGCGATAAGCCTCGGCCTCGACGATGCGTCCGGCTGCCTCGCCCTCGGGCGTGCGATGCACGAGAATCTTCCCGATGCATTGGCGCGCGACCGTCAGCACCGGTTGCGCATAAAACTCGCGCGGAAGTTTGCGGCCGATCACGGCGGTTTGAGACCTAACCCCTACCCCTTCCCCTAAAGTGGAAGGGGACCAGACAAAGAAATATCAAACGCTTATATCTTTTCTGCTTCCCCCTTCCACTTTAGGGGAAGGGGGTCAGGGGGTTAGGTCTGCTTGATCTCGCCCGCGCCACCTTTCCCTTCGGGCTTCTTCAAGTTGAACTTGTCGAGTCGATACTGCAGCGTGCGATAACTCATGCCTAACATCTTGGAGGCTTTCGCGATCACCCAGTCGGACTTCTCCATCGCCTGCAGAATCAGATCGCGCTCGAAAGTCTCGAAGTTGATTCCCTCGTTGGGAATTTCGAAACGGTCGCCGCGCGCGGCACTCCTGTCGCCCAGCTTGCCCGGAATCTTGCGCGAGAGAACTTCCGCCGGCAGATCCTTGGGCGTGATCTTGTCGCCGTCGCACAGCAGAAGCGCGCGCTCGATCGCCGACTCGAGCTGGCGCACGTTACCCGGCCATGGATAGTCGAGCAGGATTTCCATCGCCTCGCGGCTGATCTCCGTGGCGCGTCCGTCGGCAAGATGCGCGAACTTCTTGAGCGCATGCGCCGCGAGCAGCGGGACATCGCCGCGCCGGTCGCGCAACGGCGGCAGCGTGATGGTGACGACGTTGACGCGATAGTAGAGGTCCTCGCGGAAGTTTCCTTCGGCGACTTCATCGGCGAGATTCTTGTTGGTAGCCGCGATGAGCCGCACGTCCACGTGAAACGATTCGTTGCCTCCGACGCGCCGGACCTCGCGCTCCTGCAGCACGCGCAGCATCTTGGCTTGCAGCGGAGGAGGCAGGTCGGCGATCTCATCGAGGAACAGCGTCGATTTGTCCGCCGCTTCGACGAGTCCGATCTTGCGCTCATTGGCGCCGGTGAACGCACCCTTCTCATGACCGAAGAGTTCGTTCTCCATCAACGTTTCGGGAATCGCGGAGCAGTTGATCGCGACAAACGGGCGCGCCGCGCGAGGCGACAGGCGATGAATCCCGCGCGCGATCACTTCCTTGCCGGTCCCGCTCTCGCCCTGGATCAGGACGGTGGAATTCGAGGGCGAGATTTTCCGCACGATTCGAATGATGTCCTGCACCGCAGTATCGACGCCGATAATTCCTTCGACTGTCAGACCGCCTTCGAGCTTCCTTTTGAGCAGCGCGTTCTCCTGCTTGAGGGTCGCGACCTCGGCGGCCTTCGAGATCGTCATCACCAGAGTCTCGCGATCGGTCGGCTTGGTGAGGTAGTAGAACGCGCCGTTCTTCATCGCCTGCACCGCGCTCTCGATGGTGCCGTGCGCGGTCAGCAGCACCACCTGGGTGCCGGGATAAATGGGGCGCACCTTCGCGAGCAGCTCGTCGCCCGACATCCCGGGCATCATGAGGTCGGTCAGGACGACATCGAACTCGCCGAGCCCGAGGCATTCAAGCGCGCGCTTGCCGGTGGCGGCTTCCTCAACGTTGAAGCCTTCTTCGCGCAGCGTGTCGGCGGTTATCTGGCGTTCCAGGTCGTTGTCTTCGACCACGAGTACGGATGATCGGCTCATGATGGTTTATCTCTGTATGGTTCCCAGCGGGCCCGCGCCAAGCGGGAAAGTGAAGGTGACGAGGGTGCCGTGCTCGCCCTCGAGCGGTGCGATGCTGATAGTGCCGCCGTGGCGTTCCACGATCGACCTGGAGAGAAACAGCCCGAGCCCGATTCCCTCGCGCTTGGTGGTGAAGAACGGTTCGAACACGCGCTTGGCGACGTCAGGATCGATGCCAGCGCCGCTGTCTTTGAAGGTTATCACGAGGCGGTTGGCCTCCTGATGGAAGGCGATGTGGAGTTCGCCGCCGTCGGGCATCGCCTGGATCGCGTTGGCGATCACGTTGACGAAGCACATGCGGATTTTTTCCGCGTCGACATTGAGCATGGTGGGCACGCCGTTGGCTTCCTCGACCAGCTGCACGCCTTGCGCACGCATCTTCGATTCGGAAATCTGCAGGACGCTGTCGACCAAACCGCGCACGTCGGCAGGCGAGGGATGGATTTCGATCGGTTTGCCGTAGTTGAGAAAACTCTGCACCAGCTCGGAGAGGCGGCGAATCTCGTCCTTCATCAGCGCGATCTGATGCACGTAGGTTTCGGTGTCGGGCTCGACCCGGCGCGCATATTTGGTGCGCATCTGATCGAGCGCGAGGCTGATGAAGTTGAGCGGGTTTTTTATTTCATGCGCGAGCCCGCCGGCGAGCTGGCCTAGCGCGGTAAAACGTTCGAGGCGATTGAGCTCGGCCTCGCGCTCACGCGCGTGACGGAGCTGCTCGACCATCTCGTTGAAGCTATGCGTCAAAAGTCCGATCTCGTCGCGACGCTTGCCCTCGGGCACCGGCTCCAGCCCGCGCGCCATAATGTTCTGCGCCGCGGATGCGACCGCATGAATCGGCTCGACGTAACGCTCGGCGAGGAAGTACGCGATTATCAAGCCGATCGCGAAGATCACGACCGCGAGCGTCAACTCATGAAGCCGGCTCTGCGCCAGCGGTTTCGCGAAGTCGCCGAAGTTTGCCACTACGCGAACGTAGCCGAGCAGATGATCCTCGACCTGGATCGGGATCAGGTAAACGGTCTGCTCGGAGCCGCGCAGCTTGACCGGCGGAATATCGCCGCTGTTGCGGCCCTCAGCGTTGGCGTTCTCGATCGAGGTCTTCTGCATCGCCGCGCCGATCATCTTCGGATTCGAGCTGTTGATGATCAGGTTTTGCGTCGACGCGATCGAAACCTCGAGTCCCTTGCTGCGCAATCCGGCGACGTAATTTCGCAGCCGCTCGGGATCGGTCGGCCGGACCGAAGTGAGTTCCTGCACGCTGATTTGAATCGCGCGGGTGAGGTCGCTGACTTTTTCCTGCGTGCTCTCGACGATCGCTTCCTGGGTGCCGAGGCTGACGATAACTTCCGCACCCAGCGTCAGCGCGAGCAGACCGACCATCAGGAAGATCAACTTGGCCTTCAGATTCAGCGCTGGGAATCTATATGCCATCGCGAGTGTGCGCCCCGACGCTTATTTGATTGGAATTCCGGCCCTCTGCAAAGAGCCTTGCAATGGCGCCGAACTGGTCGCTCAGGGTTTGGCTCCGCTATCTGAAAGGCGGATCACGGCCAACCGGGTCAGGTAAATCACGCCGCACAAGGCGATCACGATCCAGATCAGTTTCTGGAAACCGCCGAGGTAGCGGATCACGTGCTCGAGTTGCTCGCCGAAGACATATCCGAGCGTGACGACGACCGGCACTGAAATCGCGGCGCCCGCAAGGTCGTATAGAAAAAAACGGCTGGGCGGTACTCCCAGCGATCCGGCGGAGAGATAAACCAGGGCGCGAAAGCCGGCGAAGAATCGGGCATAGAAAATCGCGAGGTGTCCGTGGCGTTCCATGAAGGCGTGCAGGCGATTGATCTTCGACGAATCATCGCCTGGAGACTCTGACTTCTTGAGACCGAAGTAGGCGAGCAGATTGGATCCGACCCCGCGCCCGATGAAGTACAACGAATTGTCGCCTGCGATCACGCCCAGCAGCGAGACGACCAGCGTGATCGGGTAGCGCGTAATGCCCTTGTGCGCGAGGAAGCCGCCGGCCAGCAGCGCGACGTCCTCGGGCATCGGGAGGCCCAGACCGCATAGCATCAGGATCACGAACAATCCAGCG
>ODAK010008245.1_pt1 | contig 10439 bp, 7 predicted proteins | sample 1539591 | NCBI WGS metagenome assembly ODAK01 (sample SAMEA3539303, study PRJEB22396) | soil metagenome | biome: tundra; feature: field; material: soil | place: USA | collected 2010-05 | depth 0.15 m | reverse complement strand
ACGGCGGTGCGATAGAGTCCTACGCTGGTGCGCGAATTTTGCGGGGCCAGGCAGACGGCGATTACGCGATCGAAATTTTGGGCGGCGATGGCCTTGACCGCGTCGGCGATGAAAGGCTTCCAGTTGCGCATGCCTACGAAGACGGGCAGTTGGAGGTCTTGCGAAAGGTGGTCGGCTTGAAGCAGAGTCCAACAGGCTAGCGGCGAAAAGCCGATTAGCGAATAACGGTGGCGGATTTCTTCGACGACCTGTGGCGGGAGCGGGCGGCCTCCGGTGACGTAGCGGAGGAATTCGGGCGTCTGGTCGGGGTTTTCGGGGCTGCCGTGAGCGAGGAGGAGGACGGCGGTTTTCGCGGTGGCGGTTGGAGCAGGCGCGAGCAGAAACGCGCTGATCTGGTTCGCGCAATAACAGGCTCCAGCCATGCCCAGGGGACACGCGGTCATTTTTTATGCTCCGGTGTCTTGAAATCTGCGGAATGCTCGCGGATATAAGCGCAGAGGGCTTTGACGTTCTCGACGGGGGTCTCTTGGAGGATTCCGTGCCCGAGATTGAAGATGTGTCCGGGGCGTCCGGCGGCTTGCCGCAAAACATCTTCGGCGCGCGATTTGAGTTCTTTCCACTCGGCGAAAAGCAGGACCGGATCGAGATTGCCCTGTATGGCGCCTTTGTTGCCGAGGCTCTGCCATCCGGTGTCGAGTGGAATGCGCCAGTCAAGGCCGATGACATCGGCGCCGGTTTCTTGCATCGCAGGCAGAAGAGTCGAACTGTCGGTGCCGAAGTAAATGACGGGCACGCCGGTTTTTTGCAGACACTTCACGAGATCCGTCGCATGCGGCAGAACATAGCGGCGATAATCCTCGACGCTCAGACAGCCGACCCAGCTATCGAAAATCTGGATGGTGTCGGCTCCGGCGCGAACCTGTTCTGCGGAATATTCGGCGGTGACCGAGACCAGTTTTTTCATCAGCTCATTCCACGCGGCGGGCGCGGAGTACATCATCTTTTTTGTGTGGATGTAGTTGCGCGAGCCTCCTCCTTCGATCATGTAGCTGGCGAGCGTAAAGGGCGCGCCGCAGAAGCCGATTACGGGAAGGGAATCTCCGAAATGTTTGCAGACGAGTTTGATGCCTTCGGCAACATAGCCGAGTTCAGCGGCACGATCGGTGCGAAGAGAGGTGATGTCTTTGGCTGTGCGGACGGGTTTCTCGATCTTCGGTCCCTCGCCGGCAGCGAAGTGAAAGGGCAGGCCCATCACTTCGAGGGGGAGCAGGAGATCGGCAAAAATGATGGCGGCGTCCACCTTCAGGATCTCGGCTGCTTCGATGGTGACCTGAGCCGCGACCGCAGGCTTCTTGCAGATTTCGATGAGGGAGTACTGCTTGCGGATCGCGCGGTATTCGGGCATGTAGCGCCCCGCCTGGCGCATGAGCCAGATGGGAGTGCGTTCGGTGGGCTGAGCCTTGGCGGCGCGGACAAAGAGAGAGTTAGGGGCAGACATGAACCATCCAATTTAACATTTTCGAGCGCGGGACAGCCGGAAGTGGCGCTCACTTGAGTCTGCAATATTGTCTCGTCTTACGCGAACACCCGCCTGTGATGGGCGTCACCAACGGGCGAGATGGCTGGATTGACGACCCGAATATGGGAGCGAGCGAACTTGCAGTTATAATGACGGCACGCATTCCTGCATCACCCAAATTCTAAAGGAGACGCATGCGAACCTGGGCCACAGTTGTGCTGATCTTTACATTGATTTCTTCGCCCTTATCTTATGGCGCGGATGATGCGGCGCTTGTGGGGTACTCGCCCCGAAGCAGCGCCCGCGAGCGCGAATGGGAAGCGAAGTTCCGCGCGATCCCCGACCCCGCGAACCTGCGGGAGTACATGCGGCGGCTATCTGCGCGCCCGCATCACGTGGGCTCTCCCTACGACAAGGACAACGCGGAATGGATTCTGGCGCATTTCAAGGAATGGGGACTCGACGCGCACATCGAGACGTTCCATGTGCTGTTTCCTACGCCGAAGGTTCGGGTGGTTGAGATGGTCGCGCCGACGAAATTTACGGCGAAGCTGGAAGAGCCGGCGCTGGCCATCGATCCGACATCGAACCAGAAGGCGGAACAGTTGCCGACCTACAACGCATATTCGATCGATGGGGATGTAACGGCTCCGCTGGTGTTTGTGAACTATGGCTTGCCCGAGGATTACGAAAAGCTGGACCGGCTGGGGATTTCCGTGAAGGGCGCGATCGTGATCGCGAAATATTATCACTCGTGGCGGGGCGTGAAACCAAAGGTTGCGGCGGAGCATGGAGCGATTGGGTGCCTGATCTACTCGGAGCCAAGAGACGATGGCTACTCGGTTGACAACGTGTTTCCGCAGGGGCCGATGCGCAATCCGGATGGAGTGCAGCGCGGGAGCGTGATGGATTTTGCGTCGTCGAATCCGGGAGATCCGTTGACGCCAGGTTGGGGTGCGACTGAGGACGCGAAGCGGTTGCCGATCAAGGAGGCGAAGAGCATCACAAAGATTCCGGTGATGCCGATTTCTTATGGCGACGCGCAACCCTTGCTCGCGGCCCTCGCGGGACCGATGGCGCCCGAGGAATGGCGTGGCTCGTTGCCGATCCCGTATCACGTCGGGCCTGGGCCCGCGAAGGTGCATTTGAAGGTGGAATTCAATTGGGACATCAAGCCCGTCTACGACGTGATCGCAAAGATTCCGGGCAGCGTGGCTCCAGATGAGTGGATCGTCCGCGGCAACCATCATGATGCGTGGGTGAACGGTGCGGAGGATCCAGTCTCCGGACAAGTTGCTCTTCTGGAAGAGGCACGCGCGCTTGGTCAACTCGTGAAGCAGGGATGGAAACCGCGACGGACAATCATTTACGCGGCATGGGATGGCGAAGAGCCGATGCTGCTGGGGTCCACGGAATGGGCGGAGATGCATGCCGACGAGTTGCAGGCGCATGCCGCGGTCTACATCAACACCGACGGCAACGATCGCGGGCTGTTTCAAATGGGCGGGTCGCACAGCCTGGAGCAATTCATCAATGGCGTGGCGCGCGACGTCGAAGATCCGGAAACGAAGATGACCGTGTGGAAGCGGGCGCAGCTGTCGGCGATTGCGCAGGCCAAGTCTGCGGACGAGCGGCAGGAATTGCGGCAACGGCCGGATTTGCGAATCGAGGCGCTGGGGTCGGGCACCGACTTCACGGCGTATCTCGATCACCTGGGCATCGCATCGCTGAACCTGGGATACGGCGGCGAGGACGAGCAGGGGATCTATCACTCGATTTACGACGATTTTTACTGGTATACGCATTTTTCAGATACAGATTTTGTATACGGTCGAGCACTGGCGCAGACAATAGGAACGTCGGTGATGCGACTGGCGGATGCGGAGGTACTGCCGTTCGACTTCGTAGATTTCGCCGACACGGTGGACTCTTACCGGAAGGAACTGCAAAAGCTTCTGGCTGCCAAGCAGGACGAAATTCGGGAGCGGAACCAGGAATTGGAGGACGGAGTTTTCAAGGCGACATTCGACCCGAGGCGGCCGACGGTGGCTCCGGCGAAAGAGGAGGTTCCTCCGCATTTGAATTTTGCTCCGCTTGAGAATGCGGTCGAGTCGTTGACGCGGAGCGCCAAGCACTATCAACAGGCGCTAGCGGCGAAGCAGACGAGCCTTGGCGACGAGGCCGTGGCGGGAAAGTTGGGGGCGGTGAATCACGAACTGATCGAGAGCGAGCGGCGTCTCACGAATTCGGACGGATTGCCGCGGCGTTCCTGGTACAAGCATCTGCTCTACGCTCCTGGCGTGTACGCGGGATATGGAGTGAAGACGATTCCGGGCGTGCGCGAGGGGATTGAGCAGAAAAGGTACACGGAGGCGGACGCGGAGATCTTGCGCGTATCCAAAGCACTCGAAGGGGAGGCAGCGGTGATCGACTCGGCGACGCGGGAGTTGGAGGGGGTGGGACAGTAGAACTTCCCGCCCCCAAGCGGGACTCTATGGTAGAGCGAGCGGCGTCTCGGCGACTGGCTTTGGCAACTTGATCGCTTCGCTGAGCGATTGAATTTGTGCGATGCGCGCCTCCAGGTTCGCCTTCGCTTCTTTCGGCGTGTTGGGCATCTGCTCTCCCAGAATCACATAGGTCTGTAGCAATCGAATCGCAGCATCGGGCGCGTAACCCGCATCCGCTGCAAGTTTTACTCCTTCCCGGTCGGCTGCGAATTCATTGTCGTGTCCGTAGCCGGGGAGAAACGGGTCGACTTTCAGCTTGTCGGCATCCTTGGCTGAAAAATGCTGGTCCGACAGTACTTTGAGCAGCCGGTCCCGGCATTGATTGAGTGCGATGTGGGCAACTTCGTGTCCGAGGACTGCGGCGAGTTGGTCTTCGGTGTCGATGTAGGCCAGGATACCGGCGCCCACAAACACCTGTCCTCCAGGTAGGCCCACCGCACTCTTGAACCCAGGACTGGGATCGAAGTGGAAACGGTAGGGAAGCTTGCGCTGGGCATGAGCTGCGACCCGGTCTCCCACGCGCTGCAAATATTCGTCGATCTTCGTGGTTTGAGGAGTGGGTGCCATGCCTTCTTCTCGCTCGAAATCCCTGGCTAACGCCTGACCCACTCGGACCTCATCCGCATCCGAGAGGGAGACTGGAGCTGCGGAGGTTTGCGCGTGCAACAAACCGCTGACCAGTAGAACGACCAAGAGTTTCATACGAGGCCTCGGGCATCGGGGTCCAGTACCGCAGCGTCTGTATCGAACCGCGATCGACCCGCTGGTTGGACGTACGTTGCTCGCTTTAGTTGCAGTCCTTTCCCGCAGAAGAGCCTTCTCAACGGACACTCGATTTCTCTGAAACGGCGATTGCTACTGCCGATTGGCGCGCATCCATTTCCAGGCACTGTTGACGATATCGCTGAGATCACGCTTGGCGGTCCATCCCAATACTTTTTCGGCTTTTGTGGCATCGGCGACTAGGACCGGCGGATCGCCGGAGCGACGCGGGCCAATTTTGCGGCGGACAGGTTGGCTGGTGGCTTTTTCGGCGGCATGAATCACTTCCAGAACGGAATGTCCGCGGCCGGTGCCGAGGTTGAGGGCGAGTGAGTCGCCTCCCTGTTCGAGGTGTTGCAGGGCGCGGACGTGCGCATCTGCGAGATCGGTGACATGAATGTAGTCGCGCAGGCAGGTGCCGTCGGGCGTTGGGTAATCGGAGCCGAATACCTGCAACTCGGGGCCATCGGCGGTCGAAGCCTGCAGCGCTAGCGGGATCAGGTGGGTCTCGGGATCGTGGAGTTCACCAGTCTCGCCGCTCTCGTCGGCTCCGGCGGCGTTGAAGTAACGGAGGCGCGCTGAGCGCAGGCCATAGGCTCGGCTGTAGGCTTCGAGGGCGTTTTCGAAAAAGAGTTTTGAAGCGCCGTAGGGATTCACCGGTTCGCGCGGCGTCTGCTCGGTGATGGGAATCTTGTCGGGAATTCCGTAGACGGCACAGGTGGAGGAAAACACGAAGTGGCGGACGCCGGCGTCGACGGCGGAGTTCAGCAGGCTGAGCGCGTCGACGGCGTTGTTGCGAAAATACTTGCGCGGGTTTTCGACGGACTCTCCTACGTACGCATAGGCTGCGAAGTGCATGACGGCATCGACGCGCGGGAGCACGCGATGCAGCATTGCCTGATCGGCGATATCGCCTTCGACTAGTTCGAACCCCTGAACGAGGCGGCGAAATCCGGTTGAAAGATTGTCGTAGATGATGACCGGATAGCCCGCGCGCCGCAACGCGCGGGCAGCGTGACTGCCGATGTATCCTGCTCCTCCAACCACCAGAACGGCCAATGTGAAAACCTCCCTACTGCAATTATTGCACCGTCCATTTACGGATTGGCAAATGATTCCCCGAAATCAAGCGGCGCGACGTGAACGATTCTCGTACGCGGCCTCACCTCTGGAGAAGCGTTTTGCAGCGGCGATCGTAAGCGCAACGAAAAGTACAAGTACGATGAGTTGCGCAATTTTGAAGGGCAGTTCTTTCTGTGTTGGGGCCAGCGCATGCAGCGACGGCACTTTTTCGAAGGACTGCACGATCAGAACAAAAACATTCAGGTAGAGCGAGATCGCAGCGGTGATTACGTAGGTGCGGGACCATGCTCCAGAAAGATGAAACGTGTAGCGCGCCAAAATGGCCGCGGCGAGCAGGATCAGCGAAAGGATGCCGATCACGATGCCGGGCGTAAGGTGCTCGATGGGAAAGAGGAATCCCGTAACGCTGGTTAAGACGGTAGTCGAAAGAAAGATCGCGGTCCAGCCGTCAAGCCGTTTGCCTTTGAGCATTCCGAAAACGACGATGAGGCCCGAGACAATTCCCACCAAGCTTATCAGCACATGCACGAAAGTGAATGTCGATGTTGTCATCCCCAGAATCATATGTTGCCTCCTCAGGCGAGCCATCTTACGACGCGGTGGCGGAAATTGTCACCTTTCGTCCAGGCTAATGGCCTGAGGCTTTCGCGGCGGCAGCGGCCCCGGCAAAGGTAATTTTCAACGAATCCGGCTGCGTCCAGACGGCCTTGCCGTTCTCAAGTTCCAGACGATTCATGGTCACGCTTAACTGTTGACGGTCTACCTCGAGGAGCAAGTAGTGGTAATTAATCCCGCTGCTCTGATAAGGATCGCCTGGGTCGCGGGCGATCGGGTAGGCATGGGCGCCTCCACCACCGGAGACAAAATAGATCACACCGCCATGTTCGTGGCGCTCGTAGTTATGCACGTGTCCGGAAAAGACAATGAGACGCGCGTGAGTAGTCGCCTGCCGATCTTCAAGAAATTTCGCGAGCGCGTGCTCCTGCGGTCGAGCAGCATGACCTTCGCCGAGCATGGTCGTCGTGGAACTTGTGTACGGGGGATGATGCATCATGAGGAAAACGAAATCGACGTTGGCGGGGATGTTGTCGAGTTTGCCCTTCAGCCACTTGCCTTGGGGACCCGAGAGCTCATCCAGAGAACTATCTAGGACGAGGAACAGCGTGTTGGCGGCGCGGACCGAATAGTACCGGCTGTTCTGCAAGTCTGGAAAGTGCCGGAAATAATTACCGAGAGCGATCTCCTCATTTCCGTAAAACTCGTGGTTGCCGAGCGCCGGAAAAACCGAGATGTTCTTCTCATGCCAGATACTGGATTCGCGGTCGTAGACTTTCCAGTCATTGGCATCGGAACCTTTGTAAACGATGTCGCCGGTGAAGCAGATGAATGCGGGGCTGGCATCAGCGACTGCACGAACCAGCGTCGCTCGCACAGTAGGGTTTGCAGCTTCGATGTCGTGGGGATCGTGGAAGCGGGTGTCTCCATAGGCAACGAAGCGAAAAGGAACGGTGACGTTGACGTTCAAATCGGTGGCCAGGGTTTGGGCAGTCGATCTTTTCGTGCAGGCAACGATGGCGAATAGAAGCGCCATCGTGCATAGCAACGCCAGAGTTTGGGCCGAAGTGTGCGGGCGAGAAAGCCTTATTCGGGATGTCATCTTCGGGGTTTCATTGGCTGGAGTTTATTGGCGCAAGATCTCTTGGGATTCGGTGTTGATTGTGCCGCGCTTTCGCCCTCTTGGGGGTACCCCCCCTTATGCCTCGATCTATTAGAATCATTGATTTAGCGAGATTCTCCTTTCAAAATCTTGATTCGAAATGAGTTGTAGTCAAAATCTTGACAACAAACGAGTTAAGAGGCTGCGGAAAAAGTCGAGATACTGACCTCAGCCCCTAAAGTGTGTGCGTGAGAACTGGGTCGTCCCTCCGGGACTTTAGTCTCATTTCCCACTTTACCCCGCGCTGAAGCGCGGGGCTAAGTTAGTTCGCCCCTCCGGGGCTGGGGTCTCCTGCACTTCGTTCCACCAGGTTGCACGAAAACGAGTTCTCACGCACACACTAAAGGGGCCATTGATAGCAAGCGACTTGTGGCATCGCTAAAGCGATGCCCTGATACGAAACCGCCTTTCTCCGCAGCCTCTTAACTCGTCATCTTCCTGTTATTGGCTTCCCTGCGAAGTTATGGTGGCCCTACATCTATCTTGAGTTTTATTCCGGTTAAGTCAAGCAATTTCGTGGAGCTGTCGCGGAGTTTGGGGAGTAGGGATCCAAGCTCCCTCGGCTGCGCTCGGGATTTCGGCGCGCGGCTCAGACGCCCCACCCCAGCGGGCCAAAATCAGGCCCGCCGGGGACCCCGGCGCCGCGCAAACGCCTCAACTTCGACTCCGCAGCCCGATTCGCTTCGCGAATCGGGCTGCTCCGCTCAGGAAGACTCGGCTTGGAGGGTAGGGGAGAACCAGTTAGCTTTTCAAGACCAGATCGACCGTTTGGATGTCGACCAATCCGTTGCACCCGTAGATTGCGGGGAGCACTTTTTCTGCGGGATATGTTCGTCGAAGTTGCGCGACTCTTTCGGTGCCGGAGCGATACGCCGGGAGATACATTCGGCCGAGGAGGGGATGCCTTCCCCATGCGCCTGACAATTTGTCGGCGCGTTCTTCGGTCACGAGAAAATCGCGCCGCAGGGCGGCGGCTACTTCCTTTTGTGGTTTGCCTTCTCCCCAGGTCAGGTACGAGGACTGGTTCTTGGCATCATCCTGCAACAGGGCCAGCAGGACGCCGATCTGCAGATCTTCGTCGGGCAATTGATCGACTTCGGTGACGCCATGCGCGATCAGAATTGCGTTGTTGGCGATTCCCTCAAACAGCGTGGCGGCGCGCGTGTTCATGGTGAGAACCGTGGTTTCGAAGCCGGCTTTGCCGCGAACGTACAAATCCTGCAGATAGGCGAAGGTGGTGACGTGGCCGGGCACAACTTCGTGACTTACCAGGTGCTCAAATTCGGGATATGAAATCTGCAAGGACGCGTTGATCTCATACGTCGCTTCGTATTTGGGCGAGCCGTCGGCGTTTCGTGCGTGACCCAGATAGTTCATGGAGCCGGAGAACCAGGCGTCTTTGATGGCGAGAAAGTCGATGTTGGCACGCGGGACTGGGGCGAGTTCTTTGGGGAGATAGGGCAACAGATTCTTTGCGCTGAGATTGTCGAAGTGCGCGATGACGGCTGCACCTAACGCGCGGACGGAAGCCATCGGGGAGATGCGGTCGCGGCGCCAGGCGTCGACGGCCTGCAGGAGGGCGCTTCCATTCTTGCCATCCGACTGTAAGTAGCCGGCGCGGGCTAGTAATTCGGCCACGCGGTCGCGTTTTTTCTCCGGCTGCGAAGGTTCGGGCGGCTTGCCGGTGGAGGCTTCGACGCAGCGTGCATACGGCACAGGTTTGCCTTTTCCGGCGACTTCCATCGCCAGGTCCCACATGGTGTCAAGACTGTCGGCGAGGCCGATCAGATACGGCTTGCGCAGGCCGGGCATTTTAGCTGCTTCCTGGCGGAGTCCGGCGATCGCTTTGGGGATATTGATGTCGCGCAAATAGTGGTCGAGTGCTTCGCGATCGATGGTCTTGCCCGAGACGCCGCCGGATTGCCGCAGTCGCGCAGCCGCCGGATGTGTGTAGGCAGGGGGCAAGGGTTCGTCCGAAAACCAGCAGTCGGCAATGAAGCGGCCTACGCCCGAGGGACACATGACGTCGCCGCCCCACAGTGTGTCGATACCGAGAACGGCGTCGGCGACGTATTGGGCTACTTGATCCTTGCTAATTGAAGGTGGGTTCATCAAATCTTGTGTCATCACATCTCCTTTTCTTTTTTCAGAGAACCGAACCAGACGTAAACACAGAGGCCAACGAAGAACAGGCCAGAAACGGATTGAGAGACCAGGTCGTTCGAATAGAAGGGTGTTGTGATCAGGTCTTCGCGATACCAGTGGAACAGTCGTAAGGCCGCGCCGATAACGCCGCCGAGCGCGCCCCCGGCCATCAGGCCTGAGGCGATGATGATGCCGCGCTCGCGGATGGTCTTGCCGTGCTCGCCGCCAATCTTCTCACCGCGCTTGTTGACCAAGTGCGAGAGGAATCCGCCACACAGGATTGGCGTGGTCAGTTGGAGCGGCAGATAGATTCCCAGCGCGAAGACCATGGAAGAGAGGCCGAGCATCTCCAGCACCACGGTGATCATAGCCCCGATGCCGAACAACATGTAAGCGACCGGTTGGCCGCTCATGAATCCCGAGACCACGGCTTTCAGTGCGGAGGCCTGCGGCGCCACCAGGACCTGGCGCAGGTCGCCGGGCGCGGCCTCTCCGAACTGGAAGGCTTTGGCGAGAAGGACGATGGTTAATCCGGCGGTGATGGCCGACGCGACGACCCCGATAAACTTCACCTTCTCCTGCGCCGCGGGCGTGGAGCCGATCCAGTAGCCGGCTTTCAGATCGGTAATGAATTGTCCCGAGGCGCACAGAGCGACACAGACCATGCCGGCCAGGGCCATCACGAAGAACATGCCGGTGGTGCCGG
>ODAK010008243.1_pt1 | contig 10440 bp, 7 predicted proteins | sample 1539591 | NCBI WGS metagenome assembly ODAK01 (sample SAMEA3539303, study PRJEB22396) | soil metagenome | biome: tundra; feature: field; material: soil | place: USA | collected 2010-05 | depth 0.15 m | reverse complement strand
GCGGTTTCCGAAGAGAGAGAGAGGAGAGCGATATGTTTCAGTTTTCGAGCGAGCAGTTTCGATTGAAGGTGGGATTGGCGGAGATGCTGAAGGGCGGCGTCATCATGGACGTCACCAATGCCGAGCAGGCGAAGATCGCCGAAGATGCGGGAGCCTCGGCGGTGATGGCGCTGGAGCGCGTGCCGTCGGACATCCGCAAAGAGGGCGGCGTGGCGCGCATGGCCAATATCGAGATCATGGAAGCCATCATGAAGACGGTCCACATCCCGGTGATGGCCAAGGCGCGCATCGGGCACTTCATGGAAGCGCGGATCCTGGAAGCGCTGGGAGTGGATTTCATCGACGAGAGCGAAGTGCTGACGCCGGCGGATGAAGAGCACCACATCGACAAGAACGATTTTAAGGTTCCGTTCGTTTGCGGAGCGCGCAATCTGGGCGAGGCTCTGCGGCGGATCGGGGAAGGCGCGGCCATGATCCGCACCAAGGGAGAGGCGGGCAGCGGCAACATCGTGGAAGCGGTGCGCCACATACGCACCATCGTCCGGGAGATGAAGCAACTCACCGTGCTGGGCAAGGAAGAACTGGCGCGCGAGGCGAAGAATCTGCAGGCGCCGCTGGAGCTGGTGGAGTGGGTGGCGCTGCACGGCACGCTGCCGGTGCCGAACTTCTCGGCGGGCGGGATCGCCACACCGGCGGATGCGGCGCTAGTGATGCAGTTGGGGGCGGAGGCGGTGTTCGTGGGATCGGGGATTTTCAAATCCAGCGATCCGGCGAACCGCGCCAACGCCATCGTGATGGCCGCCAAGAACTACAACAACCCCGAGAAGCTGCTGGAAGCCAGCCGCAGCCTGGGCGCGGCCATGCCGGGCCTGGAGATTTCGAAGATTCCGGAAGGTGAGTTGTTGCAGACCCGGGGCTGGTAATGAAGAAGGTGGGGGTGCTCTCGTTGCAAGGCGATTTCGCCGCGCACGGCGCGGCGTTGCAACGTGCCGGCGCGATACCGGTGTATGTCCGGGAGCGCTCGCAGTTGGGTGAGATCGACGGGTTGATCCTGCCTGGCGGTGAGAGTTCGACCATGCTCAAACTGCTGCGGCACGAAAACCTGTTTGACGATGTGGCCGAGTTTGGCCGGCGCAAGCCGATGTTCGGGACTTGCGCCGGCGCCATTCTGATGGCCACGGACGTCACCAACCCGCCGCAGGAAAGCCTGGGGTTGATGGATATCGCAGTGGAGCGGAACGCCTATGGCCGGCAGTTGGACAGCCGGGTGGTGGAACTGGATCCGGAGCCGGAATTTGAGAAGCGCACGGCCCCGGGCAAACTGGAGGCGGTGTTTATCCGGGCGCCGATTATCCGGCGGACCGGCAACGGGGCGCAAGTGCTGGCGGAGTACGAAGGCGACCCGGTGCTGATCGAGCAGGGGCGGCACCTGGTGGCGACCTTTCATCCGGAACTCACCAAGGACGCCCGGGTGCATTCCCTGTTTCTGGAGAAGCTATGATTCCGGCCGGCAAGAAGCGTGTGCTGTTCGTCTGTATCGGCAATGCCTGCCGCAGCCAGATGGCGGAGGGCTTCGCGCGGACGTACGGCGGCGACGTGATGATTCCAGCGAGCGCGGGACTGGCGCCGGCGGCAGCCGTGGCTCCGGATACGCTCCGCGCCATGGACGAGAAGAATATCGATCTGCGGGATCATTTTCCGAAAAGTCTGCGGCATCTGGGGCGGGCGGATTTCGATCTGGTGGTCAATATGACCGGCTTCTTCCTGCCGAAGGGACTCAAGGGGCGGATTGTGGATTGGGAAGTGGCCGATCCGGTGTCCATGGAATACGCCCAACACTGCGAGGTTCGGGACACGATCGAACAACTGGTGATGAAGCTGATTCTGGAACTGCGCGCGGCGCCGCCCACGCAATTCCGCGGGCAGGGTTCGGGCCGGCTGGAACTCTGAGGTTGCAGAGGTCCTAATAAGGCACTATCCAAAGGGCCGGAGCCCGGCTCGGTAGATTGTCGCGCCTACCAGACGTAGGAAGCCACCACGTCGGGCAGCGCGGGAGCATTGCGAATCACTTGGGCGTGCAACACGAGTTGCAGGTTCTTCGACTCCCAGCCGGCCGGCAACTTGCGCAGAATCTTGCCCAACTGTTCCGGATCGGCCAGCAGGCGTCCGGCAGCTTCTGTCCCAAATTGTTTCAGTCCTGCCCCCACCATGAGCCAGCCGCCGGTGGATGCACTATGGATGCGGCACACCAGAATATAGTCTTCGGGCGCGGAGCCGTCGTCCTGGGCAATAATGGACCACTGCCGGCCAGCCTCCGGGGTTGCCTGTGTGTCCACGATCACGGCTCGTGCGCCGGGCGTCCAGATGAAACGGAACCTCCACGCCTGCTGCATTTCCATGGTCCAACGGTTGGTGACCGCTCCGATGAGCAAGGTTTGCACATTGCGCAGGTCGCCGATCTCGATATTGCTGGCCAGGCGGACACGAACCGCGTGGGACTGGCGGGCCAGCATGGAGGTGACTTCGTTGGCCGCGATCATGTCTCCGAAGCCTATGTACTGGTTAAAAACGGGCACCATGTCCGAGCCGTCCAGTTGTTTCGGCGCCACCTGGATGGGACGCTGTAGCGCCACTTCCTGCGGCGGCAGGTTCTGTTCGCTGAGCTTCGAAGCGCGTCCCGAAGGATGATACACAATCGGATGCGCCATGGCGATGAGCAGCGGTTCATGGCTGCGAAATACGGGTTCCCAGAAGCGTTGAAATGCCTCCAGGTTCGGACCTGGGGCGACCAGTCTGGCGACCACCAGAGCGACCAGAGCGGTAAGCACAGCGACAGCCCCCAAGGTTCCCCAGACAATCCGCTTTCGGTTGCCGTGTGGGGGTGATTGCTTGACGAGGGGCTGGACGGGCGGAGGCGCCTCCCTTTCCGGCATTGCCGTGACATGGCGGAATTCCGGAGCGTACGACCCCGAGGGTAGATCGATCCGGATTTCCGATGCGGCGCCCTCCGGTGTCGTGTAATACTGTGCCAGACGCTTGCGGACTTCCCGGGCGCCCACCCGCACGATGGTATCTTCGCCCAAATCGATGTGCGGTGGTCTGCCGAAAACCTCCACCGCGACGGTACGCTCCTTGAGCGCCCCCGCCTCGCCAGCCAGGGATTTTGCGCACACGTACTCGAGGAACTGCTGGCAGCGCTTGCTGCCGTGAAACACGGGGCTGGCTAGAATTTGCTGCAAGTGGCGGCGAATCTCGTCCGCGGGCGGCGACGGATCGCGAGCCACGCTCACCCCAATACCACTTGTAATGGACTTCGACATGGAAACCTCGGCGCCCTGGAGAGCAGGTTCCTATGATTCTGCTCCGTCCAGCGGCCAAACGCAAGGCCACCAAACTCACCCTCCCCGCCGCACACACACACCGGGAAGTAGCACCTATCCCGTTTGGACTCATACAGAAGCAGCAATGCCTGTCGATCCTCGCGCCCAGTCGCAGTGTATCCAGCCACCCATTGGGAATGTTACTTTCGCGGCCAACTTCCCGGCCCGGCATGTAAACGCCATCTGTGGCAAAACGCCGCGCACGACACCGTTATACACGGTGATATGCAAGGTAAACTGGTTTCTTCCCGGACCCGGACGTGATATGGTACATCGCAATGTGATTTCTCCGGGCACCCGAGCGCTGGCTCACCCTTGAAATCCGCGCGAAGCAGCCGCGGGTTTCTCAGTATGCGGCGTTTGCACTGGAAGTTTACAGATCAGCAGGCAGGAGGCAGTCCCCATGCAGTGCCGTCGAACTCGCAGGCAATGGTTGTCCACCACCGCCAGCGCCCTCTCCGGCGCCTGGCTGGCCGGTTCTCCGCTCGGCCGCGCCGCGCAGGCGCCCACCGCCCCGGTGGCCGTCTCCCGGTGCAAAACCTATAACCCCAGCGAGCTGCTGCCCGCACTGGAAACCATGTTTGACCAACTGGGCGGATTGGGCCGCCTGGTCAAGGGCAAAACGGTCGCCATCAAGATCAATTTGACTGGCGCGCCCACCTACCGGATAGGCTACCTTCCGCTCGAGGACACGCACTATACCAACCCGTACGTGATCGCTTCCGTCGCGCACCTCATGGGCAAAGCCGGCGCTCGCCGCATCCGCATCCTGGAAAGTCCCTGGTCCACCGCCGATCCGGTGGAGGAATACGTGATGAGGGCCAACTGGGAGCCCCGCGACATCCTGGGCGCCGCCCGGAATGTGGAGTTCGAAAACACAAACTACCTTGGACGGGCCAGGAAATACTCGCGCATGGTCGTGCCGCACGGCGGCTACATCTATCCGGCGTTCGATCTGAACCACTCCTACGAAGACTGCGACGTCTTCGTCAGCCTGGCCAAAATGAAGGAGCACGCCACGGCGGGAATCACGCTCTCCATGAAGAATTGCTTCGGTCTCACGCCGGCCACCATCTACGGCACCGGAGCCGGTGTCGACGAGCCTTCCGTGATCCCCAACGGTGGCCGGACGATGGTCCACGCAGGCAATCGCCAACCCTCCAGGAGCGCGCCTCAGGAGAAAGATCCCACGTCGCCCAGGCAGGATACGTACCGCGTACCGCGTACCGTGGTGGACCTGATTTCGGCGCGACCGATTCATCTGGCCATTGTGGAAGGAGTCAAGACCATGACCGGCGGCGAAGGTCCTTGGATCCGCGAGGATCTGCAACCCGCCGCCCCCGGTGTGATCGTCGCCGGGACCAACCCGGTTACCACCGACGCGGTGTCCATGGCCCTGATGGGTTTCGACCCCATGGCGGACCGCGGCACACCACCGTTTGAACGTTGCGACAGCACTCTCAAACTGGCCGAAGACGTGGGACTTGGTACGCGCGACCTCAAGCGCATCGAGGTCATCGGCACGCCTGTCGCGCAGGCCATTTTCGATTTCGCTCGGATCCGCCGGCAACGGCGCGCCGCCCCGCCGCCTCAATTCGGAGTTCGTGGGTAATTTATGAACCAATACTTTCTCCCGCTCCTCTTTGGAGCGATCCTCGTGCCCGCCAGCGCGCCTGGGCAGGTAGTCGAGCAGTTCGCCCCGCCGCGGGCCAACTGTTGCCTTCCGGCCACTGCCAAGAGTCTTGCCGATCAGTTGCAGGACTGGAATCAACTCGGCCGCTACTACGCCGACAACCAGAGCCTCCAGCAACTGCCGCCCGATCCGGGCCGCGTCGTTTTCCTCGGCGATTCCATTACCGATGGATGGCGGCTCGCTCAGTATTTCCCGGGCAAGCCCTACGTGAACCGCGGCATCGGGGGACAAACCACTCCGCAAATGCTGGTGCGGCTTTTTCCGGATGTGATCGCTCTCCAGCCGGCCGCGCTGCTGGTGTTTGCCGGGACCAACGATATCGCCCGCAACACGGGGCCTTCCACGCTCACCATGATCGAAGATAATCTTCAGGCCATCGCCGAACTGGCGCAGGCGCACGGCATTAAGGTGATTCTTTGCTCGGTTACTCCCGTCAGCGATTACACGGCGCGCCGGCAGACGCCCGAGCGCCCGCCGTCGGACATACTGAAACTGAATGCCTGGATGCGCGAGTATGCCGCCAGGGCGAACGCTGTGTTTGCGGACTACTATGCCGCCCTGGTGGATGAGACCGGCATGCTGAAACAAGGCTTCTCGGGCGACGGCCTGCATCCCAATGACAAAGGCTACGCTCTGCTCGTCCCGGTCGCCGAGGCGGCGATTGCAAAGGCGTTGCCCTGACCGGCCTGATCCGCCCATAAGCCTCTCGATTTTGTGAGGAGGAGCTCCCGAGGCTTGTCTTACGGAACGGCGATTGTTTCGATTTGACCGGTCGCGACGGTCCTGTTCGACGCGTCACGATACTTTACCTGGTAGTACAGCATCCTCTGCGAAATCGCCGGGATCGCGACAGTACACCCGGTCGCACACGGTACACCGGTAATTCCCGTTTCCACCCCGCCCGCGCCTTCCGAAGGGAATAGGAACGGCACGGCTCCAACTGTTGCCGCCGTAGCCATGCACTTTTCTTGCCGGCTCGTGCAGTAGAACTGTCCCGCCCCGCCGTTCTCCACGTACCCAAACTGGATCACGGCGTTATTAACCGCCAGTCCCGGAGGAGCCGTTAACTTTACCGGGATTGGCTGGAATGTCCAGCGTACAACCGAATCCACCGGTGGATACGGGGGCACTTTCCCCAGTAAGATATCGGTCCACGCGCCGTTCGCATACATCGAACGGAACATTACCCACGAAGCATCCGAGAGCGCCTTGCCGTGCCAGTAGGGATCGATGATCTTATACCGCGTCAGCCCCTTAGTCAACGTTCTGCCCAATGCCCCCGCAAAATCGTTCTTCTTGAATCCCATTTGCGCAATCGAGTTTAGATAGGCGCTCATGTTGCCGACGCAGATGTCGACAGGTATGTCCAAGTTTTCCATCCACCACATACAGCCGTACCCTGAGGCGCCCCGCGTATTCACATTCGGGCAGTTCACGTAGATGTCGCCTGGGTTGGACACTGAACGGCACTCGCCGGCCCTTCGCGCCACGCAGTACTTGTAGGAATCCGTGGTTGTAGCACCCAGAACGTCTCCCGTCGAGGCGCTGCTTACGTCGATCAAGGGTTGCATCCCGCAGTAGGCCCACGTCGGTTGGAGCTTACGCGTCACACTGCCGAAATAGCCGGAAGAGCCGCTACGGTCGTCTGAGCCGCTTGCCGCCCACACCCCGGAGGCCGCACTCCATGACCATAACGGCCATGCGTCATACGTGCCAGGATATCCCGTGCCGACGGTCGAAGGACACGTGTCCGTTGTGATGGAAAGGCCGCTCGTGTATTTAACCGCCATGCCGCCGGTGCTAACCCCGTAGACATAAACAGACCCTGTCCCGCCTGCGAGCGTGATAGTGCACGGCGATGTAATGGACTCAACTAACGTGGTGTCATTCCATATCGGACACGGATTGGCCGACGAGCAATTTCCGGCCGCCACTAACGTCGCCGGCGAAGTCCTTACAACGTAAATGTTATATCCCACCCGTCGCAGATTATCGCCGTCCGTAGTCGTCGAAGTAACGCGATACAATTGACCCGATACGGAGATCGCGGCGTCGCTGATGTCCATCAAGGGCTGCAACGGCCGGCCATCCACAAACCACTGCCTCTCCGTAGTCGATGCGTTGTCCTGCAACCAGCTCGGATGGTCTTGCGCGCGTTCGATGAACGACGCGGTACCCGTTGCTCCCGAGTACGCTGGCGCCAGTGAAACATACCTGTTGGGCGGATCGCCCATTGGACTGCTGCCCTCCCGCACGGCGTAACAACTTCCAGCGCCGGACTGGCAGTTGCCGTCGTACGACGGCACTCCGCCGATGGTGACTTCCGGCCGCGGAACCGGATGATCGTAGTCCCAAGCCACGCGGACCGTTGTTCCGTCGCTATTGGTTCCGTGAGGATCCCTCGCCGTATCCCAGGTCCACGACCAGTTCGAGATGCCGTGGAAGAAATCGCGCGCCATACAGTGTGACGCTAACGTCGTGGTACTGTGGTCGGACGGCGAACTCGTTCCGTATCCCCGCTGAAGTGTCCACTGATTCCCGTTCTTCGCCACCAGTACCGTGAATTCGTTATCCACCGTGAACACGTCCCCGACCTTCGCGTCCTGCAGGTAGACCCAGGCGGAATTCTTCGGACATACGCTACTGCCGACTGCTTCACCCACCGCCGGTAACGGATCGCACGGTTCGCCATCCACGGTTACCACACTGCAACCGGCGCTCCCGGCCGGACACGCGCCAGTGCCCGCTGCAATCGTAGGCGTCGCAGACAGCGCCCCGGAAACGATCGTTGACAGGTACGGACCATCGGCCAGTTGCGGCGGATTGTCTGGAGAAAAGAACTTCCCCGCGATCCATAGGGTGTCTGTTTTTCCGGAAATAAACCTCGTATGCGCGACGCACCAACGGGCCGGCGCGGTCGCCCACGTCGATGCGGCCGCGATCACGCACCCCGGCGCGCCACCTCCTACGCATCCCGCCGTGGTGTCCACCTTATCCGGATCGAATACAACTGTCCAGCCCAGCGTGTCTTGCACACTGCGCCCACATCCGAGGATGAGCTTGGCGTTCTGTAGCCCTACGATGTCGCACTGGTATTCCGTAGAATCGAAAGCAGGCGAGTCTGTAGCCGTAAACTCGGCAACCAAGGCGACAAGGTCTCTGCCCTTCGTGCCGGGCGTGATGTTGGAACAGGAGACGGATTGGTTCCCCGGCTGGTTCGTTGTCGTCAAAGTACACGAGATAATAATCGCTTTCGCTGGCGTCTCGTTATCGCTGGCGCCGCAGTAGAAGGTCTCCGGCGTCGTTGGCGTCGTTCCCCGCAATGTATTGCCACATACCCCACCCGAGAATCCGTCCGGACCGCTTGCCCCGGAAGAACTAAACAGTCCCAGGTAAGTAGCATCGCCTGTTTGGTGATCTACCCAGTACAGCAGCGGCCAGCCGCTGGGAATCACGCAGTGGTACCCCAGTCCTCCAGTCACGCTGTTCACCGTGAGCGTGTCGCTGCATAACTTCGCCGATCCGCTCGCGGTGAAATCGACGTACTGCGAAGTCCCCGTCGTGTATTTTGCGAATTGCAGGTTGATGGTATCCGTGCTCGCCGTTTTCTTCCGCACCAGAAACCCGAAATTGGAACCGGTGAATGCCGCTCCCATTAAAGGCAGCGAAAGCGGCAGCGAACAAGAAGCCGGATCGATCGTTAAATGCGTCAGCCCTCCCGTAGAGACGATCTTACACTCGGATCCCCCGATTGTTATCTTGCTGCCATTGATCCAGTTTGGGCTGAAATATGTATTTTGGTAACCGCCCGGCTGCCATGTCACAACCCCGCTCCCATCGACATTGACCAGGCCGGTGCGCGCGGAGAGATCAGCTCGGTTCAGTGGGCTGAATCCCGCTGGCGTCCACGCGTCCAGAAGCGGGACCGTTGTCCCCAAGGTCGCGAAGATATTCGTCTCTGATGACGGGAGCGCGGCTTCCTGATATTTTGCCGTTGCATTTGTCGGCCAGCAGGTGACACCGTTGATCGTCAGGCACGCCTGTATCTTTGCATCCTCACCCGCGCAGTTGCCCGAACACCATCCCTTCACGGAGATGGTCAGGTACTCCATGGGAAGCGTGAGGTCCCACAGGTTCGTCCCGGCACCCGTCCAGAGCGTCTGGTCCCGCAAGACCAGTGCGTTCGAGTGGGTCCCGGTGAACGACCCGGACGTAGTATCGTCCGCGTTTAACGCGGCGGCCGTGACAGCTAGTGTGGCTCCTCCAAGGGTCGTGTTCGCAGGCAGGGCCCCCTGCCCAATCTGCAATGAGGTGCTGCTCGTGACGGACGTGACCTGGTACGTGCCGTTACCGTTTCCAGTCAAACCCGACACTGTGATGATGCTGCCGGTCTGGAGCTGATGTGCCGTCGACGTGTTGACCGTCGCGGTGCCCGAGCCCACTGCGATAGAAACCAGCTTCCCGTTCGCCATCGACCATACGACCGTTGGCATGCTCCATGCGCTGTCTGGGTCCAGAACCGAATTGAAATAGTGGTCGCCTCCGCCAGGCAAATAAGTGATGGGCTGGTCTTGAGGGAGCGCCAGCCGCTTGAGCAGCATTCCGGTCTGGGGATCGATCACGGCTTCTGAGCGCGCCGATGAATCTTGGTTATTCCAATTCAGAAACTCCGGCCACGCATAGGAGCCAGTCGAGCTGAAGTAGGGTCGCGTGCTCACTGCCGGATCCGCGGGTAACGTCTCGTTGTAAGTATTGCCCAGCGCAATATTCGCCGTCAGGAAGGTTCCGGTAGCCTGACTCCCTCCGCACGTAACTCGAAAGAAATGAGTGGTGAACGCCTGGAGTGCCCGCGAATGCCACCTGCCGTCACTTCCCTTCTCGGCCCGGCGCTTGCCCGCCACGAATACGCGCTGCAGGCCACTCACCGTCGCTTCCGGCCGGTTGTCCAGGTTTGAGCCGGTGAACAGCGTGGGATCGACGTCATGTGCCAGCGGCCGGTACGACGGCGATTCGCTCACTTCTACGGAGCATGGGTTTGTGTCCGGCGCTCTGTACGCAAGAATCGCCTGTGTGGATGTCACTCCTCGCACCTGCAAATTGCCAACCGCGCCGTATGCCATCGACGCGGTCAGAACGATCATCGATAATCTCATTTCGTTTGTCCTGAATATGCTGGGAGCCCGCGCACGTCATCCCGCGGACTTCCCAATCTGATGTTGTTTCTGTTACCTGTGCCCGCCGCCGGGCGTCTTCTGACCCCCCGGCGCGGTTTCCGTACTCCCGTCCCGTGACGGTGGCCGGAAGTGTGCGCAGTCGTCACATCGCCACTCAACTCCGCCGCGGTCATTGCTGAGCTGCTCCCGCGCA
>ODAK010008242.1_pt1 | contig 10441 bp, 10 predicted proteins | sample 1539591 | NCBI WGS metagenome assembly ODAK01 (sample SAMEA3539303, study PRJEB22396) | soil metagenome | biome: tundra; feature: field; material: soil | place: USA | collected 2010-05 | depth 0.15 m | reverse complement strand
AGGGGCTGGGGTTCGCCATCGCCCAGGCGCTGGCAGCCGAGGGCGCGCGGGTCTCGATTGCGGCGCGCCACCCGGAGACCATCGGCGCCGCCGCCGCGCGCATTGCGCAACAGACCGGTGCTCAGGTGATGTGGTCCGTGGCCGACGTGGCGTCCGCCGAAGCCATTGAAGCCTGGCATTCCGCCACCGTGGAGCGTTTCGGCGGCGTGGACCTGCTGGTGACCAACTCCGGCGGCCCCCCGGCGGGCCCGGCATCGGGCTTCGACGACGCGGCGTGGCGCAACGCCTTCGAACTGCTCCTCATGAGCGCGGTGCGCACGGTTCGCACGGTGCTCCCCTCCATGGAAGCGCGCGGCGGCGGCAGCATCCTCATGCTGACGTCTTCCTCGGTGAAAAACCCGATTCCGAATCTGGGGCTGTCGAACGTCCTCCGGCCGGCGGTCGCGGCGCTGGTCAAGACTTTGGCCGATGAGCTCGCCCCCAGGAAGATTCGCGTCAACCAACTGGTGCCGGGCCGTATCTCTACCGAGCGGTTAACCTACCTGGACAACGCCAACGCGAAACGCGCCGGCATCACCCTGGAGGAACAGCGCAAGCGCTCCACCGGCGCCATCCCGATGGGCCGCTATGGCGAGCCCGCGGAGTTCGCCCGCGCCGCCGCATTCCTGCTGAGCGACGCGGCAGCCTACATCACCGGAGCCACGCTGCAAGTGGACGGCGGCGCCATCCGCTCCGTCGGATAAAGCAAGACAGAATAGCCGCCGATGAACGCGGATAAGCACAAATGCTTATCGGTTTTTATCGGCGTTCATCGGCGGCCATATTTGCCTTTTCAGCTGCGCGCCTACAGCTTTTGCCCGATGGATTTAGCCTGGCTGAACAAATACAGGTAATCCGTGCCGCCCGCCTTGGAATCCGTGCCCGACATGTTGAACCCGCCGAAGGGGTGCGCGCCGACAACCGCGCCGGTGCACTTGCGATTGATATACAGATTGCCGGCGTGGAACTCGCGTTTGGCGCGTTCGATCTTATCTTCACTGGTGGTGTAGACGGAACCGGTGAGCCCGTACTCGGTGTTGTTGGCAATCGCCAGGGCGTCGTCGAAACTCTTCGCCTTGACCACGGCCAGCACCGGGCCGAAGATCTCCTCCTGCGAGAGGCGCGCCTGGGGAGCGATATCGGCGATCACCGTGGGCTGGATGAAATAGCCGTCGCCGCGCGCCCGAGAGCCGCCCGTAATGAGACGCCCCTCCCGCCTGCCGATCTCGATGTAGTTCAGGATGGATTGCATGGCGCCCTCACTGATCACCGGACCCATGCGCGCGTTATCTTCCGGCAGGCCGATGGCAATCGTCTCCGTGGCGGCCTTCAGCTTTTCGAGGAACTCGTCGTAGATATCCCGATGCACCACCACCCGCGAACATGCCGAGCACTTCTGCCCCTGGAAGCCGAAAGCGGCCGCCGCGACGCCTTGCACCGCCGCGTCGAGATTGGCATCGGCATCCACCACGATGGTGTCCTTGCCGCCCATTTCCAGCACCGTGCGCTTGATCCAGATCTGTCCCTTCTGGGGCTGCGCCGCCCGCGAGTGAATGTCCAGTCCGACATCGCGCGAGCCGGTGAAGGCGATGAAGCGCGTTTTCGGATGGGCCACCAGGCCGTTGCCGAAAGTCGCGCCGGAACCGGGGCAGAAGTTGACCACCCCCGCCGGCATGCCGGCCTCCACCAGCGCTTCGAAGAACTTCGCCGCGATGGTGGGCGACTCGCTCGACGGCTTGAGGATCACGGTATTGCCGCAGACCAGGCTGGCGCCCGTCATGCCGAGCGCGATGGCGTTGGGAAAATTCCACGGCGAAATCACCGCGCCCACGCCGAGCGCGATGTAGCGCAGGAAGTCGCGCTCGCCCGGCAATTGCACGATGGGCTCGGCCCGGTCGAGCACCAGAGCCTGGCGCGCGTAGAGTTCCAGGAAATCGATGGCTTCGGCGGTGTCGGCCTCGGCTTCGTCGTAGTTCTTGCCGACTTCGAGCACCAGCCAGGCATTGAATTCGAACTTGCGGCGGCGCAGGATGTCGGTGGTGCGGAACAGTACGCCGGTGCGATCTTCGACCGAGGCGTACTGCCACTTCTCGAAGGCCGCGAGCGCCGCCTGCATGGCGGGTTCGACGTGTTCGAGCGTGGCCTTCTGGTGGATCCCGATGACTTCGGACGGATTTGCCGGGTTGATGGAGACGATCTTGTCTTTGGTGCGGATATGCTGGCCGCCGATGACCAGGTCATATTCGCGGCCCAGTTGGGCTCGGACCTTTGCAATTGCCTGGCGCATGCCGCGGACGTTCTCCGGCTGGCGATAATCGGTGATCGGCTCGTTCACAAACGGCCCTGCGGTGGTTAGAGTGGTTGCCATGATGGAAGCTCGTGAACCAGTATAAAGCCATTTGGGCTAGTACTTCGCGCCCCGTACGCCGCCAGTACAACTCAGGCGAATTGGCACTACCCCGCGCCACCCGCCCATGCGATATATAACGCATGGACTATCGCGCCATGCACTTCGCTTGTTATTGCGGACAAACTCCGGATCGAATCCTCGAAATCGGTTTCACCAGCGAGCGGCACATGGTGGTGCACTTCTGGTGCGCCGCGTGCAACCGCGTGCTCTTCATCTCCCGGACGCTCGACGAGTGCGCGCAGCTGTGCCCCCCGCTGGACACGGAAACCGAAACCCAGTCGGCCTCGGAAGATGCCCGCTTCCTGCAGAGCCTCGGTATCGCAGTCTCCTGATCGACGGTTTGCATTCACGCTACCATGGGAAGACATGGCTTTCCAGTGGCTCCAGATGAGAATTCAGGAAGAACGGGAGCGCAGGGAACTCCAGGCGAAACACCTGGAACGGCTGCCGGGCGCAATGCAAGAGATCCACGACCATCTGGCGCAGTGCGTTCAGAGCTACACCGAAAACTTCGGCTCCGATTCGGCGGATATCGTGCTGCAACCCGATAGGATCAAGGTTACGGTGCGCGAAGAGCGCGGCGGCAGGTGGCAGGCTCTGTCCAAGGTGGAGGTGATCGCCGTGCCGGATATGCCGGGATTCCGGGTGGAGCGCGGGGAGGTTTCGTTGGAAGTGGAATTCGGCCTGCTGCCCAGCGATAAGCTGTTCTACCGCGATCGCGAACAAGACAAATACCTGACCATGGAAGAGTTCACCCGGCGCATTCTGGACCGCGCTCTGTTCCCCGCCCTGCGCGAGCAGTAGGACAGACGATCGCCTTTTGTCGTCTGTCGTCTGCCGGATCGGGTTGACAGGCCACAAAAGACGATGGCCTGTCCCACATGAGCCTCCTTTGTGCCACCCTGAAATCATGCGTTGCACGGCTGCGCTCCTGCTAATGCCGCTGGCCCTGGCGGCCCAAACCACACCCGGCGACTCGTGCACCGTCAGCGGCCAGGTATCGAACGCGCTCACCGGCGAACCGGTGCGGCGCGCCTTGGTGGCCTTGCAGCGAATCGATATGGCGTCGCCCAACGTGATGATCAACAGTCGGGTCGGCAACACCGTCGCCACGGATGCCGCGGGAAAGTTCGACATAACGGGTATCGCGCCCGGCAAGTACCGCCTGTCGGCGGAACGCAGCGGGTTCATCGTCGCGCAGTACGGCTCGCGCGGACCCGGCAAGGCGGGCACCCTGCTCACTCTGGAGGCGGGGCAGAAATCCAGCGATCTGGCGATCCGCCTGACGCCGCACGGGGTGATCGCCGGGCGCGTGCTGGATGATGAGGGCGAACCGCTCCCCAACGCTAACGTGCAGGTATCGCGGCTGCAATATATCCAGGGCCGCAAACAGATGTCGCGAACCAATGGAGCGTCCACCAACGATTTGGGCGAATACCGCGTCTTCGCCCTGCCGCCCGGACGCTACTATGTCAGCGCCGAGACGCGTCCGAATTCGATGCAGCCGCAGGCCGAGGACGAGTACGTGACCACCTGGTTTCCGCGCACGGCGGACGCCGCCGCCGCCGCGCCCATCGACCTGACGCCCGGCGCGCAACTGCACAATATCGATATCCCGCTGGCCAGGATGCATACCGTGACGGTGCGCGGGCGAGTGGTCAATGAGGCCGGTCCGCCGCCGGGCGGAGAGAACGCGCCGCATACCAATCTCTCGGTGATGCTCGCCAGGAACAACGCCATGATGGAGGGCGGAGGCTTCACGCGCAGCAACGCATCGGTGACCCCGCAGGGGAACTTCGAGTTCCGCGGCGTGACGCCGGGTTCGTACTTCGTGGTTGGCCTGGCGAATACCTCGAAGAGGACTGTCCAGTCGCGAACGCCGATCCAGGTGGGTAGTTCGAACGTCGAAGGCATCATCCTCGCCATCCGCGGCGGCGTGCCGGTCAGCGGGCAGGTGCGCGTGGAGGGCGAAACCACCAAGAGCATCGCCGCGGTGCGCGTTTCGCTGCAGCCGGCGGAGTTCGTCGGCATCCAATTCGTCGCCCTTGCCGCCCAGCAGGTGAAGCAGGACGGAACTTTTCAGTGGGACGACGTCGGCGCGGATCGCTACACCGTCTCCGCCAACGGCTTGCCCGAGGGTTTCTACTTAAAAAGCGTGCGATCCGCCAACCTGGACGTGCTGGCGGGCGGGCTGGAGATCGCCGGCGGATCTCCCGCGCCGCTGGACGTGGTGCTGAGCCCCCGCGCAGGGCAGGTTACCGGAACCGTGCTGGACCCCAAGACGCAGAAGCCGGCGGCTATGATGACGGTGGTGCTGGTTCCCCAGGAGAAGGAGCGCCGCGACCGCCAGGAGTTCTACCAGACCGCCAACACCGATTTCTCCGGTCAGTTCACTTTCAAAAGCGTGACGCCGGGCGAGTACCGCGTCTACGCCTGGGAAGAGGCGGAATACGGCGTGTGGATGGACCCGGACTTTATGAAGCCGCTGGAGAGCCAGGGCGAAGCGGTGAGCGTACCGGAGGGCGGCCGGCAGGCCGTTCAGGTGAACCTGATTCCGGCGGATTCGCAGTAAGCGGAATCCCGCCATGGCGTGTGATAGACTCAGGTTTCCGTTTCTGTAAAATCCGTGGAAATGCAGAGGTTCATCGTTTGAAACTTGCTGCGGTCGATTACTTAATTCTCGCCGTCTATTTCGGCTTCGTCCTCGGTATCGGCTGGAGGCTTAAGAGCAAGATCTCCACCAGCGGGGACTTCCTCACCTCCGGCCGTTCGGTCCCCGTATGGATCACCAGCCTCGCCTTCCTGTCGGCCAATCTCGGCGCTCAGGAATTGGTGGGCATGTCCGGGCAGGGCGCAAAGTATGGCATCATGACGGCCCACTTCTATTGGGTGGGCGCGATTCCGGCGATGATTTTCGTGGGACTTTTCATGATGCCGTTTTACTGGGCCAGCCGGGCGCGCAGCGTACCGGAGTATCTCAAACTCCGCTTCGACGAAAAGACGCGGGCGCTGAACGCGCTGGCGTTCGCCGTCATGACGGTATTCTCGTCGGGGATTTCGATGTACGCGCTGGGCCTTCTGCTGAACCTGATTCTGGGGTGGAGTTTCACGACCAGCGTGCTCTGTTCCGCCGCCATCGTGCTGGCGTATACCTTCCTGGGCGGCCTGACCAGCGCAATCTATAACGAGGTTCTGCAATTCTTCCTCATCGTCATGGGTTTCTCGCCCCTGGCCATCATGGCGGTCATGAAGGCCGGCGGATGGGCCGGCATGGCCGCGCGGCTGAAGACCATGACGCTGCCCAACGGCATGAACGGCGACGTCATGACCCATAGTTGGAAGTACATCGCCCACACCAACCAGAACCCCATGGGCATCGAAATCTTCGGCCTCGTCGCCGGACTCGGTTTCGTCATGTCGTTCGGCTACTGGTGTACCAACTTCCTGGTGATCCAACGCGCCATGGCGGCCAACTCGGCGTCGGCGGCGCGGCGCACGCCGGTGATTGCGGCGCTGCCGAAAATGCTGTTGCCGTTCATCATCATCGTGCCCGGCATCGCGGCGCTGGCGCTCTCCCAAATGGCGCTGGGCTACGTGCTGCCCATGAAGGCTGCCGGCGGGCCGGATTACGACCAGGTGCTGACCACCCTGATGGCCAAGTTTTACCCGGCCGGCATGTTGGGCATCGGGCTGACCGGCCTGATGGCATCCTTCATGAGCGGCATGGCGGGCAACGTCACCGCCTTCAACACGGTGTTCACCTACGACATCTATCAGGCCTACATCCGGCCCGGCAAAGCCGACCATCATTACCTCACCGTGGCACGCGTCACCACGGTAGCGGGCGTGCTGCTCTCCATCGGTTGCGCCTACGTGGCAACGTATTACAACAGCATCATGGACCTGCTGCAACTGGTGTTCAGCTTCGTCAACGCCCCGCTCTTCGGCACCTTCCTGCTGGGCATGTTCTGGAAGCGCAGCACCGGTCACGGCGCCTTCTGGGGCCTGCTCTCCGGCACCGTGTCGGCCGGCATCGCCCACGGGTGCACTCTAGCCGAAGGCAAGGGCGGGTGGATCACCACCGTCCACACTTTCCCCTCCACGATGGCGCAGAATTTCTGGATCTCCATCGTGGCCTTTACCACTTGTACGCTGGTCACCATCGTGGTCAGCCTGTTGACCAAGCCCAAGCCGGAGTCGGAGCTTACGGGCCTGGTGTACGGTTTCACCGAGTTGAAACACGATGAGGGCGTGGCCTGGTACAAGCGTCCCGTGCCCCTGGCCATCGTCATCGGCGCATTGGCTCTATTCCTTAATTTCTGGTTCGCCTAATATGCTGGATCTCAGAGTGCCTACGGGCTTTTTCTTCTCCATCGTCGGCCTGATTCTGGTCGCCATGGGTGTTTTCGCGCCGTCGGAACGGGCGGCGCTGACGGATTCCAATGTGAATCTATATTGCGGGCTGGTCATGCTGGCGTTCGGACTCATCATGCTGGGCCTCAGCCGGCTCTCGAAACACGAAGACTCATGATCGGCGCATTTCACGAGCGTTTCGGCCCCACACAGCAGCCGCGTGTGTTTCGGGCGCCTGGCCGCGTCAATCTGATCGGCGAGCACACCGACTACAACCTCGGCTTCGTCCTCCCCGTGGCGTTGAACCTGGCCACCTACATTGCGGCCGCGCCTTCGGCCGACGGCAAATTGCGCATCTATTCGGAGGACCGCCGGGAACAGCGCGAGTTCGACGCGTCGAGCCTGGGCTCCGTGGAACCCGCGCGCCAGTGGACGGACTACCTCATCGGCGTGGCGCAGGAACTGGTGCGCGCGGGCGTGCCGGTGGAGGGAGCGAACCTGCTGATCCGCAGCACCGTGCCGGATGGCTCGGGCCTGAGTTCCTCGGCGGCGCTGGAGGTTTCCTCCGCGCTGGCGCTGCTCGCCGGGCGCGAGTTCGACCCGTTGGAGCTGGCCAGACTCTGCCAGCGCGCCGAACGGAATTTCGTGGGCATGCCCTGCGGCATCATGGACCAGTACATCTCGGTTTTCGGGCGCTCGCATTCCGCCGTGGAAATCGATTGCCGCAGCCTGGGGCACCGGCTGGTGAAACTTCCCGACGGCATCGCCTTCATCGCCGTGAACACCATGGTGAAGCACGCGCTCTCCGGCTCCGCTTACCACGACCGGGTGCGCGAATGCGCGGCCGCGGTGGAAGGCATCGCGGCAGTCTACCCGAACGTGAAGAGCCTGCGCGATGTCTCGCCTGAGCAGTTCGAGGGCGTGGCTGCGCGCCTGCCCGAGATCGTCGCGCGGCGCGCCCGCCATGTGGTAACCGAAGACGCCCGCGTCAACCGCTTCGTGCAAGCCAGCGGGCAAGGGGATGTCACCGCCATGGGCAAGCTCATGGTGGAATCGCACCGCAGCCTGCAACACGATTACGAGGTGAGCTGCGCGGAATTGGATTTCCTGGTGGACGCCGCGCTCGCCATCGATGGCGTATACGGTTCGCGCATGACCGGCGGCGGATTCGGCGGATGTACCGTGACGCTGCTGCGCGCCGGGGCGGCCGCAAGTTTCCGCGCTCGGATCGCGCAAGCGTACCAACAGCAGTTCGCCCTTACGCCGCGGATATATTCCTGCGAGCCTTCGGAAGGCGCGGCGGAAGTGAAGAATTATGAGACTATCCCCGCTCTCGCCTGACTAGATAGCAAAAGACAAAGAGAATGTCCTCCGTGGCGGGCGATTTTACTTCTTAATATGCTCCTCCATGGAACAATTTGTCGTGTCGCTCCTTAGTCCTGTCAGTGGTAATGGTTATTGTTTGTCCCCGTGGGCCGGCCACGCGTCCGGCCCATAGATATTTTTGCCTCCCGCTGCCCTCTCCAGGCGCCTTTTCCCTCCGTTTCGGACCGCTTCTCATGCCGCGCGTTACACTCGATGATTACATGCCGCGCTGGCTCAATCTCGCCAATCTGTTCACATTGCTCCGGCTGATCCTGGTTCCCTATGTGATCGCCGCCATCCTGGGCGGGCGGCACGGCCAGGCGCTGGTGCTGTTCTTTGTGGCGGCGGTCACCGATGTGCTCGATGGCGCCTTGGCGCGCTCCTATGGGCTGGCCACTCAGGCGGGGGCCTACCTGGATCCGATTGCCGATAAATGCCTCCTCAGCGGGATCTTTCTGGCGCTGGGGGCGACCAGTAGCGTTCCATGGTGGTTCGTGGCGGTGGTTTTGGGGCGCGATATGTACATCCTCCTGGCGGTAGTGGCGGTGATGGCATTCACCAAAATGAGGAAGTTCCCGCCCAGCCGCTGGGGCAAAATATCGACATTTGCGCAGATTTCGACCGCTGTCGCCTGGATGGTCGAAAATATCTGGCCGGTTCCGGTACTGCATGGCGTCTCGTCCGCAATGCTTTGGGTTTGCGCGGGTTTTACCATCTGGAGCGGCCTCCATTACACCCTGCACGGCGTGCAAACGCTCCGTGCACGTTGACGGGGTGCCCGCTCGGGAGTAGTCTAAAAATAAGCACGGGCATGACTCGCTATCTTGCGGCGCGGCACTACCGGTGGTTTGGCATCAGCGCGGTTGCGCTGGCGGGCCTGTGCGCCTGGGCAGGCACCGAATTGCACCTCGCCTACGTTCCAGCCGGTCTGTTTCTGCTCACCGCCGGATTGCTCTTTTTGATGGCTTTCCGTCCGGTAATCGAGATTCACGAGGGTTACGTCTCCATCGGCGGCAGAATCATCCCCTGGATGGACATCCGGCGCCTGGACCGCACCGGCTGGATTTCGCCGCTGATCATCCGCATCACCCTGTTCGACGATTCGCGCCTGCTGCTGGTCTATCCCGGCGACCTGGATAGCTGCAACAGCCTGCTGCGCCACCTGCGGCGCCTCTCCCGCGACGCCCTGATCGACGGCATCCCCTACCGCCAGTACTGGGGCGAAGTCCTGGCGCCGGGCGGCGAACGCAAACCACAGGCCACCCTGCCGCGCTACCGCATCCTGCGTCCCGAGGACGAGGCCGAAGTCGAACGCCTGTACCAACGGCTGAAAACGGTGGGCAACCTCGATCAGAAGAATTCCACGGACGAGAAGTAGTTCGTGGTCTTACGCCGCCTCCGTTTCAAACTCGCGCTTGCCTTCCTGCTTCTGTCGGCGGTGGTGTATCTGGCGCGCGATCTCTGGCTGACCGCACTCGGAACGGCGCTGGTTCACGATGACGGCGCCGCCAAGGCTGAGATTGCCGTGGTGCTGGCCGGCGACTACTTCGGGTACCGGACCATCAAAGGGGCGGAACTGGCCAGGCAGGGCTACGTGCCGCTGGTCCTGGTCAGCGGGCCGCCCGGCGGTTTTTACGGCCTCAACGAGGCCGACGCCGCGATTCGCTTCGCCATCGGCAAAGGATACCCGGCCGAGTCCTTCATCCCGCTCTATCACACCGGGCTTTCCACCAGCGACGAAGCCGTCGCCGTCCTGGACGCGCTGAAGCAACGCCATATCCACAGCTTCCTGCTGGTCACCAGCGATTACCATACCGCCCGGGCGCGCCGGATTTTTCTCGCCGCCGAGCGCCAACGCGGCGGCGGGCCCGTTCTCCGCATGGTTGCCGCGCCCGACCGGAATTTCAGCGCCGCCGGCTGGTGGCGCAATCGCGAAGGCCGGAAAGTCGCATTCACAGAGTGGACCAAGACCTTCGCGTCGGCGTTCGGGATCTAGCTCATGTGGGAATCGCTCCACACCGTTCGAAAATACCTCTGGAGGTACCGCCGGGGCATGGCGCTGGGCGGGCTGTGCCTGGCCATGAAAGACATTACGCAGGCGCTGCAGCCCCTCATGATCCGCGGCGCGGTGGATTCCTTCCGCGGCGGCGGGGCGGCTTTCGTGCGCTTTGCCGGCTACCTGGTAGGCCTCGCCCTGCTCAAAGGTATTTTTCAATATTGGATGCGCGTCATCCTCATCGGCATCTCCCGCGATATCGAATTCGACCTGCGCAA
>ODAK010008241.1_pt1 | contig 10442 bp, 9 predicted proteins | sample 1539591 | NCBI WGS metagenome assembly ODAK01 (sample SAMEA3539303, study PRJEB22396) | soil metagenome | biome: tundra; feature: field; material: soil | place: USA | collected 2010-05 | depth 0.15 m | reverse complement strand
CCTTTGCCCCTGTCCCCCCGCCGCTGTATGGCGACGAACAACCACGGCACAGGGCGAAGCGAGGCGAACGAGCGTTGGGCTCGAGCGAACGGGCGAAACGTTCGAGACGGATCTGTTCGGAATCCGAAAGGATCCGTCTGTTCTATCCACCGGTGATATCAGATGGTCCACTCTCGGAAGCCGAAGGCCAGAGGACGCGCGCAACTGGCACGTACAGGGTGAGATGCAGGCGGGCATACTTTCGAAATGACGCTGATCAGTCGGGTCCTGGGCTCGTTAGCCAAGCTACCGCCGGCCGCCGTTGGCGCCGTCTCCGTCGAACGCGACCTGCCGGCGAGGATGTCAGACGGAGTCGCACTGCTGGCGGATCGCTGGTACCCGACAGGTGTGGCGTCCGAGCACGCCCCGATCATTTTGCTCCGAACGCCGTACGGGCGCCGGCAGTGGGGCATGATCGGCCGGCTCTTCGCCGAGCGGGGCTATCAAGTGGTCCTCCAGAGCTGTCGGGGCACCTTTGGCTCTGGCGGGGATTTCGTTCCGTTCCGAAGCGAAGAGGCCGACGGGCGGGCGACGTTGGATTGGATCGCTGGCCAGTCGTGGTTCGATGGCAAGCTCGCCACGTTCGGCCCCAGTTATCTGGGGCTCACGCAGTGGGCGCTCGCTCAGAGCGCCCCCGACTACCTGAAAGCCGTAGCGCTCGACGTGACGGCTTCGTGTTTCCGAGATGCCGCCACCTACCCGTCAGACGTGTTCGCTCTCGAGACCGCGCTCACATGGATTCACACCGTCGAGCATCAAGAAAAGGGCTGGTTGAAGGTCTTGGGTGCACAGCTCGCCAGCCAAAGAGCTCTTCGAGCAGCCTGTGACGTTCTCCCAGTAGCCGGTGCCGACGCTGCTGTGGTGGGTCGCCACGTTCAGTTCTTCCAGGACTGGATCGTGCACGAGAACCCCGGTGACCCCTGGTGGGATCCTGTTGATTTCGGGCGACAGGTTGGATCCGTTCCGCCCGCGAGCCTCGTCGGAGGTTGGTACGACATCTTCCTGCCCGCCCAGCTGGACGACTACACGGCTCTGCGGGCGGCTGGTCGGAGCGCCACACTCACCGTTGGCCCTTGGTCTCACTCAAGCCCAGGTGTCATGGCCGCCAGCCTGCGCGACGGCCTGAAGTTGTTTGACGGCCAGTTCGACCAACCTCCCAGCGAGGTCCCGAACAGCGTCGTGCGCCTATTTGTCATGGGTGCCCGCCGTTGGGTCGAGTTGGCGGAATGGCCGCCACCGTTCGAGGAGCAAACGTGGTATCTCGGCGTCGGCGGCAAACTGCAACGCTCGCCGTCTGCCGGAACCACGCCCGACCGCTACCGCTACGACCCGGCGCATCCGACACCCGGGATCGGTGGGCCCTCGCTCAGCTGGGGCAACGCGGGACCCAAGGATCAGCGCAAGAGAGAGGCCCGAGCAGACGTCCTCACCTACACGAGCGAAGCCCTCACCGAGGACCTTACGGTGATCGGACCACTCAGAGCCGACCTCTACGTGCGGACAACGCTCGAGCACACCGACTTCTTCGTCCGCCTTTGCGAAGTATCCCCCCGGGGTCGATCCAAGAATCTCAGCGATGGGATCGTGCGGCTGCACCCGGGCAACGTGATCAAGTCAGCTGACGGCTCGATTTCGATACGAATCAGCATGTGGCCAACGGCAAACACCTTTAAGCGCGGCCACCGAGTTCGCCTTCAGGTGTCGAGTGGCGCCCATCCGCTGTTCATCCGCAATAACGGGACAGGTGAACCTCTTGCGAGCGCCACCCGTCTCAGCGTTGCGGACCAGGAGGTCTTCCACGATGCCGAACACCCCTCCTCGCTGGTGCTGCCGGTGAGCCTGGCCTGATGTGGTCTCCTTGAACCGCCCCGCTCACTCCGGCTGACGACCCGCACATGCCGGGTCGAGCCGCTGCGGTGACGAGCCGGCGGTCAGGCGGGATCGGCGAGGGCTGCGTCGAATTGCGCGAGACCTGCCAGGTCGAGATCGGCGCCGAGGGACTCGAACGCGGTGCGGGCGGCCTGGAGCTCACGATGGACCTTCTCACCAGCGCGACACTCCGCGTCGGACTTGGTCGACTATGAGTCGGGTTCCGTTGCCGAGAGCCAGCACGACCAATCCTCTGCGGTCCGGAAACCGAGACGTTCGTAGACCGGATAGCCCGGTTCGCTGGATTGCAGCCACGCCCATTTCGCACCAGCGTCGAGGCCATCTGCGACAGCCCGAGCGGTTACCGCAGCACCGTATCCACGTCGGCGTTGCGCTGGTGGCGTCGCGATATTGAAGATCGCTACATAGGACCCGAGCGTGACGCCAAGCCCTGTGGTGACCGGCTGGTCCCCGACTGCACCGATATAGCAGCGCACACCTGGTACGGCCAGAACCGATGGAGTCATCAACTGAAGAAACGCTTCCACGGGCGCACCAAAGCCGGCCGCTGCTAGGCGCGCATGTAGGTGTGCCTCCTCAGGCGCAAGCTCACGGACCACCAGTCCGTCAGTGGTCTGGGCGGCACCGAGTTCACTGGAGTGCTCCAGCACCATCAGAGGAACGACATGCTCGTCCCGTGTCATGCCTCGGGCGGCTGCCAGCTCCGCCACTTGGTCCGCGCCGTCTGGCCGCACCTGCAGGCAGTGTGGCAGTCCGGTGGCGGCAACCTGATCCACCAGGTCGGCGACCATCTCCGCATCGACGTCCACTGATTCAACCCAGACTCCGTTGAGCGTCGGAATGGCCACGCCGGTCACGGCGGCGAGCGCTCCGGGTTCGGCTCGCGCCCAGCCATGCGGAAGACCTGCAATGAGGTGTTGCCAGGTCTCAAGCAATGCCGCGGCAGGAACCTCGGGAGCGATGGGCATTGTGCACACGCTAGGTCCCCTGGTGGACCTTGTGCCTCAGGTCGGGGGACCGCTGGGATCGGAGCCGGGGTCGGTTCCTCGCGGAAGCGGGTAGCCCAGGTGGCTCGCGCGTTGCGCATACTCGTCCCAGTTGATGTCACCTCGCGCGTACCGCATCCGCAACTCGGCAAGTGCTGGGTCTATTGCTGGACCCGGCGGTGTCCTGCTCTGGAAGAGCGTAGGGCGACCATGAGGGTTCCTCCACATCCGCACCACGGCGATCACCCCCAGCACCACCAATGCGGCGAGTAGCGCCAGGATTAACGCCAGGATTAACGCCGCAAAAACGGGGTGATGAAAGCCACCGGGGCCATAGCGGAACATCGTGGACTCCTTGTCGAAGTGGACTCCTTGTCGAAGCACTCCCTAGAAATGAAAACCCGTCCAACTGTGCGATGGCTGTGAATCGCACCGTTTGACGTTAGACCGCGAAATCGCTCGGATCGCTCCAGGTCGGGGGGCTGACAAGCGGCACATCCCGGTCACGACACTTCGATACACGATTCGCACGGTACCGCCAGTGATGTGCGACCAACTCTGTGCGCACTTCAGCGTTTGGCAGAAGTGATCTCAATGACCGTCAAGGCGCCCTGTTACCTGCGCCGCAGTCTGTGTCTGACCAGTATCAACCTGGCTCCGCCGCAACAGGTGGTACATACGCAAACGGCCGTGATCCTTGGCCGCGGGCATGTGGCCAACGTAGTCGCAGGCGAGGTCGTTGCACCCTGCCAGCTCGAGTGAAGCCGCGAAGGTCTCGGTTACGTAGACCTCCCCCGGAGGGGTGACGGGTTCGATCCTGGCCGCGCGGCAGATATGAGATCCCATAAAGGACGGCGTCCCGAGCACGGGATCAATGAAGGGGAACACCGGTCCGACATATCCGGCAAGACGAAGCGCCAGGTGGGTCGGCAGGCCCGCGGCCTTGAGATCGATACCGTCCATCGCGTCTTGTAAGTCGAGGGCGCAACGAGCTGCCGTCTGGGCGTTCGAGAGCACCCCGATCAGGGCATCGCCCCAGGTGTTGCGGTACTCGACCTCGGTTCCGTGGTGATTCAGGACACGAGCGAATGAGCCCATGACGACGTCTGAAAACGCCAGGAGCTGCTCATCGGGCAGCTTGGAGAAGCCGCGCATGTCGCCTCTCAAGAGGGCTCGGATCACACGAGCCGCCTCGGGCACGCTCGGCCCTGTCGGTCGGGGGTGATCGCCTCCGTCGATCAAGGCGACGGGTGCGACGGTCACGACGTCGTGTCCGGTTCGGCGCCATGTGGCCACGTCGACCGCCGTCCCGACGCCCCCCGACGCGGGGCACCGTCCCACAGAGCCAGTTGGAAGGCGTCGGCGTCGAGGAATCGGGCCCGCAATAACGCCAGTCCCATGGCCAACTCGGCGCAGTACCCGAGGCCCAGAGGGCGCCACCGACGCCCGGAGAAAGTCCTCTATTGCACAGGGCAACACCACGTGCAGCTCTGCCCCCGCGCTGAGCAGTGCTTCCGCCCACAAGATGTCACCGCCACTGGCGAGCGACCCGTAGGCGAACCCGACGGGCCGGCGTCTGAGCACCTGCGTGACCTGGTCGGCGGCGTGGGTCTCGTCGAAGCGGCGGCGAGGCCCGGTCCCGTCGTCGGCGGAGATCATGTGCCCACAGAAGTGGGCGACGGCCGGTCCGGCCAGTACCGACAGTCTGCCCCCGTTCCCAATGCCGGTTTAGTGCACTTCCTCGTGTACCGCAGCCGTGCGACCCTGCGCGTCGGTCACCTGCCGGTCAAACGTGCGATGCCCGCTGACAGCCGGTCGAGAAGTGGCGTAGAGGACGGCCGAGCCGACTAGGCCGACAGCCCCGACGACCATGAGGATGACCCCCACTGTGGGAATCCGGACCCCGTGACCGTGCGCAGTTATCGCCCAGCACATTACGGCACCCACACCGATTGAGATAAGGCTGAAGACCATTCCTGCCAGACCCACTGCTTGTGCCTCATCTCGGTGTCCTGGCCATAGACCGGGTCGCGAGGGAAGCGGCGTCCGGGTTGCCTTCAACTCAGAAAAATGTCGAATGCTCACGCTCAACCTTTCAGGGAATCCCTTGCGGCAGGGCCAAGGTGCGAACCGCCCGGCGGCTGCAGACTGTGTCTGACCTGCCCAGGTTCAGGTGGGATGCGCTGCGAGTCGTGCCTCAGTTGTGCTGTATCAAGAGTTCTCGGTGCTCTCCTCCTTTCTCTGTATCGACCGCCATCCGTCACCCCTGTAGTGCCCGGCCTCCCGATGGGGCTGCACGGGGGGCAATCTCTCTTGGGGGACGGGCTGCTCTTCGGGTAAAAGCGCAGGCAGACTCGTCCGGTACAGCTTCGCGTCAGCTCGCGAGCGGCACCAGGGACGCGTCGACATCCGTCACGGATATCGAATCGGCGCGGGCGTAAAGCTCTCACGTCAGTCTCGTCACGTTTCAACGGACAGACGATGACGACGGTGGGCTCGACACCCGTGAGCAGGTGCAGAGCAGTGGGGCTAGCTGGAATCGAACCAGCGACCTCAGCATTATCAGTGCTGCGCTCTAACCGGCTGAGCTATAGCCCCGTCTGGGAAACGTCTTCTCCATGTGGAGGTGGCGATTGTAGGCCGGATGGCACCCCCTGCCGATCTGGACCCGGAGAGGGGTGAGACCCTACCGATCGTGCCGGTGCTGTCACCCGGCCCGCCGGTGACCGAAGCCCGAGTACGAAGCCCCGTCCGAGACTCCATCCGATCTACCATTTCGGCCTATGGAACCCAGCGGCCCGGACCATGCCGCGTCTGAGAAAGCTCCGACGGCGCAGTGACCGGACTGACACCGACCTGTCCGTAACGGGCGAAGGACGTACGTGGCCGACACCGACAGCGAAGAGACCAGCTTCGACATCTACGACTACTGGGCCGAGTGCCGGCGGGATCAGCCCGTCGGGCGCTTCGGAGGCGACGATTCCGACATCTGGTTGGTGACCAGGTACGCGGACGTGGAGCTCGTGCTACGCGATCCCAAGCGGTTCTCGAGTCGGATCAACGCCGACACCATGGGACCGGTCATGGGGACTGTGATCCTGGCCATGGACGGCGAGGAGCACCGCCGCTACCGCAACCTCGTCGCGCATGCCTTTCGACCCTCGGCCCTGGCGCGGTGGGAGAGCGAGCTCATCGCTCCCACGATCCACCGACTCGTCGACGGCCTGGCCGGGCACAGCGGCGCAGATCTGGTGGCAGAGATCACGAGCCAATTCCCGGTGCAGGTCATCGCCGGCGTGCTGGGTGTGCCTTCAGAGGCTCACGAGCGGTTCCACACCTGGGCGCTCGATATGAACAAGGGCCCCGACGACTACCCGCTGTCCACCGCGGCATCGGCGGCGATGCGCGAGTACCTCACGCCCATCGTCGAGGACCGCAAGGCACACCCCACCGACGACCTCATCTCCGACATCGTCACCGCCGAGATGGACGGGGAGCGCCTCAGCGACGAGCACATCTACGGGTTCCTCCGGCTGCTGCTCCCCGCCGGTGCGGAGACCACGTTCGCGGCCATGGGCAGTTGCCTGTTCGCCTTGTTGTCCAAGCCCGACGTGCTGGCACGCGTGCGGGCGGACCCCAGCCTCCTCGACGCCGTGGTGGAAGAGACGCTGCGGTGGGAGACCTCGGTCACCATGGTCAACCGCGAGACGACCTGTCCGGTCGAGATCGACGGGGTGGTCGTCCCCAAGGGTGTGTCCCTGGTGTGTGCCACGGGGTCGGCCAATCGTGACGAGTCGCGCTACACCGATCCCGACCAGTGGGACCTCGACCGTCACGAGCCGGGGCACATCGCCTTCGGCACGGGCCGTCATCAATGTCTCGGGATGCACTTGGCCCGCATGGAGCTGCGCATCGGGCTCGGCGCGCTCCTCGAGCGCCTCGAGGGCCTGCGCTTCGACGACGGATCGACCTCGGCAGCCGGAGCCGGAGCCGTAACCCGTGGGCAATCGCCGACGCGCATCGAGGGACTCGCATTCCGCTCGCCCCCGCACCTTCCGGTGGTATTCGACTCGGTCCGGCCGGGCCCCCAGCCCTGAGGAGACCCGCAGGCCTGACAACCGCCGAAGAGAACTGGGCGGCTACTCGTCTTCCTCGCCCGTGACCGCGGCGACCGCGGCCACGCTGTGACCTTCTTCGAGGCTCATGAGGCGCACGCCGGTGGCGTCGCGGCCCTGGGCCGCGATCTCGCGCACGGCGGTGCGGATCACGATCCCGCCCGTCGAGATGAGCAGGATCTCGTCGTCGAGGCCGGCCATGAAGGCGGCCACGACCCGGCCCCGGCGCGCCGTGAGCTTGATGGCACGCACGCCCTGGCCGCCGCGACCCTGGCGGCCGAAGTGGTCGGTCTTGGTGCGCTTGCCGAAACCGGCGTCGGTCACGATGAGGATGTCGTTGTCGGGACGCACGACGTCACACGACACGACCTCGTCCCCGGCGCGCAGGCGCATGCCCCGCACGCCCGCCGCGTCGCGACCCATGGGCCGGACGTCGGTCTCGGAGAAGCGGATGCCGCTGCCGTTGAGGCTCACCATGACGATGTCGTCGTCACCCGAGGTGGCCACCACCCGCACGAGCTCATCGCCGTCGCGCAACGCGATGGCGATGAAGCCCTCGCGCCGGGACTTGTCGTACTCGGAGAACGCCGTCTTCTTGACCTGACCCATCTTGGTGGCGAAAGTGAGGAACCCACCGGAGTCGAAGTCGCGCGTGGCCACGATGGCCTGGATCTTCTCGCTCGGGCTCAACGGCAACAGGTTGACCACGGCGGTGCCGCGCGCCGTGCGCTCTTTCATGGGCACCTCATGGGCGCGCAATCGATAGACGCGGCCCCGGTTGGAGAACAGCAAGAGGAACGCCAGCGTGGTGGTGTGGACCACGTCGTCGACGAGGTCCTCCTCTTTGAGCCGGGCCCCCTGGACACCGCGCCCGCCGCGACCCTGGGTGCGGAACGACCCCGCCGGAACGGCCTTGATGTAGCCGGCCCGGGTCATGGTCACGACGATCTCCTCGTCGCTGATGAGGTCCTCCACCCCGAGCTCGCCGGGGTCGTGGGTGACCTGGGTGCGCCGGTCATTGGCGTACTTGGAGCGGATCTCGCCGAGCTCGGTGGCGATCACACCCCGCAACCGGGCCGGGTCGCCCAGGATGGACTCGAGCTCGGCGATGGTGCGGCGGAGCTCCTCCATCTCTTCTTCGAGATTGGCCCGGCCCAGACGGGTGAGCCGGCCCAGGGTCATGTCGAGAATGTGCTCAGCCTGCTGCTCGGAGAAGGAGAAGGGCTCGGCCATGAGCGCGCTGCGGGCCGCGGGTCGGTCGTCCGAGGCGCGGATCGCGGCTATGACGGCGTCGAGCATGTCGATGGCGCGCAACAGGCCCTCGACGATGTGGGCGCGTTCGCGCGCCTTCTTGAGCCGGAACTCCGAGCGCCGGGTGATGACCTCGACCTGGTGCGTGGCGTAGTACGAGACGGCCTGGGCCAGGTTGAGGGTGCGGGGCACGCCGTCGACCAGCGCCACCATGTTCACCGGGAAGTTGGTCTGGAGCGGGGTGTGCTTGTAGAGGTTGTTCAGCACCACATTGGCGTTGGCATCGCGCTTCAAGGTGACGACCAGTCGGGGCATCTTGCCGGCCGAGTCGTTCTGGACGTCGGAGATGCCGTCGAGCGCGCCGGAGTTGGCGAGCTCGCCGATCTTCTGCTCGATCACCTCGATCGAGGTCTGGAACGGGATGTCGGTGACCACGATGCGAGTCGAACCCCGGCTCTCGTCCACCTCGGCCAGGGCGCGCATCTTGATCGAGCCCTTCCCGGTCCGGTAGGCGTCGAGGATCCCTTGGCGGCCGAGGATCTGCGCACCGGTGGGGAAGTCCGGGCCCTTCACGAAAGCCATGAGGTCGTCGGCCGTGGCGTCGGGGTTCTCGAGCACGTGCACCACGGCGTCGATGACCTCGCCCAGGTTGTGGGGCGGGATGTTGGTGGCCATGCCCACCGCGATGCCCTGCGAGCCGTTGACGAGGAGGTTGGGAAAGCGCGCCGGAAGCACCACGGGCTCTTCGTTCGACCCGTCGTAGTTGGGGACGAAGTCGATGGTGTCCTCGTCGATGCCGGCCAGCATCTCCATGGCGAGCGACGCCAAGCGGCACTCCGTGTAGCGCATGGCGGCGGGGCCCTCTTCGGGGCCGCGCCCGCCGAAGTTGCCGTGGCCGTCGATCAACACATGGCGGAGACTGAAGTCCTGGGCCATGCGGGCCAGCGCGTCGTAGATGGCGGTGTCTCCGTGGGGGTGGAAGTTGCCCATCACCTCGCCCACAGCCTTGGCGCATTTCGTGCGGGAGCGGTCGGGGCGCAGGCCCTGCTCGTACATGGAGTAGAGGATGCGGCGGTGCACGGGCTTGAGGCCGTCGCGCACGTCGGGCAGGGCCCGGGACACGATGACCGACATGGAGTACTCGAGGAACGAGCGCTCCATCTCCTCTTGGATCTCGATGGGCTCGATCGCCGCAGGTGTGGGATCGGGCACGTCGGTGCCGGTGCCACTGTCTCCTGTGCTGCCGCGCTTGGCCATGTGGGCCTGATCCCTTCCGTATTCATCGGGGTGACGGTGGCCACCCGCAACTCATCGGGGTGACGGTGGCCACCCGAAGCGCTTCTCAGATATCGAGGAAGCGCACGTCCTTGGCGTTGGTCTGGATGAAGTGGCGACGCTGTTCGACGTCGTCCCCCATGAGCACCGAACAGACGTTGTCGGCCATGGCGGCCTGCTCGACGTTGATCTGGAGCAGCGACCGGCGCCCCGCGTCCATCGTCGTGTCGCGCAGTTCCCCGAAGTCCATCTCGCCCAGGCCCTTCAGGCGTTGGAAGTCCTGCTTGTGGTCGGGGTGCTCAGCCATGAAGGCGGTCCTGGCCACGTCGTCTTTGAGATAGATCTTCTCCTTGCCGACGAGAGTCGAGTACAGAGGCGGCTGGGCCACGTACACGAACCCGCCCTCGACGAGCGGCTTCATCTGCCGGAAGAAGAACGTGAGGAGCAGCGTGCGGATGTGGGATCCGTCCACGTCCGCGTCAGCCAGGATGATCACCTTGTGGTAGCGGATCTTCTCGACGTCGAACTCGTCGGCCAGGCCGGCCCCGATGGCCGAGATAAGCGCCTGGATCTCCGCGTTCTTGAGCATCTTGTCGATGCGGGCCCGCTCGACGTTGAGGATCTTGCCGCGGATGGGCAGGATGGCCTGGTTCTCGGGGTTTCGGGCCCGGATGGCCGAACCACCGGCGGAGTCGCCTTCCACGATGAACAGCTCGGCTTCGGCCGCCTTCTTGGTGCGACAGTCGGTGAGCTTCCCGGGAAGACCCGCCCCTTCCAGAGCCGACTTGCGCCGGGTGTTGTCTCGGGCCGCCCGGGCCGCGATGCGGGCGCGGGAGGCCACGAGCGCCTTCTGCACGGTCTGGCGAGCCTCGCTTCGATGCTCCTC
>ODAK010008239.1_pt1 | contig 10443 bp, 9 predicted proteins | sample 1539591 | NCBI WGS metagenome assembly ODAK01 (sample SAMEA3539303, study PRJEB22396) | soil metagenome | biome: tundra; feature: field; material: soil | place: USA | collected 2010-05 | depth 0.15 m | reverse complement strand
CACGCTCGAGTACCAGGGGAGGAACTCGATCACGGCGTCGGCGACCGCCTCCATCGCGGGTGTGCTCGCCGCCATGTCGAGGTTGACGTAGGTGCGCGCCTCCCCGCCCGCGAGCTGGACCTCGAGGTCCTGGCCCACCAGGCGCGGAAGGACGGCGCCCGCCGCGCGGCGGGCGGGCCTGCTCCGGCGGGACGATTCGGTGAGCATCAGGCCTTCGAGGGTACTGCCAAGCGGCCCTTGAGCAACACGCTGTCGACGATGTCGCCGCCGAGGTGATAAGCGACGTCGACCCAGTTCGGCGTCTTGAGGATCACCGCGTCGCAGCGCAGGCCAGGACGCAGCATGCCCCGGTCGGTGAGCGCGAGGGCTGCCGCACCGCCGGTCGTCGCGGCCGCGAGGGCCTGCGCGGGCGTGAGGCCGCCCAGCGCGACCGCCAGCGAGATCATGAGCGGCATCGACTCGCTGTAGCAGGTCCCGGGGTTGCAGTCCGTCGCCACCGCCACCGTGCAACCCGCCTCGAGCAGGCGGCGTCCGGGCGGCGGTGGCCCGCCGAGCACCATCGAGGCGCCGGGCAGGATGACGCCGACGACGCCCGCGGCGCTCAGTGCCTCGAGGTCGGTGTTCGATGCGTGCTCGAGGTGGTCCGCGCTGACCGCGCCCACCTGCGCCGCAAGCAGTGCCCCGCCGCCGTGCGAGCGCTGCTCCGCGTGGATCTTGGCGCGCAGTCCACGATCCCGGGCCGCCGTGAAGAGCCGCTCGCACTCGGCCACGGTGTACGCACCGGTCTCGCAGAACGCATCGACGAAGGTCGCCCGCCCGGCGGCGCCCGCGACCCCGCGGGTGCAGACATCGTTGACGAAGGCGTCGCGTGGCCCCTCCGGAGTCGCGTGGAGGGGGAGATAGGTAGCGACGACATCGGGGAGGTCCTGCCACTGACGCAGACGTTCAGCCGCATCGAGCTGTCGCATCTCGGCGTCGTGCTCCAGGCCGTACCCGCTCTTGACCTCGACGGTCGTGGTGCCGCCGGCGAACATGCGGCGCGCGCGTTCGCGAGCAGCGGTGACCAGCTCTTCGACACTGCCCGCGGCAGTGGCGCGAATCGTCGCGCGGATGCCACCGCCCGAGGCCGCGATCTCCTCGTAGGTCGATCCGGACGCGCGCCGCGCGTACTCGTCGCCGCGGTCGCCGAGCCAGACGATGTGCGTGTGCGCGTCGACGAATCCGGGGACGACGGCGGCGCCGCGAGCCTGAATCTCCAGTGCGCCGTGGGGGACCGCCGATCGGTCGAGCCCCGACTCCGGGCCGGCGTAGACGATGACGCCGTCGCGCGCCACCAGGGCCGCGTCGCGCACCACGCCCGGCGCCTCACCGACCTGCGGGTCGCAGGTGACGAGCGCACCGATGCCGTGGACGATGACGGCGGTCACCGCGCGCGCCCGCTCCGTGGCCGCGACGCCAGGCCGCTGCAGAAGGTGAGAAACGTGGCCGCCATGAGCCGCACCGTGATGCCGTTGACGTCGGCGTTCGCATCCACCTCGCACAGGTCCGCCGCGATCACGTGTGGATCCGCGCCGAGCAGATGCGCGGCTCGGAGCAGATCGTCCGGCTGCAGACCGCCCGGAAGGCTGGCGGGGCATGCCGGCGCAAACGCGCGATCGACGACGTCCATGTCGAAGTCGACGTAGACGCGCTCGGCGCCGACCGCGACCAGCTGCGCCAGCGCCGCGGCGATGACAGCGTCGATGCCGTCGCGCCGCACCGTGTGCAGCGGCACGATGTGAATGCCCTGCGCCCGCGCGCGGTCGGCATGCTCCCGGGCATTGCCGAGCGGGTGGATCCCGATCTGCACCACCCGCTCCCCGGGCAGGCCTGCCTCGATCAGCTCGCGGACGGGGGTTCCGTTCCGCGATCCCTCGGTTGCCGGGCGGCAGTCATGGTGGGCGTCGAGGGTGAGTAGCGCCCAGGCTCCCGGCGCCGCATTCATGAGCCCGTGCAGCACCGGGCGGGTCAGCGAGTTGTCGCCACCGATGACCACGACGTGTTCGGCGCTGCGGGCAGCATCCCTCGCCGCCGCCTGGATGCGATCGTGCGCCGCTCGCGCATCCGGTTCGTCGCGGTCGCCCGCGATGTCGCCGAGGTCCCGTACGTGCACGCCGGCGATATCGATGGAGCGATCCGCATCCCAGGTGGGGAAACGGCGGAGCGCCTCGCGGAACGCCGGCGGCGTCGACCATGACTCGACCGGTGTGATCGAGGCCCTGGCGATCGGAGCTCCGAGCAGCACGAGATCCGGTGCTGCCGCATCCTCGGCGAGCCACTCGCGTGCGTTCATTCGCCGCCGGCGGCGCCCGCGTCGAGCATGGGGACGCGCACCCCGCGGCTGCGAGCCGCCTCGCGTGCCTCGGGATAGCCCGCGTCGGCGTGGCGCATAACGCCGGTCGAAGGATCGTTGGTGAGCACCAGCTCGCAGCGTCGTGCCGAGAGCTCGCTGCCGTCGGCGCACACCTGCGCGCCGGCATGGATCGACAGCCCCATGCCGACACCGCCACCGTGGTGGACGGCGACCCAGGTCGCGCCACTTGCGGTGTTGAGCAGGGCGTTGAGCACCGGCCAGTCAGCGATCGCGTCGCTGCCGTCGCGCATCGCCTCGGTCTCGCGCAGCGGGGATGCCACCGAGCCACTGTCGAGATGGTCGCGGCCGATGACCACCGGCGCCGACAGCTCGCCGCTGCGAACCATGTCGTTGAACCGGAGTCCCGCGAGGTGGCGCTCGCCGGCGCCGAGCCAGCAGATCCGCGCCGGGAGGCCCTGGAAGTGCACTCGCTCCCTGGCGAGGCTGAGCCAGCGGTGCAGATCGTCGTGGTCCGGGAACAGCTCGAGCATCGCCGAGTCGGTGCGCACGATGTCCTCGGGGTCACCGCTCAGGGCGACCCATCGGAAGGGCCCGCGTCCCTCGCAGAACTGGTCGCGGATGTATGCGGGCACGAATCCGGGGTACGCGAACGCATCGGCGAAGCCACCGATGCGCGCCCCGTCGCGCAGGGAGTTGCCGTAGTCGAACACCTCGGAACCGCGACGCTGATACTCGACCATCGCCTCGCAATGGCGTGCCATCGATTCGCGCGAGCGGCGCACGTACTCCTCCGGGTCCTTGGCACGCAGCGTCGCCGCAGCCTCGAGGGTGAGCCCGGCGGGGATGTATCCGTTCAGCGGGTCGTGGGCGCTGGTCTGGTCGGTGACGACGTCGATCGCCAGCGATGACTCGAGCAAGGCGGGCAGCGCCTCTGCGGCGTTGGCGCACACCGCCACCGAGAGCGCACGTCCTTCTTCGCGCGCGACGTCGCAGCGCCTGACGGCTGCATCGAGCGTGTGGGCGACCTCGTCGACGTATCCGGTGTCGAGCCGCCGCTGAATGCGCGCCGGATCGACGTCGATGCAGAGCGCCACGCCGCCGCTCATGGTCACGGCCAGGGGCTGAGCGCCGCCCATGCCGCCGAGCCCCGCGGTGACCACCAGCCGTCCGCTCAGGCTGCCGCCGAATCGCTTGCGGGCCACGGCCTGGAAGGTCTCGAACGTTCCCTGGAGGATCCCCTGGGTGCCGATGTAGATCCACGAGCCCGCGGTCATCTGCCCGTACATGGTCAGTCCCATGCTCTCGAGGCGCCAGAACTCCTCCCAGGTGGCCCAGCGGGGCACCAGCAGCGAGTTCGCAATGAGCACGCGCGGCGCGAGCTCATGGGTTCGAGCCACGCCCACCGGCTTGCCCGACTGCACGAGCAGGGTCTCGTCGTCGCGCAGCGAGCGGAGCGTCGCCACGATGGCGTCGAAACACTCCCAGGAGCGGGCGGCGCGGCCGGTGCCGCCGTACACCACGAGCGAGTCGGGGTCCTCCGCGACCGCGGGGTCGAGATTGTTCATGAGGCAGCGAAGCGGCGCCTCGGTCTGCCAGCTGCCGCAGGTGAGCGTGTTGCCGTGCGGCGCGCGCACCGGGCGGGCTCCCGCGGTCATCGCAGCGTCACCCCGGCCGCTGAAAGCGCGCCACGCCACTCGCCGGCCCGCGCCCACGCCTCGGCGGCTTCGACATCACCGCTCAAGATGCGGTCGGCCCCGAGCGAGGCGGTTCGATTGCGCAGCGCGGCGATGACCGCACCGGTGGCCGGCGCGGGGCGGAGCGGATGGCGCATCTCGATCGCCTGCGCAGCGGCGATCACCTCGATTGCGAGCACGGCGCGGAGCAGGCCGACCGAGCGCCTGGTGCGCAGCGCCGCCTCGTAGCCCATCGAGACATGGTCCTCCTGGCCGGCGCTGGTCGCCGCGCTCTGCACCGCGAAGGGCGTCGCGGCGTGGCGCAGCGAGGCGACCATGGCCGCGGCGGTGTACTGGGTGATCATGAGGCCGCTGTTGAGCCCCGGCTCGGGGCTCAGAAACGCGGGCAGGCCGCGGGAGCGCGCCGGGTCGAGCAGCCGGTCGACGCGGCGCTCGCTGATCGCGGCGACGTCGGCGCACGCCGACGCGAGCATGTCGGCCGCGTACGCGAGCGCCTGGCCGTGGAAGTTGCCGGCGCTGACCACCTCGTCACCGAGCACCACCGGGTTATCGACAACACTGGCCAATTCATGCTCGACGGTCTGGCGGCAGAAGGCGACGACGTCGCGCGCCGCACCGTGCACCTGGGGCGCGCAGCGCAGCGAGTACGCATCCTGGACCGCATGACGTGACGGACGGTGCGATGCGACGATCGGGCTTCCCTCGAGGAGCGCGCGCAGGTTCGCCGCCGAGTCGGACTGCCCACGGGCCGGCCGGAGCGCGACCACGCGCTCGTCATACGCCACCGTCGTCCCGAGCAACGCCTCGAGGCTGAGCGCACAGGCGATGTCGGCGAGGCACAGCAGGTCCTCGATGTCGTGCACCGCGAGCGCGAGCAGGCTGGTCATCGCGTCGGTCCCGTTGATGAGGGCGAGGCCCTCCTTGGGCTCGACGGCGATCGCCGTCAGCCCCTGGGCGCGCAGCGCCGAAGCCCCGTCGATGCGCTCGCCGTCGTCACCGACCGTCCATCCCTCACCGAGCAGCACGGTGGCGACCGCGGCGAGTGGCGCCAGGTCCCCCGAGGCGCCGAGCGACCCGTGCTCGGGCACCCACGGAATGATGCCCGCTCCCAGCAGGCCGATCAGCCCTTGGACCAGTTCGACGCGAACGCCGGACAGCCCGGCCGCGAGGGTCCGCGCGCGGAGCAGCATCATGCCCCGGACCACCTCGTCGTCGAGGCGGGGGCCCGATCCCGCGGCGTGGCTGAGGACGACCGAGCGTTGGAGGAGGGCACGGTCCGCGGGTTCGACGGCGCGATCCGCCAGCGCCCCGAACCCGGTCGTGACGCCGTAGACGGCAGCGCCTTCACGGTCGAGACGATCGATCACGTCGCGGGCGGGACGCATCCGCGCCCGCACCTCCGGATCCAGCGCCACCGCCTCGCGATCGCGAGCGGCATGGACCACGGCTTCGATGCTCAACGCGCCGCCGTCGACAGTGATCATTCGGCGAGCAGCCTACTCGACACGAGAAGCCCTGCTCCGGTGGGCGTGGCGGCACCCACCGGCCCACCGCGAACCGGTACGTCACGTCCGTACGTTATGCGTCCAGTGGATGCGCATCCGGCCCCGCCGCCCCCGCCGCCGCCCCCGCCGCCCGTGTGGCCGGAGCCGGTGATCTATCCCCACCGACGCTGGCCGATCGTGCTCCTCGTCATCGGCGGCATCGTGTCGGCTGCGATCGGCGTCGAGGTGGGAGACGCGGCCGGGACGGTGGCGGCGACGGCCGCCGCGTCGGCGCTCGCAGCGGACGGCTCGTACGCCAGCGCAATCGCGGTCGACGAGCACATCGAGGAACGGACCGGCCCGCTGTATCTCCTCGATCCCGGCGCCGCGGGGACAGCCGCCGGCGCCGAGGAGCAGACCCGCCTGGCCTGGGCGGCGGCGCTCGGCCGGAAAGGAAAGGTGGATGCGGCAGTCGCGCTATACCGGTCGGTCACCGCCCCGGCGTTACGGGCAAAGGCCCTGAACGCGCTCGCCGCGCTGCTCTACAGGACATCGACCGCCAACGCGGCCGAGGCCCAGTACTCCAACGCGATCCTGCGGCTCCTCGAGATCGGCAGGCTCGCTCCGGGCACCCCCGCGGCGGTCCAGGCCGCGCAACAGATCCCCCTCGACCAGGCCGGCGAGGCGGGTCTGCTCATCACGGCGGGCCGAGCAGCCGACGCCGTGGCGATCCTGAACGCCGTGGTCGCCGAGCGCTCGGCGCAGGCGACCCGCGCCGCCGACAGCCTCTTCCCATCGGCACTGCTCGCCGCCGGAGAGGAGGCGCTCGCCCACGACGCCTATGCCGAGGCGCTCGGCGACCTCAAGACCCTGGTGTCGAATTTCCCGTCGAGTGCCGAGGCACCGGAGGCCGAGGCGATGCTGGCGGCGCCATTGCCGGTGTCCGGCACGCTCGTGACCCACTCCGGGTCGCCGGTCTCCGGCCGCGTCCGCCTCAGCTCCAACTACAAAGCCGAGCCCGGTGGCATGTATCAGACCAGCGCCCCGTTCTACAACACGACCTCGGATGCGTCCGGGGACTTCAGCTTCAGTGGTGTCCCGATTGGTGGACCGTACGTGCTCGAGGTCTTCACGAACGGCAACTGGACCACGCTCATCAACCCTTCCACGAACCAGCCGGCCAACCCCGTGACGGTGACGGCGCTGGTCCCGGTGGACCTGACCTTCGTGGTGCTGCCCTCGTAGCGACCCCGCGCCCGGCTACGATAGCCGCGAGATGGGAGGGGAATCCGAGGGAGTCGCGCGTCCTCGACGCATGCCCCGGTCCCGGAGCGGACAGGCGCTCGTCGAGTTCGCGGTGGTGCTCCCGCTCTTCCTGCTCTGCCTCATCGGAGCGCTCGATGCCGGCCTCTGGGCGGTGCAGACCTCGGCAGAGGTGTCCGCCGTTGAGCAGGCAGCGAGGATCGCGGCGTCGGCGGGCTCGAGCCCCATCTCGGAGACCGCGCCCGATACCCGCGCGGTGACAGCGGCCATTGCAGGGCAATTGAGGAGCGCGCTGTTCGGCACCACCGTCGCCGGCTGGTGCGCGACAGCGGCCAACGGAGGCTGCGCACCGGATACGACGCAGCACTGTCCGTCGACACCCGCGGAGGTCCAGGCGGCCGACGGTCCGAGGGTGGTCGTGGTCTGCGTCAGCGAGACCGACCCGCCCGCGTGCACGACACCTCCTCCTGGACAGGCTGCGCCCTACCCGCCCGAGTGCGACGACTCACCGATGATCACCGTGCGCGTCATCGGTTTCGTTGCGTCCCTGGTGCCGCCGGGCTTCGGTCCGGGAGCACGCGGATTCGAGCTGCCCACTGTTATCTCGGCAACGACTCACACGCTTCGATTCGCTCCGTGAGGCGGCACAGGCGTCGCGGCGACGACGCTCAGGCCGTCCTCGAGACCGCGCTGGTCATCCCGATCCTGCTCTTCCTCGTCTGCAATTTCATCGCGTTGATGGTGGAGGTGACCGTGCAGCAGCAGCTCAACTCGGCCACCGCGCTGGCGGCGCAGTCGAGGTTCCAGGCGCCGCAGAACGCGGTGGACCGGCAGGGCACGCGGTGCTGCGGCGCGCACGGCGTGACCCTCGTGACCTCCGGTCTGCCGACCGGTTGCCGGTATGCGGCCGAGACCTTCTACGGCACCATGACGGAGTACACCGGCCTGCTCCACTGGCAGACCGTGACTCTGTGCACGTCCGGCGGTCACAGCGGGGATGCCGGCACCCCACCGACGCAGCCCAGTGCGTACCCGGGGTCGCCTGCGAACGCGGTCGTGTCGTGCGACATCGGCTCCGTCAAGCCCGGCGGCATCGTCGTTCCCGGGTACACGGACCGAACGCTCAATCCGCCGTCGGGCCTCGACGTGGTCACGTGCAGCGCCTCCGCGTCGCTCGACTTTGCGAACACTCCGCTGGCCTGGGGCGTCTTCTGGACGCCGACGCTGCATGCGCGGGCGGAGGCGCTCCCACCTCCGTTTCGACAGTGACCTCGCGTTCGATCGGACACTTTCGCTCGCGTCAGCGCGGACAGACGCTCGTCATCTTCGCGCTCGGGTTCGCACTGTTCCTCTTCAGTCTCGTCTGCCTGGTCGCGGACGCCGCATACCTCTACGTGTGGTCGGGGCGCGTGCAGTCGGCGGCGCAGCTGGGCGCGCAATCCGGTGCCGACGCAGTCGATCCGCGCTACCTGTACAACGCGAGCGGTCCGTGCCCCAGCCCCGCATCCGGCGCCATGTGCACCGTGCCGATCGTCGACATCGGTGTCCAGGATCGCCAGGGCAACCTGTACGCCTTTCAGCGGTCGTGCATCGAATCGGGCGACCAGTCGGCGCAGATCCCTGTCGACTCCGCGAATCCCGTCGCGGTGAAGACCGCGGACGATCCGCAGGTCCCGGACGGTACATCGTGCGCGAGCGACGGATGCCATGTGTACGCGCAGGTCACACGGGTGGTCCAACTGCCGGTCCCGCTGCCGGGATTTCCCGACACCATCACCGTGCGCGGCACCGGGTACGCGGCGCCCGTGGTCGGCGGCGATGTGGCGACGTCGACATGCTCGGGGAACGCCTGGGTTCCGGCACCTCCGCCACCCTGAGCGCCGCATGCCCGCCGCGTCGCTAAGCTCGCGCGATGCTCATCCGCGAGCCCGCGCTCTGGCGCGACGTTCCGGTGCGAGGCGAGATCCTCGATCCATCGACTCGCGAGCTCAACGGTCTCGAGGCGCTGCGCCTGGTGCGTGCGCAACCGCCGATGGGGCGCCTGACGGGGCTCACATTCGACGGCGCGGACGAAGGCACGGCCGCCTTCAGCCTTCCGATGTCGCCCTGGTTCGAATGGTCGACCGGCGGCGTTCCCGGCGGTGTCCTCGCCCTCGCCGCCGACGCCGCCCTGGGATGCGCGGTCCAGTCGTTGCTCACGGCGCACACGCAGTACACGACCGCGGAGATGTCGATGACCTACGTGCGTCCGGCCCGGATCAGGTCGTCCATCACTGCGCGTGGCCGCGCGCTCTACGCGGGTCGGACCATGGGACTGTCGGCGGGGGAGGTGGTCGACGGAGACGGCAGGCTCATCGCGTACTCGACGTCGCGCATGCGCATTTTCGGCGAGGCGGCTGCGGGCGCTCCCTCACGAGGTGGCACCGCAACGCCACCGCCAAGCAGGACCCCGCTCGACGAACCTGACGATGGGCCGGATCCGTACCTCCGCCCGGTATCCGGTGCGCGGATCGATGAGGCCGACTTCCTCGCGCGTAGCGGGGTGGAGATCATCCACGCTCAGATTCGTGGTGATCTGCCGCTGCCGCCGATGCATCACCTGCTCGGCATCGTCCCCACCGAGGCAAGGCTCGGCGCGGCGTCCTGCGCGATGCCGCTCAGCGGCTGGCTGGCCACGCCGTTCGGCTGGCCGCAGGGCGGCTTCATCGTCCTCCTCGCGGACCTCGCACTCGGGCTGGCGACCCAGACAACCCTCGCCAAGGGCGAGGGGATGGCATCGGTGGACATCAAGGTGAACTTCCTGCGCCCGGTGGCCGGTGACGGCAGCATGCTCGAAGCACGTGCCAAGGTCGTGCACCGAGGCCGGAGCCTGACCGTGGGCACCGCCGAGGTCCTCGGCGCCGACGGCCGGCCCGTGGCGCTCGCCACGGGCTCGGCCGCCCTGATCGGGACCTGACCGCTACGCGATCTCGCGTTCGCCGGTGCCGATTCGAGGCCTGCGGGTTTGGGGTGCCGGGGCACGCACGCCGAGGTCGCGCGTGATCTGGCGGCCGTCGGGGCTTCCCCACCCGCTGGCGAGATCCCACCCACGCCCGGCACGGTACGGGCCGCCGGTGTCGCCGGCGGTGACGTCGTTGAAACCCCGTCCACGCCGAGCGTAGAGCGCGGGATGCGGCAGCCCGATCCGGTGGCCCAGTTGCGCTGAGACGAGCGTCCACAGTGCCGTGTACATCGGCGCAACCGCGCTCGTGCCGCCGGTGGATCGGAGCCGTCGCAGCGCGACCACGTTCCAGCCGGTCAGCGGGTCGGCGTTCCCCGAACCGTCGGGGAGCCCCCGGCCGAACGCACCGCCGTCGGCGGATCGCGGCCGGATCCCGAGGGCGGCCTGGTACGCCGGAACCGGGAACACCCCGCTCACGCCGCTCCCGGCAGCGCCGGCACCGCGCGCGAGCTCGTTCCACACCGTCTCGGTCCTGATGCGGCCGCGGGCCGCGAGCAGGGTTGTGCCGCCGCACGCCCAGGCGTGGGGGCTCGACGCGGGGAACTCGGGATGCTGGTAGCCGTCGACCTCGGCGTTGGTCGATCCCCCATCTCCGGCCGCGGCGCTGAACGTGACCCCGTGCAGCGCACCGGTGGCGAACGCGGCGTC
>ODAK010008237.1_pt1 | contig 10446 bp, 9 predicted proteins | sample 1539591 | NCBI WGS metagenome assembly ODAK01 (sample SAMEA3539303, study PRJEB22396) | soil metagenome | biome: tundra; feature: field; material: soil | place: USA | collected 2010-05 | depth 0.15 m | reverse complement strand
TGCTGTTGCCATCGCTTGCGGGAGCACGACTTGTTCAACGGCGAACAGCGGCGTCTGCTGCCAGACGGGCACTAGTCCATCCACACCATGGTCTTATTCTTGTGCGTCTAGTACAAGCTGTACGGGTTCGGCAAGATCTTGTGGCGGCACGGCGGATTGTCCATCAGGCCAGTACTGCTGCATGACCGGAAACGCGTGCGATGGAACAGGCGGAGCTAGTGCCGCGGCCTTCTGCACTTCAGACACCTCCAACTGCAGAGACAGCCCCTACAACTATGGACGTCAACTTTGCGATCCCAGCCTCTCACCCACGGAATGCTTGACTGGTGCGTGTCAGAGCGACAGCTGCGCTCGCGTAGTCTATTCCTGCCAATAGGGCCTGCTCTAACGATCGTGCCCTGGTCCAGTAGCCATATCCAACTCCCGGGTCGCGAAGAGCAAGACGGGGCGCCGAAGCGCCCCGTTGGGATGTTGTCGCTAGCAGCGGTTGCTACTTGAGCATTACCTACAGCGGCGTGATGCTCGTGATGCAGACGTTGGTGAAGGCACCCACGGAGTCTGTCGCTGCCGTTCCGCCCGGGATCTGGACCTGAAGAGAATAGGCACCACTCCCGGAGAGGGGCTTACACTGCGCTGCGGTTGTTGCCCAGGTCGGGCACGCGACGTCGCTGAACAAGACCGAATAGGTGCCGACACCGGCAACCTCTTTGTATGGTGCGGTGCTAACAGTCGATGCGTCCGCTACGGCCGCGTACATCAGGCGAATCTTCTGCCCAGTTGCAACCGTCCCAGTAAGCGTAATCTTGAAGCCCTTCGCGGCCCCGGCATAGGGGCTCTTGGTGGCCGTCGCGCCCCCACTCGAATTCAGATCTAGGCCGAGTCCACAACCCCACGCCTTGCTTGTGGCATCAACAACCGTCGTGCCGGAAATGCAGCAACCGGTTTTCGAGCAAGCAGTCGCGGTTATCGGAGACGGCGATGTACACGTCGATCCGTCGCCGAAGGCGTAGAGTGCCCCCTGAATTCCACAGGAGTTCGGCGTCGTCGGGATCCAGTTGTTATCGGTTCCACCTAGAAGTGTCACCAAATCAGTGGTACAAGTGGCCGCTCCAGTCGACGTCGATCCGCCCGCGCCGCTGGTGGTCGTGCCCCCGGCGCCGCTCGTCGTACCGCCCGAGCTTGTGCTGCTGCCGCCCGAGCTGCTGCTGCCGCCCGATGCGCTGCTGCTGCCACCCGAGCTGTTGCTGCCGCCATTGCTGCTGCTGCCGCCCGAGGCGTTGCTGCCGCCCGAGCTGCTGCTGCCGCCCGAGGCGCTGCTACCGCCCGAGGCGCTGCTGCCGCCCGAGGCGTTGCTGCCGCCATTGCTGCTTCCGCCGTTGCCCGAATTCGAGCCGCCGTTACCGCCGCCGCTTGGCTGGCAGTTCGCAAGGAAGGCAACCGTCACAAAAGCTGCTCCGGTTGCTAGACACGAAACACCACGAATCGACTTTCTCATTGGGAACCTCATCAGTTTGGGGGGCGCTACAAATTCGGCGGAATGGTACCAAAGGCGAGACAAAACACCAGGCGTAGAAACTAGCACCAGGAGGTGAACGCTCGGGCTTTTTTCGCATTTTCGGCCCAAACGGACGCGGGCGCGGTGCCGGTCGTCACAAAAGTCAGCGCGCCGACAGATTGACTTGCCCACTGCATCGCTCTCCGGTGTTTTGCAGAGCCTAGCGCAACCAGGGGCTTGTTGAAGCCGTGCAACCGCGTATCATCGCCGCCCTGCGATCATGAACACCGAAGCAACCCCTGGCTACAAGAATCCCATCCTCTGGGTCCCCACTAGCTACTTTGCCATGGGGACCGTCTACACGATGGTCACGACAGCGGCGAACATCTTGTTCGTCAATCTCGGCCTCTCGAATGCCCAGTCGGCGCTGTACTCCAGCCTCACGGGTTTCGCTTTCACGTTCAAGCCGCTCTGGGCGCCGCTGCTCGAGCTTTACCGCACGAAGAAGTTCTTCGTGGTGCTTATGCAATTCGTCCTGGCGGGTGTTTTCGCCGCCTTAGCCATGGCGCTCAAGATGCCGTCCTTCATCGTGCCGGCAGTCATATTACTCATGGTGGCGGCATTTGCAGGCGCGACGCAGGATCTCGTCACCGACGGGGTCTACGTCACCACGCTCAGCAACAAGCACATGGCCGCCTTTTCGGGCGTGCAAAGCATGAGCTGGAGCATCGGCCCCATCGTGGCCGGTAGCGCGCTGGTCCTGCTGGTAGGCGTGCTGGCCGGGGAAAAAACCGGCATGCCCAAGCCACCGGTTTCGGCCTACACCTCGGCATGGATGGTGACGTTCATCGTGCTGAGCGTCCTGATGGCTGGCATGGCGCTGTGGCACATGGCGTTCTTGCCGCAGGGATCGCGAGCAGCGGATGCGCCCAAGACCTTCGGCGATGGCGTGCGCCTGTTCGGTCGCGTCTTCGTGACCTTCTTCCAGAAGAAGGACGTGCTCAAGCTGATTGGCTTCGCCTTCTTCTATCGTTTCGGGCTTGGGCTACTCGACAAAGTGTCCGTCCAATTCCTACTCGCTCCGCGCGCGACGGGTGGCCTCGGGCTCGACAACAGTAAGCTCGGCATTCTGAATGGCATCGCCACGGCAGCGTTTATTGTTGGCTCGCTGGTCGGCGGCTGGTTCGTGGCCAAGCGCGGTCTCAAGCGCTCCCTGCTCATCCTGTGCATGTTTCTCAACGTGCCGAACGTGACGTTCCTTTATCTCGGCTGGTTCCAGCCCGAGAGCATCTACGTCATCGGCCTCATCTTCTGCATCGAGAAGCTCGGCTGGGGGATCGGCGCCGTGGGCCACATGGTGTACATGATGCAACAGATAGCGCCTGGCCCCTACCGGATGGCCCACTACGCCTTTGCGACGGGCTTTGGCCTTAGCTTGTGTATGACCATTACTGGCGCGGCCAGTGGCTACATTCAGCAAGCAGTCGGCTACCAGGCCTACTTCATCATCGTGCTGCTTGCCGCCGCGCCCTCGATTCTGTTCACCGCGATTGCGCCGTTCCACCACGGCGACGAAGCCGCGACGACGTAGCGCGTGCTTCGCGGGAGGAAGCTGTTCGAGCTCTGACGGAAAGGTGCCGCGGCGACCCTCGCTCCCGCACGGTCTATGAGACCCAGGGTTGGTCGGTCTGCCGCGACGTGAACTTTTTTTCTCATCCCCTCGATTGGAAGGCGAGCGTAGCCCAGCTTTGCTGGGCGAAGCGAGGGGGGACCGGGGGCTTGTGAGCGAGAGCGAACCAAGCCCCCGTAAGATGACAGGGTATGGGAACCCGCCCAGGGTTCCCATCGACGACCGGCCACCTAGCTTCCGCTCTGTCGTGCGCTATATAGGGCGGCATGACTCTCGCTGAAAAGCACGCTCGTCTGCGTGGGCTTCTGACCGACTTCGGGTCGGCGCTGGTGTGCTATTCGGGCGGCGTCGACTCGACGCTGCTGCTCAAGGTCGCCCACGACGTGCTGGGCGATGGTTGCGTGGCCATGGTGGCGCTGTCGCCGACCATGGCCGCCAGCGAACGCAAGGCCGCCCTGGAAATCGCGGCCGAAATCGGCGCGCGCACCGAGGTGACGGAATCGCACGAGCTATCGCGGCCGGAATTTCGGATGAACCCGAAGGATCGCTGCTACTTCTGCAAGGACGAGCTTCTGGATCTGGCCAAGCCCACCGCCGATCGCCTGGGCCTGCAGGCAATCTTGCTCGGCACCAACACGGACGACCTCGGCGACTATCGGCCGGGATTGCAGGCCGCGCGCGATCACGGCGCACGCCAGCCTCTGGTGGACGCGGATCTGTCCAAGTCCGAGGTGCGTGCGCTGTCCAAAGAGCTGGGCCTTTCCACGTGGGACAAACCGCAATTGGCGTGTCTGTCGTCGCGTTTCCCCTACGGAACGGAAATCACGCCGGAACGGCTGGAGCAAGTCGACCGCTTGGAAGACGGCATGCGTGCCCTCGGCTTTCGCCAGGTGCGCGCGCGCTGGCACGGCGACGTTGCGCGACTGGAGCTGGAGCCCGAAACAATCGCTCGCGCCGCTGAGCCGACGATGCGCGCGGCTATCGTGAAGTTAGGGCGCGAGCTTGGCTTCACATTCGTGGCACTCGATCTCGCCGGCTTCTCGTCGGGATCGCTCAACCAGCTACTCGGCATTCGCAAGAAGGCGCAGTCGTAACTACGGCTTCGCCACCACCACGCTCTGGACTTCCATCGTTGCGCCGTAGGTCCCAAGCGCCACGGTTCCGCCAGCGAGTGGCGTGGTGTCGGTGACCGCCATGACGAAGGCTCCGTCGACGAAGGCGGTCACGGTAGCGCCGACCACCTCCAGACGCACGGTGTACCAGGTGCCAGGTACGATACCGAGGTCGGGGCCGGATACCCAGGACGCTGTCGCTCCCTGCGTACGCTTGCGAAGAATCGCCCGCCCATCGCCGCGCAATGCGAGCAAGTAGCCGCTGTCGCTTAGGAAATCGTAGCGCGCGAAGACCGCCGCCATGTACGACGATGTGGCGGCGTAAAAATCGTCGATGCGAACGATGGCCTCCACGATCTGGTCACCGAGCGGGCCAATGCTTGCGCGACTGATATGCCAGGTGCGGTTGTCGAGCGTACCCTGGCAATACACCGGACCGCTTTGCGCAACCACGATGGACCAGTCGGTGTCGAGCGTGCCACCCGAACCAGGATCCGCAGTTTGCCAACTGTCCATCCTTCCGTCCTGAAAGGAATCGCCAAAGACGACGTTCTGCGCAGTAATTGGCAACAGGGAGACGGTTTCCCCTGCTTGCTCATCCCGCGACTCATCGATCGCACCGTCAATGGCACGATCGGCGGCACTGTCGATGGCACCAGCTGCGGCACCATCGATTGCCGCAAGCACAAGCGCATCTTCGTTTTGCGCAACATCCGTTGCCATCACGGGAGGGTCGCTCGGATCCGCCGGCTGATCCGGCTCAACTTCGGGCGCCGGCTCCGCAGCCGAATCGGGCGTCGTCATCTTGCCCGGCTTGGCGCAGCCTTGCTCCGCCAGCAGAGCAAGCACTGCCAGGCCCATGGAAATTCGTGCCGATCGCCAAAACCCGACCATGGAATGTCTAGCAACTATAGACCGACGGGAGAGCCAAAGCATTGCTTCCGAAAGGCCATCGGCTATGGTCAACGCGTGTCGCCTCAACCACTTGTTCCCGTCAGCAAGAGCGTACTCATGCCCGGCATCAAGCCGGGAGCAGCGTATGCGGTGGTGGTCGATTTCGCCGCGTATCCGCGTTTGTTCCCGGAAATCAAACACGTGAATGTGCTGTCGACCGACGGACGGCACGCGCGCGTAGAGTTTCGCGGCAGCATCGTGCTGCCGTTCCGCTACGTGCTCGATCTCGACTGCGACCCCGAGGCGCTGACCGTCACCTGGAGCTTCGTGGAAGGCGAGGTCGTCAAAAATTCGGAAGGCGGCTGGCAATTCACCTCCGAGGCCGGCGGCGCTCGCGTGAGCTATCAGGTAGCCATGGAAATCTCGGCTCCGGTGCCCGAATTCCTCTTGCGCAAGATCACGGACGGCCTGGTCGCGCTATCGTTGCCCGCGATGTTCGCATCGGTCGAACGCGAAGCCCGCCAGCGGACCCAAGCTGACCTAGGCTAGGAGTTTGTGAGCCCTTCGGACCCGCCCAGGGTTCCCATTACTATCGCGTGCGGAGCCTGCCGGCTCTGCCGGCAGCGGAGCTTCGCGGGAGGGTTTGGGAACCCGCCCAGGGTTCCCATTACTATTGAAATACGAGCGTGGTTACGCTGCGAGCAGGCATCGTGTAGCTAAACGTGTTGGCACCATTCGCCGTGATGGCGGCGCCCTTTGCCGGCGTGGCGGAAGCCGCGGTCAACACGTAAACGTCAGCCGCAGCAAGTTGCTTGGGATGGTTGATAGTGATCGTCGCGCTTGTCGGATTCGCTGCCTTGTTGATGGCGACCGCTACGACTTTCGCTGAATCCTGCGATGAGATACTGGCGTAAATGGAGCTGGCATCGACCGACGTCGTGCTGGCGGCAACGGACGTGTCGCCGAAGGATGCACCGTTGCCGTCGTAATTGCGATACATAGCAAAGCCGCCGTAGGTGAACGTGTTGGTGGAATTCATCATCCACACCGTGGCGGCGAACACGTCTTCGCGACCGAAGATGCCAAGCACGTCGGCTTGAGCAATGCCGCCCGAGATGTCGTTGCTGGCGCCGTAATTGTACTCGCTGATGGAGATCTTGGTTCCGGGGTAGTGCTGGTCGACCTTCGCCTTGAGGCGAGGAATCAACTTAATCGGAGCTTTGATGCTCGACTGTGTGATCCAGCTCGTCTCGGTATACGACGTGTCCCACAGCGAGCGCGGCGCCTGCAAGCGCGCCTGGACTTCGTCCTCGGCCAAGCCATTGTCAATAATGCGCTTGCCCCCGCCGGTGGCTTCCGGATACCAGTGGACGTCGAGCACGTCGAGCAGTCGCTTGCCGGCCGTCTGCTCGGCGGCCTTCATCGCATCGAGGAAGAATTCGAGAAAGTCGCGACCATTGGCATCGGTCGCATTCTGCAAATTCACCATGCCCTGCCAACCGTAATTCGCAGGGCCGAACACCAAGGCGGAAGGCGCCGCGTTCTTGATGCCTGCGGCGAAGTCGGCGTTGACCTTCGCGACCTCGGCGTACGTGGCGGCCGTCGGATGCATCTCGCTGTGGGTTCCCGACCAGAGATCCGGCTCGTTGTCGATCATGTAAAAGATGCGGCGAAGCGGATCGGTCTGCGCCGTCGGAAATTGCGATTCCAGGTAGGCAACCAGCTCATCGGCGTAGACCTTGCCGTCGGTCAAGTCCGGTGGATACGCGAAGGCCGTGCCTTTTTGGGGCAGCATCGGCGAAAAGCGCTGAGCGATTTGCGCGGGCGTTGGCTTGGACTCGCACGCGCCGTTCTCGTCGGCCGCCACCCAACCGGCCGCCGGAACCGTCAAGATGACGCTCGCGCTAGCGTCGCTCGCAGTTTGTGCGGCTTGCTTGAACGGCAAGGCGGGCTCGCTGCTCGTACTCATGTAGTTGTCGCTGGAATACTTCCAATCCGAGCCGGCGTTGGAGGCGTTGGTCTCCCAGTTGTACGCCGAGAGACGGTTCCCACCCACGCGAGTCAACGTCAGGTTCTTGGCGACCGCCGGCAAGTTGAAGTCGTTGGTGCCGTAGATGTAACGGGAGATCGCGTGGACGCTACTGGTGCTGTCGATGGTGAACACCACGGACGTGGCTGCGGGCGGGGTATCCGTCATCGGCGCACTGTCGGCTGTTACCGTGCCGCTGTCGTTTCCCGAGCTACCGCTGCCAGCGCAACCGAAGATGAAACTACCAATGAGCACGAAGGACCTGCTAGATCGATACATACCTTCCCAACACTCGCGCACAGCGGTTCGGGAACCGGCGCAAGCTTGCGGAAGCCATGCAGCCTAGCTCTTGTTCTCGGCCGGCCAGGCGCGCAGACGAACTTTGCCGCCTTCCACCGCCACTTCAAGGCGAAGCCGATCGCAACCCTTCTCCTGCAAAATCTTGGGCAGCTGTTTGCCGAGACGCTGTCGCAGCGTCTCTTTGGGAATGGCCTGCGCCTCGATGCCGAGCTCGCGGTGCGCTTGCAGGTAGCGCTGGAACGCGCCTTCGAAATCGCGATCCGCCACGCCGGCCAGCGGAAGGGCTGCGGCAGCTGCTTCCGAGTCGGGCGATGGCGAACGACGGGCGAACGCCGGAATAGGCGGCGGCGACGTCCGGGGAGGGAGCGGAGGCGGCAGAGCCGGCGGCTTTGCGGATGCAGTTGGGGGCGCCGGAGTAGCCACGGCCGACGGCGAAACCGCCGGTGGCGCGGCAGGGGCGCTGAGCTGAGGTTCGCTGGGTGCAACCGCTTCGGGCGCGATCACGCCCTCCCCCGAGCTCTTCCGTTTCGCACCCGAGCGGTGGCGCGCTACGAAGGCTTTCACGCGGCTCTTGGGGATGCCGAGCGCCAGTGCTTCCGCTTCCGAAATCACGCCGCCCCGTTCGGCCAAGTGCCGCTGCGTGCGGGCGACGTCCCGCCGAAACGAGCCCGCCTCGATCTCGCGCATGGTCCGGTTCCAGTAGGTCGACTGCAGAACCCACTTCTGGCTCAGCGACTGAAAGCGAAACCGCAGCGCCGAGGCGACGATGGAAACCTGCTGCATTTCCAGCATCATGCGATTCATCTCGCGCCGTGCCGTGTCGGGCGGAATCCGCTCCATGCCCATGAAGTAGGATTCGTACATGGAGCGCAGGCGGTCCATCTTCTTCTCCATCTCGCCCAGTCGGGCTTCAATGCCCTCGCGCGTGAGCTGGAACGTAAAGGCGCCCGCCTTCTTCACGAAGCCATCTTACGGCCGCCCCGCGCGGCGGTCCATAAACGGCCGGGCCATGCTAAGAGTCTTTCCGTGACGTTAACCCTGTGGGCCATCGCGGTCGTCGCCCTGCTTGGCGTGCTCATCCTGGCGCACGAGCTGGGCCACTTTCTGGTGGCCAAGCTTTTCGGCGTGAAGGTCCTGCGGTTTTCGTTCGGCTTCGGGCCGCGGCTTTTCGGCTTCACCATCGGCTCGACCGAATACCGGCTGTCGCTCATCCCGCTCGGCGGCTACGTGCGCCTGCTTGGCGAGGACGCCAGCGAAGCGGTCCCCGACCAAGACTACGAACGCGCCCTTTTCGCCCGGCCGCTGTGGCAACGCTACGCCATCGTGATCGCCGGCCCCATCTTCAACCTTATTCTGCCGGTCGGGATCTACTTCGTTCACTACGTCGGGCAAAAGACTCTGCTTTCACCCACGGTCGGCGCAGTCATCGCCGGGTTGCCCGCCGACAAGGCCGGTCTTCTGCCGGGAGACCGCGTGGAAACCGTCGACGGGAAATACATCCGCTACTGGGAAGAGCTGGAAGAAGTCATTGCCGAGGCGCCCGGCAAGACCATGCGCTTCGGTATTCGTCGCGGCAACATTTCCGAAGAACGCGACGTCACCGTAGCCGTCAACGTTCGCAAAGGTCCGCTCAATCTCGACGAGACCGTGGGCTGGATTGGTGTCTCGCCGCGCTTCCAACTGCCCGAGGTGGGCATCGTCGATTTGACGTCGCCAGCGGCCCAGGCCGGCCTACGAACCTTCGACTACGTCATTTCAGTCAATGGCTCGCCCGTTTCGCATTGGGCGGAGTTCGAGCGCGCCGTTGCGCGAGCGGGGGCCTCGCCCCTGCGCATCACGTACTTGCGCGGCACGCACTCGGCGCTGCCGTTCGTCCACGTCGAAATTCAAGAGCCGGGCTCCGCTGTGGTTCTGCCTCAGCCCGTGCTTGTCGCGAGCGGCAGCCGGCACTACGACACAGGCATCCAGTCGTCCGAGCTTTTCGTCTATTCGGTCGAGCCCGGCAGTCCTGCGGATCGCATCGGATTGCGGCGCGGAGACCAACTGCTGACACTGGATGGCCAGCCCATCTTGCATTGGAACCTACTTCGCCAGCGCCTGGCCTCCGAGCCTGAACGCACCTTCCATATCGTGTGGGCAACGCCGGGCGGAGTGCAGAGACAGGCGGACTTCAAACAGGAGCTGCGCTCCGAGATCGATGCCTACCGGCAGGAGGAGCAGCGTTTGGTTTTCGGCGCGTCCAATCGCTTTGCCTGGAAGACCGCCGACCCGGTACCCATCCGCAATCGCTTTGGCTACGCGCTCGGCCACGCGCTAACCCGCACCGGGGAAATCGTGACGTTCACGGCGCATGGCTTTTTCCAGATCATCCGTGGCGAGATGTCGCCGCAGTCACTGGGCGGTCCTTTGACCATCGGATACGCCGCCGGCGTCGCAGCCGAGCAAGGCCTTGCCCAATATCTGTGGCTGATGGCGCTACTCAGCATCAACATCGGCCTGCTCAACTTTCTGCCCATTCCGATTCTCGACGGCGGCCTTTTGCTCTTCTTTACTATCGAGCTATTCAAGCGCCGGCCACCATCGCGGCGCGCTCGCTCGATCACGACGTATATCGGTGTGGTCGTCGTCGTCCTCTTGGTATTGTTTGCCCTAAAGAACGACGTCGTTCGTTTCTTCTTGCCACGATGACTGCTCCCGCTCCTTCCAGCTTGCTTCTCGCCTTCGACACATCCACGCCCACCGCACGCGTGGCGCTGTTTACCGCCGCCGGTCAGTGCCTCGGCCTGCGCGAGAAAACAGCAGCCCGACATTCAGCGAACCTGCTCGCTCTGTGCGACGAGGTTCTTCGCGAGGCCGGCGTCAAGCCCGCCGACCTGGAAGCGATCGCGTGCGGAGCCGGGCCTGGCAGCTTTACTGGCCTGCGGGTGGGATTGGCCGTGGCCAAGGGTCTGGCGCTTCCGTCGGCGCGACCGCTCGTCTTGGTGTC
>ODAK010008236.1_pt1 | contig 10446 bp, 6 predicted proteins | sample 1539591 | NCBI WGS metagenome assembly ODAK01 (sample SAMEA3539303, study PRJEB22396) | soil metagenome | biome: tundra; feature: field; material: soil | place: USA | collected 2010-05 | depth 0.15 m | reverse complement strand
TTAGTGATCAGACGCTCAAGACCCACGCCGGCATACAAGGTTGACTTGCTGAGCATATATCTGCTTTCACCGCCCAAGGGCACGGGGACGTCCGCAACAAAGGGTTTCCAACCAAAATCCAGCGTCAGCCGGGCTGGAACCGGCAAGAGGCCTCCTGTCATATGGCGAAAGTCTCCTGCTAACCCCAAAGTCAGCTCTCCCCTGACCTCCGACCAGTCGTAAATCCCCATGCCGACCCGCACCTCGCGCCAGGGCACAACGTAAGGCTTGTAAATGGCTTCCGGAGTCTGCGCATCGGGATGATGCTCCAAGTGTGCTATCGCTGCTTCCGCAGTTGCGCCGTCACAATGCGCGCACGGAGGATCCTCTGGGAAGGGCCGCAGCATGCACACCAAGTGCTCGGAGGGCACATCCAGACCGGGAAAAAGGTCTCCCTCATCCGCGAGGGCGAAGCGGCCCTCCCGGTGGCGTGGCAGGCTCATGTACGCCAGATACGGCTCCATCAGAAAGTGCACCTTGCTGCTCCGATCGCGAAGGCCCCAGAAGGCGTATGGTTCGCGGTGCAAATTGTCATCGACGCCGCGGGTGAAGCGCCCGTCGTGATTCAAGTCCGGCGCCATCGCATGCTTTGCCAGTTCGACCATCGCGAATAATGGAAGCGCTACGGGAGGCGAATCCTTGACCAGCGTTGAATAGAGATTGTTTGGAACAAAGGAGTCGTGATCGGAGGCAAACACATTGCGAACGGTACCGCCAAGCTTGTCCACTTCGACAAACAAGTGCTCGGAATCATGGATATGGGGGTGGGCCTTGCCTTCATCGAATGGGTAATAAAACCAGTATTCGATTAACCAGGTCCCCGGATAGGACAGCGTGCGCACGTAGGATGTGCAACGCGACCATCGCCGATCGCCCAAGGACGCGTAGGCTGCCTGGTAATCTTCTTTCGAGGTGCCGTGCGCCAGCGGTCTGATCTCTTGCCAGATGTCCACGTCACTCGGATAGTCGGGTTCATGGTCGGCAAATTCGAGGATAGGCGCATAGAGTTCTTCGTTGGCCGTAACGCGATAGAACGACCACGTGAGTTCGGCGGAATGTGTCTGGTCCTTAAGGTGTGCAGCCAGCGTTTCTATGGTCGACTCACTCACCTGCTCCGTGCGGCCAGCTTCCGGTGTGGTGGAGATAGCGCCGGTAAGATCAAGCAGTGCGCGCAATGCCGCGACAGTAGGATTTGTAAACTGCCCCAGAGGGGCGTCTGGCAGCCGCGGATCAATGATCGTCGTCGGGGGGATCCTGGTCACAACTGGAGTCGCTCCGTTCTGATCCGTGCCGGGTTCGGTCACGAGGACCAGAAAATCCCGCATGTCCCCTTGATGACCTGCTAACAATTGAAAACTTGCGCCTTGCGGCACGCGGTAGGGAAGCTGTTCCTCGCTGCCACTTTGGGGGGAAACCAACACTAGCCGCCCGTCCTTGTATGCGTACAGCACTCGACCGTCCCCGTGGACGGAAGCAGCCGCGGCTTCCCTGCACGTTCTTTCGCCGGAGTCGCCCAAATCGTCCAGCAGGCAGATTTTTCCCTCCGCCGCGTAGGGGAAAAATTGGTGGGGCAGGCGATGCTGGGAGACCAGTACCGCACCCACACCGAGTTGGGTGATCCGCTCGGTGAGATCGAGAACGTGGGGTGCGCCGTCGGCGAAGACGACGAGGGCCTTCGTGCTGCCTGCGGAAAGTTCAACGTCGAGTATGGCTGTGTTCGATGGGGCGACGGGAATCTCACGAAGACGCCACTGTAGCCGTTCGACCGGTTTTGCCAGGGTTGCGAGCAGTATTTTCCCTCCTCCGCGTCCAACGGCGACGATATCGTAAAGAGGCTGGCCGAAAGAATCCGGGGGCTCGCCGCGGGCCGCTGAATTTGCGGCGAGCAGGAGGCCGCCGAGGACGCAGCAGAACAAAACCGCCCTCCAGCCGGTTCGAAAGAAAAAGCTCTGTGGGTAATTCTGTCGCGTCGTCTGCGTCACTCGCTGGGCTTCCATTCCAATCCGCGGGACCTAGGCTTTTCCGACACGGCACCGGCGAAACGCGACCTCGGTCAACCCGTCACTGATTCCGTTCACAAGATGATACGGCAAGTTTTCTCCCGATCGGTCCGGGGAAAACCGCGACCGCAAGAAGATTTTCTGGATTATATGCCCTCGGCGACTGCACGGTTCGTTTTGGGTTGACGGTGAAGGCCAGATAGTGTGGGATGCAGACAAAGCTAAGGGAGGTGTATGCAGAAAGAAATGAGAACCTGTGGCAGAGAGTACTGCCGAATCGCTTTTGGATTTTTCCTGTTCGTCGGCTTATCGGCAAGCCTAAGGGCTCAGACAAACCAAGTGGTTCCGGGCTGCAAGGACGTGGCCCCCCTCCCTCCGGTGCTTACTTTCGTGGGCCCCGCCACGACTCCTTCGAAGGCCAACGAAGTCGCCTTTTCCGCGGGCGCCTGGGGCAACCTGTTCCCAGCACCATGCGCTCACGAAACGGGAGTGGATTGGTTTGGCCGATGGAACTTCGGCCTGACGCATCGCTGGGACTGGGGGTTCGATTTCGAAGGCTCCGAACATTCCAGTTTTCAGTCGTTCTCCGCGACGATGACAGCAAGATACGAACTCGTGAGGAACTTACGGCTTGAGACTGGGATTGGATTGGGAGACGACACGGAAGGCAAGAGTTTAACAGGTGAAGTAGGTGCGACCATGGGTATCCCCGGCGGGAAACGAAACGGCTGGGCCCCCTACGCGTCTGTCCGGTTGGCCGTCGCGCACGGACGTCCTGGGAGGCCCTTCGCAGGTTCGAACGTTTCTCCCGGGGCAGTCGTTCCCTTGGCAAGCATTGGCGCAAGCGCCCGTGTGTCGGAGAACATGCGATGGGTTATTGAAGGTGGTGGTGGGGGCATTCTTTCCCGCGAACATACGGCCGCCGGCGCGTTTGTCTACGTCGCCGTTGGGTTGGATTTTGTGCTACGAAGGAGAGAGTAGCCATACCCACAGCTTTGCCCCTCACCGGGGTAGCTTGAAATCGGAAATTTGCAGTTTTTCACACGCACTCCAAGCCCCCATGCACTTATAATGAACCTTCGCTGCAAACGTTATTGTTGCATCCTGCTGCCGTTCCGCTTGCATCGGGCTGGTAAATTTATAAGTTTGGACGCTACATTTTCCGGAACTACAGGATTCTGAATCCGTCATGCAAAAGTCGCGGCTGCTCGCGTTGTTCATCGTTTTTTCTGTTGGCGTGTGTCTTTCGCAATCCCTCAATGATTCTTCGTCTCAGGGCACAGCAGTGGATTGCTCAGATCCGTTGCAGGCGGGAAGCGCCCAATGCAGCGCTGCGCAGACTCAAACGCCAGGCAGCACCCAAGGGCGCGAGTATCCATCTCCCTCCGAGCGCATTCCGCAGTTGAGAGCACCCACGGGTTCCAACCCTGGCCAGAACCTTTCGCGCACAATTCCGCTCAATCCCTCGCAGATCCCACAGCCGAAAACCGCCCCTTGGCCGGAAACCGAGTTCCAGCAGATGGTCGCCGACTCGGCTGGCCGGGTATTGCCATTGTTCGGGCAGTCGTTATTCGTCCGGCCCCCAAGCACGTTTGCTCCGCTCGATTTGTTACAGGTTCCGAGCGACTACATCATCGGCCCCGGCGACGAACTACAAATCAGAATTTGGGGCCAGGTTGAGGCTGATTTGCGGGTCGTCGTGGACCGTTCTGGCCAAATCTACATCCCGCAGGTGGGACAGATATCTGTTGCCGGTCTCCACTACGGAGATCTGGAACCACACCTGAAACGCGAGATTTCGAAGGTATTCAGGAACTTCAATATCACCGCCAACATCGGACGGCTGCGCTCCATCCAGGTATTTGTGGTTGGCGATGCCCGCAATCCCGGAACCTATACCATCAGCTCGCTGAGCACGCTGGTCAATGCGATCTTCGCTTCTGGCGGCCCGGCCCCGCAGGGATCGTTGCGCCATATCCAGGTCCGCCGCGATGGCACTACCATCACCGACTTCGACTTCTACGACCTGCTGATCATGGGCGACAAGTCAAAGGATGTGCGCCTCCAGCCCGGCGATGTTATTTACTTTCCTCACGTTGGTCCCTTGGTGGCCATCTCCGGCTCGGTGAATACGCCGGCCATCTACGAAATGAAGGACAACTCAACACTGAACGACTTGATTGAGACTGCCGGCGACCTAAACACCGTTGCCGATTCCAGCAAGATTACGATTGATCGCCTCGTGGATCACCAGGCGCGTAAGACGCTGGAGTTTCCTTACGACGAGCAATCCCGCGCTCTGCCCCTCAAGGACGGCGACATTGTTCACGTGTTTTCGATCGTTTCACGTTTCGAAGACACCGTAACTTTGCGCGGCAATGTCTCAAATCCCGGCCGGTATCCCTGGAAGCCGGGGATGCGCGTCCGCGACCTGATTCCGAATGCACAGGCCTTGCTCACCCGTTGCTACTGGCTGGATCGCGCCGCTATGGTGAATGGCCGTGGAACCGAGTATCCGGTTCGCCCCGAGCCTCCACGGAACATCCGCTCCGGTCTCAACCGACAACAGACCAACGGCGCCACATCCGAGGGCACCGCAACGCCTGACCTTCTGGACTCAACTGGGAATTACAATTTTCCGGATAATTTGCCGGATGTCCGCTGCGCGCAGAATGCGCAAGACTCCCTCGGAGCGTCTGGGGGCAAGTCTTTCAACCCAAACGTCGTCAAGAATGTTACCGAGGATTTGCAGCGCTATGCTCCCGATATCGACTGGAACTATGCCATTATTCAGCGAGTTAATCCCGAAGACCTGTCCTCAAAGCTTATTTGGGTGAGCCCCCGGAAGGCAATCCTCGAACACGACGAGGAGAGCAACATCGAACTGCAGCCGGGTGATATCGTCACGATTTTTTCTCAGCGAGATATCAGCGTGCCGCAGATGGATCGTTCCCGGTACGTGATCGTCGAAGGCGAGGTGATACGCCCCGGCGTCTATAAGCTGGAAACGAATGAAAGGCTCCACTCGGTTCTGGAACGCGCGGGCGGTCTGACTTCAGACGCCTACGTTTACGGTTCACAATTGACCCGCCTATCAGCACGGATAGAACAACAAAAAAGCCTGGACGAACTGGCTCGCACCATGGAGATACAACTCCGGCAGTCGGCTGTGTCTGTAGTATCCTCCAGCACTTCCGCAGATGCGCAACAGTTGGCGCAACTCCAGGCGGCACAGGAAGGGATAGTTGCACAGCTCCGTGGCGCCCGCGCCAGCGGACGCGTCGCACTCCCCGTCAAGCCCACCGACAAGAAACTCACTGATTTCCCGAACATGGTGCTGGAAGACAGCGACCGGCTGATGATTCCCTATACTCCTTCAACCGTCTCGGTGGTGGGAAATGTCTACAATCCCGGATCGTTCATTTTCGACTCTCATAGCACGACCGGAGCGTATCTCGAAATGGCCGGTAAGGGGAAACCTCAGTCTGACCTGCACCACGCCTTTGTACTGCGAGCGAACGGGGTTGTGGTCGCCGCCAATAATGTCAATGGACTTTTCACGGGGCCAAAATTCGATCGCCTCCGGATGTACGCCGGCGATCAGATCGTGGTGCCCTTCAAACTGCCCAGCGGAGCCTTCGTCCGCGGACTGCGCGACTGGACGCAGATTACTTCGCAACTGGCCCTGACCGGCGCCGCTCTTGCGGTGATCCGGTAGAAATGAAAGGAAATGTCGCCAGAAGTCCAGAAGATTGTTGGAAACCCGGCTGATACTCAAATGTCAATAGCGCATTGGTCTGATGCCCAATTCACATGTGGCGCGAGAGTTCGGCAGCATCAGCGTCGGGCGGAAATGCTGAGGCGGTTGACGGTACGAGCGCTATCCATCCGATTCTGGGCTTGAAGTCTTCGAGTGCGAAAGCAACGAACTCAGAGATCCGCCGCTTGAATATCGCACTGTCGAATTGCAACGAGTGTTCGCGAATGGCCTGCGGACAGAACTCATGCTCCATCGATTCACATTCCGGCATTGGCCTTCGTCAGTCCAGAGGACGACTGGTCCGTGAAGAAGACTCCGGTCGGGTTCTCCACTCGAGCTTCGTCTGGAAAGATACCGCGCACGGTTTAAGCTGCACAGAGACTCCGGCACGAAGGCGACGAGATCAACATGGAGACTGTTGTCATTTTTGGTGGGACCGGGTTTATCGGAACACATCTTTCGCAATTCCTTCTGTGCGACTCTGCGGTTCAGGAAATCGTGCTCGCCGACTTGAATCCACCACGTAATGAAGGCTATACGACCGCACTTCAGGATGCTCTGGCCTCCGGCAGGGTGCGGTACCTCAATTGCGATGTGCGGCAGTCGCTGCCCTTGGACGCCTTTCCACATGCCGACATGATCTTCAATCTGGCCGCCATACACCGTGAGCCGGGCCCTCTCGCGTCTGAGTATTACGAAACAAATCTTGCGGGTGCGGAGCACGTATGCGCATATGCGGCGGCAGCCGGCTGCACGAGAATTGTGTTCACGAGTTCGATCTCGCCTTATGGCCCTACCGAGAGCAGAAAAGACGAAGCTTCCATTCCGGTGCCGGAAACGCCGTATGGCGGCTCCAAGCTTGTCGCCGAGAAAATCCATCTTGCTTGGCAAGCGTCCAAGGCCGACCGGAAACTTCTCATCGTTCGTCCGGGCGTTGTCTTTGGACCCGGTGAGGGTGGCAATGTTACGCGCCTCGTCCGAAGCATCGTTCGCGGCTACTTCCTGTATATGGGGAATCGCACCACGCGAAAAGCCGGCGGCTATGTGAAAGAGCTATGCCGGGTGATCTCATTTGGCCTCGAACATCAGGATCGGACCGGCGAAGCGGTTACCCTGCTTAACTTTTCCATGGACCCGCTGCCGGCGATCGAAGATTTCGTCAAGGTCATAAGCAACATCGCAAACATCCGCCGCAAGCCCTTGAGCGTTCCGCGAGGCCTGCTCCTTGGTACATCGTATCCGATCGACGTCGTGGCGAGACTCTTTGGAATTCAACAGCCAATTTCTCCGGTCCGCGTTCGAAAGATGCTTCGGTCAACCAATATCGAACCGAAGCGCCTCCGTGAGCTCGGATACGTCTACCACTATTCGCTGGAGCAGGCGTTCGAAGACTGGAAGCGCGACAGGCCGGAGGACTTTGCCCTGTAGGCCTTTCAGTACAGCCCTATGCTCAGGAGCTAGAATTGCTGTCGATAGATAGAGTGATACCCGATTCATCCGCAGCGTACACTTCAGAAATGCAGTGTTTTGCCGACAATTTCATATTTGGGAAGGCGGCCAGATTTTGTAGGATCAGTTGAACACGGAGTTCCCTGGACGATACTTGAATAAATGAATTCTATCCTTTGAAAGGGAAGATTTATGCGGGTTGCTATTGTCCATCAGTGGCTCGTTCTGCAAGGCGGTGCAGAGCGTGTGACTGAAGTACTGGTCGGAATGTTTCCGGAAGCCGACTTCTTCACGTTGGTAATGGATGAGAGCCATCTCCCCGACTGGATCGTCGGGCGATCGATAAAGACTTCATTCCTGCAGAATATTCCTGGAGCAAAAAGATTCTATCGCTATCTCTTGCCGCTCTTTCCCATTGCAGTAGAGCAGTTAGATCTAACCTCATACGATCTTGTAATTTCGGCGGACAGCGGGCCAGTGAAAGGCGTCATCACGCGCCCAGGCGCTATACACATTTGTTACTGTCATACTCCAATGCGCTATCTCTGGGATAGTTACCACTCGTATCTTGCCGCAATACCGAAACTTGCGCGACTTCCTTTCATTTTGTCCGCTCACTATGTTCGAAATTGGGAATATGTGGCAGCGCAACGGGTCACGCATTTCATCGCCAACTCACAATACGTAGCTGGGCGCATCAAGCAATACTATGGTCGCAGCAGTACCGTTGTGCATCCTCCAGTCGATACGAAGCGTGGTCTCATAGACCCTGCCCCTGGAGATTACTACCTGGCAGCAGGCAGAATGGTGCAGTACAAGCGAACAGACATTTTGATCCACGCCTGTAACCAATTGGGAAGACGTTTACTTATTACTGGTAGAGGGCCAGAGCTTAAGCGACTAAGATCAATAGCAGGTCCTAAGATTGAGTTTCTTGGCCAGCTCAGTACGGACGATCTGTGGAAGACGTATGCACGATGCCGCGCGCTTTTGTTCGCGGCAGATGAGGATTTCGGGTTGGTTCCACTTGAAGTGCATGCGTGCGGACGACCGGTAATCGCCTTTGGCAAAGGTGGTTCGCTCGAAACGGTGCGCGCACTGCGCCAGGATCCTCTCCCAGCTGGCAAGTTGGATAGCGCCGCAACGGGATTGTTCTTCACAGAGCAGTCTCCGGACGCAGTAATTGACGCAATTCGGAGGTTCGAAGCCATAGAAGATACGTTTTTGCCGCATGCAATCCAGGAGCACGCGCGACGTTTCGACACAAGCGTATTTGTCAAAAAGATGCAAGACTTCTTGAGCCAAGTGCCAGCCTGCTAAGGCCTCGGGCTCTGTAGGGAAGCGACAGATGGATCCCAGCTTGAGAGTTTATGGCGGACTCCAACGCGAGCGTATCATCTGCTGAGGTCAGCAGCTACTTAGGTTAGCTGCTATTGAGCGAGTCCCGCAGAACTTGGCTTTCCGACAATCGCGGAAGCATACGGAATTGTGCTGTGCGAGGCAAGTGCACACGGGCTGCTTTCGCTGGCCCGCGATACGGGCGGGATTGCGGGCGCGGTAACGGATGGCGAGAACGGATACCCGTTGCCGCCGGATGCGGAAGGGAAGCAGTATGCGAAGAAGATACTGGATTGAATTGTGCAGGATTGCAGTGTGTACGATGGGCTGGTACGCGCCAGGCGCAGGGCCTACGAAGAGAAGCTGACTGGGGCCGCGCCGTAAAACTCATCTTTGAACACGTACGTGGTTAGAGAAATTATCTAGCAGCGTCGGCAGTACACATGAGGAACGAGATGAAAATCGGAATTGTGCATCGATCGGACGTGGCGGATGTTCGTTCTTTGTCCGGGTTTCCATATTTTATGGCGAAAGCATTAGAGAAGCACGTCGGTGAAGTTGTTTACCTTTGTCCGGATGATAGCTTATTGACCAAAGCGATAGAGAATCTTGGAAAGGCCCTGAATCGCGTCAGCTATGCGGTGGTGGGTCGCCACCTCCCTTCCGGTCATCACCACATCCTGTCTAAGCGATTGGCGCGCACGCTCACACCGCGACTGGCGCAGTCTGGTTGCGATGTGCTCTTCGCTCCCGTTGCGTCGGCGGAGATTGCCCTTCTTTCGACGGACATTCCAATCGTGTACCTCTCGGATCTAACCTGGGCCAATATCGTCGATTACTATCCAGGCTGCACGTCCTTGTTTGAGTTTGCCCAAGTGGAGGGGGAGCGAATTGAGGCCGCTGCCATCGCCAAGGCGAGTGCATTGATTTATCCTTCCACATGGGCCGCAAGAACGGCGATTGAGCACTACAAAGCGGAACCGGGGAAAGTCCACTGCATTCCGTTTGGAGCGAACTTCGAGGAAGCTGATATTCCACCACGCGCGGCGGCCTTGCGACATTCGCTGGAGCGCGGGATCGCTTTGCTCTGGGTGGGAGTCGATTGGCAGCGGAAAGGAGGAGCGATCGCCTACGATTGTTTGCTCGAATTGCTAAATCATGGAGTGGACGCGGAACTGGTGGTTTGCGGCTGTGTTCCGCCGGATCGCTACCGTCATCCCAACCTTAAGATCATCCCCTTCCTGAGTAAGCGAGAACCAGTGCAGCGGCGAAAGCTGTCCCAGTTGTTTCTGGATGCGAACTTCTTTCTCTTTCCAACCCTGGCTGACGCAACCCCGATCGTGCTCTGCGAGGCGAGTGCGCACGGTCTGCCTTCGCTCGCACGGAACACCGGTGGTGTCGGGGGTGCGGTGACCGACGGGGAGAACGGATACCTGTTGCCTCCGGACGCAACAGGGAAACAGTATGCCGAGAAGATCCAGACCATTGTGCAGGAACGCAGCATCTACGACAGTTTAGTGCGCGCCAGCCGCAGGACCTTCGAAGAGAGGCTGAATTGGGACGCCTGGGGTCGTGCGGCAAAACCCATCTTTGACCAGGTGAGACTCCAGCGCCACTCACGTGCAGCAATCTAGAGAGTGAAGTTCTTTTGGTGGAAACGAAAATGAACGGAGGCCGAACTCCAAGAGTAGACGAGCCCGCCTCGCAACCATCTCTTGAGGATCCATCGGCCATCTCAATTTTCGTGTTCAAGCGCGCTGCGCAGGCCAGTACAGCTCTTGTTATTCGACAGGGTCTGGTGTATGGCACAAAAGATCGGAAGAGCACACGTCTGAACTCCAGTCACTGACCAATCTCGTA
>ODAK010008235.1_pt1 | contig 10446 bp, 10 predicted proteins | sample 1539591 | NCBI WGS metagenome assembly ODAK01 (sample SAMEA3539303, study PRJEB22396) | soil metagenome | biome: tundra; feature: field; material: soil | place: USA | collected 2010-05 | depth 0.15 m | reverse complement strand
AATCAAGATCCTAAGGTCAACGTACGCGGATTTTGGACCGACTTTGGCTACCGAGAAGCTCAGAACCAAGCACGGCATCGATTTGGCCAAGGAGACCGTGCGGCGACTGCAAATTGCCGTCGGATTATGGATTCCACGCAAGTTGCGGCCGCCGAAGATTCAGCAGCCGCGCATGAGGCGGGCGTGCATTGGGGAGCTGATCCAGATCGATGGCTGTGAGCATCATTGGTTCGAGGAGCGCGGTCCAGCCAGCACAGCGTTGGTGTATATCGATGATGCGACAAGTCGACTAATGCAGATCTTGTTCACCGGTTCCGAGTCGACCTTCGGATACTTCGAAGCGACTCGTCAGTATTTGGTGAAGCACGGGAAGCCGTTGGCGTTCTACAGCGACAAGGCGAGCATTTTCCGCGTAAATCATGCTTCGGCGACCGGCGGCGACGGTCACACTCAGTTTGCACGCGCACTCTACGAGCTCAACATTGACGGCATCTGCGCGAACACACCGGCCGCCAAAGGTCGCGTCGAGCGGGCACATTTGACGATGCAAGATCGTCTCGTCAAAGAGCTGCGGCTAGAAGGGATCTCGACCATCGAGGCGGCGAACGGCTTCATGCCGACCTATGTCGCCGACTACAACGCGCTATTCGCCAAGATTCCTCGAGAGGCCCACGATGCTCATCGAGCTATACGTGACGACGAGGATCTTGATTCGATCTTCTCGTGGCGCGAACAGCGTAAAGTCACCAGCAATCTGACACTGCACTACGATCGAAAACTCTACCTGCTCCAAGACACACCGGACAACCGTCGGTACGCAGGAAAATACCTCGATGTGTATCAGTTTCCTGATGGCCGGATCGAGATCCGCGCTGCCGGTGTCTCTGTGCCCTACTCCACCTACGACAAATTGGGCGCAATTGATCAAGGTGCTATCGTGGAGAACAAGCGGCTAGGGCATGCTCTTCGGATATCCGGATTGGTTCAAACTGAACGTGACAATCACAGCTATGCCGGACCGTCGACTGCACATAGAATTGACGGCAACAAAGTACCTCGCAACACGCGTGCCGGGAAGAAGACGCAGCGTGAGTTGAACCAAAAGGACTTGCAAAAGGCGATTGAGGTTCAGAGTTGAGAAAGGATCCTAAAGCGGACATCTCAACTTAGACAGAAGGCGGACATTTCAACCTGGCCCAAGCAGTGATGGCGGTACGTGAGCGCTACGTTATCTCTGAATTACGGGGCGACGAGAATCAGGCCGCCTGGAGTACCGCTCGTCGAATTGGCTGGGGAAGCGTGGCGGCCACGAAGGATTCCTTCGGGTACAAATAGTCGGAACCTGATTCGTCAATGACGCGCAACATTCCAAGTTTATCGGCGCGCGCATCGGATATCGCGACATAAATCTTACGCCGCTCCAGCGACACCTCGTATCCGCTGTTGGCGATGCAAATCACAAGTTTTTTGACCGCTCTTGCCATGATTTCACACCTCAATAAATCGCTTGATCTTAAATTCACGCCTACCGATGCCGGTAGCTTCGTACCAGTGCAGCTCTGCCCTAAATATACCTTGGCCTTTTAACCGGACATCGGCGATGCCCTTTCGCTTCCGCCACCGGCCGCGACCATAGAATTTCCGCAAACGTGCAATCTCTCGAATGCCAGCGCCCGTTGCTATCGTCTCGACGTGGGTGATCTCGCCAACGATGTCAAAATGCATCGAAAATCCGTCCCACGCGCATCAGAGTAGATCACAGTAACCGGATTGTATTCAGGCTGCAAGATAGGTATATGCGCTAACCAACTGATTAATAGAATTTTTATGGCATTCAAATGTTTTCGCTTGCTATACATTATGCGAAGTTTGACTGTAGCAGCCAAGCTCAGATGTCCGCTTTCCGAGCATGGCATGGATGTTGCTCCGGTGTGTTATAGCTGAAGTGAGCCGTGGGGCCCACCAGGGATACATTGCCACGATTTTAAGTATGGGTTGAACCGATGCGCGTGCCGTCGTACAAGTTGCTGAAGACCTTTCAAGTCGCGGCCAAGTTGCAAAGCTTTAAGGCTGCCGCGGAGGAATTGTTCGTCACGCCGTCCGCCGTCAGCCACCAAATCAAGGCGCTGGAGGAGCAGCTTGGGGTCGCCTTGTTCGAACGCGGTATCCGCACATTAACCCTAACCGATGCGGGCGCTCACTATCTTGAGCACATCAACGATATTTTCGCCAAGCTCGAGTCCGTCACTGAACAGCTGCAGGTACGCTATGGGCGCTCGATTATTCGGCTGAATGTTCCGCCGTTCTTTGCGAATGAGCTTCTGCTTCCACGGTTGGCGTCCTTTTCACAGACCCGCGAAGAGACTGATATTCGCATCGAGACGACATTTTCGGCGCCGAAAGCGCATCCGTCGGAAGCGGACCTATCCATCGTCTGGGGAACCGGCCCCTGGGAAGGGCTCACCGTGCACGAGTTGTTCACGCTGAGCTACACCGCGGCTTGTTCCCCGGACTTTCTCCTCGAGAATCCCATTGATACGTATGGGGACTTGAATGGTAAAACTCTGTTGCAGCACGAGGAACGGCGCGACGCCTGGGAGCGTTGGGCGCTGCATTTAGGAATCAGTCCCATCAAACCCAATCGTTTGATCCGTCTCGACACCATGTCTGCCGTCGTGCGCGCCGCAGAACAAGGCGTTGGAGTAGCACTCGTGCCGGCGCGGCTAAGCGCTAATCGCTTCGTTACCGGCAGTTTAGTGAAGGTATTTGACGCAGAATGGACAACCAATGAGAGCTACGTCCTCCTGCACCGGCCGGAGGACTACGCACGCGAGGACTTGCAGGAATTCACGCAATGGATCTTGAGCGAGTTTCGCGTTGCGTAACTGGACCCGGCCACGGGGGAATTGTATGTTCCCGGCGCGAATCCGGCCATGGGCGGCAATTCGTACGCGTTGGCTACCGTCACGGGGCAGCGGCTATGGCGCAAGGATCTCCGCGGCGCCATTGCCGGCGGCGTAATCACCTATTCCACCGGTGGTGCGCAGAAGGTGGCTGTGGCCGTGGGCTTTACGAACATTCTTTGGCCGACAAAAGTGGTGACCGGGAAGATCGTGATTCTCGGCCGCCTGGCTGTAACTAGGGCCGGTGCTTTGCAGGTCCTTTACATCGCATCGATAATTGTTGCGGAAATTTTATGCGGTGCCGCTCTATCGTTCCAATCATGGGGTTCCGCTTACCGTCGATCAAACCCATACGCCGAGCAGCAAGGCCAACTCGCTGAGGACGGGCTCAGTATTTCTTCGTATAGAACTTCTACACTGATAGGCGGACAGTTCTGACGCATAAGGTGAAAAACTAGTGGTGCAAGGGCAAGCCTGCAGGAAGAGGCCGCAGGAGCTAGGTTAGCGTATGGAATATCTTATATTCATCGCGGTTCTTACCGCCATGGTCCAGCCGCTCGGGTCCTATCTCGCCAAAGTTTTCGCCTACGAATCGACCTTTTTAGATCGGCTGGTTGCTCCCGTCGAACGAGTAATCGTTCGGCTTATCGGGCCGGCCGCTCAGCGGCCGATGAAATGGCACGAGTATTTTCTCGCATTCGTTTGGTTTGGGGTTGCTGGAGCGGCCCTTGTCTTCTTGATCCTGAAACTGCAGCTCTTGCTCCCGTTCTATGGCCTCCTCGGCAAGGATGTGCTTTCGACTCCAATGACCGATGATCTTGCAGCCAATACGGCAATCAGTTTCGCCACGACGACCACCTGGCAAGCCTACGGCGGCGAAACGACGATGAGTTATTTCAGCCAGATTGTCGCGCTGGCGTCGCAGAACTTTCTCGCGGGAGCTGCGGGTCTCGCTATCGGAATTGCCTTCATTCGTGGCATTGCCACCGACGGCGGCGGCGTGCTCGGCAATTTTTGGCGTGACGTCACCCGTGCCATGTTGTGGGTGCTTTTGCCGCTGAGCATCCCTGGCGCGCTGATCCTCGTATGGCAAGGGGTGCCGATGAACCTCCATCCCTATACAGCGGCCACGACCTTGCAAGGCGCGCCGCAGCTCATTGCGCAAGGCCCCGTGGCGGCGCTCGAGTTCATCAAGAATTTAGGCACGAACGGCGGCGGTTTTTTCAACGTCAACGGTGCCCATCCGTTTGAAAATCCCACGGCGCTCAGCAATTTCGGCGAAATGCTGGCTATCGTGATGCTCCCAGCCGCGCTCTGCTACACATTCGGCATGATGACCGGACAGCGTAGCCATGGTTGGCTCCTCTATTGGGTGATGACCCTGCTTTTTGCCCTTGGACTCGCTGGCGTGCACTGGGCAGAAGCTGCCGGCAACCCAGCTCTCGTGCGTGTCGCTGCGCCTCATACCTTCGCCGTGGGAGACGCCGCTTGGACCGGCAATACCGAGGGCAAGGAGGTGCGATTCGGCACTGCCGGAACCACGCTCGCGGTCGTTGTCACCTCGAACGGCGCCACCGGCTCCACCGCAGCAATGCCCGACAGTCTCTCGCCGCTCGGTGGCGGCGTTGCATTCTTCAATATGCTGCTCGGGGAAGTGACCTACGGCGGCCTAGGTACGGGTCTCATTAGCATGATTCTTGCCGCATTACTCGCGGTCTTCATCGGCGCCCTCATGATAGGTCGAGGGCCTGCATATCTCGGTAATCAGATTGGCATTGCCGAGATGAAGCTCATCACCATTTATGTGCTCATCGCAGGCATGGTGGTACTGCCGCTCACGGCTTTGGCCGTGATGACCGCGGCTGGTCGTGCCGGGTTGACGACGAATGTTGGTCCCCATGGACTGACCTCCATCGCCTTTGCGTACACGTCGAGCTTTGCCAACAATGGCCAGAGCTTTGGGGGTCTCAGCGCCAATTCCGCTTTCTATAATTACACCACTTCTGTGGCGATGCTGGCGGGGCGCTTCCTTCTAACCTTACCGGCATTGGCTTTGGCGGGCGCATTCGCAGAGCAGCGGCGGCGGGCCATCACGTCGGGCTCGCTGCCGACCGATACGGGGCTGTTTGCGGTGTTGCTCATTGCAATGATCTTGCTCGTCGCTGGTCTTAACTTCTTGCCGCTGCTGTGTCTCGGGCCGGTGACCGAACACTTGAGGCTTTGGTTTTAAAGGAGCATGCCGGTGCCCTCATCAGTGCGCGCGGTGATCGTCAGCACGGTGCTGCTCACGGTTTTGGCGGGGATTGTGTACCCGCTGCTCATTCTCGGCCTTGCTCAGGCGTTCTTTCCGGAGCAAGCCGACGGCAGTCTCGTGCGGCGCGACGGCAGGATCATCGGTTCGATGCTGATCGGACAGAAGTTCGATGGCCCTCGCTATTTTTGGGGACGGCCGTCCGCGACGACGCCGACCGCCTACAATGCGGCGGCATCCTCGGGAACGAATCTTGCTCCCTCGAATCCCCAGCTTGCCAAGGACGTTGCAGCGCGCTGCGCCGCGCTCGTAAAAGCACACGGCAACTCCGCTGCCCCGATCCCGCTGGATCTCGTGACGGCGTCGGGAAGTGGGCTTGATCCACACGTGACCATCGCCGCGATGCTGTACCAAGTGGACCGAGTCGCCGCTGCACGGGGCATTGACCCATCGGCCGTGCGTGCGCTCGTTGAGCAACACGTCGAGTCGCCGGCTCTTGGCTTTCTCGGAGAGCGCCGAGTCAATGTGCTTGCCGTGAATCTCGCACTCGATGGCCATTGATTTGCGAGCGCGGCGCATCACCAACGGCCTTCTCGCTCTGCTGCTGTCGGCGTTTGTAGTCCCGCTGCTCGCCGATGGCGCGCCGCCGGACAAGAGCGACTTCACCCTGTTCAATCCAACACCCGACGCTGACCTGCGTAGCTTCAGCACCGATCGGCCGCCGAAGGCCAACAGTCCTTATACCGTCGACGCCGGCCATTTTCAGTACGAGACCGACATCGCCGTGTTCGGCTACGGCAACACCGACGGCGTCAAGACTCAGGACTGGACCGTGGTCGATCCGACCCTAAAGCTAGGCCTGACCAATACGATCGACGCCGAGCTGCAGATCACGCCGTACGAGTCCGTCGTAACCAAAAGCGCCGGGAACACGACGAGAGTCTCGGGATTTGGCGACGTCTTTGCGCGCCTGAAGATCAATGTGCTCGGTGATGATCAAGGCGCAGTCGCGGTGGCGCTGTTGCCGTACATCAAGCTGCCGACGGCACAATCCGGGCTCGGCAACGGCAAGGGCGAAGGCGGGCTGATCCTGCCCATCAGCTTCGGCGCGCCGGGCGGCTTCACCGTCATCGTGATGCCGGAAGGCGACTATCTGAAGAATGCCGCCGACAGCGGCTACCACGCCGCCCTCGATTTCCTGATCAATGTCAGCCATCCGCTCGACAAGCGTTGGATCTTCTATACCGAGGCCTTCACCACCCAGTCATTTCATGCAGGCGATAGGCCGATCTACACCCTGGATGAAGCGTTTACCTACGCGTTGACCCCGAATTTGCAGCTCGATTTCGGCGGCAATTTCAGTCTGAACGACGTCGCGCCGCGGGCCCAGCTCTATACGGGCCTATCTCAGCGGTTTTGATCTGTGTGTAGGGATCGAGCCGCGTGTGTGCCGGCGTAAATGAGGATGGCCGCGCTGGCGGCCAGGAACGGTCCACCACCGTCGCGTAAACCGCGAGATTCTTGAGATCGTAATAAGCTGCAAATAAGCCCCTCTAACCCCCTGAAACGCCCGAAATGCGTATTCCGGTCGATGCCGGCCAGCAGTTCCGGAGCATGTCGGGGTCAACGGGCGCCTGGTCTCGACGCCGGTCGGCGCCACAAGTAATTGATTCGCTCAGCTTGGGCGTGCAATAACTGGTCAATAATCGCCGCCTGTGCACAGCTGAATTATTGGATTTATTTTTCGAGTTCGATTGGGCCGTCGCGACAGGTAGGGAGGATTTCTCGGTAATTTCAGTGTCGCCAGGAGTGCTGCTAAGATGTCCACCTTGGGTGACACGATCTAATAGATCCGACAATCGAAGAGAAGCGGAAACCTGCGAAAGAGTCACCCGGCAACAAAAGGGGCGATGCCCGATGAGTGCGGGGTTGCAGGTTTTTGGCAAGGGTCCGGGCCGAGCTTGTGTCGTTGGTGTGCGTAAGGATTCAGCCGAGGCAAGTGCGCTCGCAGCGTGGCTGTCCGAGCGGATCGATGTGATTCGTTTCGAGCAGCGGATAGGTTCCGGCGTGTTCTACGCCGACTACGACGATGGAGCTGCTCTCCCCGGTCGATTCATTCGCAGTCTGCGAGAGAAGATCCACACGCTCAACCGCGCGAACCCCGAGCCATTCGATATCACACCGGTGCACTCGCTGAGGGGACGTGTTCGTCTGCAAGTGACTGGTATCAAGGAACGGGATCTCGCCACACTGACGATGATCGCCGGCGGGCTGCCCGGAGTGAAGCGTACCAAGCATCTATCCGGCGGGCGCACCATGCTGGTGGTCTACGACCCCGAAAAGATAAGTGAAGCGTTCATCGTGGCAATGCTGTTGAAGAGCAATCCGGCAGAATGGGCACGCGACTGGCACGAGCCGACTCCGATTCGCTGGGGTGGCGCTTTGGCGTGCACCGGAGTTCTCCTCATGTGCCTCACCGGTGCGGTGTCTTTTCCTTGGCTGGCTTTGGGAGTTGCGCAGAACTCACTACGGCCGCTAGGTCGTAGCATCGCAGCGCTCCGCAAAGGCCAGGTCAGCATCGATCTTCTCGATGTGGTGGCAACGTTCGCGGCGCTCGCCACGCGTCGGCCCATTACCGCCTCGTTCGTAATCTGGATGGTAGGGGTCGGCGATCTACTGCTCGACATCTCCGCCAACAACGCGCGTTCTGCGCTTTCGATGCTGATGCGGCGCAGGGACCAAGAGGCGTTGCGGGTTCTTCCGGATGGCGCTCTTGAAACGGTGCCAATTGGAGATCTCCAAGTCGGGGACCATTTCATGATCCACACGGGCCACGGCATCCTGGCCGACGGGAGGGTGGTGTCGGGCTTGGCGGAGGTCGATGAGAAGGCGCTCACCGGCGAGTCGCACCTGCTCTCGAAGAAGGAGGGCGATCCGGTGTTCGCTTCGACGGTCGTGGCGGAGGGCCACCTCGTCGTCGAGGTGATACGTTCCGGTGAGAATACCGAGGCCGCGAAGATCGAAAGAATCTTGAACACCGTCGGATCGAAGCCGCTCACCATGCAGCGCGACGCGCTCGACTTTGCGAGCAAACTCGTTCTTCCGACATTCGGGGTCGCTTGGCTTGCTGCCGCCCTGTCTTCCGACGTGACCCGCGCGGTCTGCGTGCTCATCACCGACTTCGGTACCGGCTTTCGCATCGCGGTACCGACGACCGCGCTGACCGCCATGACGCTTGCGGCGCGCGAGGGTGTGCTGGTCAAAGGCGCACAGTACTTTGAGCGACTGGCGAAGACTGACGTCATCATTTTCGACAAGACCGGTACGCTCACGAGGGGCGTGCCGGAAGTGGTCGAAGTGATTACCGCCCGGGGTGTAAAGGAATCGACCCTCATGAAGCTGTGCGCTTCGGTGGAGGCTAGGCAAGACCATCCCGTCGCGAGGGCGCTGAAGTCTTACGCGAGAGAACACGGCATTCGATTGGTCGAGCCGGAGCCGGGAAGCGAGGAGTACACGGTGGGACTGGGACTGTCCGCACGAACCGGGGGCCATCGCGTGAGAGTCGGCCGAGCAATGTGGATGGAGAGCCAAAAGCTCAAGATCCGTCCCTCGTTCCAGAGACACCTTACCCGTTTCAAGAGAAACAAGAGTTCGAGCCTTTGCGTAGCAGTCGACGACGAAGTGGTCGGACTGGTCGCTTACTCCGACGGCACTCGTCCGGAGAGCGCGGCCATCGTGCAGAGGCTACGAGACAACGGCAGACGACAAGCCGTGCTCCTATCGGGCGACAGCCCCGCAGTGGTGAAGAGTCTCGCCCGCGCGGTGGGGATCGACAGAGCCGTGGGCGGTCTCCTGCCGGAACAAAAAGCCGACTATGTGAGGAAGATGCGGGCGGCGGGACGTGTTGTCGCCATGGTGGGCGACGGCATCAACGATGCGCCCGCTCTGGCGGCAGCGGACGTGGGAATCTCGATCGCCGGCAGCACGGATGTCGCACTTGAGACCGCGGACGTGGTGTTGCTTGACGGCAGCCTCGCCCGACTCGAGAAGGCGTTCCAGATCAGCGAACGAACCATGTCCAGTGTTCGGCAGAATCTGGGCATCATCATCGTGCCAAATGCCATTGCGATCGCCTTGGGTGCGTTTGGATTCATTGCCCCGCCTATGGCCGCGATCATCAACAATGGGGCCACCTTCTTGGCGGTGCTCGTGGGAACAACTCCGCTTCTCAAAAGGCCGGCACATTATCCTCCGCGTGGCGTTGAGAAGTCGGAGAGCGATCCCGCGTCGACCGTGACCCATTCGCTCGATGCGCCTGCTTGGAGCATCGAATCGCGGGATTCACCGCGGTTCGTGGATGCTGGAGATGGGGTAAAAGGATGAAAGCTATGTCGCTGGCACTCACTACGTTTCGTGCGTTCTTGTTCTTGACCTCCTTTCCCGGCACGGAGAAACACCTCGTTCGTCTGGTGAAAAGGGTGCTCGATTGGTGGTCGGGAAAAAAGATCGCGGTGATCGGTCCGACCGCCAGCGGCAAAGACAGCTTCCTGGCGCGGTTGCAGAACCGAGAAATCCCGCAGGCACATTCGAACTCGCCGATGGGAGAGAAGATCAAGTCCTTCAGGGTGAAGTTGGCACTTTCGCGCCATCAAGCCATCGATATCACCTGCAAGGGCGTGATCAACATTGGCGGCGAGACCGACTACCGCGATGCACCATCGGGGTGGCTTGCAGTTTGCAAAGACGCTGACGTGATCTTTTATATGATGACGATCAAGGATCTATCCGGGTCAAAGTACCTCAAAGGCCGAAGAATTCGACAAGACCTCGATTGGCTGCTGACGGCCATGCCACATCTCAAGCAGGAAGTGCTCATTCACATCCTGATCAACAAGATTGACCAGGAGATCGAGAGTCATACCGACTATCGCGCTTTGGCCGAGGAGTTGGCAAAGAAGCTCGGTGCGCTCGACCAAACGGTCAAAAACGTGCTGCATCCGTACGAGGCGGGATATACCGGCGCGACCCTGATCTCGATGAAGAACAACCAGATCTACACGCGCGCGATCCATAATGTCCTGCGGTCCGTCTACTTTGCGTTCCACGGGACCGCGAAGCGCAAGAACGCGAGGTGAATCGAGATGCGTGCCTACTGGATTCTCCCCAATCGCGATCAGGACGATGCCATTCTTGCGAGCGACGGGGAGACGGTCTGGCCATTGAGACAGATTCTCGATCCGAAGCTCCGCCCTGAGGGGTTTTCGCATGGCGTACCGACGGAGCTCCTGGAGA
>ODAK010008234.1_pt1 | contig 10446 bp, 8 predicted proteins | sample 1539591 | NCBI WGS metagenome assembly ODAK01 (sample SAMEA3539303, study PRJEB22396) | soil metagenome | biome: tundra; feature: field; material: soil | place: USA | collected 2010-05 | depth 0.15 m | reverse complement strand
CTTGAACACCTAGATGAACAATCCCGGTTCTATGTGAACAGCCAAAGCCGACCGCTAACCGTGAGTGATATCGAAGGAGAGTCCGGGCCGCGCGCAGGAGCGTGAATTTATAGGCCAGAAAGTACTCCGCTGCTTGCCGGCACTGCGGCGGCGCCGCTGTCATCCCGGCGGGCGAAGGGTTAGTGAACTTGGTGAGCAAGAAACGTGCCACCGGTCGCAAACGAGGCTGATCGACCACATGAGGTCGTGGCCCGCACACGCTGTAGCGGGGCGGCAACCCTCGCGGCTGCATGTCCGCACGCGGGTTCACTGCTACTGGATCATGGCCGGTGACGTACTCGGCACCGCAGCCGATGGCGGTTGTTACTCGCGGGCTGAGTCGCGGGCACCGCGCGCCGTGGTGACTACGAGTCCGGCGGCGAGCACGACGGCGGCGCAGATCGCCGCGCCGCGGTCGTGCGGCGGCCGGGCCGGCCAGGTCCACGGCGTGACCCAGGCGTTCACGAGCGCGAGCTCGGCCACCACCAGGTAGGCCATCGGGCCGATCCAGGCCAGGGCGCCGCCGGTCACCGCGGCCGCCAGCAGGCCGATGCCGGTCAGCCCGGCCACGTTGCGCAGCATCCCCAGTGTGCCGTCCCCCAGGTGGGCGGCTGCGGCCCCGGCGGCTAGCGCGCCCACGGCCGCCGCGGTCAGCGCCACGGCGGTGCCCAGCCGCAGCCAGGGCAGCCACCGGCCGGTGGCGCGTTCCGGCTCGCCGAACGGGCTGTAGGTGGTGACCGCGATGACCGAGGCCGTCCCGGCCTCAAGGAGCATCGGCAGCTCCAGCGCGGGCAGCTGCAGCGTGCCGGTGCCGCTGGCCGGGATCCAGTGCCACCCCAGCGCGGCCCGCAGCGCCGCACCGATGACGGCCAGCACGGCCAGGGCCACCGGGACGCGGCGGCTGGCCAGGTGCAGGCGAACCAGGCGCAGGCCCGCCGCCAGGCCCGGCCGGGCCTGGGCCGCCCGCGCCCCGGGCGCCGCTCCTGGCGGCGGCTTCTGCACGCCGGCGGCGGTCATGGGATCTGCGCCAGGGTGACGTGCCCGGCCCGCAGTGCGGGCAGGTGGGTGCCGAGCCAGGCGTGCCGGGTGGCGGCCGGGACTGCGGCGAACCGCTTGACCGCGGCCGACACCTCCGGGCTGAGCGGGCTGAGCGGACCGCTGGACTGCAACGCCGCCGGGTCGACGGCGTTCAGCAGCGCGTCCTCGATCGCCTGCTGGGCCGGGGTGCCACCATACCCGTCACCGTTCACGGCCTGCGCGGCGCCGGCGTTCCCGGCGATGAAGGTGGCCAGGAATACGTCCTGAATGCCTCCGGCGAAATCGGGCGAGCCCGGATCAGCCGTCGATGGCGGGAAGAGGGCGAAGCGGAAAACCGGCGGCGTGCCGCTGATGGCCGTGCCTTTGCTCGCGCTCAGCAGGCCGGTGGCGGTCTGGGTGGCTCCGGCGGGCGCGCCGGGCAGGCCGGCCACCTCGCGGAACACCGGGTCGAGGGCGGCCGTCACGTCCCCCAGGTAGGCCCGGAAGGCGGGGTGCACGCAGATCCGCGCCGCGGCGTCGCGGCAGACCGGGGTGTAGGGGACCGGCCGGTCGCTGGCCGCGTCGTGCAGGGCCGGGATCACCATGCCGTTCGCGCCCGGCCGGGCGGTGCCGATCAGCCCGGTCGCGGTCCCGGCTGCCGCCAGGCCGGCCACAGTGACGACCGCGGCGGCCACGCGCAGCCGCCGCCCGCCCGCGACCGCCGGCAGGCCGAGGACACCCAGCGCCGCGACGGCGATCCCGCCCAGGAACATCACCTGAGCGGCGGAGACGTCCGGCAGGTAGTGGTAGAAGGTGCCCACGTCCTCGGCGGGCTGCCAGGTGGTCGGCCAGAGCATCCCGTACGGGCTGCTGGTGCGGATGCCGACGGAAGGGAAGAACCCGGCCAGCGCGGCCAGCGGCGCGGTGAACCGGCTGGGGAAGAACGCGCCGGCCGCGAACCCGAAGGCGCAGGCGGCCGCCGCGCCCGCGGCGCTGACCGCCACCGGCCACAGCGGCGGGCCGCCCCAGGTGGCGCGGCCGGCGGTGACCCCGTACTGAACACCCACGCAGGCCAGGTAGGCGGCCATCACCCAGCACATGGTGGCGGCCAGGGTGGCGCCGCGGCGCGCCCAGCCCGCCCGCGGGGTCACTACCACCAGGTCGCTGACGTGGCGGCGGCCCTCCCGGGCCCCCATCCAGGCCGCGACCCCCGCCGCGAACATCGCGAAGTCCCGCAGGAGATGATTAGGGATGTACGACGCGCTCAGGCCCCACAGCGAGGCCGAGGTTGCGCTCAGGCTCTTCAGGAAGAAGGTGAGCGCTACCAGCACCGCCAGCAGCGGCAACATCAGGATCATCGCGTTGCGGCGCAGTTCCACCCACAGCAGCCGTCCCGCCGCCACCGGGGAAGAGCCCGCGGTGCGCGCCGGCCGGGACCGCGCCGGGATGCTGGTGGCGGTCATGACCGCGCCGCCGTCAGCACCGCGCTGTACCCGCGCTCCAGCGGCGCGTCACCCGCCGCCGCCGCTCCCTCGCCGCGGGCGGTCAGCTCCGCGGGGGTGCCGTGGAAGACGATCTTCCCCTGGTCCATCAGCGCGACCTCGCTGCAGGCGGCGCCGACGTCCTCGACCAGGTGGGTGCTGACCACGACGGTGGCGCGCTGGCCGAGGTCGCGCAGCAGGGCGCGGAACGCGACCCGCTGCTCGGGGTCAAGCCCGGCGGTCGGCTCATCCAGCAGCAGCAGCTCGGGCTCGTTCACGATCGCCTGCGCGATCCCCACCCGGCGCAGCATCCCGCCGGACAGAGTGCGCAGCTTCGCCCTCGCCTTGCCGCCCAGATCCACCCGCTCGACCGCGGCCGCGACCGCGGCAGGTATCCGGGCCGACGGCATCTCCTTCAGCAGCGCGAAGTACTCGACGAACTCCAGCACCGTGAAAGCGGGGTAGTAGCCGAGGTCCTGCGGCAGGTACCCTAGCCTGCGCCGGATTTCCTTCCGCGGCCCGTAGGAACCGGGATCGCGGGCCAGCAGCAGCATCCGGCCCGACGACGGCGGGATCACGGTCGCCATCATCCGCAGCAGCGAGGTCTTGCCCGCGCCGTTCGGCCCCAGCAGCCCGAACACCCCCGGGCCAAGCTCCAGGTCCACCCCGGCCACCGCCTGGTTACGGCCGAACCGCCGGGTCAGCCCCGTTATCTCGATATTCATGATGTTCCTTTCGGAATCCGGGTCGCATACAGCACGAATGCGGAGCAGATGGCCGCGAAGGCCAGGTAGGGAAGGGTCAGGGCGGAGTCGGTGATCACGACGGTGAACCGCCCGGCGGCGGCCTGGCCGGCCAGCAGCGCGATCAGCCAGGCGGCCACGCCCGCCGCCACGCCCACGTTCGCCGACCGCGTGACCGTCGCGACGGCCAGCGCCAGGGCGCAGACCGCAGTCATCGGGACCAGGAAGCCGAACGTGACCGCGGCCGCGGCCCCCGACGCGGCCGAGGCGGCCAGCCCGAGCGCCGCGTTCAGGGCGAACACCGCCAGCGCCCGGACCAGCAGCACCATCCGGTCGCTGACCGCCATGCTCTGGGACAGTTCCCAGGCCGGGTCGATGCCCGGCCCGTAGGCGTAGGCGATGCCCGCCCCCGCGAGTGCGGGCGCGAACATGGCCACGTACGGCGTCCCGGTCCACAGGGTGGCCGCCGCCCCGGCGGTCAGCACCAGCACGGTGGCGATGATCCAGCCGAGCAGCAGCGACGGCGTGATCACCAGCGCCCGGGCCAGGCCCGGCGAACCCAGCAGCCGCCGGGCCGCCCGCTCCACCGGCCCCGGACGACGGCGCCATACCTGCGCTGCCACCCCTAGCCACACCCGGCCCAGATCAACGTCACCCGGCCCTAGTGCTGCGAGATCTTCGTGGCTGCCTCGGGTCTCATGCTCACCGGTCATCGTTCGCCTCCATCCCGCGTCGGCTCGTCGAGCCGCAAAGCCGCTCGCATCAGCTGACGCACCCGGTGCGCGCGGCTCTTCACTGTGCCTACGGGAACGCCCATCAGCTCAGCCACCTCAGCGACCGTCCGGTCCTCCACGTACATCAGCCGCCAGACCTCACGCGCCGCGCTGCCCTCCGGCCCGAGCGCCGCGACGGCGCCGGCGACTTCCGCCGCCGACAAGGCTGCTTCCGCCGGATCGCCCGGTTGCCGCCCGTCGGCGGCAACCAGGGCAGGCAGCAGCAGTTCGGCCGGGCCGCGGCGGCGCAGCCCCCCCGCCGCCTGCCGGCGGGCGATCCCCCACAGCCAGCCGCCCACCGAGCCCTCCAGCCGGCAACCGCGCGCACCCCGCCACGCCGCCAGGAACGTCTCCTGCAGCACGTCCTCCACATCGGCGGCCGGCAGCACGGCACGCAGCCGCGCCGCGAGCCACAGCGCGTGCCGGGCGAACAACTCCCGCAGCGCGGTGTCGTCGCCAGCCGCCACGGCGGCGATCAGCTCGTTGTCGTCCATCGCTTCTCTGTTGCATTCTGACCGCGGCAGGTTCACGGAGGCGGAAAGAATTTCAGCCAGACCCCGCGGCCGCACTGCGCCGGTCCAGCCCAGCCAGCACTTACGCGCCCGGCGGGCACCTCGACCCCGCCGACCCAGGCCTGCTCGCCGCGGCGCTGCGCGAGCTCGCCGAGGAGACCTGCATCAGCTGGCAGCAGGCGGCCAGCCCGCCCGGCCTCGACGCATCCCGCTCGACATCGACCTGCACCACATCTCTGCCAACCCGGCCAAAAGAGCCCGCGCACTGGCACGCCGACTTCCGCTTCGCCTTCTTCGTGACAGACCCGGCTGTGCTCCTGCAGCTCGAAGAGGTCAGCGGCTACGCCTGGCTCACACCTTCACCGGGACCCTAACTGCGCGCGACTGCGAAGCCGACCCCAGTCGAACCGGCACGCCATCACGGCAAGTGACTCTCATGAGCAACTCGTTGCAGCACGATTGTTCAACTGCCTCGCGTGATCCCCTCCGCCGCTGTTCAACTACCCCGAAAAGCGCAGGTCGGAATGTTCATGTGCGGCAGATCCCTACAAGGATCGCCGGGCTGCCCGCTCCGCCGCCTGGTAACCGCGCCCGGGAAGGAGGTTTCCGGGCCGTGAATTGCGTGCCCGGTGCCGTGGTCATGGTAACGCGGCTCTTGCCATCGTTTCGAGTCTGCGGGCGGGACGCGGGCCGCGGGCAGGCGGGGCGGGGGCCGGGTCACCGGGCGGGGTGCCGGCCGGGCGGGCGCTGGCGGGCAGCCGGGGTAGGCCGCGGCGCCGCGGGCAGCTGCGGGCCGCCGGCGCCGCGTTGTAGGGTCCGGGGAATCGCGAGCACTCGCCGACCCACTACCTGCGACGTTCCGGTGGTGAGCAATGCCGTCCTGCCGATGTTCCGCGCGATCATGAGCAATCGGGCGGGATACCTGCGGATGCGGGGCCGACTCGTCGGGCAGGTGCGGAGAGGTTTCCTCCTGACGGTCACCGAAAACTGCCTGCTTACTTCTACCCTGCAGGTGATCGGCGACGGCCCGAGTTGCTACGGAACGTGACTACAGACCTTGGGCACGAGCGCGCGTAGCCGCCTTATTGCGCAGCCATTGACCCTTCGCCGCTCGCCACCCTGAGGTGTGCAGATCAAGACGATCTGGCGGGAACCTCAGGATTTCCCCGTACTGGCAGGCAAGGGAGAGGCTGGTATGCGCACGACGATGCCGTCACCGGTCAGATTGCGCGTAGAGCTTCGCGCTCTCATCAAGAGCAGCGCCAGCATCGGCCTTCTGGCCAAGCAAATTCAGGGGCTCTGCAAGATTTGCCAGTGACCGGGCGAGGTCAGGGCGGTAACGGTCCGGGCTGGCGGCAGCCAGCTCCCGGTACATGGTTACAGCTTCCTGTCCGGCCGCCAGCGCGTCGGCGGGACGGCCCAGTTCGATGAGGGTGACACCGAGGTTATCCAGCGACATGGCCAGGCTGGGACGGTGAGGGTCGGGGCTCGCGGCGGCCAGCTCCCGGTAGATGATTACAGCTTCCTGCTCGGCGGCCAGCGCGTCGGCGGGTCGGCCCAGCTCGGATAGTGCGACACCGAGTCTGACCAGCGTGGAGGCGAGGTCGGGCCAGTAGCGGTCCGGATCAGCGGCGGCCAGCTCCCGGCAAGTTACGAGGGCTTCCCCGGTGACCTGGAGCGCCTCGGCGGAGCGGCCCAGCTGGGACAGCACGAAACTGAGGCTGACCAGCGTGGAGGCGAGGTCGGGCCAGTAGCGGTCCGGGTTGGCGGCGGCCAGCTCCATGCGGATAGCGGCGGATTCCTCAATAACCTGCAGCGCCTCGGCGGAGCGGTCCAGCTTGAAGAGGGCGGCACCAGTGTTGCTCAGTGACCGGGCGAGGTCAGGCTGGTAGCGGTCCGGGTTGGCGGCGGCCAGCTCCCGGTTGATGGTCAAGCCTTCTTGCCCGGCGGCCAGCGCCTCGGCCAGGCGGCCCTGCTCGAGGAGGGTGGTACCGAGGTTATCCAGCGACACGGCGAGGTCGGGCCGCCAGCGTCCAGGGCTGGCGGCGGCCAACTCGCGGCGGATAACAAGCGCTTCCTCGGTGAACGGCAGCGCCTCAGCGGAGCGGCCCAGCTCAGAGAAGGTAACGCCGAGATTGCCCAAGGACTGGGCAAGGTCGGGGCGGTAACGGTCCGGGTCGGCTGTGACCAGTTCCCGGTGGATGGCGACAGCTTCCTCGGTGACCCGCAGCGCCTCAGAGTAGCGCCCCAGTGCGGAGAACCGGATGCCAAGCGCGTCCAGTGAGAGGGCAACGTCCGGGCGGTAACGGTCCGGGTCGGCTGCGGCCAGTTCCCGACGGATAGCGGCAGCTTCCTCGGTGACCCGCAGCGCCTCAGAGTAGCGCCCCAGCGCGAAGAGCCGCAGGCTAAGGTTGGCGAGAGAAGCGGCAAGGTCAGGACGGTAGCGGTCCGGGTCGCCTGCGGCCAGTTCCTGGCGGATTGCCGCGGCCTCCCGGTCGGCGGCCAGCGCCTCGGTGAGGCGGCCCAGCTCGAAGAGCGCGACACCGAGGTTGATCAGCGAGTTGGCAAGATCGGGCCGGTAGCGGTCTGAGCTGGCGGCCAGTTCCTGGCGGATCGTGATGGCTTCCTCGATAACCGGCAGCGCCTCGGCAGGGCGGCCCAGCTCGGAAAGCCTGGACCCAAGGCTTGAAAGCCAGTACGCCTGGACTTCCGGCTTAGTGCCCGCAGGAAGGTCACTCGTGATGCGCTGACCCAGGCTGACGGCGGCCGGGGCAAGGACAACGGTTGGATAAGGGATCGCGTTAAGGATGGCGGTGAGTATCTCCGCTGGAGCTTCCATGTCAGCGATGAAATCGGCGATGTTGGGCAGGATATGGCTGAGCAGGTTCTCGGCTTCGGGGTAATCGGACGAGGCGCGGGCCAGGAGGGCCACCGCTCTGATTCCCTGCCTGGCATCCAGATTGGTCAGGCAAGCCTGGGCAAGTTCTGGTGAGGCAACCAGTTCCCGCAACGTGTGCAGTTCGGCGAGACGGTCGGGTTGCATCGTCCCGATCCAGTCTGTCTGGCCAGGGTCAGGAGGGTAAAGGAGCCGGAGCCAGTCAGCAATCTTGGCTGACGGTGACATTCCCGGTACCCGGCCAGGCAAGGCTCGAGCCTCTTCCTGGCTGATAGCACCGAGCAAGCATCCGGCGGCGGCGATCTGTCGCAGCACCTCAGCGGTAGTCCCGTCTCGTCCGCCAGGAAGCCCATAGGCCCGGGCACTGTCGTACCAGAAATGCTGCTCATGGCGGAGCAGTTCACCGAGCACCGTGCGGATGTCGACCCGGACAATTCCCTTGCTGGCCTCGGCCAGAACGGCCACGAGCGCGGCCGCGTGCAGGTCCAGCACGCGCCGCTGGCCGGTGCCACTGTCGCCGTAGATCTCGACCGTCCTTTCTGGCAGGCCGAGTTCCCGAGCGAATGACATGACCGCAAGAGCGATCACATGGGCATCTGACAGATCGTCAGCAACGACGGCTGATAGCCGCAAATACGCTGAGCCGGCGGCCTGGACCAGATCCCAGGCCGCGGGCTCCCCAGCGCCAAGCTGATCCCACCAGTCCCCGGCAGCGCGGGCCAGCAGCAGCACCCGTACCCCTGCCCCCTGAGCGCTGGCTAGCGCGGTCAGCATCTGCCTGAGCCCGATGCGGGTTTCGGCATAGTCAACGACCAGCAACGCCCGGGTTCGAGTCACCGCCCGCAAGGCGGCAATCGCGACGGACTCCTGCCCATCGGCGATCCGCTCGGACGCCCAGCCCCGCTTCTTCATGCGTTCGGCAAGCTCTACCCCGAGCCGGGTCTTCCCGACCCCTCCCGGGCCGGTCACGAGCCGCAGCCGGTCAGTATCGTCCCCCTCGCACCAGGCTGCCAGCGCCGTAAGCTCATCCGTGCGGCCTACAAAGCCGACCAGTTCCCGCCGGGGATCCAGCAGCCGCGCCCAGCTCTGAGGCGGGGTTCTCTCGAAGATGCCACGCAAGCCCTCATGCAAGGCATCGCGCTCGCGGATCTCGTCGTAGACCGACGGTGCGAAGGAGCCCGTCGCAGCACCAATTACAGCGCCCACGACGGCCCAAGGACCGCCGGCCAGGACGTAGGCGAGCGCCGCGCCTGCCGCGGCCAGGCCAATGCCCCACGCAAGTGCCCGCCACCGAGGTCCCCGGCTCATATGCCTAATCCTCCCCGTGCCACCAGGTAGCGCACACCATGAAGGCGGTAACGGATCACCCAGCTTGGCACGGATCTAACCTTGCCGTTCAACCTTCCTGTTCTGGCCCGGCTTTGAGGGCGGGTTCTCTTCTGGTGATTTTCCCGACGTCGCAGCGGGGTGCGGGGCGGCGGTTCTTCAAGCCTGGCGGGCCTCCTGTTCCGGGTTTGCCGGGTGATGCGCAGCGTGCATTCAGGCGGCTCAGGCGATGCCCTATGAAGATCGTTAGACAGACCGTGTGCCGGGAGGCGAGGCGCTGAACGCGCACTGAACCCATGAGGGAATAACCGCTCCGATCAGGTTTTATGGCTGACCGGGGAGTGCCCATTGCTCACGAAATCCCGATTTTGCTCATCGCCTGCTCATGATCAGCCGGAATTGCTCATGATCATCCGGATCCTACAACCAGACAGTAGAGACAAGTCCGGAGCCATTGCTCACCTGTGACTGCCAGCTATAAGTGGCTTGCGATCTTGCCTTGTCCTGGCACTCCGCAGGACTTCCAAGATTCAGTTGGCGTGATCTCCCAGCTATTGCTGGCGTGCTGGCCTCGTTTTGGTAGCGTCCCCGCTGTCTCAGCAGGGGGCCATATCAGTGATTCAGAGTCGCGCCATGTAAATCTGGGAAACGCCATTTAACGCTGGTAGTCACATCACCAAACCCGGATTTTGCTCATCCGGTGCTCATGATCATCCGGAATTGCTCACTGATCCGCGGAACCTACACCGCGTTGTGGGGGGCCGGGTGTGCCGAGGAGTGCGGCGGCGACCTGGCGGGTCTGGGTGCCGGGGGTGACGCCGAGTTCGGTGAGCCGGGTTTCGAGCAGTCGCAGGGTGCGGCGCACCGCGTCGGGCCGGCCGGCTGCGGCCTGCAGCTGCATGATCTTCTGGTAGAGGTACTCGTTGTACGGGTCGTGGCCCAGCGCGGTTTCCAGCGCGGCGAGCGCCTGGTCGGGGGCGGCGGGCTCGAGGATTTCGGCGATGTGGGTCCAGGTGTCCAGCGCCCGGCGGCGGGCAGCCTCGGCGTATGGCTCGGCCCAGTCGTACCTGGCGCCGTCTGCCAGCGGTCCCCGGTACAGCACGGCTGCTTTCCTGAGGGCTGCCAGGCGGCCGCTGTCATTGGGGGCGTGGCGGGCGTCATCCAGCGCGGCCTGGAAGCCGGCGGCGTCGGTGGCTATGAGGGAGGGGTCGAGGCGGTACCGGTCCCCGGCGAGGATGACGAACATGGGCCCGGCCAGGCCGGAGGCTGAGCGGAGCATGTCGCGGAGCTTGCGCAGGGCCAGGCTGCGCTGCCTGGTGCCGTGGCCGGGGGGTGAGTGTGGCCACAGGGCCTCGCTGATCGCCTCCCCAGTGACCCCGCCGGGGTGCACGGCCAGGAAGGCGAGCAGCTCGCGCGCCTTGCGCAGGCCGCTGTGGATCTCTCCCCCGGCTGCCGTGATCCGCAGCGGGCCCAGGACCTCCACCCGGATCACGCAGCTGCCCGGATGCCAGGGTTCCTCTGCTGCTGGCGGGCCGGCGGCTCCGGGGACGGCCGCCGCCGGGCCAGGAGCTTCCGGGGCGGGGGGTGCCGTGCCCGTGCCGGCCCTGTGCCGCTCGAAATTAGGATTCGGTCAGGTGACCTGCGGGTTCTCGGTAGGTC
>ODAK010008233.1_pt1 | contig 10446 bp, 10 predicted proteins | sample 1539591 | NCBI WGS metagenome assembly ODAK01 (sample SAMEA3539303, study PRJEB22396) | soil metagenome | biome: tundra; feature: field; material: soil | place: USA | collected 2010-05 | depth 0.15 m | reverse complement strand
TGGCGTTATTTTTGGGACAGCATCGAAGCCTGTGTGCCACCCGAGCGGGTCATGGCAACTCTGCGTTCTGCAGGCCTGACCCAGGTTGAAAGGCATCTGGAAATTGGCGTGTTTTCAGAATATCAGGCGACCAAGGCTGATCCGAAAGCTTCAAATTCGCCAACCGTTTGAGATAGCCAGGTAGAGAAACAGCAGAGGCGGCATCAGTGATGGAATTAAAGCTTGCTGCCAAGGTTGCAGGCTGTCTGCAGTGCAACGGATTTCAAATTGAGCGTCTGAAGGTGCTCAAGCAGGCGCGGCAGCACTTCCAGAATAACCGGCGATTCGTTATGTGGCCGGATCGAACGACCGTCGTGCAACAACAATATGTCACCGGCTGCAAGGCCGCGTTGCAGCCGTTGCAAAACCGCTTCTGCAGATTTTGCAACGGTATCATAACCGCGCCGTGTCCAGTTGGTGTAGCGCAGGCCCGCGCGCTCAACCACCGGGGCGAGGAAGGGGTTGCGGAAGCCCATCGGCGCACGAAAGAATACAGGGGCAACGCCAGTGATCGCGTAGATTGCGGTTTGGGCTGAATCGATTTCGTGTTGCAAGGCGCTCGGCCCGAAGAAGGCAAATGCATGAGGGTGGCTGTTCGTGTGGTTTTCCACGCTGTGCCCGCGCCTGATGATTTCACGGGTCAGTTCCGGGTGTGCGATGACTTTGTTGGCGATGCAGAAGAAACTGGCCTTGGCTCCATACTGATCGAGCAGATCAAGCACTTGGGGCGTGACGAGGGGATCGGGTCCATCATCAAAGGTGAGCGCCATCTCTCCGCGCAGTGCAGCTGCTGCGGGAAGACGTGTCATGTTCGGCCCGAGCAGGTGGCTGTCAGGCCACATGACTACCGTCGCCAGGATCAGCAGGTGATTCACAATGACCGCGCCAAGCGTCCACTGCCAGATGACGGGATTAAGGACGGTCAGCACTGCGCAAAACACATGCAACCCCGTGCTCAATAGCAGTAGCGGAGTGGCACGCCACAGCGGTAACTGAATATGCTTTGCGGCGGTTTCGGGGTCTTCGCCAAGCGCAGCAGGGGTTGGTGTGTTGGAATGCATTTATATTTACTTTACAGGAAAGCAGACATTTCTATTTGGTGTTCACACGACGCGAAAAGTCGACCAGCCAATGCGTTTGGCGGAAATCAAAAGCGCTGCGCCGCATTCTAACTCAGGGGGCATTATCGCAACAGCAACAGCCACCTCTGATTCGACTAACGGGAGGGCGCGCCATCACCGCCCAGGTTATTTCGACTAGAATATGCTATATGGCAGTGCATGTTTGCCACCAATGCCACTCATGAAGGCGTCGTCTCCAGCATGAAAATATCCTCCCACCAGGCCATATCATGGCACCATCAAATCTTCACCAGAATGAAGAGCCACTTTTTCCTTAAATTAACTGGCATTACGCTTTTTATGGGGGCCTTTTTTGCGTGCTATCTTTACCTTTTGAAAAATTCGGTTTTTCCGGTGACGATGATGCCGCTGACGGAGCTGGATATCGCTGTCGGGTTTAAGCCGGACTCACTCTTTTTGTATGTGTCACTGTGGCTATATGTAACTTTGCCTGCGGGACTGCAAGCGACACGCCGCGAATTGATCTATTACGCTTTGGCCGTGGGAGCTTTATGTGTGGCGGGTTTGGCCTGTTTTCTTTTTTGGCCGACAGCAGTTCCTGCTGCAAACATTGATTGGGATCAGAACTTCGGGTTTTCCCTTCTCAAAGGTGTGGATGCCGCTGGCAATGCCTGCCCTTCGCTCCATGTGGCGACTGCGGTTTTTTCCGCGGTGTGGCTTAATCGTCTGTTGTTTGAGGTAGGTGCGCCGCGTATCGTTCGCGTATTCAACTGGGCGTGGTTCGCGGGCATTGCATACTCGACACTGGCTACCAAGCAGCATGTCGCTGTCGATATGGTTGCAGGGGTTATATTGGGAATGTTTGCAGCGGGTCTGTCGCTGACTCAGTCATCTTTGTCGATCCGTCAAAACCGGGTTCCTGTAGAAATTGAGCGGCGTCAGGAGTCATAATGGACGGCCAATGCCGATGTAGTACCATGCTGTTCGACTGCACCAATGTTTCCTGATGACGCAAAAATTTAGTAAAATGGGACATAGACTCATTAGTCTATGCCACACGATAACGATATGAATGATCTCGCCCTAATACAAAATTTTCTAAAAGACCGGGTCGAATCCTTCTCATTGGACAAGATTGTTCCTGATGCTACCTTAACCGAGTTGGGCATCGACTCTCTGATGCTGGTCGAATTGATCTTCGAGTTCGAGGATTAGACCGGATTAACGGTTCCCACAGATATTCCGCCACCCAAGACAGTTGGCGAATTGCTCCAGCAATTAAAAAATATCAGAAGCCAGCCAGTAACAAAATAAATTACCATTTGTGAAAAAACGTCGTGTAGCGATTACCGGTTTAGGCCTGATCCATCCGTATGGGGAAGGCGATGTGGAGGATTTTTTCTCCCGCATCATGCGTGGCGAATCCGCAGTTCGTTATCACACCCTGAGTAACAGCCCTCGTCCATTGACATTACCGCTGGTTGCATGCAGTCACTTTAATCCGATTGCGGCACTTGGCCCGCCATTGGCAAATGCGATGGATCGATTCAGCCATTTTGCGGTGGCCTCTGCCTTATCTGCCTGGCAGGACAGCGGACTCGCTAAACACTCCAATAGAGATGATTACGGTGTAAATTGGGGAACGGGTTCAGGCGGTTCGCTGACGATTGAACGCGGCTATCAAACGCTTTATTTCGAGAATAAAGAGAGAGTTTCTCCCTTGTCGGTCGTGTTGGCCATGAACAATTCAGCCGCGTCTCATATTGCAATGCAGTTGGGATTGGGGGGCCTTGTATCACCAGTACCGTGGCGTGTGCTTCTTCGGCTGTGGCTATTGGTGAAGCGTTTCGGCGAATTCGCGAAGGTGCGGCCAACCTCATGTTGGTGGAAGGCTCCGAAGCGCCCTTATCCTACGGTGTCATTCGGGCTTGGCAAGCAATGCGGGTTTTATCGGAAGGAGATGCGACAACGGCTTATCGTGCCTGCCGCCCATTTTCCGCGAACCGCGCCGGGCTCACCCTTGCAGAAGGTGGCGCCGCTCTGGTGATTGAGGATTGGGAACATGCTCTCGCCCGTAACGCACGAATTTATGCGGAGATTGCCGGTTATGGCAACACCTGTGACCGGACCCATATAGCCCGGCCTGACAGCGGCGGACAGGCTCGTGCCATCGCCGCGGCGTTGGCAGACAGTGGGTTGCATCCGCATGAGATAGACTACGTTAACGCGCACGGCACATCCACAGTCGAGGGAGATGCCATCGAGATCCAGTCGATAAAAACTGTTTTTGGCGAGCATGCCGGCAAACTGGCAGTGAGTGCCACGAAATCCATGCATGGTCATTCATTAGGTGCAGCAAGCGCGATCGAGGCATTAATTACCACGCTTGCGCTCTACCATCAGGCTATCCCACCCACGGCCAATGTTACTGAAATCGGTGCTGATTGCGCGGGAGTGGATCATGTCTTAATAAAGGGGAGAAGCAATGTGCCGGTTCGGGCGGCATTGTCCAATTCTTTCGCTTTTGGCGGCAGCAATGCCGTGCTTGCGTTCCGCTCGGTTACCTCGTCGTAAGGGCAACTCTATAAATCCCAACCCCGTTGCGATACGGCGTTGCCCAATATTGCATTATTGACGGCAAATTGGAATGAGGTTTCACTTGGCGACCCTTTGTCCCATCAGGACTGCGGAGAACAGCAAGCTTAAAAAAGCATCGATGGCGACGGTCCCGCCGATCGCAGTCAGCAACGGGACACCGGAAAATGCCAGCATGCCGAATGCTATGATGGTTGAGATGTTCGCGACCAGCAGCGAAAGCATGGTGCGCTGGCTGTTTTCGTCATGTTGGTCAGAACAGCTTTCGCGATCGAAGAATAGTGAGTAGTTTGATCCTACCGCAACCGCTAACAGCAAACCGATCAGGTGGAAGATCAGCAGCTTTTGACCGCTCGCCAGCACAATGGCGGTGGTAATGATTACTGCAGCGGCCAATGGCAACAGCACCATTGTCACGCGGCGCAATGAGCGCAGGCTGACGAACAGCAGCAGGACAATCGCAATCGCGCCGAAAGCAGACAATTTAATCGCCTCATGCACATAGGTCTGGTATAGCGAATCACTTTCCAGTTGCAGATCCAGCAATACGATACGTCCATCCTGTTGAGCAAGCGCCTGCTGGATGGGTATCACATCGGTCACGCCACGCAGCGGCAGGATGGCTATCCACCCATCGCTGCGCTGAGCCAATAAACTCTCGGTTTGAAGCCCGAGGTTTGAACCGCGCAGATCGTCTGGTGTGAGCGGTGGGTGGTTGCGCGCTGCAGCGACATCGTTGAGGAATGGCCCAAACAGATTCGCGCGGAACGGCAGACCGGTGAGTGCCTGAAGCAGATTGGCTTGCAGCATTTCCGGTTCGGGGAGTGCTGCCAAGCGGGCGCGCTGAGTTTTTTTGCTGGGCAAGTAGCGGGCGGGTGTATCGTAACCCGCCAGAGTCTGGCCGTTCATCAGTGCATCCAATTGTGAGCCCAGCACCTCACTGCTCTCAAGCACATCCTCCCGATCTTTGCCGCTGACGATCAGCATGTAGCGTACATCCGGTGCACCGATATCGCGTCGTAACGATTCGTCGATGCGTTTATCGTCTTCCATCAACGGACTAAGGCTGGAGAGGTTGTCGCTCCAGACGGGCCCACGGTGCAAAGTGATGAATAGAGTTGCAGCCAGTACCGCGACCAATACCACCGGACGCAGTCGCGGAGCTTGCCGTATCAGCCTCATCACCCAGGCTGACAGATGTGTTGGCGTATGGGTTGCAAAATTGCCGGGTACCAGGCTGGGCAGCACCCAACGGGTGACCGACACAGCCACGATCAGCCCGACTACCGAGAACAGCCCCAACTGTGCGAATCCCGGAAAATCTGCAAGAAACATCGGACTGAAACCACACACACTGGTCATCACGCCCAGACGAAGCGTGGGCCAGATTTTGTCGAGTGCCGTGCCCGGCGGTTTTCCGGGTGTGAGGCGCGTGAAGAAAAAGATGGCATAGTCCACCGCTTCGCCTATGAGCGTAATACCAAATCCCAGCGTTATGCCATAAACCACGCCGTAACCCACGCTCACCGCCGCAATGCCAGCCAAAGTGCCGCTGATCACAGGCAGCAGCGACAAAGCGAGCACCCGCCACGAGCGATAGACCAGCAATAGCAAGATGCTCACGAGAATGGACGTGATGATGGAAAAATTGAATGCGACACCTTTGATATGGTCGCGCGCATGCACTGAAAACACGCCCGGGCCGCTTAGCACAAGATGCAAGCCAGAAAATTCTGCGTCACGGGTAGCTTCTGCAAAGTAGGTATGGATCAGTTCAATGGTTTGTTGCTGAGCGTTGATATCGAAGCCGGGCGCTTTGGTTTGTGCTAGCAGCAATGCGCGTTTGCCGTCACGCGACACCCACACCCCTTCGTGTGCCGAGGGCTGGCTTTGCCCGGCAAATCCCTCAAGCAGATGCAACATCTCTCCGCTGGGGTCGCGGGGTATGACGCGCTTGATCATTATTCCGGCCGGAGAGCCCAGCAATTGAAGTGAATTTTCGAGTGCCGCATGCAGACCATCGGGGGTGAAATGTTCGGGTGTAACCGCGGAGCTCAGGAGGTAGCGGTTTTCAAGCAGGAAAGCCTGATCCTTGGCAAGGCTGTTTTCATCGCCGTTATTAATCAGGGAAAATCCGGGTTCATTGCGCAGGCGTTGTGCGAGTTGTTTGCTGGTTTGAGATAAGACATCCGGTGTGCCCCCTTCGATACCGATCAGAATCAGCCGGGAAAAAACTCCATCACGCAATTGTTCGCTAAGTAACTGTTGTGCCGGGGTTGGCGAACGCGGCAAGAAAGCGCTGAGGTCGGCACCAATTTGTACTCTGCTGACAACGAAGATGCACAGTGCGAGAAAAAAAAGCCAGGTTGCAATGGCCCAGCGCTGGTTAAAACGCTTCACGAATCGTCCCTGCTGATGCTCATTACCGAGTAATCTCCGCCCGCTTCCCGAGTCTCGATGGTACTGATTTGCTCCAGGCTGCCGCTGATACGAATTTCGCTGATCAGACTTTTCATCTTGGGGTCAAGCGGACGCAAAATGAGCAGCCACTGTTTGTGATGACCCTCCAGGGTTACAGAATAAAAACGGCTGAGCGTTCTGATGTCTCCGGCCAGAGTAGCGCGAAAACTTTCAACGAAGGCCCATATCACCGGGTAATCCTGCAAGGATAAGGTGCGTTTCTGGCGTGCATCGCCGCTTTGCACGACCAGATTATTCTGATCCAGCACCATACTTTCTGATTTGGGGAGCAGCGTATATTTTTCCAGGTGTCCCGGGGCGTTGTAAATGAGTGTCCCCGAGTATTCCAGCGGCGTTTTCAATATGCTTAGAAATTTGCGTTCGACAAATGTTGCCCTGGATTTTTTTACTTGCGCAAGGCCGTGCATGAGTTCATTGATGGTCCATGCGGCGGGATCTTTTTCCGATTCTTCTGCGAAAGAGGTGGTAGCCGTCAAGCCGACACAACATAAACTGGTGAAGAAAATTAATTTGCCCATGCGTGATAAATTGACTGAGCGTGATAAAGAAGGATTATTTCCAGAAATCATAGAAATTGAACCAGTTGTAAGGGGACGCTCGGCAGTAATGCTCGAGCCGCCTGGCAAATTGTTGTACAGATTGTTCAATGGCGACATCGCGTTCCGAATGCGGCACATGCTGCAGATCGACCAAGCGCTCCAAGTAAATATTATACCGATTCCCGCCTTGATATAAGCCAAACATCAGGATAATCGGGCGTTCAAGTATCGCGGCAAGGCGAAATGGGCCGGCGGGAAATTCTACTGATCCACCCAGGAATTCGCAGGAGATCATTTTTTCTCCGGATATGGCACGATCAGCCAGCATGCCGATATATTCGCCGTGTTCAAGCGCCTCCCGAATTTTGAGCATGGAATCTATTTTGCCAAGGGATATCACGGGTGGATTGCGTTGCGGATTGATGTTCTTAAGCACGGTGTTGAGTTTACGGGCATTTTCCTCATACATCACCATGCTGGTTTGCGCGTGTCCTTGTTCGCGGCTGAGCGCATGCAATACCTCGAAGCTGCCCATGTGAGCACCAATGAGGAAGCAGCCGCGTCCACTGGATATGACTTCTTTGAATATCTCTTCGCCTTGCACATGAACTTCAAACAAGGTGTTTTGTTCATTAAGCAAGAACACCCGATCCAGGATAGTCGAAGCAAAGAAAAAATAGTGCTGGAAAATATCGCGCAGATTTGCGCGGCGTCCCAATACTCGATTCAAATAATCACGGGAAGCAGCACGTGCTTTTGCAGAAAAGATGATGAAATAGAAACAAATCGGGAAAAGCAGACCGCGCGACGCGCGTCGCCCCAGGGTGAGTGCAAACCAGACGATAAAGCGGATGACAAACACATTGCTGCGCTCCGGGCGTGTGGTCCACTCTTGATTCACAACGGCAAACTTTCGGTGGCTGCCGGGTGGCTGCTCGCAATTCCCGACATTACCTTGCTGTTGGACACGGTACATTCGAAGCGGATTTCGCCGTTAGTTGCCTGGGTGTAGTTGATGTGTACCAGGTCACCGGGCCGAACTGACTGTGGAAACTTGGCTGATTTTACCCGCCATGACCAGCCGTCGATATCCAGATTAGTTGCGATGCAGGTCAGCACTTCATCCAGCAATAGCGCACCCGGGATGATCGGATTGCCCGGGAAATGCCCTGCGCCACAAGGATGATTTACGGCAAATTGCAACATCAGTGCGGTCACTTCATCAACCTCGTTTGCATTGCTGTAAAAGTTTATCCAGGCTGGTGCGAGGTAATTTTCCGGTTGAGTTGCGCGGTAAAGCATCCACTTTGTGTATGGGCCTGGGCAAAAATACTGGGTCGACGCGTAGTCGCAATGCCTTCAATATTTCGCGGGCATCAAGTTCAGGCGCAACGACAAATGCAGCCAATCGAGCTGTATTGCCTTCCTTCTCATTGGGCATGAAAAATACACCATCCAGTACGCCATCAATTGCAATGAGGTGATGATTCAGGTTGGCGAGAGAAGTGCGCTTTCCTGCGATGTTGATAAGATCAGCAGTCCTGCCATGCAGCAGGAAAGTGGTGTCGCTGTGTAGCTCGGTGATGTCACTCAACGGAAGCTCGCCAACGACATGACCACCCGATACATAAGTGGTTTCACCTTTTTGATGCAACGATAAGCCGTCAAAAGTGCGCCATTCATCGGTCGAGGCCGTGTCCCGGCTGGCGATCTGACCAGCTTCAGTGAAGCCATATATTTCCTGTAACGGCGCACCAAAGCGCTCTACGGCTTGCAACGCCAGTTCGCGTGACAGAGGTGCGGTGGCACATACGATCAGTTCAAGTTCTGGTAACTCTGTGTTGCTGGTGATCAGGGCTCGCAGATGCACCGGCGTGGTGACGAGTGCACGCGGACCCGGAATCTCATTCAATAACGCACTGATGTCCGCCGGAAAAAAAGGTTTGGCGGCGTGCAGTATTACGCCGCCTTGCATGGCAATCAGGGCGGTAGATTCAAAACCATACATGTGTTGCGGCGGAACCGTGCCCAGCAGCGTCAGGTCGCCTCGATTGATTATGCCCAGCCGGCTGGCCTCGGCGGTAACGCTGAGTGATATGGCACCCCAGGTCTTTTCATTGGGCATTGGGTTGCCCGTAGATCCTGAGGTAAACACGATGGCTGCCACCTGTGTGGCTGGTATTTCGGGCATCGAGGCTTGCAGCAGGCTCACATCGGATAGATTCGGATAGGATATGGTTTGCAGCGATCCAGGGCGATGCGCACCATCGGTAAGGCAATACAAATCTGCATAATGCTGAGCGAGTCGTTTGACCAGGTCTGAAGTGTGACTGGGTGGCAGCAAGCTGATTTGGCCGCGCAGCATTGCTGCGGCAAACCCGACCATGAAGCGATAGCGATCGTTACACAAGTTGAGCACATATGCGCCTGCAGGCAATCGCTCCGCAAGCGATATGACATCCGTCAAAAAGCGTTGTGCAGAAATAGTCTTACCGTCTTGCCACGCAAAAACAGATTCCGGATGGTGGAACTTCAGCAGCGGGATGGATGGCATGGGTTGATATTAGCGAGCCTTGGTGGACTTCGATGCCGACTTGTCACGCGAGAAAAACTGCAAACCGGAAAGGATGGAGCTTTGGTGGTCGCGGTAACGCAGTATGCGGTAGGAATATTCACAAACAAACATCAGGATGATCAGCGGAACGTTAAGGATGTTGATGAACATTGACCACGCTTGCAATGAGGCAAAAATATACAGCCCCACCGATACCACTACCTGCAGCAAAAAAAACAGGCTCCACGCGTAAGTGACACGGCGGGTGTAGATTTCGATATCGGGTTTCAGTGATCCGTGAACACGCCGCGCTATTGATGTAATCAACGGTTCTCGTCCGTCCTTCAGCGTGCGCGCAAAAAACCACATTAAGAATAAATTGGTTACCAAGTGCGGCAGGCCGAAGATGATGGCTGGAGGTAGGCCAAACATGTTTACCCATGCCAGGCCTAGTATCGTCATGGTTGTGGTTATCAGTAGTGCCAAGCGCAAACCCAGTTCAAGTGCGATGGCCCATCCTGCGGCGATAACAAAGGGAATGAAAACAAGAGTTGCAGTGATTGGCGTGATCTGGCCAGAAAGAGTTACTTTATGAATGAGGAATTGGTAACCAAGGAAAGCAAGGGCGAATGCAATCGCGCCGGTTTTATTGCCATGAGGCAGCATTTATTTCGTCCGATTTTGTTGGATATGGTTGCCGAGGTTGCGCAGCGAGGCAAATATTATGGCATTATTCTCGTCATCTGAACGCAGTTGAACACCGTACTGCTTGGTCAGTACCAGGGAGATTTCAAGCACATCAATAGAGTCTATACCGAGACCTTCATCACCATATAGCGGTGCGAGGGGATCAATTTCTGCAAGACCTATATCCAGATTTAGCGCGGTTATGATGTGCTGAGCGAGCTCTTGTTCAAACCCGGTTTTATCGATGTCAGTATTAGTGTTCATATGAAAAGGCTCGCGGATTTGATTCCGAAGTGAAACGTCAATGCTGGCTTGGCGTAGTGCCAGCGTATCGTAGAAGGATACTTAATTTTCAGTATGGTGTCCATGCATTGCTTGATGGATATATCTTGGCATCCATTACTATCACTTAGCTCCGCCATATATTAAATCCGTTAAACATTCCGGGTGTGAAGATACCGTTGTTTAT
>ODAK010008232.1_pt1 | contig 10449 bp, 7 predicted proteins | sample 1539591 | NCBI WGS metagenome assembly ODAK01 (sample SAMEA3539303, study PRJEB22396) | soil metagenome | biome: tundra; feature: field; material: soil | place: USA | collected 2010-05 | depth 0.15 m | reverse complement strand
AATGACGATGATCTTGCTGACGACGTGGCCACGATCAGCTACGAAAAGGCACTGCGCACACAATCGCGTAGCCGGGCGGATGGCGATGCGCACAGGTCGCAAAATTCAAGTGCGAAAAAAGGCAACCAAAATGGTGCACTTAACTTAAGTCCCGGATTCGCGCCATCGTCGCCGCAATCTTCCGAGTCTGACTCGTCGGCTCACGATTTTGAAAAGTCTGAGGCCAAACGCGAGCAATCGACGCGCACTGAAGAGAGCCGCAAAGCGGCGAGCATCACCATTCGCATGAGCGGCCAAGAAGCGACCCAGTTGCGTGAGCGCGCGGCTGAGGCAGGGCTCACGGTGTCTGCTTATCTGCGCTCCTGCATCTTCGAGGCGGAGACGCTTCGTACCGAAGTTAAGGAAACGCTGTCACAACTTCGCTCAGCTGCAGCCACAGAGGATCAGATGAGCCGCGCATCTGTCGTCGCACCCACGTCCCTTTGGCCGGTGCGCCTGCTGAATTGCTGGCCTCCACGCCTGCGCACAGCAAAGGCCTGACGGCAGCAGCGGCACCATCTTCACGCAAGTGCTGCGCGTCATCGTTGCGCGAACTTACTCCACCTCGAGCACCAGGCACTTGAGATATTCGGTCTCCGGCAGATTGAGCACCACCGGATGATCGAGCGATGCGCCGCGGCGTTCGAGCAACCGCACGCGCCGATGGGCATCGGCCGCCGCTGCAGCCACTGCGCCGACTAGGTCTTTCCAGCCGACATGATGCGAGCACGAACAGGTCACAAGCAGGCCGCCGGGGCGAATCATGTGCAGCGCGCGCAGGTTGAGTTCCTTGTATCCGCGCAGGGCGCCCTCAACGGCGCGCTGGGTTTTGGCGAACGCCGGCGGGTCGAGCACGATGGTATCGAACCGTTCCCCTGCATCTGACCAGTCGCGCAAGATCTGAAATGCGTCGGCTTCGACCCAGTCGACTTCGGCAGAGAAGCGGTTGCGATTGGCGGCGAGGTTTTGTTCCGCTACTTCGAGCGAAGCGTGGGAGGCGTCGATGCCCGTGACTTGGTGGCAAACTTGCGCGAGGTGCAGGGCAAATCCGCCCTGGTAGCAGCAGACGTCGAGGGCTCGGTCGGTGCTTCCCAAGCGCTGCGCCCAATCGCGCGCGGCGGCGTAGTTGGCGCGCTGGTCGAGGAATGCGCCAGTCTTCTGTCCTGCGTTGGGATCGAAGTGAAAGCGAAGTCCGTTCAGGCGGAACTGGGTGCTGGCGATAGGAGCGCCGGCGTCGGCCAGCCATAGCGGCTCGGAACTCGGCGCACTTAGGGCCTCAAGCTCACGCATGCGCGGATCGGGCCGTTCCACGATCGCGGCAGGTTTCAGTTCGTCGCGCAGAACACGTACGCAAACTTCGCGCACCGCGCTTGAATCGAGCCCTTTGGCCAGGAGCTGAAGGATGACCAGGTCGCCATACTTGTCGACCACCAGGCCAGGCAGTTCATCGGCTTCGCTGAAACAGAGGCGGCATGCATCGGTTTCAAGATCGAGCAGCGATTTACGCCGGGCAATGGAGGTGCGCAGACGAGCTTCGAGCAGCTTTAGCCATTCTTCTTGCGTGACTGCATGCCGCGATACCAGTCGTAGCGCGATCTGAGAGGTTGCACTGTAGAGCGCCGTTCCGAGCAGCAGGCCGCGGCTGTCGGCTACGGGCAGTAGGGCGGGTGCATCCCCCGCGAAGGTCTCAATGGATTCAATGTCGGAGGCGTAGACCCAGAGGTGGCCTGCCCGCAGCCGGTCGGCTGCACGACGATTGATGCGCGCGCCAGGAGTGGGGGATTGGCGGGCGGACGGCTCAGGGGCTTCCGGAAATTTTGGCTGTGTGTGCAGCTTCGACTTGAGAAAAGGCTTTGGCGCGGTCTTTTCGCGAGACGCTGATTTTCGCCCGGCGTCGTGGTGCACGGGTCGATCGCTTCCAGCTCGTTCGTTCCTGGGGCTGTCTGAACGGGAGCTGTCTTGACGAGGGCTATCGGTTCCAGATCGATAGGGTAGGCCGGGCTTTTTGCCCTTTCGATCAAAAGGCGCCTTAGGCTCGTTGCCCTTAGGCGTCTTCTGATGCGACACAGCTACAGGCTTGTTCGGCTTTTTCATTGGCTCTCTCGGGCGTATCTGCCCTGCCGGGAGCGAATGGGCCGCCGGCCGTTATTTTGCCTGAATTGTCTCCAGGTAGTGGCTCAGATTGCTGATTCTGAGTCCTTTGTCCTGGGGGTTAGTCTGGCTCATTTTACCAAGGATCGGACCCCAAACGGGCATATCCGCTGATCCGTGGGACGGCACGTCGCTGCCAAACTGCAATACGGCAACTATATGCGTGTCGGGGAATTTCCCGTGGTTCTTATTGGCCAGGCCAGTCAGATCGGTGGGCGGCGTCTTTAAGGCGGATGCGGCGGGACCATGACCCCGTCCGTCGACGCCATGACACGGCGCGCAATAGCTGGTGAACATCTGTTTGCCGCTGGTTGCTGGGGTCCGATCGACTGGAATGATCACCTTGGATGTGGATTGATTTGCTGCATAGCTCATGGTAACTGCAACAGACGCTGCCACGAGTGTAAGTAAGAGGCGTTTCAACATAGGTTCCTCGGTTCTGGACCTCTAGTCCGAAGCGGACTTTACTCCTTTTTGAGAGTTGGTAAATGTGATGGCCAGCACATGCAAGATAGCTTTACGAAGCGCTTGTTTATATGAGGTAAGCCTAATAATTAAAGGCTATTGGCGATTTTACTATCTATGTATTTTGCAACCAGTATCGGCTGATCTTTCGGGCAGACAATGAAATGGAGAGATATCTTTCTGCTTAGTTAGTTAGGCGAGAATTGAAGTTGCGAATTAGTAACTTTAGTACCGGTTTCACGTTCGCGTGAAGAGACTTTGAAGCGTCAATTCGAGATTTGAGTTACTTACCAAATCATGGTTTTCATGGTATTTGAATGAGCAAACCCAACCGGCAGTCGGATTCGGGTATGTGCAGTTTTGCTCACCTTGAAGCCCCCATTTTCCGGTTTGCTCCGCCCGATTCACGCCCTCTGATCACCTCCGGCCTATAATGAAGCATGGCGACTGTCCGGCAGCCAATACCGGAAGATGTCTCGAACGCCACCCCTGATGCGCCCGGGGAGTTCTTGCCTGCGCAACGCGACGCTATTCAAGACAGCATCGATGAGCGCTTTGAAGTGCTTCTCCAGCACGTTCAAGCCAATCGTCCCAGCGAAGACGTCAGCCTTATCCGCAAAGCCTGGGATTTCTGTGTTCAGCACCACAAAGGACAGATGCGCGCCTCAGGCGAGCCGTATATCATTCATCCCCTTGAAGTTGCCGAAGTGCTGGCCGAGATGAAGATGGATGCCACGGCAATTGCTGCCGGTTTGCTTCACGACGCCGTGGAAGACACCCCCGCGACCAGCGAGGAGATCGAAGTTGGCTTTGGCGACCAGGTCGCGCACATCGTCGAGGGCGTCACCAAGATCGACAAGATTCAATTTGCCAATCGCGAAGACCGCCAGGCCGAAAACGTGCGCAAGATGCTTCTGGCGATGGTCACCGATGTGCGAGTTGTCCTGATCAAACTGGCTGACCGGCTCCACAACATGCGCACCCTTGAACATCTACAGCCCGACCGGCAGGAGGCGATTGCGCGCGAAACGCTCGATATCTACGCGCCTTTGGCTCACCGTCTGGGCATGGGCAAAGTGCGCGGCGAGCTTGAAGATCTGGCCTTTCGCTACACCGACCCGGTGAGCTTTGAACAAGTGGCAGCGGCGGTCGAATCCCGGCGCATCGAGGGCGAGCAGTTTTTGCGCGGCGTTGAAGACACTCTGGTCGAGCAGTTGCGCGAAAACAATGTCGAGGCGCGGGTCGAGTGGCGCATCAAGCGTTACTACTCCATCTACCAGAAACTGCAGCGGTCGAAGATCACGTTTGACCAGGTATACGACCTGCTGGCGATTCGCGTCGTTACCGAGGACGTCGCCGCCTGTTATGCAGTCTTCGGGTTGATTCACACCTTGTGGCGCCCGGTCCCGGGGCGCATCAAGGACTTCATCGCCATCCCGCGCGCCAATCGCTATCAATCGCTGCACACCACGGTGATTGGCGAAGGTGGACACCAGTTTGAAGTGCAGATCCGCACCGAGGACATGCACCGCATCGCCGAGGAAGGCATCGCGGCGCACTGGAAGTACAAGGCGGGCGATGGCACTGTAACTGCACGCGACGAGGAACGGCTTAATTGGATCCGCCAACTGGTCGAGTGGCAGAAGGAGATGACCGACCCCAACGAGTTCCTCTCCAGTTTGAAGATGGATCTCTATCCGGACGAGGTCTACACCTTCACGCCCAAGGGGAAGGTCGTCGTGGTGCCGTCGGACGGAACCCCGGTCGACTTTGCATACACGATTCACACCGAAGTCGGGCACACGTGCGTCGGCGCGAAGGTCAATGGGCGCATGGTTCCGCTGCGCACCAAGCTGCGCACAGGCGACATCGTCGAAATTGTCACGCAAAAGGATCACAAGCCGAGCCGCGATTGGCTTACATTCGTCAAGAGTCCGCGTGCGCGCAACAAGATCAAGCACTGGCTCAACGAAGATCAGCGCCGGCGTGCGGTCGAGATTGGGCGCAAACTGCTGGAGCGTGAGGCACGGAAGTTCAAGGTGCCGATGAGCCAGATCGATGACCAGGATCTGAGCCGCATCGCCAATGAATACGGGGTCGCGACGGCGGCTGATCTGCTGGCCACGCTGGGCCAGGGCAAGCACTCCGCTCACCAGGTGTTGAACAAGCTTGCGCCCGGTTATACCAACCAGGGCGAGGCAGAGGCGACACCCGAGAACAAGCCTCCGGGCACGGTCGAGTCAGCGATGTCCGATGCGGTGCGCAAGCTGCACCTCACTGGTTCAGACTCGCTGCAGGTCGAGGGGCAAAACGATCTGCTCGTGTATCGCGCGCGCTGCTGCAACCCGATTCGCGGGGAAGAGATCGTAGGCTACGTAACGCGCGGCAAGGGCGTTGCGGTGCATGCGCGCAGTTGTTCAAACGTGCAGAATCTCTTGTACGAGAGCGATCGGCGCATCGCGGTGGAGTGGTCCCGTGTAGGCGACGAGACGGCAGGGCGGCCGCAACGCTACCCGGTCAAGATCACTGTATTTTGCGATGACCGCACCGGCATGTTGAAGGAGTTAACGGCGGTCATTTCAGACGACAACACCAACATCCGCGGCGTGGATATAAAGCGGGAAGACACCGGGGAAGCGGTCGTCGAATTTGTCGTTGAGGCAGAGGACCTGCGCCACCTCAATCGCATGGTGCTGGGCATCCGGCGGGTCAACGGCGTACGCGCCGTCCAGCGTACCCAGAAGCTCTAGACAAACTGCCTGTGAGGGCTGGCCAATCGATCCATCGTTACTGCAAGTTGCACTGCTCGATCATCGAAATCTCTTGCTCCCATTTCCATTTCGAGAAGTCGAGTGGTCTATATGGCTCAGTTTATCGGCGTGAGCAATGCGACGCTGGTTAAACGAGCAGGAAAATACGCTCGTTGTGTACGGGCGCCTGCAGTGTTCCCGTGGCTAAAGGCTCAGTGAAGGCAGTCAGACCGGACTCCAGGGAGAATTTGCGATGTTTGAGACGCCCTTCAATACTAAGAATTTTCTCGCTACGGACGGCGACGGGAGAAGCATTATCCGGCACAAAGCGCGCCAGACTTTCTTCTCGCAAGGAAGTCCGGCGGACGCGGTGTTTTATTTGCAACACGGCCGTGCGAAGCTCACGGTAGTCTCAAAAAGAGGAAAAGAAGCCACGGTTACGTTGCTTAGCGCGGGCGACTTTTTTGGCGAAGAAGCGATTGCAAGGGAGGATGCCGAGCGATCGTCAAGCGCGTCAGCCATCACCGCTTGTTCAGCGCTCAAGATCGGCAGCGCGCACATGATGCAAGTGCTGCATCTGGAACATGCTTTCTCCGATTTTTTTATGCAGTACATTCTCCGTCGCGGCATCCGGACGCAGGCCGACCTCGTCGACCAGCTCTTCAACTCGAGCGAACGGCGGTTGGCTCGCGCGCTGTTGTTGATGGCGGATTATGGCAAGCCGGGTCAGCCGGAAACGCTCCTTCCGCATGTGACGCAGGAAACACTCGCAGACATGATTGGAACCACACGGTCGCGCGTGAGCTTCTTTATGAACCGGTTCAGAAAGCTCGGCTATCTCGAATACAACGGTCATATCCGGGTTCACAGGACGCTGCTGGAGATGGTGCTGAAAGATCAACTGCCTGAAGAGAATGCAACGCAGCCCAAGCTGCTCGATCCTCCGCGCGGCGGCCTCCACAAAGCCAAGCGAAGAGAATCCGCCTGAAGTTGCACGCTCGATCAAAAGCAAACCAATTTACACGAAGTGCGGCGCCGAGAGCCGTGTTGACGATTGTTCGCCACTGGCGAGCCGCGTCAGCGTCAGAACGGTGATGTCATCGTCCTGGCCGAAACTGACTGCAGCGTCGGTAGCCCTCGCCGCATCAGGATGCGTTCTGAACAGCGCATCGAGCCGGTCGAAGCTGAAGATTTCGCCGCTGGCGCTGCGGGCTTCGAGCAGGCCATCTGTGTAGAGCGCGAAATGGTCTCCCTCGCGTAGATCGATGCCTGTTTCCTCATAGGTGGCAGAGAGCACGATGCCCAGCGGCAGCGCTCCGGGCAGTTTCAGTTCCTGCTTGTTGAGGAAGGGCGAGGGATGGCCGGCGCTGGCCATGACGCAATGTCCGTCGGTGCCGACGCGCATCGCGAGGCAAGTAGCGAATCCACCCTGCAGCCGGCCGCAAAGCCTCAGGTTCAATTCAGACAGAATCTCAGCCGGGTGCGGCGAGAACCGCGCCAGCGTGCGCACTGCGCCGACGATGAGCGAGACAGCCATGGCGGCGCGCAGCCCCTTGCCGCTTACATCGCCTAACAGGATCAGTGTTGAGCCCTTGAATTCGCCCTCCAGTGGAATGATTTGAAAGAAGTCACCGCCGACCTCTTGCGCGGGCCGGTAGGCGCTGGTCATGGCAAATCCCGGCAGAGATGGCAGCGTCTCGGGGATGAGCACCTGCTGCAATTCGCGCGCGCTTTGGAACTCCTGTTCAAGCTCGCTTTGGCGGCGCGTCGAGTCGCGCATGGAGTGGTACGCGGCATAGATGATCGCGAGCAGCAGCAGCGTATTGGCGATGATCTGCGCGTTGAACACGTTCCCGTTGATGGTGAAGAGCGGCGCGCCGATTTTGTCCGCGAGCGTCCAATGGGTGTAGCGGCTGCCTTGCTGAACGGCAATGCGCACTACGGATATCATCTCGGCGAAAAATGCGGCGATGGCGACCAGCCAGCGCGACGAGTCGAGTCGCTTGCGCAGCGCGAGCGCAACCAGCAGCAGCGGGTAAGCCTCAGCAACGGTGAACACCGCGGTCAGGGCGGCGTCTGCGAGTTGCACCCAAACCACAATCAAGGGGTTGGTCCAATCCAGCAAGGTGAGAGCGCCGTCGAGCGAGGCGGAGATAATGCTGATGATCGCCAGCAGCCGTGTTGCATACGAAAGCAGCGGCTTGTCGTCGAGCTTGAGCAGATAGAGCAACAGAAACCATAGCCCGATATCCTGCAAGCTCAGGACCGGCTGCAGCAGGCCTAGAGCCAGGTCGTAGGACCAGGGCAGGCGCATTCCAGTCAGGATCTGTGCGGCTACCGGCGCGAACGAGAACACCGCCATCCAAAGCAGCATGCGTTTGTGACGATCGCGCAGCCACGCGAGCAGGCTGAGTATCATCACCAGCGAGTACAACGACAGCAAACCAAATCCATATTGCCGGCTGCGCAGCCAAGCGTAATCGAACTGGGCTTTCATGGCGGTGATGGCGGCGGGGCTGCCGACGACGGGGGCGAAATAGAGGCCGCCCAGTTTGTCTGAATCGAAGGAGTTCAGCGGCGCTTTCCATACCCTGATCGCGAGAACGCCGTCGCGCACCGGGCCGAGCCCAAAAGTCTGCGCAGGCTGAGAGAAATAGAAGAAAGGGTGCGGAGGAAGAGAGCCATTTTTCCCGATCAGGGTGCCATTCCAATAAATCTCGTAGGAGTCATCGATGCGCCGAATCAGCATGGCGAAATCGGGTGCAGCTCCGGGTGCTGGCGAGAGATGAACATGCTTCCGATACCACGCATAGCCTGTGTACGACGGATGACCCTGTGCACCCCACGTCTTATCCCCGCTGATCTGCTCCCATCCGACATTTCTTTCATCATCGCCCGTCTCAGGAAACGCCCACGCGGGGTTGTCGCCGAGGTGAAACTGCCACGGACCGGACAGGGATTCCGTTCCTTTTCCGAGACCTTCGATGGAGAGCACAGGAGCCGCCGACTGCGCGCCGGCTCGTGACAGGGCGGCACCAATAAGAAGGAACAGCAGCGCCGCGACGTACGTAATGCGCCGGGGAAGTCGAACCATATGAAGAGCATACTCCGGTGTTTTTGCTGACGGATAGTAATATTTTGGCGGCGCGGTTGCCCCCTTTGGGACGTCTTGGAGCTTTGGCCGGGATGCGGTTTGCCCGGAGAAATAGAATGAAAATCAGATGATTCAGCTCTTCGGCCTCCCCCCTTATATGGATTGGCATTGGCTTTGGCTGACCGTGGCTGCGTTTCTGGCCGGGGTTCTCAATGCCGTGGCCGGGGGCGGCTCTTTCCTGCTTTTTCCGGCGATGCTTAGCATGAAGATGCTGCCCATCCAGGCCAACGCCACCAACACCGTGGCACTCTGGCCGGGGCAGTTGACCTCGATCGCGGCCTATCGCAATGACATTCGCAAAAATCTGCGTCTGGCCCTGCCGATGGCTCTGGCCGGGTTCATCGGGGGGACGGGTGGCGCCATCGTCCTGCTGATTACGCCGCAAATGACGTTCCTGCACCTGGTGCCGTGGCTGCTGCTGGTGGCCGCATCCATCTTTGCGGCGAGCGGACCGGTCGCACGCTGGCTCGAGCGGCGAAGAGTCGCAAAATCAAGCGCTGACGGTCTGGACCAACCCCACGCACCACGCCGGTTGCCGGTATTCCTTTGCACTATCGTGGTGTGTTTTTACATTGGCTACTTTGGGGCGGGCGCCGGATTTTTGATCATCACGCTGCTGTCGCTTTTCGGCTATCAGGATTTGCACGAGATCAATGCGCTCAAGGTGGTTTCGACCACCATGGCCAACGGAATTGCGTTCATCATCTTTGTCTTCAACGGCCAGGTGGTGTGGCGCTATTGCCTGCTGGCCATGGTCACCTGCGCCATCGGAGGCTATACCTCAGCCAGCATGGCCCGGCGCGTTCCGCAGCCCCTGCTGCGCGGGTTGGTCGTGGTCATCGGACTCGGCATGGCGGCCTGGTTCTTCTTCAAAAACCCGTAAGGGTGCGCCCCAAGCGGATTACTGAAACAGGAACTAAAATAGAGATATGAGCCACGAAGGCATTCGCTTCATGTCGAAGGGTCAGGAAGAACGCGAGACGGCGGCCCACCGTCCGCTGCCGCGCATCGCGGTCACGCCAGAGAAGGTACGCGTGCTGCTCACCGAGGGTAAGGGTCTCGAAATCGATTGGGCCGATGGCCACAAAAGCGCGTGGAGCTTTGCATGGCTGCGCGAGGCATGCCCCTGCGCCACGTGCATCGATCTGCGCGCCAGTGAAAACCGCAAGGCGGGCCAGCCCAAGCCGAAACCGGCCGCGGTGCTGCCCATGTTTACCCCGCCGGCACGGCCGAAGAGCGCACACGCCGTCGGACGCTACGCGCTGCAGTTCAACTGGCAGGACGGGCACTCGGGCGGCATCTATTCGTGGGATTACCTGCGCCGCAGTTGCCAGTGCACCGAGTGCACTTTTGAGAACGCAGAGGCTACCGGCACTCCCAACTAGCCAGCAGCTCAGATCAAAGCACGTTACGCGCGGATTAATCGGGCCTCCGATTTTGTCGAAGGCCGCTAATGTGCGTGGTAGAGTTTCACGTCAGGGGGCGGACGTGACTCTAAAAGACTTCCTGCACAAGCAGTTCATCGACGTAATTCAATGGAATGAACCGGATAACGGAATGATTGCCTACCGTTTTCCCATGCAGGACATGGAAATTCAGAACGGCGGGCAGCTCACCGTTCGCGAATCGCAAGTGGCCCTGTTCGTCAATGAAGGCAAAGTCGCCGATGTCTTCGGTCCCGGCCTGCACACGCTCACCACCCGCAATCTGCCCGTACTCACCGATCTGATGAATTGGGACAAGGCCTTTGAGTCGCCGTTCAAGTCGGACGTGTACTTCTTCTCGACGCGGCTGCAGATCGATCAGAAGTGGGGCACCGCAACGCCCATCACCATTCGCGAAGTTCTGCCCGGAGTGCGGAAAGGCCCAATGAACTGTCCCTCCTGCGGA
>ODAK010008231.1_pt1 | contig 10449 bp, 7 predicted proteins | sample 1539591 | NCBI WGS metagenome assembly ODAK01 (sample SAMEA3539303, study PRJEB22396) | soil metagenome | biome: tundra; feature: field; material: soil | place: USA | collected 2010-05 | depth 0.15 m | reverse complement strand
CTAGCGACGCTCCGAGCCCTCAAGGGTGCGCCGGGTTTCCACTCGGATGCGCCACTTCTCGGCCAGGATCGCCCAGCGTTCATGGTCGCGCCAGCGCCCGCTGATCTTCAGATACCTGGGCGAGAAGCCCTCGCGGCGGAACCCGGCACCGCGGGCCAGGGCGAGTGACGCCTGGTTGCCCGGCTGTATGTTGGCCTCGATCCGGTGCAGGCGCAGGTTCATGAACGCGTGGCGCAGGACGAGCTCGGTCCCCTCGCGCATGTAGCCCTGGCCGGCGAACGGCTTGCCGACCGCGTAGCCGAGGTAGGCGCTCTGCAGCCCGTAGCGGACGATCTGTGACAGGTTGAAGAAGCCGAGTATGGCCCCGTCGTCCTGGCGGCAAACGAGCATCGCTTCGAAGTCGACCCGGCGGGAATCGGCGAGATAGGCCGCAAACCTGTCGCCATCGGTCGGCGCTGTGGCCCACGGACTGTGAAACGCGCGACTGGCACGCATCAGTTCCAGGAACTCGTCTCGATCTGAGCGCTCAGGCGCGCGCAGGAGAACGCGGCCGCGGGGACTCACGAAGCCAGCACCTGCTCCAGGCGATATCCCAGCGCTTCACAGGCGAGCTCTTCCGACACGTTGAGCTGGAAGCGCTGGCGGGTGTCCTCCACTAGCTCCATGGCCGCACGAAGCCGCCCCGGTTCGATGCCCTCGTCCGCATTGAGCTCCTCCAGACGGTCGGGATTGCGCACGAGCTCCCGCGCGTCCCATGCCAGGCAGAGGAGGTCGGCGTACCACAGCGTGACCAGCTGCAGGGCGAGATCCAGGGTCCGCGTTTCGGCCCTGCGGCGCGAGCGCCGACCCCGCTCTGACCATTCGCCCTCGATTCGCTTGCGCTCCTTGCGTGAGGTCAGCTCCAGCTCCTCGGCCGCCCGAGCCTCCATCTGCACCCGGACGGCGTCGCCGCGCATGCGCACCGCCGCCAGCAGCTCGGACCACGGCTTGGAGCGCGCCATCTCGCCCGCAATCGCATCCCGGGCAAAGCGCTGCGCTTGGGAGCGCAGGGCTCGGCCGTCCTCACCGGCCAGCTCCCGCGCGCAGTCGGCATCGCCCAAGGCCAGGCGCGCGCAGGCGATGGCCGTGTCGGCGCCGACGCCGAGCGCCTCGATCTCAGCCGCCACGTCGCGCTCGGTTGGCGGCTCGAAACGGACCACCTGACAGCGCGAGCGGATCGTCGGCAGAACCTCCCCCAGCCGGTCGGTGAGCAGGATCAGATGCACGAACGCGGCCGGCTCCTCCAGCGTCTTGAGCATCCGGTTGGCCGCCTCGTCACCGAGCTCGTCGACCCGCTCGATAACGAACACGCGACGGCTAGCTTCGAACGGCGTCCGGCTCGCCGCCGAGATCACCGGTCCCTCGATGTCGCTGACCAGGATCTCATGCGCGCCGCTGGGAACGACCCACGTAAGGTCCGGATGTGCGCCGGAGGCCACCCGAGCCCGGGCCCCGTTCGGGTCTGGGGATCCCTGCGAGAGCAGCTCGGCTGCCAGCGCCCGGGCCACCGCACGCTTGCCGGCACCGCCGGGCCCGTGGAACAGATACGCGTGCGACGGACGGCCCTCGGCGCCCAGCGCCGGCGCCAGCACCGCGCGTGCGTAGGGATGACGATCGAGTTCGGCGAGCACGCCCCACGATGCTAGTGGTCGTCGCCGTCCTGACGGCGGCGGCCACTCGCCACCGATAAGGTCGCACCCGCACGATGGCAGGCGGCAGACTGATCACGATCGAGGGCCTGGATGGGGCCGGCAAGACGACGCTGGCGGCGTCGCTGCATGAGGCCATCCGATCGCGCGGGATAGATGCGTGCCTGCTCCGTGAACCTGGAGGCGTCCGCGCGGCTGAGCGCATCCGTGAGCTGGTCAAGGATCCGGACGCGCAGATCGGGCCGCGCGCGGAGGCGCTGCTGTACGCCGCCGCGCGGGCACAACTCGTGGAGGAAGCCCTGGCGCCGTTGCTGGCGCGCGGAAGCTGGGTCCTGCTCGACCGCTTCGTCGATTCCTCGCTGGCCTACCAGGGAGCCGGCCGTGGCCTGGGAATCGACCGCGTGCAGGCGATCAACGATTTCGCCACGGGGGGCCTGGTCCCGGACCGGACCCTGATGCTGACGATCGATCCGGCGCTGGGACGGGAGCGCTCACGCGCGCGTGCTCAGCCGCTTGACCGCCTGGAGCGCGAGCAGGATCAGTTCTTCGCCCGGATCGCCGTGGCCTACGCGGAGCTGGCGGCGGCCGAGCCGGACAGGATCCGTACGATCGACGGCGGCCAGACGCCTGAGCTCGTGCTGGCGGCCGCGCTGGGCGCGATCGGCGATCTACTCTGAATAGCCGTGGGGCCGGGCCTGGGCGAACGCCCAGGCATCGGCGACCATCTCGGTGAGCTCCGGCTTGCTCGCCCGCCAGCCGAGTTCGGCCTGAATCCGCTGGCTGGCCGCCACCAGCATTGGCGGATCGCCGGGTCGCCGAGGCCCCTCGCGAACCACAATGGGTTTGCCGGTCACCGTCTCGGCGGCCGCGATCACCTCGCGCACCGAGAAGCCGTTGCCGTTACCGAGGTTGAAGATCTGATGCTCGCTCGGCCGAATTCCCTCCAGCGCCAGCAGATGCGCGGCCGACAGATCCTCGATGTGGATGTAGTCACGGATCGCCGTGCCGTCCGGGGTGGCGTAGTCGGTCCCGTACACCTCTGCGTGGTCGCTGATGCCCAGCGCGGCCTTGAGCACGTTGGGGATCAGATGCGTCTCGGGCTCGTGATCCTCGCCCAGGCTCCCGCTGGCGCCGGCCACGTTGAAGTAACGCAGGCTGACCGCGCCAAGGCCGTGGGCCAGGCAGAAGTCCCCGATCATCCCGTCGACGGCGAGTTTAGAGGCGCCGTAGGCATTGGCCGGCCGCGGTGGCGCCGTTTCAGGGATCGGCACCTTGTCAGGCTGCCCGTACACCGCGCAGGTGGAGGAGAAGACGAGGCGGCGGACCTCGGCCTCGCGCATCGAATCGAGCAAATTGAGCGTCCCGCCGACATTTGTGCGGTAATACCGCTCGGGATGGCTAACCGACTCACCCACCAGCGCCAGTGCCGCGAAGTGCAGCACGCCGTCAAATCCATCCGCGAGTGTACGCCGGACCGCGTCGCAATCGAGCAGATCCGCTACCACCAGTTGCGCCTGCTCCGGAACCGCTTCGCGATGCCCGCGCTCCAGGTTGTCGAGCACAGTGACCTGGTGACCGGCGCCCAGCAGTTGACCCGTGACGATCGAGCCGATGTAACCGGCGCCGCCCGTCACCAACAGTTTCATGGTCTGAGGGGACCGCAGATGGCGATCAAATCCATTAGCACTGCAGATATAACAGACCTAGAATCGTCGTTCTCGTGAACGACAGATCGCAATCGGTCCAGATCGAGGCATTCGAGCAGGTACTCGCCGCCCCGGGAATCGCGCTCCTGCGCTTGCTCGCCGCTCGGTCTCGTCGGCGAAACCCGGCATCGAGACCGAATCTGGTCATCACAGACGACCAGAGCACCCACCGCTTCGCGCCGCTTCCGGCTCCGGACGATCCGCGTGGAGTCCTACGAGCCGCCTACTCGGTGCCCGTGGACCTGCTCGACCACGAGGTCACATTCGCGCTGGAGTTCCAGAATGGCGCACTCGCGCTGCCCCAGCCGACGGCGGGTTCGATGCGGCCCACGACTCGTGCCGGCAAGCAAGATCCTGGGCAATCGGGCACTGCCGAGGCCGAGCAGGACGCCGATCTCGACGACGATCGCCGGACCAACATCCACGAGAAGCTCGTGCAGCAGTCCGAGGCCCTGGCCGACTCAGAGCGCGCCGCAACCACGCGCGATCGATCGCAGCGGCGCGCGCTGGGCAAGCTGCGAACCGAGCTCGAGCAGCACGAGGAGGAGGAGCAACGCGCCTGGACGCGCATGCGCGACCTTGAGCAGCAGCTCGAGCGGCAGGCCACGGACATCGTGGCGCGAATCGACGCATCCGACGCCGAGCTGGCGCAGGCCAGGGAAGCGCTATCCGCCGCCGACCAGCGCGCCGGTTCCGCGGCTGAGCAAGCCGCCTCCGCGCAGGTCCGCGCGGAAACCGCCGAGCGCCGGATCCCCGAGCTGGAGGCCGCGGCGAACGAGCATGCGCAGCGCAACGCCGAGCTGGAACAGCGCCACCGGCAGATGGAGCAGGAGCTGGCGAGCGCCGAGTCCGAGCGTGCCAGGATTGGCGAAAGGCTAGAGCACGTGAGCGACGCTCTGCGGGTCATGACTTTTGAGCGTGACGAGCTCACGCGACAGGTGAGCGCGCACGACAGCGTTGCGGTCAAAGCACGTGAGCGGGCCCACGAGGCCGAGAAGGCCCAGGCTGCGGCAAGCGCAGCACTGGTGGAGCTCGAAGCCTGGAGCGAGGAGCTGGGGCGTCGCCTGACCGAGCTGACCTCCGAACTGGCCGCCACCAAGCAGGCGTTTGAGGAGGCCGAGAGCGAGCGCCGGCGACTGGACGGTGCTTTGGCCGAATCAGACGCCAGGACCGAGCTGGCCGAGGGTCGGAGTGCGAGCCTGAGCGCGCAGTTGGCCGAGCTGACCGCACAGCTCTCCGAGCGGGAGGCCGAGCTGGCCGACGCGGCTCGCGCGGCGGACGAGTCAACGGCAGAGCTTCAGGCGCGGGTGTCGTCGCTTGAGGAGGCTGCGGCTCAGGCCGAGAACGAACGCGCCGAGCAGGACCGTAGACAAGCCGCTGATGCTGCGGAGCTCGAGGCACTCAGGGTGGCGCAGCCACAAGCCCAGGCGACCTTGGCCACGCTGCGCAGCGAGTTGGAGGAGGCGAGGCTGCATGCCGACCGCAGCGGCGACCTGGAGCGAGAAGTGGAGGCCTCGCGCGGCGACGCCGACCGTCTGCAAGCCGCTGTCGTACGACTGGAGTCCGAGATCCGGAGCACCGGACACGGCCAGCCCGACTCGCTGCGAAATGGGAGCGACCGGGAGCTGGCGGCGGTCAGCAGCGCGCTGGAGGGCGCAAGGCAGGAGATGAACGCCCTGCGCCAGGAGCTTGAGGCGGCGCAGGCCTCTGAGCGCAGAGCCAACCTGGAGCTCGTGATGCTCACCGCCGAGACCCAGGCGCGGCTGCAGGCCCAGACCGAGCTCAAGCAAGCGGCCCGCGAATCCGGACTGATCCAGTAGCGCCCCGCGGAGTCGGGATCGGGCCGCTCTGCCGGGTGCCTGATCCGGCTGTCTGATGAGGCTGGCGAGGCCGTGGGCGCGATAGAATGGTTAGCGGATCGGCGCCCTCTCATCAAGCGTCCGAGAACCCTCAATCCGTCTTTCCGTCCGAGCCATTCGCGAGGATTTGCTGTTACCCCCTCGGCCGACCGGAAGCCGGGGCAAAGTCCCGGAAGCAGCGGAAAAAGAGAGGAGCAGGTCGGTATGGCGAACATCCCGCAGACCCAACTCACCCCTAGTTCGAGGGCGGGCGAGGGACTCTCTATTCGCCGCTACTTCACCGCGACGGGGGTGCATCCGTTCGATGCCGTCGAGTGGGAGCTGCGGGACGCGCGGATCGGTCACGGCGAGAAGATCTCGTTTGAGCAGCGTGACGTGGAGTTCCCCAAGACGTGGTCGCAGAACGCGACCAACATCGTCGCCCAGAAGTACTTCCGCGGTCAGCTGCACTCCCCAGCGCGTGAGCGCTCGGTCAAGCAGATGATCGGCCGCGTGGCCGGGACGATCGCCGGCTGGGGACGAGAGCGCGGGTACTTCGCCACCGACGAGGATGCCGACACCTTCGAGGCCGAGCTGACCCACATCCTGCTGCACCAGCTGGCGGCCTTCAACTCGCCGGTGTGGTTCAACGTCGGCTTCGAGGAGAGCCCCCAGTGCAGTGCCTGTCTGCCCTACCACGCACTTGTCTCGACTCCGGACGGGATGGTTCCGATCGGCGAGATCGTCGAGGGCGAGCAGGTCGGGCGCGAGGTCTACGACGCCGCCGGCACGACTCGCGTCGTCGCGGTGAAGCACAACGGACGCAAGCCGGTGTGGCGCATTCGCCTGCGCAACGGCAGCTTCATCGAAGCCACTCCCGACCACGTAGTGAAGGCGGTTGGCGAGCAACGCACGGAGCCGGCATGGCTTCGCGTCGATCAGCTCGAGGTCGGGATGCGTATGCACCTTCACCCGCACCGAGCCAAGGTGCAGTCCCGCACGCCCGTTCTGGTAGGGGCGGGCGGCGGCGATGAGCTGCGGGAGCTCGACCGGACCGACGAGGTCGCGGTCTCCGAGGCGGCGCTCGCCGGCTGGCTTCAGGCCGACGGCTTTGTCGGCCAGTACGAGGAAGGAACCAACCGCTCGCTGACGATCGAGCTCCAAGTCGCCAACGAGGACGAGCACGAGTGGGTGACAAGCCATCTCGACGTCGTCTTCCCCGGCGTGCACCGCAAGGTGCGAGACGCCGACACGCAGAGCGTTCGCGTCCAGCGGATCAGGCTCTACGGCGAACCGCTGCGTGACTTCCTTGAGCGGTGGGGGCTGCTCGATCGTGGATTGGACATCCGCGTGCCCTCGCAGCTGTGGACGGCGTCGCACGAGGAGATCGCCGCGTACCTGCAGAGCGTCTTTCAAGCCGACGGATACGTCGCGATCAACCGCGGCGCTGGATGCGAGAGCGCGCGCGCTGCCGTATCGGTGATCGGCGAGCAGTGGACGGCGGATCTGCAACTGCTGTTGATGGTGCTGGGCATCTACTCGCGGCGCCTGCGCAAGCACCAGTCACGAGTCAATCGACACGACATGCACGAGTTGTCGATCTCGATCGGCTCCGAGCGCGGTCGGTTCGCGGAGCTGGTGGGCTTCCCCGGCCGGGCGAAGTCGGACAAGCTCCTGCAGTCGCTCACCCTTCGAGACTGGAAGTACTGCCCCGATCTCCGCGAGGAGGAGATCGTGGCGATCGAGGTCCAGGACGTCCAGGACGTCTATGACATCCAGACCGAGTCGGGCGAGTTCCTGACCAACAACGTCGCCGTTCACAACTGCTTCATCCTCAGTGTCGAGGACGAGATCGAGTCGATCCTCGCCTGGAACACCAAGGAGGGCAAGATCTTTCGTGGCGGTTCGGGCTCCGGGATCAACCTGTCGAAGATCCGCGGCTCGATGGAGCCGCTCTCCAAGGGTGGCACCGCGTCGGGTCCCGTGAGCTTCATGCGGGGCGCCGATGCGTGGGCGGGCACGATCAAGTCGGGCGGCAAGACCCGGCGCGCGGCGAAGATGGTCGTGCTCGACATCGATCACCCCGACGTGCGTGACTTCATCTGGTGCAAGGCCAAGGAGGAGGACAAGGCCGCCGCGCTGCGCGACGCCGGCTTTGACATGTCGATCGACGGCGAGGGCTTCTACTCGATCCAGTACCAGAACGCGAACAACTCGGTAAGGGTGACCGAGGAGTTCATGCGCGCGGTCGAGAATGACGACGACTGGCATCTGACCGCTCGGGTCAGCGGCCAGCCGATCGGCGATCCGATCCCTGCGCGCCAGCTGATGAAGGAGATAGCCGAGGCCGGCTGGCGCTGCGCCGATCCTGGCGTGCAGTACGACACGACAATCAACCAATGGCACACCAGCCCCAACTCGGGCCGGATCAACGCCTCTAACCCGTGCAGTGAATACATGCATGTCGACGACTCGGCCTGCAACCTCGCATCGCTGAACCTGATGAAGTACCGCCGCGCCGACGGAACCTTCGACGTCGAGTCCTTCGAGCACGTGGTCGACATCGTGCTGCTCGCCCAGGAGATCGTCGTCTCACCGTCGAGCTATCCGACCGAAGAGATCGGGCGTAACGCGCGCGCCTTCCGCCAGCTCGGTCTCGGTTACGCCAACCTCGGCGCCTATCTGATGGCCGACGGCGTGCCCTACGACTCCGATGCCGGCCGCGGGACGGCGGCCGCGATCACCGCACTGATGACCGGTCGCGCGTATCTCGGCTCGGCCCGCATCGCTGCAGCGATCGGACCCTACGAGCGCTACGGCGAGAACCGCGAGGCCCACAACGCGGTGATGCGGATGCACCGCGACGCCTCATACGCGATCCCCGACTCGACGTGTGTGGATACGCAGTTGCTCGATGCGGCCCGTGCCGCCTGGGAGGAAGCCGTTCGCGCCGGTGAGGTGCACGGCTACCGCAACGCGCAGGCGACGGTGCTGGCGCCGACAGGCACGATCAGCTTTCTGATGGACTGCGACACCACCGGCGTGGAGCCCGACTTCTCGCTGGTCAAGTACAAGGAGCTGGTCGGCGGCGGTCAGATGACGATCGTCAATCGGACCGTCCCGCTGGCACTCCAGACGCTCGGCTACGGCGAGGAGCAGATCGAGCAGATCGTCGCCTATGTCAATCAGCACGACACGATCGTCGGCGCGCCTGGCCTCGCCGACGAGCACCTGGCGGTGTTCGACGTCGCCGTCGGGGAGCGGGCGATCTCGCATATGGGGCACATCAAGATGATGGGCGCGATCCAGCCGTTTCTCAGCGGTGCGATCTCCAAGACCGTCAACATGCCCCAGTCGGCAACCGTCGAAGACATCGCCGACGCATACATCCAGGCCTGGAGGCTCGGCGTCAAGGCACTGGCGATTTACCGCGACGGCTCCAAGACCGCTCAGGCGCTTCGGACCGACGCCCAGCAGGGAGCCGCGGCTGCGGCGCCGGGCCTGACCCAGGACGAACTCGACCAGGCCGTCGTCGACGCGCTGGCCAAAGCGCCGCCCAAGCGCCGGCGGATGCCGCGTGAGCGTCAGTCGATCACGCACAAGTTCTCGATCGGCGGCCACGAGGGCTACATCACCGCGGGCATGTACGAAGACGGAACGGTGGGCGAGATCTTCCTGACCGACATCGGCAAGGAAGGCTCGACGCTGCGCGGGATGATGAACTCGTTCGCGACCGCGATCTCGATCGCGCTGCAATACGGCGTGCCACTGGAAACGCTGGTGCGCAAGTTCAGCTACATGCGCTTCGAGCCGGAGGGGATGACCTCCAATCCGGAGATCCCGTTTGCCAAGTCGATGCCCGACTACATCATGCGCTGGCTGGCCTCGCGCTTCATGGACGTCGATCTGCAAGAGGAGCTCGGGATCCTCACCAAGGAGGTTCGCGCGCGCAAGGCGGCCCAGGATGCTGCCAGCTCGCACCTGGGCGACACGGCCAGCCCATCCGAGGGCGGAAACGGCGGTTCGTCCGGCGCGCCCCGTGCCGGGGCCGAAACCAACTCCCGCGAGCCGGCACCGGCGACCGCGGCGCTGACCGATGAGCCTCCGGTACTGCCGGCGCTCCGCAGGGGTCTCGACCTCGGCCCGGCCTGTCAGCAGTGCGGCGGCATGATGCAGCGCACCGGCAGTTGTTACACGTGCTCAAGTTGCGGGTTCAACACCGGCTGCGGATGATGTAGAAAGCCACCTAGTCCCGAGTACCTGCTGGACACCGCCACCTGGGTCTCCTTTGAGGAGGCTGTGGCGCTGTGGCGCGCCGGAGCTCGGGTCACTCAGCATCCGCAGTTTGCGCGAACGGTCGGGGAGGACGCAGCAAGGAGGCGGAACAACGCCTCACCGGTTGCTGCGCTGTTCCGCTCGCTCGGATCGCCTGAGAACGTGTACCGGCAGATCGCGAGCCGGCGCGTTCGCGCGCGGGTTCACGTCCGGCGCGGACGCCGTCGGAGTGACGTTCGACAACGAAACCGGCGACGCGACGATCACGTTCGATCAGCGCGTGTTTGTCGACGACGCGACGGTTGCGGCCGGGTTCGTGCTGTTGGATCAGAACGGCACGCCGATCCTGTCAGGTGCGGGGACGGATGTGAGCCTCGTGCCCGCCGCAGCCGGACCCATGCAGGTCACGGTCCACTTCAACCCGGCCGCGATCGGGCTGGCCCGCGCGCTTGAGATCTGCGGACCCCCTGACGACGCTTTCGCTTCGGCGAATGTCCCGACGGAATGCGCGGGCGCCGAGCACGGCAGTGTGTTCACGTCGGACCTCAGTCCGAACCCTGATGAGCCGAACGTGCAGCAGATCCTGTCGCCGTTCGCGATCTCGGCGAAGCTCGTCAAGCGGGTGACCGTGTGGAAGCCCCGGGCGACTGCCAGGAAGCACACCAAGCACACGAAAGTCCGTAAGCACACCAGCCACGAGGCGTAGCTGGTTGGTCGTAGCGCCGCCGCCCGGGAGGGCGGCGGCAGCGTCCGCCGAACCTCGGCATTTCGACGCCGTCAAGCGATTCGTGCCCCAGCGAGGGCTGAGCTCCTGGACTTCACATGAGTTTCGCTGAGCGGCTGGACGATTTCCACCTACGGGCCGCCGGAGAAGTCCAACGAGCCGAGCCTTCCTCCCGCGCGCGCCCGGAGAAAGAACAAGGCGCGAAGGACGCCTCCTCC
>ODAK010008230.1_pt1 | contig 10450 bp, 7 predicted proteins | sample 1539591 | NCBI WGS metagenome assembly ODAK01 (sample SAMEA3539303, study PRJEB22396) | soil metagenome | biome: tundra; feature: field; material: soil | place: USA | collected 2010-05 | depth 0.15 m | reverse complement strand
AAGGCATACGGGATTCATGGTGGCTATCCCTATGGGGGAGCGTGCCTTCCAAAGGACTTGGATGGGTTGCTGGGCTTTGGCGTGGATCAGGGGCTCGACCTGCCGCTACTGACGGCCGTGCGAACCGTGAACAAGTCGATGGTGTCAGAGGCATCGATCGACTTGATCACGAGGCTGGATGAAGTCGCCGGTTGAGTTTGCGAAGTAGTCCGTTGTCGGCGTCATTCGATCGAGAGGCCTCAGTTCCATGTCGACCCTGAGCGTCCTCGTGTGGCTTTTCCCGTTCGCTGAAGTCGCCATGATGCTGTTCGGCTTGGTGACCGCTCGTTTCGACACAAGGCACAAGACCGGTAGTGGCGCCACACAGGCGATCATCCAGATCACCACGATTGGCAACCATGAGACCGTGAACTGGATGATCCAGAAGATCAAGGATTACGAACTCCCCTTTCCATTCGAGATCTGGCTCGTGATTGAGCCCTTCGTGGCGCCCGGCTTCGAGGGCATGGACGAGGTGGTAGTGGTGCCCGCTGAGTTCCCGGCGCGCGCAAAGTACAAGGCACGAGCCCAGGAGTACTCGCGGACCGTGCGGCAGGCCAGGGGACTCTCGAGGTCGGACGTCAAGATCGTGATGCTCGACGACGACGTGCTGCCGACGAAGAAGTATCTCATCGACGCGTTCAACGCCGACTATGACGTCTGCGAAGGGATCACGACACCACGCCTTCACTACGGCCGCTTCCTCAGCCACCTAGATGATCTCCGCACGCTGAGCTGCCTGACCATCTGTTCTGCGTTCCAAGGACACGGCCATCCCATCTGGGTGCATGGCGAGGGCCTTTGCATGCGAGGGAGCGCAGAACAGGTCGTCACGTGGGACTACCCAATCGTGGCATCCGAGGACCTTGTCTTCGGCCAGAACGCCGTCGAGCGAGGCATGACCTGGGGCTTCCTGTGGGAGTACGTCCAGTTGACGTCGCCATGGACAATGTCGGACTTCATCAAGCAACGGCGGCGATGGCTGTGGGGCAACATCTACGCGATTCGCCTTGGGCTCATCCCCCCCCTGGGTACGACGCTGCTTGTCGCAAGGTATGCATTCGCGCTCATCGTGGCAATCGTCGCTGCGGTGGCATCCGTGCTCGTCCCGCTCGGCATCGTCTCCATTCCAGCGAAGTGGCTTGCGCCGCTGCTGGTCGCACTCGGAATCTGGATCGTCCAGTTCTCTGCCGCGTGCTGGATCGGCTCCTCCTTCGAGGAGCGATCGCAGACGGAACGACTCAGGGACACGATCATCGGCACCCTCCTCGCGCCCATCACGTCAGCGCTGGGATTCTTCGTGATCATGATCTGCCTGTTCAAGGGAGACCCCAAGCGCTTCGAGGTAATCGCCAAGACGAAGCCGGCCCGTCCATCTGCGGGAGACGACGCGAAGGAACTGGTGAAGGGGTGACCGCAACCTGGCAGAACGACCTGCATCGACGATCGTCGCAGTTGGCGGCCCTTGCCGTTCTCACCTTCCTGGTGTGCCTCGCCGGCACGATTGGCTTTGGTCTCACGACCACGTCGACCCTGATGCACGGCTTCGCGGTCGTACCCCGACCGAGCTACGTCTCGGCGCTCGATCCCATCAAGGCCGCGGAAGGGGGTTTCCCAGCATCCGTGTCGGAAGCGTCCAATCCCCAGCCGAGCGCGGCGGTGCGAACGCTCCTTGTTTCGCCGGGGTCGGTCCAGATGATTGAGGGTGGGTTGACCGTGCAGACGGCCCGACTCGACCAGCCATCGCTGTCCTCGATCGTGGCCGCCGTACGAAACCGCTCGTGGATCGCAGAGCCCCGCCGCGGCGTTTTCGTGCTTGCCACACCGCTCATCTTCTCGCCTGGTGCAGTGATCTCGATCAGCAGACCAGCCGTGCGATCGATCGAGCTCGACGGCAGTGTGTTCCTCGCCTTCGACCGTGACACCGTCACGCTCTCGGGAGTAAGCGTCTCGTCACGGGACGCCACTCGATCGACCCCACTCGCCCCCCATTTTCGACCCTTCGTGGAGTTCACAGGCTCGTCCGTGAGCATCTCGGGAGCGCGCTTCTCACGACTTGGCTGGGACTGGAATGCGTCCTACGGAGTCTCGCTCATGTCGCACTCGACGGGAGTGGTCCGTAACAGCACGTTCGACGGCAACTTCATCGGTGTGTACGTCGATCACAGTCAAGGCATCTCGATTCTCGGGAATCGGTTCCTTCACAACGACCTCTATGGACTTGACCCGCACAGCTTCAGCTCGGGACTACGGATCATCGGCAACACCGCCGACTTCAATGCCGCGCACGGGATCGTGTTCTCGAACCACGTGACAGCAAGCGATGTCCTCGACAACGTCACGGCGTTCAACGGCGAGAACGGGATCATGATGGACGAGCTCTCGAACCACAATGTGATTTCTGGCAACGAGTCCGCGCACAACCTGGGTGACGGGATCGTCCTGTCGAGCTCCTCAGGCAACGAGATCGAGCACAACAGGGTCTCGGACAATCGAATTGGGATCAACCTGTACGGGTCGACGCAGTCCGCGCCCGCCGTCATTGGTAACATGGTCACTCATAATGTGCTGGCGTCGCAGGGGTTCAGCTTCGATCCGTCGTCCAACACCGCGAGCGGCAACGTTGCTGAGAGAGACGTGCCGCCACCAGCGTGGCACGTCGTGATCAATTTTGGCCTGTGGCCGATCTTCCTTCTTCTCGCACTCGTTGGGTGCCTGTTGCGGGTCGGCGAGCGACGGCGCCTCCCTCCCAGACAGGCGAACGGGATGCGGCTAGCGGCCGCGATACCCGCCGCGAATGCATCGCCGGTAGGCGTCACGGTCCCCGATGACAATCCAGTAGGAGGATGACATGAAATTCGTTCATCGCATCCGGGATGGCGAGGGAAAGTCGAATCGACCTTGGGTTAGGCTGCGCGCGGTCAAACCGGCTCGAAGAGGGGGAATCACGTTGCGCACCAGGAGATTCTCGATCTTGACCGTCGTCGCAGTCGTCGCTGCGAGCACGATGATCTCTCTGTCGTCGCTGTCACCCGCACAGGCGTCGTCTTCGCGATCGCCACGAGCGCTCATCAATGTCAAGGTGCTTGGCGGGCCCCGCCAGTTCGGCATCAATATCCGGTGGAGCTACTACAAGGAGAGCCAGCACGCATTCAACAGCCAAGCTAAGGCGACCTTGAACTACGTGAAATCACTCGGTGCAAACAGCGTGGCCATTGCCTTCAACATCTACGTGAGCTCACCGAAGTCCAACACGGTGATCGCTGGACCTGGTACTCCCCCTCCTGGCCTGCTGGGTGAGTTGTCAGCGGTTGCAAAAAGCGCTGGCCTCTTTGTGCTGCTACGACCCCTGATCACCGAGACAAATCCGAAGGCCCTTTGGCGTGGCTTGATTGCACCCACGAACCGGACCGCCTGGTTCAGAAGCTACGACAACTTCCTGAGGCCCTACTTCCAGACGGCACAGACCAACGGTGTGAATGAATTTGCCTACTCGTGCGAGCTCTCCTCTCTTGCGACAGACTCACACTGGAAGTCAACCGTGATTCCTTTTATCAGGAAGTACTACAGCGGGGCCCTGATGTTCGACGCCAGCTGGAACCCGCCGGGGATGCGGCCGATGGCCTGTGAAACGTACGGGGTCGATGCGTACCCTGCGATGGCACTGCCGGACTCCGCCTCGGTGCGCCAGATCGTTGCTGGATGGAACGCATGGATGAGGCGCTATCCCTTCCTCGCGGCAACGTCCAAGATCTACCTCGTCGAGACTGGCATCGCGGCTCAGTCGCGCGCCTACACGCACCCCTCAAGGCACAATTGGGGAACGCCAATCGCCCCTTCCATCCAGGCAAAGTGGTTCCAGGCCGCGTGCGACTTCTTCAATCAATACAAGTTTCGGAGTCTGTACTTCTGGTCGACGAGTTTCAACAAGGGTCCTCAGTTGGCACCGATCGGCGGAGCACCGGCAGACTTTCAGGGTCAAACCCCGCCAGTCATCAAGAAGTGTTTCACCGGTTCGTGAGCGCTAAAGGAGCAACTACGTGATCAACCATTCAATTCGCAAGCTCACCGGCAGACAGATTGTCTCCCTCGGCCTTGCAGGATCCTGCCTCGCGATTGGGAGCCTGGCTGCCAGTAATGGAAGCGCCATGGCTGCCGGGAGGTCCGTGCCGCACACCGTCTCACGGAATCTCGGAATCAACGTCCAGTTCTACGACTGGGGGTACTCGAAGTCGCAGCTCTCGTCGAACGCGACCGCGATCTTCAAGTACGTCAAGTCGCTTCACGCCAACTCTGTTGCCATCACGATTCCGTTCTTGCTGCCGTCGCTGACGGCTGACACGGTGGCGAGTGGTACGTGGACCCCTTCGCCGACTCGAGTCGGGAACGTCGTGAAGATTGCCGTGAAACTCGGGCTCCACGTCATGCTCCGACCGATGGCCGACGAAGCAAATCTTCGTCCAAGTTGGCGCGGTGCCTTCAACCCAAGCAACGCGTCCAAGTGGTTCCCAAACTACCTCCTCTTCCTTAAGCCTTACCTCTTGATGGCCCAGACGGACAAGGTCACATCGTTTGACGTCGGTTCCGAGTTGCAGGGGACCTATCGGAACAGCTTGTGGTCGAATCTCATCACGATCTCGAAAGGCTGGTTCAAGGGCGGCATCCTGGTGTCGGGCTCTTGGGGCAATGGCAACACCGTCGCCATGAAGGGCGCAGCGTCGGGCATTGATGCGTACCTCCCGGTGTTGGCACCGCCCTCCGCCTCTGAGGCAACGGTGCTCGCCGGGTGGAACGCCAATCTCGCGAAGAAGCGGTTCCCGGCCTCTGGGCCGACGACCACGCTGACGGAAGTGGGGATCGCGGCACAGGACGGGGCCTACGCCAACCCCAACTCCGTCAAGGTCGGCACAAAGACGCCGATCGACGCCAAGATCCAGACCAACTGGCTGACGGCGGCCTGTCAGTTCGTGAATCAGCACTCGCTTAAGGGGATCTACTTTTGGCGATTGGACATCGGTTCGTCACCCACCTTGACACCCACAACCGGGAATCCAACACTGTTCGCCACGTCGAGTGTTGCCGAAATCAAGACCTGTTTCAGCAAGACCCTGTGATGCACAAGACCCTGTGATGCGCAAGACCCTGTGATGCACAAGACCCTGTGATGCACAAGACCCTGTGATGCACAAGACCCTGTGATGCACAAGACCCTGTGATGCACAAGACCCTGTGATGCACGTCCGTAGTCGGAGGCGAGAATGGATAGACGTTGCCGCGACTGCGATGATTATTGTGCGTCGCGTCACCTTGAGGATCCAATGAGCGTTATTCACAGCTTGGCTTGGTTCAGCGCATCCCCCATAAGCGAGGTCAGCATCGCGGCATAGTGCAGTGACACGTGATCGGCGTCGTAGTACATGACAACGTGATTCACGACTGTGGGGCACGTGGTGGCGGTGCAGAACCAGTTGATCGTCTTGATTAGCGGTATTCTTGCGTCGAGAGAGACGGCATTGATCGCGGGATAATTCACGGTACTTAATGCGGGCGATCTGCTCGTCGAACAGGTTTGAATGCTGCCACTACTGCGCGAGAGGCATTCCGCCGGGTCCGAAGAGGGTTGGGGAATGGGACCGAGCAGGGCGATCGACGTCCCCGGGTGTTCAATCATTTTGATGGTCCTTAGTTCCGCCTGGACATATTGGTCTTGCGTGTAGGGAGCTCGGGTGTAGCTGATGTTCCCATATACAGCGTGATCTGCGATCAGGATGAATCGAGGATGAAGTGCATTGATCTGCGTAACCGCCCAGTTGTGCCACAGTGTGCAACCGACTCCTGGACCGTTCAACGGATAGTCCCATAGCTTGAGATCTGCGATCCGGCAGGCAGCTCGCGCATACAGTTCGACTCGCCAGTGCCGCTGCTTTCCAAGGATGTCGAAGGTCGGCAGCCACATCGCCGCCTGGGAGTCGCCATAAAGGACAACCACGGCTTTCGATCGAGTGTCTCCCCAGCTGCAATCTGATGGTCGGCTGCCCGTTGCGGTCGAAGCCGTGTCACTCACCAGGCAGCCATTGGTCGAGGGAAATTCGGTTGCCTGGATCTTTGAAAGCGGGACGACAAGACCCGGTAGAGACGTCGCGGTTGAACCCTGATTCAGGAGTGAGTCGAGCTGGCCGAGTGAAGTAATCGCCGAAACGCGACCATTCCAAGCTGCTGCGCTCGGCCAAGCGTCACTGATGACTGTGACGGTAACTACCGATCCGCAGATTAGAAGAGTCCCAATGCCAATAGACAGTCCCCGTCGCGCTCCCAGATACGAAGAACGTCTGATTGGATTCTCCACCAGTCGAAATGACGCATAGGAGATGGCGATGGCTGCAACCAAGAGATACAGACGCTCAGGAATGGATATCGCATTGCTGATGTCCTGTGACGCGATCGCCCAGATTGGCCAGTGCCATAGATAGAGGGAATACGACAGCGCCCCGATCCAGAGAAAGGGAGGTGACCCAAGCAGGAGCTCCGCACCGGTTTCGATCTTCCAACTTCCGACCGCGATGACAAGGCCAGTGGACAGAACTGGGAGTGCCACGACGTAGCCCGGAAACTGCGTGGTGGACGTAAAGGTGCAGGCGGCGACCAAGATCCCAGCGAGACCGATCCACGAGAGGACCGCCGCAACGCTCCTGGGTATCCGAGCGACCAATGGCCAGGCCACCGCAATGAGCGCGCCGATGGCCAATTCCCATGCTCGAGTGAACGACGAGTAATAGGCCAGAGGCTGATTCTGGGAGGTGAGCACGATTGAGTAGACGAAGGAGGATGCAATGATCGCGGAAAGGATGACTCCGAGTTTCAACCGATTGTGCACTGAAGCAATCAAGCCGCAGGCGGCAAGTAGCAATGTCGGCCACACAAAATAGAACTGCTCCTCGATCGACAGCGACCAGTAGTGAACAAGCGGAGACGGACTGAGATTGGAAGTGAAGTAATTCAGGCGCTGCGCAGCAAAATGGAAATTTGCAAAGAAGAGTGCCGCGGCACGGGCGTCAGCTGTCGTCGACTGCCCTTGAACGATGCCGAGCACGATGAATGTGGCGAGGGTCGTTGCCACGATCACAAGGGCAGCTGCAGGGAGAATACGTCTCATACGGCGCGCATAGAAGTCCAGAAGTGAGGTGCGCTGAGTCTGCTCGCGCTCGCGGATCAACATTGACGTAATCACAAAGCCTGAGATCACGAAGAACACATCGACTCCGACGTAGCCGCCAGCAAACGGACCAAGTTGGAAGTGATACAGAACGACGATCGCTATCGCGATTGCTCGCAGCCCCTCGACGTCCGGACGAAATCGACGCGGAGTAGCCGCATCCATCAACTTGGACACAGCTTGGTGTTGTTCGAGCACTCGGAAACGATAGCCAATTGTTCTCGAGGGTCGACACAGATCGATCGCCGATCCGAAGTCACTTCAAATCTCCAATACGACGCTACTTCAATTGGACGCGATGTGACCAGTGGATCGGCATTGGCGACAGGTCGCCGTCCGCCTCAGGGCAGTTTCACATCCTTGACGTCCTGATACATCCTGCAGGCCCGATGGCTCGTTGTCCAGAAAACTTTGTCACAAAGTCACGAGTTCTGGGGACCAAGAAGATCTAACGTGTCTAATGTTTTGATGTAATATTGGAAAGGGACTCAAAGAGTCTGAAACTTGGAGATGGGATCCAGCCATGTCGTTCGGTACAAAGGCTGTAGTCAAGGCACTGGCCGCGATCTGCATCTTCACGGGGCTTATCGCCGCGTCCACGGCCCAATCCTCCAATTCGATCAAGCCAGCCGCTTCTCTCTCAGTTGTCACCAAGGCCCTGAGCGCGGCACTCGATGCCAAGACTCTCAAAGGTGATACCGATCCATCTCTCATACATTTCCCCTACTCAAAACCCTGGCTTGACTATGAGGGAGGAATGTTGAAGGCGGCGTGTGATCCACAGCAGTTTGCCCGCATCGCGATGCATCCTGTTCCCTGCTTCTACGGTCTCACTCAAGCGCATCACACAATTGTCCTCTTTGGTGATTCCTTTGCAGGCAGTTGGGGACCCGCGGTTGCCATCGCCGCGAAGAGTCTTGGCTATCGCCTTGCCTTCTTCGAGTTTCAGGGCTGCCTGACACCCTTTGTCAATCCCACACCAGGCTTGGGCGAGACGGAAGCACAAGTGCGACTCTGCATTGACTGGCACAGGGCATTGCCGGCCGCAGTCAGGAAATTGCACCCAGTGGCGATCTTGGCTGCGAATGGGACGCGCGACTGGGGAAGTGCAGACAAGAATTACATCTCCGGCATGATGCTTGCATTCAATGAGATGACCCTCAAGTCTCCTTCAACGACTCGAATCATCATTGGGACCGGTCCACATCTGCCGGCTTCTGGACCGATGTGCGTGGCGGCCCATCCAACCGATTTAAGAAGATGCGATTTCAAGTACAAGCCAGGGACAAGTAATCTTGCGCTTGCACTAACAAGGGATGCCGCCGCCGCTAAGGCTGCACACGCCAAGCTAATTCCGACGATTCAGTGGCAGTGCTTAAATGGTGCATGCCCCGTAGTAGTGCATGACTTCCTTGTCTACATTGACGCGGATCATATTACAACGGCTTACAGCCAGTGGCTCTCGACCTTAATGACTCAGGCACTTAGGCGTTCCCTGAGTAATTAGGCTTCTCGAAGGTTCAGCTGCGTCACCACTTCGAGCTTCTTCTGATTCCCCGGCTCCGCGAGGTCGTAGCGCGCGTTGGAGATCCGCTCGGCCCGGCGGCTCTTGTTCTCCTTGCCCTCGCCGAACTTGCCGGACAGCCAGCCACCAGCGAGTGGACTCTGTCTAAGGTCGCTTATGACGCGGAGTTGAGCCTGATCGAACTCGCACTCGCGTTCGTCCTCGAACATCCCGCGATCAGCTCGGCGATCATCGGGCCCCGAACCATGGAGCAACTCGAGTCACATTTGTCAGCGCCTGAGACGCTCCTCGATGCAGCGGTGCTTGATCGAATCGACGAGATTGTGCCCGCCTGGGACGAACCTCAACATGGCAGACGCAGGGTGGAGTCCGCAAGTGCTGAGCAAGGCACGACTTCGGCGGCGCCACTACCGCTAAGGCGCATGAGTTGACCTGGGAAACCGGGTCCGAGGGTTCATAGCCCTCCCTGTCCGCTCATTGTGTTGTCCGCGTGTCCGCGTGTCCGCGTGTCCGCGTGTCCGTGGGACCGGTGTACGACGATCTCGATTCGCGGCCCGCACTCGGCTTCACGAGCGCCCCGCAGCGGACTCAGTGGAGGACAGACCTCCGTCGCAGCAGCAGGCGAGGCAGGTAGAAAGTCCTTGAGCCGAGATACGTGGCAATGAGGGGAAGATTTGCAACCGCTGCAACGAGCCACCGAACTGGATGCGGCAGGAAGTAGAACCGTTGCGCCACTGCACCCAGATCGATTGCAATCGTGACCCCGAGGACGACTAGGCATCCGAGCCACCATGGCACCGATCCGGAGGCAATGAGTGCCACCAAAATCGTGAGCACGGCGGTCCATGAAAGCCACACGAGATCGGGAGGACGGACTCGGCGCAGATCCCTGAGAATCTCATCGGCGTTGAAGCCAGTCTCATGCATGAACGCCATGGCCTGTCGGTACGACTTCGCCTCGTGGTGCTCCACTTTGAGGTCCCGTACCGTAGTGACCGTGAGGCCCGCGCTCAACATCGCGGTCGCCATGCGGCTGTCCTCTGAACAGCGGCTCTCCGCGGGCCATCCAACTTTCTCGAGTGCGCTGCGTCGAAAGATGACGTTGTTGCCGGTCAATGCCCAGTACCCCATTTTCCCTTTCGGAGCGGGCCTGAACATTCGCCAGATGACTGCGCAGTCGCCATCCGGCACGGCCACGCCACTCACGGCGTCTCCGTGTTCGAGTGCGGACACAGCTCTAGCGAGCCAGTCAGGCGGAAGAAGGATGTCAGAGTCGATGAAGCCGATCGTGGACGCGACCGCGTGATCCTGACCCGTCCGGCGGGCAGCGCCACGCCCGCGATTCTGTGGGTGTCGGATCAAATGCAGCTGGTCATGGTCCTGCTGGAGCGACCCCACGATCTGATTCGTCTGGTCCGTGGAAGCGTCATCCACCACAATGACCTCGAACGTCGCGGGACTCTCTTGAGAGAAGATCGACCGCAGGCACGTCTCGATATGTGCCTCTTCATTGAAGGCGATGACGATCAGGCTCACCTCGGGCTCAGCATTCTCCTTCGCCTCGGTCACAAACCTCGGCCCAGGGCGTGGCCTCGCCCCTCGCGTGTTGGCCATGAGCGAGTCATCTCGCACCGACATCGGGGCAGCGATCCGTCTAATGCAGTTGCGCGGTC
>ODAK010008228.1_pt1 | contig 10450 bp, 10 predicted proteins | sample 1539591 | NCBI WGS metagenome assembly ODAK01 (sample SAMEA3539303, study PRJEB22396) | soil metagenome | biome: tundra; feature: field; material: soil | place: USA | collected 2010-05 | depth 0.15 m | reverse complement strand
ACGAATTGGAGCACTCGGCGCATCCGCCATTGCCTCAAGGCACTTCCCTGAATCACGAAGCCCAAGATCCACCGCCTTCCTCCAACGGAGAGGCGACGCTGGCGGCATCAGCGGCTGCGGCTGGGGCCCCGGACACCGCGCGCATCACGGTGCTTCTGGGCAAGGGTCAATCTCTCCTCAACCTCGACCAGGCCGAAGCGGCGGTGGCGTGCTTCGACCAAGTACTGGCCCTCGACCCCAACCACCCTGATGCACTGGTTAAGAAAGGGGCGGCGCTGGAACGGCTGCGGAAGCTGGACGAAGCCATCGCGTGCTATGATCGAGCCATCGCTGCGGACGGTTCGCTGACGGTGGCCTACCTTCACAAGGGCGGCCTGTTCAACCGCATGGAACGCTTCAACGAAGCTCTGGAATGCTACGAGCAGGCTTTGCGCACGCAGGAAACCCAGCACGCCTGAAGCAGGCTGCCGGCGCCGCCACGGCTGGACGAGCCGCAGCGCCTACCAAAGGAACGACTTCTGTTCGCCGAGAAGCCGGGTCCCCTCCCACAAAGTCACGCGCCACGCGGTAACCTGGCCGAAGCTTTTATACTGCTCACCGACCAGGTTGAGTTCGCTCCAATGACTGAACCTGCCGCCGGGCTGCACCAGCTTTTCCATCACCAGTTGTTTGGGGAAGTCACCGCGTGCGACGCCGCGCAATTCGACCCGCAGTTGAACCGGGGCCACAGCGTGGCCCGTGGTCTTCCATTGCACGTTGAACCGAATCCCTGAACATAGATTCGTATGATCGCGCAGGTTAGTCTGATAGTTGTCGCGCTCGTAAAGGCTGGGGGTGAGCGAATTGCGTCCTTTCAGATCGAGAAACTGCGGCAGGGCCTTGATTACCCTCCCAGTGGCCGCCTGGGCCGACCAGGCCACCATCAGCCCACCCGCCAGCAACAACCAAATGATCCACCGTCGCATGAATGAGAAATAACTGTCCCAGGCGCCCGACTCAAGACGGATTTCGCCGCCAGCGCGCCAGCGCATTAAGACGCTGATACGGTAAAGACGCTGATACGGCTTGCAAACCGGCGGGCGCCTGCTAGTTTTTGTATTCCTTAATGTTCGAACAGGATTTGTATGGCAAGAATTTGTGAATTAACAGGCAAAGGCCCGATGAAGGGCAGCATCATCTGGCGCAGCGGCAAGTCGAAGAAAACCGGCGGCATTGGCACGCATATTACGGCCATCACCAAGCGCCGGTTCTTCCCGAACCTTCAGCGCGTGAAGGCAGTCGTTAACGGCGAAGTGCGCTATATCCGCGTTACGGCCAACGCGATTAAGCAGGGATTGGTCGTCAAGGCGCCCAAACGCACGTGGAAGAAGGAAGCGGCCGCGGTCAAGGTCTGACCCAACCAGAAGCGAGGTCTCGCGAAAGAGGATGGCGCTCGACGGAGCGCCATCCTCTTCTTGTCTCGCAGATTGACGGTTAACTCTTGGCCAGCAGTGCGGCGGGGTCGATCATCCGGGTCCAGCGCTCCTGCTCGGAGATCGGGATCAAGCCTTTTTGCACTTTCAGCCAGGCCATCTCGCGCAAGGAACGCCAGCCTAGCTTGCGCGCCGCCTCGCGCAGCTCGCCGGTTCGCAAGCCGGGCTCGATAAGGTCCCTAATGGCTTCATTGAGAAGGAAGAACTCGTAGATGGCAACACGGCCACGGTGCCCTTTTTGATTGCATTCAACGCAGCCGCGGCCTTTCCAGGCCTTGACCTGTTCGGCGGGAAGCGAAAGCGCGGCAGCCATTTCTTCGCGGGCCGCGTCCGGGATGGCCAGGTCTTCCTCGGCGCAGTGGCGGCAAATGCGGCGGGCCAGCCGTTGCGAGATGCTGCAAACCAGCGAGGAGGCGATGAGGTAAGATTCGATCCGCATCTCCAGCAGACGCGTGACCGCGCTGACGCTGTCGTTGGTGTGCAGGGTCGAAAAGACGAGGTGCCCGGTTTGGGCGGCGCGGACGGCGATCTCGGCGGTTTCATAGTCCCGAATCTCGCCGACCAGCACGACATCCGGGTCGTGTCGCAGCACCGAGCGGAGGCCGGTGGCGAATGTCAGGCCAATTTGCTCGCGGACTTGGATTTGCACTGTGCCTTCGAGTTGGTATTCGATGGGGTCCTCGAAGGTGATGACCTTTCGGCCTTCATCGTTCGCCTGGGCCAGCGCGGTGTAAAGGGTGGTCGTCTTGCCGCTGCCGGTCGGGCCGGTTAGCAGGACCAGCCCTTGCGGCAAACCGGTCAACTTTGCCAGGACGGCTTCCTGGTTCGGCTCCATGCCGAGCTGGCTGAGGTCGAGGTAGAGGCTCTGCCGGCCGAGAATGCGCAGGCAGATCGCCTCGCCGTACTTGGTGGGCACGATCGAGACGCGCAGGTCGTATTCTTCGTCGCCCGTCTTCATGGCGATGCGGCCATCGTGCGGCAGCCTCTTTTCGGCAATATTAAGACCCGCCATGATTTTGAGCCGCGAAATCACCGCCGGGTGCAAGTGACGCATGTCCGCGGGCACCGGCACCGTTTCCAGAATCCCATCCACGCGGTAGCGCAGGCGGATGGAATTGATGTAAGGTTCGAGATGGATGTCCGTCGCATGGAGGCGGAGGGCTTCCTGCAGAATCTGGTCCACAAAAGCCGAAACGGTGGCTTCGAGCGCAGAATCGGTTTCTTTGCCCTGCACGTCGAAGACGATCTCCTGGCTGACGTCCGCCCCGCCGCGGTCCTCGCGCAGTTTCTGGATCGTCTCCGCGCCCAGCCCGTAGTTCTTCTTGATGACGGCATGGATCGAGCTGGGCGTGGCGAGGACGATCTTGAAGCGTTTGCTCAACAGGAGGCGCAAGTTGCCCTGCTCCATCTGTCGCGGCGGCTCGCTGAAGGCAAGCGTGAGGCAGTCATCCTCCAGGCCCAGCGGTAGCAAATGGTAGTGGAAAATGAGCTTGATCGGAACTAGCTCCAGGGTTTCGCGCTTGACGTCCAGCGCCACCGGATCGACGAACTGCAGATGGTTGGCGGCGGCCAAAGCGCGCCAAGTGTCTTCCTCGGACGCGAAGTTCAGGTCCACAATCGCGCGATGTTGGGGCAGATTGAGCCTCCGTTGGCGTCGCCGGACCTGCTCGAGCTGCTGCTCCGTGAGCTTGCCTTGCTCAAACAAAAGGTCGCCGGCTTCTTTCCGGGCTGCGTCCGGGCTCTCGTTCATTGAATTGGAACGACGATTTCCTTTTTCGCGTTCAGGGGCAGAATATTGGTCTGCGCGGCCAGGTTCGTCAATGTCAGTGCTTGCATCGTCGCCTCGGCGATAAAGAGGTTGGTGGCGATCCTGGCTCCGATGGGGGCCACCAGGTACGCGTCGCCCAGCTTGAAGATCGTGTTTTTGGGACCCTCGCCGGTCTGGTAGAAGCCTTGGTAGGTCACTTCGATTGTCCTGGTGGTGGGCGGCGGCGGGGCCGGCGGAATGAAGTAACGGGTGACAAAAGGATTAAGCCGGTTCGTGTCGCTGAGCGATTTAGGCCAGACTCCCGGCGAGAACAGGCGTTCGAGGCCGGCGACAGGCGCGGGGCTGTGCGGTGGGCTGGTCACACCCTCCGCGTCCCGAAGAGCGGGGACCTTGCCCCCGAGATTGACCACCGCCAGGTAAAGCAGGAGCCACAAGCCGGCATGGACGCCGGCCGTGAACCAAGGATTTCTTAAGGCTCTCTTTACAATCGGCGGCATGCTCCCTCACTCCCGCAAGACAAACCCGACGGCGCGCAGCCACACATGGACCTCGTCCGGTTTGTCTGGCGATTGCTTTTGTATGATAAGCCGGTCAACGAAAAGCGCGGGTTTGTCGGCCGGCGCTTCAGGCAAACCCGCCGCACGGATTTCGTCGGCGCGCAGCGGCAGACACTGGACGAGCATGGCCACGCTGGCCGCCGAGCCGGTGAATTCAACCTGCAAGGGGATTTCAGCCAGCCGCTCGGTGCCGTTGGTGGGTGGGGCATTAGTGAGTACCGGCGGAACCTCCAGAGAGTGGATCGCCGCAACTTTGCACAGGAGGGCGGTCCGGAGCAGGCTCTCGGTAAGGGAGAGCGCTGCCCAGAGCAGGGCGGGTTGCTTCACGCCGGCGGTATGGTCGGGGAAGCCGGCGAATACGGCCGGTTCGACGGCTGCCTTCTGTTGTTTAGCGAGGTTGCTCAACTCATCCAACTGCCGGCTGCGCTCATTCTCGTAATCAACAAGCTGAAAGTCACCCTGCATCCGGGCGCGCACCGCCGGGCCGAGTTGAAGCCGGGTTGTGCCCTGCTGTTTTGCGTTCTCCAGAATGAGCAGCGCCTGGCGGGTTTCGCTGAGCTGGTTGGTGATCGTCAGGAAATCAATGGCGCTTGTATTGGTCTGGTCCAGCGAGGCCGAGAGGTTCTGCCAGGCCTTCTGCAGGGGGCCGTCCAGACTCTGAGCCTTGCGTGCCAGTGGTAGGATTACGAACGAGTAATAGGCTGCCAGCGCCAACCCGGCGAGCGGAATGAGGCCACGGCGTTGGTATTCGCTGAAGGGAATCTTCACGGCGCTATTGGTGCGGGATTCTCCCCGCCTTCAGGCGGCGCCAACGACGGGCGCGCCGCGCGTCTGTAAGCCGCCCGGGACGGGCCGCCGGGCAGCAGCCTCTTCAGCAGCAGCGTCTGCTGGAACTCCGTTTCGGCAAAATCCAGCACCAGCACGAAGTCCCGGTCGGGAACAATAACCTTCGGATCAGCCAGATTCCGGCGCAAATCGTCCGACAGCAAATCCACTTTCGAGAACAACCGTTGCTCCTTGAGTTCGTCCACCAGTTGGCGACGCACCCGGCGAGCACCATCCGCGTCTTCCGGGATGCAAAGCTCGGCGATGAAGCCGGGCTTGGCTGGCGCAAGGTTGGTGGAGGTCACCGAGGCAACCGGGAATTCCGAGGAAGGATTGCGGGAACGGCTGGCAGGCCCGGCAAACACATTGGTCCAGGACAGTTTGTTGGTCGAAGAAATCCCCGGCAACTGGTTGAAGTAGCTTTGCTGGTCCGCCAGGAGCACGTACCAGAAGCTGCGGTTGCTTCGGGACTCTTGAAGGAGCGCCAGCGTTTTCAACGTATCGAGCGTATTCTGTTGGCCGGCGAACAGGGGGCGGAAACCTTCGTATTCGGCAGCCAGTTCGGCGGTCAGCGCGTCGTTTGTCTCCACGGCCTCCTGGCCGGCCTGGACTTTGGCGAGCAAGGCCTGCTTGCGGTTGATCAGCGCCACTTTGTGCCAGGTGGCAAACGCAAAGATCAACAGGCAGAGCACCGCCAGCCCGAGACTGGCCAATTCCAGTCGTTGGAGGTTAAGCCGCTTTCGCCAGGCGACACGGTAATCGTCGGGCAGCAAAGAAACCGGTTGGGCGCTGTAGCCGAGCGCCTGGAGCGCCGCGCCGAAAGCGACTTCGAAACGTTTCGCAGGCAACACCGCATCGGGTTGGCTGCCCTTGGGCCAGGGCTTTAGATTCAATCCGGCCTGCGCCTTCAGGTAGTCGAGCAAACCCGGCTGATCGAACCCGCCACCGCTGGCGACCAGTTCGAAGGATGTAGCATCGGGCGCGAGGCTGGGATTATGTTCGAACCACTCATTCAACTGCCGCTTCAACTCCGCCACCCAGCCGTCCACCACCGCGGCAAAGTCCGGGGATGCGTCCGGGCCGGTCAAAAGGTTGTTGGAGCGTTTCGATGTCTCCGCCGTTTCCTCGGAGCAGTTCTGGAGCCGCGCCAGGGAGCGAGTGAAAAAATCGCCGCCCATTTGGAAACTGGTGGCGAAAGCGCCCTGGCCCGCCAGCAGGACAACCACCACGGTCGTCTGGGCGCCCAGGTGCGCCAGAATGGCGCGCGACGACAGCGGACTGGTAGCGCGGTAAGCGGCAATCAACGCGTTGGCAGTCGTGGTGACTTCGCACAGATCTTCCGCCTCGACTCCCAGCCGCAGAATGCGTTCCCGAATGTCGCCTTCCTGCGAAAGGGTCACCCAGAACTGCTGGCGGTTCTTGGCCGCCGTTTCCGTGCGGACGAAGTCATAAACGATCCGGCTCTCGCTGACGCCCATCAGTTTGATGGTTTCGGACTCGATCAACTTCTCCACTTCGCTCTCCGGCGCGAGCGGCACATCAATGACCTGTGAAATGGACAGGTGCTGCGGCAGGACCAACGCCAGCGGGGGTCGGCCCCATTGGTCCAGGCTCGCTTGCAAGTGCGTCTTGATTTCCTCCGCCGAAACCAGGCCCTCGGCCTGCATGTCGATCAAATCCTCCTTGAGAATGCGCAAGCGCCCGAAGTCGCTCTCCGCCAGCAGCAGTTTGATGCAGCGGCTGCCGGCATCGAGCGCTAGCACCCGCCGCACCGGCGGCCGCATTCGGTCAAGCTTCAACATGGTGAAAGGACGGCGTCCGGAGGAACGATTCCCAACTCATTTTACAATCGCGGGTGAATTGGTGGCGGAGTTCTCGTCATCGTAAACGAGGAACTCGCCGGTATCCTTCACGATCGTGGCCGTCACGAAAACCAGCAAGTAGCGCGGCGTATCCACGTCGGTGCGCCGCCGGAATAACGCGCCCAGAATAGGAATATCGCCTAGAACCGGCACCGACTCGACGTAGGTGGATTTCTCCCGTTCCAGCACCCCGCCCATCACGACGGTTTCGCCGGACTTGACGACGACGCGAGTAGAGAGTTCCTGGGTGCGGTATTGCGGGAGGCTGATGGTGAAGCTGGAATTCGAGACACCGGCTGTGGAGGAGGGCTGCGTGAGCGTAGCGTAAGGCACCAGTTGGACGCTGGTATTCACTTTGGGGTTCAACGCCAGCAGGATGCTCTTGCCGTCACCGCTGATGCTGGCCATCACGTTCAACGTAGCCCCGGCGGTGATCTTGGTGGGCTTGCCGCTGGGGACCCACGCCGAGGCGGTGTAGTATTGCCCCACCGTGGTCGCCACGGCATATTCCTCATAGTAGTACTGAACCTGGCCGTCACTGATGGTGGCGGGCCGGTTGTTGAGGACGGTCAGGCGCGGGGCGCTCAGGGTCTGGCTCTCACCGCTTTGCTCCAGAGCACTGATGGTGGCGCTCAAATCTGAACCATGGATTATGTTGGTGAACACGTTCTGGATCCCCAGGCCGACGGCTGGGGCTAAGCTCCCCCCAGGTGTTATTGCTTGAGGGAAGTTCCCACTGTTCAGGAGGCCCGCCCCCGACCCTCCCCCCGTGAAGTCCTGGGGCACGCCGGAAGGGGTCGTGGTGCCGCTCTGCCACAGCACCCCCAATTGCATGAAGGCCGGTTTGGAGAGGGTGACAAACCGGGCCTCGATCAGCACCTGCTGGATCGCTCGGTCGAACTCCTTGATGATCTTTTCCATCACCTCGAGTTGCTCCGGCGTCCCCCGGGCTATAACCACGTTGCGCTCGTAATCAATGAAATACTTGGAGCCCAGGAAGAGATTCGTGATCGCTCGCTCCAGCCCCGGCAAGGTCGGGGTCTCGTCGTTGACGAACTTATTGAACTTCTGAACTTCGTTGACGGTGACGGTCGGGCCGGTGGTAGTCTGTGTTTTGGTCGAGTCCGGAGCGCCGAATTCAGCCGGCAGCACGAACCCCTTGCGCAATCGGTAAAAGCGGGTTTCCTCCATCAGCTTCTTGGGGTCTTTCGCATCCACCACCCAAACCAGTTGGTCGCCGACCTGGAATTGCAAATCATAATTGCGGCCGACGTACCGCAGGAACTCGCCCAGCTTCACTTTGTCGAGGTTCACACTCAGCACCTGCTTCAAAGCCGGCAGCGATTTGTCGGCCACAATGTTCACGCCCGCCGTCTGGCTGAGGTTGATCAGCATGGTTTCGAGCGGCACGTTATCCAAGTGCATCGTCACGTTTGTCTCCAGCACCTTCACCATGTGGCCTTTTTCGCTCTCGAAGTCGAACAGCGGGCCATTCTCATGAACCAGCTTGCCGTAGCTATCAGGTATCCAAGGCGATTTCTCGATGTGATCTACCGTGTCCCGAATATCCTTGCGCGCCGACAAACCCTTATCCTTGCTTTCGGTCAGCAGACTCTTAATCGTGGGATCAAAGGCCGAGTTCTTCGCATCGATTTCTCTGATTTGGTTCTCCAGCGCCTGCTCGCGGCGTTGCTGGCCGGTCTGAACCACCCAATTGTACACCCGCTCCACCAGGGTGCTCTTGGGGGCCATGTCGCGCAACGCGGTGGCCTTGGTCCGGGCCTCTTCCCATTTCCCCTGGTTCGCCAGGTCCATGATTTCCCTGATCTCCGGATCGTAGTTCTTGCTGTACTTGACGGGGGCCGAGCTTGGGGCTTGGGGTTTGGAATGTTGGCATGCGGTTAGCGAAAACAGCAGCAGCGTAACTGCCGCCGCTGCTTTCGACGCGGTGCGTAGCCTGAATCGTGAAAGCATGGGACCTAATGGACGATTTACCCCGCCATTAAATTCACGTGCTTCAGCAAATTGCAAACACTATTTCCGCTTAACGCTCTTTCAATCGCCGCATCGTCGCGCGTTTGAGTTCACGGTCCGCCTCGCGTTGCCTCAGGTCCTCGCGCTTGTCATACTCCGCTTTGCCTTTGCCCGCCGCCAGTGCCACCTTGACCTTCCCGTTCTTCCAGTAAAACGACAGCGGCAACAGGGCATTGCCCTTGACCGCCGCCAGGCCGAAGAGCTTCCGAATTTCTGATTTGTGCAGCAGCAACTTCCGTGGGGCCTTGGGCTGATGATTCTGCAGGTTCCCGTGCGAATATTCGTCAATGTGGGCGTTGTGCAGATAGACCTCGCTATTCTCCACCCGGGCAAAGGCATCGCTGATCTGGCCTTTCCCCGCGCGCAAGGCTTTCACCTCGGTGCCGTGCAGCACGATGCCCGCCTCGAAGGTCTCGAGAATGTGGTAATCGCGCCGCGCTTTGGGATTGGTCAGAATGTCCGCCATAAATCCGATTAAGTGGGCGCAATGAGCCAAAGCACGGCACCGCCCGAGCCGACTCATTGTCCGGCCTCAATCCCTCCCCCGCCCCTCGCCTTTGCGCCCCGTCGGCGGCGCGCTAATGCTTCTTGCGCTTCTTCGCCACCGGCCGTGTCAACTCCACCAGCTCCGGCATTTCAAACCCCATCTTGTCTTCAATGATTTCGCGTAGCGCGATGTCCGCCGCGCCCTGATTGCCCGTATCCAATACGAGGGGCCGACTTATCTTGCCGCCGCCCGAAGTGAGCTGGCGGACGCGGCGTGAAATCAAGTTGACCAGAACGTTGGGGTTGCCAACCTTCTCCAGCGCTTTCTTTACAAATTCGGCGTTCAAAGCTTAGGTGTTTAGGATCGAGAGGTGTACAGTAACTGCTCCGGCCCCGAACGCAACATAAATATTCTGAATACTCTGAATGCGCTTGCGCCGGAAATCCGCTTTCCCTACAACACCCCCGCATGTCCGCCGCCATCAAGCACTTGGATGTATGTCCGCCGAGGCCGTTTTCTCTGCCGGACTTCCTGGCCACCCGCACCACCGCCATTAATCGGGCCCTGGATCGGTTCCTGCCCACCGCGACGACCAAGCCGGCCACCATCCACCGCGCCATGCGCTACTCCCTCTTCGCCGGCGGCAAACGCATCCGCCCCGCTCTGTGCCTGGCCGCCGCGGCCGCCTGCGGCGGCGATGAAACCGGCGCCCTTCCACTGGCCTGCGCCGTCGAGTGCGTCCATACCTATTCGCTGGTCCACGACGACCTCCCGGCCATGGACGACGACGATTACCGGCGCGGCAAGCTGACCAACCACAAGGTCTTCGGCGAGGGCATTGCGGTGCTCGCCGGCGACGCCCTGTTGACCCAGGCATTTGAAATCGCCGCTCGCTGCCAAGGCTGGCCCCGCTATGCGCACCAGACCCTCATCCTGGAATTGGCGCGCGCCGCCGGCTCGTTGCAGTTGATTGCCGGACAGGTCGCGGATTTGGAGGGCGAAGGGAAACGCATCTCCGCCCAACAGCTCCGTTACATTCACGAGCGCAAGACCTCGGCCCTCCTCTGCTGCTCCGTCCGGCTCGGCGGGATGAGCGCCAATTGCACCCCCGCCCAACTCAAGGCGCTGACCGACTTCGGTTACAACGTGGGGCTGGCTTTCCAGGTGATCGACGACATCCTCGATGTGACCCAAACCAGCGAGCAGCTCGGCAAGACCGCCGGCAAAGACACCCAGGCGCAAAAGGCCACTTACCCCTCCATCGTGGGGCTGGAACGCTCCCGCAAGATCGCCGGGCAACTGACGCAACGCGCTTTTAAGTCACTCCAGGGGTTTAAAGGCAAAGCCGTGGCGCTGGAAGCGTTGGCGGAGTTCCTTCTGCGCCGGGATCGCTAATTCTAATTCGCTTCCAAGATGAGCCGAACAGTGGTAGAGTTTCGGCATGG
>ODAK010008227.1_pt1 | contig 10451 bp, 8 predicted proteins | sample 1539591 | NCBI WGS metagenome assembly ODAK01 (sample SAMEA3539303, study PRJEB22396) | soil metagenome | biome: tundra; feature: field; material: soil | place: USA | collected 2010-05 | depth 0.15 m | reverse complement strand
GCGGCTCGAACGAGAACACGAACGGGCTGCTCCGCCAGTACTTCCCGAAAGGAACTGACATGTCCTTGCACAGCCAGGCAGAACTTGATATGGTCGCCATGCGGCTAAACGACAGGCCGCGTAAGACGCTCGACTATCGCAAGCCGGTCGAGGTCTACGATGAAGTCCTGACTGAGTCCCGTGGCGCTATGACCACTTGAATTCGCTCTGCTCCGGCGGCGCTTCCGGCGGTGTCTGCGCTGGCGATGGCGGCAGACGTGAGCGAGGAAATTGCGAGAAACGGTGAGAACAGACCTTTACGGCCGTGGAGTCTGTCCTGGCGCAGAGCTTCCGCAGCCAGGAAATAGTCGTCGGCCACAACCCCCAGGATGGCTGAAATTCTCTGCTGATCCTGCCGTTATCGGCGGGCGGCATATCCCGGTTCTTGGCCTGGATGCCGCGCTGTCAGGGCCGCCCGGCGACCGACGACGGCGGTTCTCCAGTAAGTCGGGTGGCCGGGGCGGACCCGCCACCAGCTGCATTCAGGGAGCGGATGGTTGAGCGGGAACCCAGCGGGCGAGGCGGGCTTGCCTACGGTCTCAGTGGTCATCGCGGCGTTCACGATGGAACGCTGGGATGACCTGCAGGAGGCGGTGGCATCGGTGCGGGAGCAGAGCGTGCGGGTGCTGGAAACGATTGTTGTAATAGACCATCACCCAGGCCTTCTTGACCGTGCGCAGGGCGGCCTTCCGGGCGTTATCGTGATCCCCAACGTGGGCAGCAAGGGTGCGTCGGGGGCCCGTAACACCGGCGTCGCAGCGTCCCATGGGGAAGTGGTGGCATTTCTCGACGATGATGCTGTCGCCTCTCCCACCTGGCTGGAGGCCTTGCTGCGCCATTTCGCAAACCCCGACGTCGTGGGAGTTGGCGGCAGCGTGTATCCACTCTGGGCGGATTCCCGTCCGCGCTGGTTTCCGGCCGAATTCTACTGGGTAGTCGGAACATCATATCAGGGAATGCCGGAGAAGGCCACACCCGTGCGTAATGTGTGGAGCTGCAATATGGCGATTCCTCGGCGAGTATTCGATGCGATTGAAGGTTTCCGCGACGATTTCGGGAAGGTCGGCGTGCGTTCCCGCCCGGAAGACACCGACTTGTGCCTGCGCGCCGCTGCGGCGCAGCCGGGGGGAACCTGGGTATATGAGCCGACTGGGATCGCTGGCCATCGCGTGCCGCTCAAGCGCACCACACTCGGCTACTTTCTCCACCGGTGTCTTCTTGAAGGCTCGGGGAAAGCGGCGCTGGCTGCCCTTAACGGCGCAAGCGAGAGCACGTCGGTGGAACGACTGTATACCCGGCGTGTGCTGCCCGAGGGGGTTGCTCGCGGCCTGCGGGACGCCGCGCACGGTGATGCCTCGGGAGGGCTGCGCAGTATCGCCATCGCGGCCGGGTTCTCTGTCGCGGTGGCCGGCTTCCTGGTGGGCCGGGCGGCTGGAGTCGTCCATCGTGCGGGCCTGCCGCACATGCGGTCGGCCGCCGGAAGCGGGCAGGTAAGCAGTCGGAAAGGGGATGCGCGCAGTGCGGATCCTCGTTGACCAGTCCGGGTATGACCTGCTGAACATCGGAGATGTCGCGATGCTGCAGGCGTGTGTGATCCGGTTGTGGCGGCTATGGCCCGGTGCTGAGATCTTGGTGATTTCTCATGCGCCCGAGCGTCTGGCTTCCTATTGCCCTGGCACGATAGCCATCGGACCGACCTACGCCGACCTGCCGTTCTTCCGCAGACTCCCGCGGGTGCCCCGGCTGGCATCCGAGCAGGCTTGGAAGATGGCGGCGCCCTACTTCTCGGGCCGCCTCCGCTTCGGGCGCGTCCGTCCGGGGCGGCCGCGTACGGCGATCCAGGCCGTCCGTGCGGCTGATCTCGTCGTCGCCAGCGGCGGCGGCTATGTGACCGATACGTGGTGGTGGCATGCGGTAGGCGTGCTGAGCCTGCTGTCCCTGGCTCAGCGTCTCGGCAAGCCGACCGCCATGTTCGGGCAGGGCGTAGGGCCGATCGGCCGGCGCGTCTTGCGCGTGCAGGCCCGTGCTGTGCTGCCGAGGCTGGCGGTCCTCGGCCTGCGGGAAGACCGGATCGGCCCGGACCTGGCGCTGTCCCTCGGGACCCCGCGCGGCGCCGTTGCCGTCACCGGGGATGAGGCCCTGGAACTGATTGCGGATGCCGGCGCTTATGACGGCCACGCGCTGGGCGTCAACATGCGGGTCTCGGGCTACGCCGGTGTTGACCCGGCGGCGGCTGAGGCGATCGGGGACCTGCTGGTGCAGGCAGCGGAAGCTATCCGGGCGCCTATCGTCGCCCTGCCCGTATCCCGGTATCCGGTGGATGGCGATCTCGCTGCCATCCGCGCGCTGCTCCGCCCGGAAAACTCCCGTGCCGACATCGTGCTGACCGACCTCATGAGCCCGGAGGCCCTGGTCGCCGCTGCCGCGAGCTGCCGTGCCATCGTCACGGGCAGCTATCACGCGGCGCTGTTCGGCCTCGCGCAGGGCGTGCCCGCCGTGTGCCTGACCAAGTCGTCTTACTACGACGCCAAGTTCGGCGGGCTGAGCGCGCTGTTCCCTGGTGCCTGCTTCGTCGTCTCGCTCGACCAGCCGGACTGCGCCGCCTCGCTGCGCACCGCCATCGGCCGGGCGTGGCACCTGCCCGCCCCAGCCCGGGCTGCCGCGAGGGATGCGGCCGCCGGGCAGCGTCATGCCGGGCGGGAGGCCTACGCACAGTTCGGGACGCAGTTGAGAAGAACCCCCGCGATGGTAACCGCCGACAGTCAGGACTGATCAGATGACCGTGCCAGCAGCCGTATCACGTCCGGGCGCGGCGCACGTGCCAGGCGTCAGTGCGGGTTTCTCCCCGGCCCGGATGATGGAGGTCGAGCTTACCGAGTCGCTGCCCGGGGTGAGTTACGACCGGCAGCACAAGCGAGCGTGGGTGCTCGGGCGATTGCATGACGAGCCGGTCGGCACGTGCGTCATCCAGGTGGATGAGGCGGGACTGACTCCCGATCAGCTCGGCGCGCTGCTCTGGCCGGAGCTGCGCGCGTCGGTGACAACGCGTTTCGCCGCGGCCGGCCTGCCCCAGCCCGGCACGCTGACCGGCAAGGGGCTGGTGGCCGAGCCGGCGGCGTGGCCGTTCCTGCGTCGCCGCTGCGAGGCGCTGGCCGCTGCGCCTTTCATCAGCGTCGTCATCTGCACCCGCGACCGCGCGGACCAGCTGGAGACATGCCTGCGCCACCTCGACCGGCAGGAGTATCCCCGCTTCGAGGTCGTGGTGGTGGACAACGCTCCAGCCAGCGATGCCGTCCGGGCTCTGGTCGAAGCCCGGCCGGGCGGGGTGAGGTACCGCTATGCCGTGGAGCCACGGGGCGGGCTGTCCTGGGCCCGCAACGCCGGGATAGCAGCCGCATCCGGCGAGATCATCGCCTTCCTCGACGATGACGAGGAACCTGACAGCCACTGGCTAGCCGGGCTCGCCGGTGGTTTCGCCCGGGCCGGTGACATCGGCTGTGTCACCGGCATGATCCTTCCTGCCCGGCTGGACACTCAGGTGCAGGAGTGGTTCGAGCGGTCCGGCGGGCACAGCAAGGGCCGCAGCTTCTCGCCGGCTGTCTTTTCCCGGCACGGCCCGCAGAGCCCGCTCTTCCCGCTGCCGCCGTTCGGCGCCGGCGGGAACATGGCCTTCCGGCGGGAGGCGCTGGCGCGCATCGGCGGCTTCGACGTTGCCCTGGGAGCTGGCACGCCCGCCCTTGCTTCGGAGGATACGCTCGCCCTCACGCTGCTGCTGCTGGCTGGCTACCGCATCGCCTACGAGCCCGCGGCATTGATGCGCCACGACCACTACGCCGACATGGACGGTCTCGGGCGGCAGTTGCGCGGGTACGGCGTCGGCTTGACGGCCTATTACACGGCCCTGCTGCGGCACCGGCCCGGCGTGTTCTGCGCGCTGCTGAGGCTACTGCCGGCTGCGGCTGGCTATCTGCGGAGGGCGGACGCGGCGGGCACGGCGGCGCCGCAGGACCTTCCGGCAGGGGTCAAACGCCTGCAGCGCCGGGGCATGCTCGCAGGCCCTGTAGCCTATGCCAGGAGTGTGCGGAGGCAGGCCCGGGTCGCCGCATCGGAGGTACGGCAATGAGCGCGCATCTGGCGGACGGAAGCACGGAGTGCGTCGCGGGCCAGGTGCCCGTGCTCATGTATCACAGCATCGCCACCGCTGCCGCCGGCAGATTCAGCCGCTTCGTCGTCGATCCAGGTGAGTTCGCCGCGCAGATGGATTACCTGGACGCCGGGGGATACCGTCCCGTGACCGCAGCGGACCTCGCTGGCAGCCGGTCCGGCGGCACGCTGCCGCCCCGCCCGGTGGTGCTGACGTTCGACGATGCTTACACCGACTTCTACAGCGCGGCGCTGCCGGTTCTCCGGGAGCATGACTTCCGCGCGACGATCTACGTCCCCACCGCGTATGTCGGTGCCACCGCTCGCTTTATTAGCGGCGTCGGCGAGCAGAGCCGTGAGGTGCTGTCGTGGCGGGCGCTGCGCGACATCGCCACCGAGGGCGTCGAGGTGGCGGCCCACAGCCATACTCACCCTCAGCTGGATCGCGTGCGCGCCGCGGTCATCAGCGATGAGGTCCGCCGCTCCCGGCGCCTGCTGGAGGACAACCTCGGGCTTGCGGTCGAAGGGTTCGCCTACCCGTTCGGTTACTGGAACCGTGCGGCGCGCGCCGCCGTCGCCGCCACCGGGTTCCGGTACGCCTGCGCGGTCGCCGAGCTGGTGACGGCGCCAGGCGACGACGTGCTCACGCTCCCCCGGCTGACGGTCAACGCCGGCATTGGCGTCACCGGCCTCGCCCGGTTGCTCGGTGGCCGCCCGCCCGGCGGCCGGCAGGCGGCTGCAGTCAAGCGGGTCGCCTGGCGGGCCCTGCGGCGGGCGGTGCCTGCCGTGGGCGGGGATCCGCAGGAAGGGCGGCCCGCCACGTGACGGTCGCCGGTGAGTCGATCGGCAGACAGCCAGGGGTTAACAGCAGGCTTGGCAATGCGGCTGACACCTCGGCCGCGCGGTCGCGCTTGCCGGTGAGCGTCGTGGCCCTCAGCGCCGCGACCGGCGTTCTGGTGGTGGCCGCCGCCTACACAGCTGGGCGCCTGGGGCACGCCAGTGCATCGTGGGCGAACCACTTGTACTGGCTCGGCCAGTCGCTCATCCTGGCCCCGGTAGCGGCCCGGCTGTTGAGTCGGCGCATCCTCACGGCCGGTGAGACCGTGACCCTTATCGTGGTTCTGACGGTAGCCGAATACTTCGTCAAGGTCTGTTATAGTCCTGCGGCCTTCACCTACGCCGACGAGCTCATGCACTGGCGCAGCACGACGGATGTCTTGCAGACCGGCAAGCTCTTCACCGCTAACAACTTGCTGCCGATCAGCCCGTACTATCCCGGCCTTGAGGAAGTCACCTCGGCTCTGGTCTCCATCACCGGGCTCTCCATCTACGCGTCCGGGCTGATTGTTGCTGGTGTCGCTCACCTGCTGTTCGTATGTGTGCTGTATGTGATCTTCCGCCACATCAGCGGCTCGCACCGGATCGCCGGCATCGCCATGCTCCTCTATGCCAGCAGCTCGCTCTTCCAGTCGTTCGACTCGATGTTCGTCTATCAGGCGCTCGCTGTGCCGTTTCTCGGGCTCACCGTGCTGGCCGTTTGGCGGCTCTCCTCACCGCAGACGGTCGGCAGCCGCGTTGGCTGGATCACGATCGCGGCGCTGTCCGCTCTTGCCACTGTGGTAACCCACCACGTGACCAGCTACCTACTGGTGGCAACGCTAGAGGTCATTACCCTGGGGAGCTTGCTTGCACGTGACCGGGCGTCGGCGGCCTGGGCCTCCATTCTGGTTCTGCTGTCGGCAGCGGCATTCGCCGGCTGGATAGTGTTCGTCGCCCCTTCGACAGCGAGCTATCTGCAGCCCGCCGTCGAAGGGGCGCTGCAGGGCCTCCGGGCCATTCTCGCGGGCGCGCACTCCAGAGCACCGCCGCCGACCTCGGCCGCCTCTGGGCCGCTGGGGAACCGGGTGCTTGCCGGGGTGGCCGTCCTGACGATGTCGGCGCTGCTGCCCGTTGGCTGGTGGCAGGTCTGGCGGCGGTACCGGCACCAGCCGTGGGTCGTGGCCATGGCGATCGGGTCAGTGTGCTGGTATGCCCTAATCGCCGTCCGCCTCGCTGTCGCGGACGGCAGCGAACTTTCGGGGCGGGCGTCGACGTTCGTATTCGTGCCTGCCGGCTTCATTGCCGCCCTCGCGGTGGAGCGCCTAGTCGGCAATGCCTTCCGCTGGCAGGTTATCCGCGCTGCCATGCGCTGGCGGGCCCCTATCGTGATCGCTGCCGCGGTGGTGGGAGTGCTGCTGCTCATTTTCAACGGGCTGGCCAACGGCTGGCCGCCGTACTGGGAACGGCTGCCAGGACCGTACCAGGTAGCCGGGGCCGAACGATCGGTGGGCCCCGAGCAGATCGCCTCGGCTGACTGGGCTCTGGCGGTGCTCGGGCCGGGCAACCGGTTCGCGACCGATGAAGGCGACCTGCCGGTCCTCGGCAGCTACGGCGACCAGAACCCGGTTGGTGACGTCGGCTACTTGTATACCTCGCCCGCGTTCACGCGGGCGGTTGCCCAGCAGGTTCAAGCTCAGTCACTGGGCTATATCCTCGTCGACCGGCGGCTCAGTTCGGCCCTGCCCGCCTCCGGGCAGTACTTTCCGGTCGATCCGAACGCAGGCAAGTACACCCATCCGCTGCCGTTGGCCGACCTCACCAAGTTCAACCACATACATGGCGTCGCCCGTATCTACGACTCCGGGAACATCGTCATCTACAACCTGCAGGGATCGGCATATTATGGGTCGTAGCCAGGCAGATCTCGCGGTCACCGCGGTGGTGGCGGCTCTTGCCTGCGGCGCGGCCGCGAGCGGTGCCCCCACTGCGGTGATGACCGTGCTGGGGATCGCATTGTTCGTTGCGCCCGGCTACCTGCTGGGTCAGCTGCTCCTCGGCCCTGGTATCGCTGGCCTGGAGCGCGTTGTCGTGGTTACCGGGCTTGCGCTCGCCGTGCCTATCCTCGGGGGCCTGTTGCTGTATGTCGCGGGGGTGCCACTGCATCGGGCCGGCTGGCTTGGCCTGCTCGCCGGGGTGACCCTGGTCGGCGACGTGGTGCTGTCCCTGCGCCGCCGGGCTGCACCCTTCACCCGGCAGCCGGCGGGGTGGCGTCCTCCGCCCTGGCATGCTGCGGGCTTCGCTGCTGCTGTCTTGGTCGCGGCCTGCGGGCTGGGGCTCGCCCGGATAGGTGTCGCGATCCAGCCACAGCCTGGTTTCACCCAGCTGTGGCTATCGCCGCGGGACGCGGAAAAGCACACCGCTAGTCTCGGCGTCACCGACCATCAGGGTAGCACAATACGCTACCGGCTGGTGTTGCTGCGCGACGGCCACGTGAGCAGCACCTGGAATCTCACGCTTGCCGATGGCCAGACCTGGCAGCGGGCGGTGCCCTTCACCGGCAAGTACGTTCTTGCCGGTGACCTGTACAGGCTGCCAGACCTTACCCACCCCTACCGGTACGTCGCCACTGACAGTGCCAGGGCACCTGGATCGTGATCGTGACCGAGACGAGGGTCGGCGCTGACACCCATGGGGCGGCCGGGAAGGAGCCGCGGACCGCGCTGCCGCGTTCGCCCCGGGCGGCGGTCATGGCTGCGTGGCGGCGGCATCATGACCTGCTGGGCAACGCGGGCAGTCTTGTCGCGTCGACCGGCGTGGCGTCGCTGCTGGGATTCGTCTACTGGGCGTTCGCGGCCCGGCTGTTCAGTCAGCGGGCGGTCGGGTACGGCTCGGCTGCGGTGTCGGCTATGACGCTGCTCGGCACAATCGGCATGCTCGGCCTCGGCACCCTGCTCATCGGCGAGCTGCCCCGGCGCAGTGCCCGGGCCGGCCTCGTGTCGGCCGCGCTGCTCGCCTGCGGGCTAGCATCACTGGTGCTCGGGCTGGGGTTCGCCGTCGTGGCCCCGCACGTCAGCGGCCGCTTCGGGGACATGATCGGCACGACGGGCCAGGCAGCGCTGTTCGCGGCCGGGGTGGCAGTGACCGGGGTGACCCTGGTGTTCGACCAGGCCACCATCGGCCTGATGCGCGGGGGACTGCAGCTGTGGCGCAACACAACGTTCGCAATCGCCAAGCTGCTGGTCTTGCCCGCTGCCGCGTTCATCCTGCACAACCAGCTCGGCATCGGCATCACCCTGTCCTGGGTCGCGGGCCTGGTGCTGTCGCTGGTGCTGGTCGCGGCCCGGCTGCGGCTCGCCGGCGCGCCCGTCCTGCCCCGGCCCGACTGGGGCGTCCTGCGGGGTCTTGGCAGAACCGCGATGGCCCACAACTGGCTGAACCTCGCCATGACGATGCCGTTCTACCTGCTGCCGGTGCTGGTCACACTGATCGTGTCGCCGTCGGCGAACGCTGCGTTCTACATCGCCACGATGCTGACCACCTTCCTGTTCATCGTGCCGGCGCACCTGTCGACGGTTCTCTTCGCAGTAGTGGCAGCCGACCCGCAGGTAGTCGCCCGGAAGGTGCGTTTCGCCTTGCGGCTGTCGTTCATGATCGGGCTGCCGGGCATGGCTGTCCTGATTCTGGGTGGCCACCTGGCGCTGAGCGTGTTCGGCCCAGGCTATGCGGCCGAGGCCACGCTGCCGCTGTGGCTGATAACCCTGGGTTACCCAGCGGCTGTCCCGAAGGCCCTTTACATCGCGGTGTGCCGGGCGGCCGGCAAAATACCACGCGCGGCGGCCGTCCTGACTACCTGCTCGGCCCTGGAGGTGGCCGCCGCGGCTGCAGGCGGGATGGCAGGAGGGCTGACGGGGCTGGCGTTCGCGCTGCTGGCCGTGCGGTACCTCGAGGCACTGGTGACCACCCCCCCGGTGGTCCGTGCAGCCTTCAGCCACGGCCGCCACCGGCGTGCCAAAACAATAGCCGCGGCCACCGGAAACCCCACAATTGACTCGGATCCCCGCAGGGAGCCGCACGGCCCCAGCCCTGGCTGCGGCCGGGACGAGGCATCAGCAAAAAGGCTACTCCCCGGCACTGACTGAGCCAGCTGGATGACTTTGGCGAGGGCGCAAGTCGGATTTGCAGGTGACGATCTTGGTCACCTGGGGTTCTGGGTGTCGTGGTCATTCAGCTTGTCGCGCGGAGTGACGCTGGCGATGTGGTGCCGGTGGCCAGGTGGGGCCATAGCTGGTCCCAGCGGCCGCTGGCGTGCTGGCAGCGCAGCGCGATGATGCTGTCGGCGCCCTCCGCGGTCCAGTGCATGCCCGATTGCTTGGGGTAAGGGCGGGCGGCAGTGACGATCGCGGCGGATGAATTCGGCACGGAACTGGCCGGTGAAGGTCTCGATGCCGTCGAAGGTGTGCACGTAGCCGGAGGAGCCGGTGTCGATGGCGGGCCGGTCCCTGGCGTCCAGCCCGGACTGGGTGAAGATCCGGCCGATTTTCACCTCCCGGGTGCCGGCCTGGCCGTCCTCGCCCTTGCCGGCGCGGCCGGTCGTCTCGGCCGGGCGGACCGCTACACCGGTGCCATCGACTTCGGCATGCAGCTTGTCGGGCAGCGGCGCCGGCGGCCGCACCGGGATGAGGGTCCGGGCGCAGATCGCGGCGGTTTCGGCGGCTGATGCCCGGCGGGCCAGCTCGCCGGCGGACTCGGCGGCGCGTTCCAGGCGCCGCACGTCCAGCTCGATCCCGGCCAGTTCGCCCACCAGGTCGGTGGCCGGGACGAAGGCAGCTGGGAGCGCGCCAGGGAGGCCAGCTGCGCCAGCCCCGGCGACAGCGAAACCCCGGTCACGCCCGGCTGTTCATCACGGGGGGCCGGTCCCGCCCCGCACTGCGCGCAGTGGTAGCAGGCCCGTTCCAGCTCCAGGGGGCCGACCACGGTGTCGGCCTGCTTGTCCCGGCAGTCCGCGAAGACGGCCTGGTGGCCGGCTCCGCAGTCGATCCGCGGCCCCCGGTAACCCCGCTCGCCCGCAAGCAGGCCTTCCAGCAGATGCGAGCCGGTGGCCAGCACCGCGGCACGGATGGCCTGCTCCAGCACGCCCAGACCCGCCCCGGCCTTCACCAGGCCGGTCGTGGTCTGCGCCAGCCCCCTCAGCTCGGCGGCGATGATCTCCTCGAGCGCCTGGTCGAGCCCCCTTACCTGTATCTGGCCCTGGTGTCAAGGTGCCCGGTTTTGGGCATGTTGCCGGTTTCCTGGTCGGTTCGGGGCACGCTTCACTTGCCTCCCTGCCCCCGATAGCTGCCCGGTTCTCGCGGACCGCCGGGCCGGGTCAAGGGTCGCGGGACGCGATCGCGAAGTGCTCGCGCGTCAATGCCGCGTAGTTAAGGGTGGGGCGGCCGGGTCAAGGAAGATCG
>ODAK010008226.1_pt1 | contig 10452 bp, 10 predicted proteins | sample 1539591 | NCBI WGS metagenome assembly ODAK01 (sample SAMEA3539303, study PRJEB22396) | soil metagenome | biome: tundra; feature: field; material: soil | place: USA | collected 2010-05 | depth 0.15 m | reverse complement strand
TGCTGCAACGCGGCGCCCAAAACGGGACTTTTGACATCGAATGCACGAGGAGGCCTATATAGAGTCTCCCAGCGGGCTTGACAGGACTAGACCAGTCTATAGACTGGTCCTAAATGAGGAGTCTACTGCGTGAAAACCGAAATCGGCGCCTATGAGGCTAAAACCAAGCTGCCCGAACTGCTGCGTCAGGTCCAGGCCGGCAAACGATTCACCATAACCAACCGCGGCAAAGCCATCGCTGACTTGATCCCGAGCGAATCGCAGGTGGCGAAAGACCCCGCGGCGGCCATCGATAAGTTTCTCGCGTTTAAGAAGCTGAATCCGGTGCGCGCGAAGATCGATATTAAGGCCTTGATCGAAGAAGGTAGGGAGTGACGTTTGTCCTCGACGCCTCGGTGGCGCTGTCCTGGCTGCTGCGGGATGCCGACGCGCGGGAGGCGTCGTACGCCTTTGCCGTGCTCAAGGCACTGCGCGCCGGAGGAGTCGCCGCGTCGGTACCGATGACCTGGGGACTGGAAATTGCCAACGTGCTCGCACGCGCAGAGCGCAAAGACCAAGTCACCGAGGCACAAAGCGGGTCGTTTCTCGAGATGCTCCAGGCGACGCAGATCGAGGCGGATTCCGCCACCTTCACCCAGGCACTGACCGACACCTTGCAGCTCGCGCGTCGCTACCGCCTGTCCTCTTATGACGCCTCCTACTTGGAACTGGCGCTGAGAGCCGCGCTACCGCTGGCCACCTTGGATGAGGATCTGCGTCGCGCGGCACAGAAGGCGGGCGTCAAACACTTCAAGGCCTCATGACGACCACTCTGGTTCGCCGGACCCTCCCCTCCGCCGCAGTCGCAGCCGTCCCGGCGCTTTACGCGCCGACGGCTCGGGCCGCCAAGCGCTTCATCGAGTACTTTGCCGCCAATATCCGTAATCCCAACACCCGGAGAGCCTATTTCCATGCGGTTCTGGAGTTTTCCGCCTGGTGTGAGGCGCAGAACCTCACGGAGATCCTCGATATTGAGCCCCTGCACGTGGCCGCCTATATCGAAATGCTGGGTAAACGCCTGGCAAAGCCTTCGGTCAAGCAGCACCTGGCGGCCATCCGCATGCTCTTTGACTGGCTGGTCGTGGGCCAGATTATCGCCACGAATCCGGCAGCGCCTGTCCGTGGTCCCAAGTACACCGTCAGAAAAGGCAAGACGCCGGTCTTGGCGCAGGACGAAGCGCGTGAGCTTTTGGATTCCCTCGATGCCTCGACCGTCGTCGGTTTACGTGATCGGGCCCTCATTGCGACCATGATCTACACCTTCGGACGCGTCGGGGCGGTCATCAAGATGCGGGTCGAGGACTATTACACACAGGGACGCCGGGGATGGGTCCGTTTGCATGAGAAAGGCGGCAAGCGCCATGAAATGCCCTGCAACCACAATCTCGAGGCGTACTTAGATGCGTACATCAGTGCCGCGGGGATTGCCGAAGACCGCAAGGGCTATTTATTTCGCAGTACGCGCGGCAGAACTCGGCAGTTGACGACCAATCCCCTCGCCCAAGCTGATGTCTATCGGATGATTCGCCGGCGCGCGTTTGCAGCCGGGATCAAGACTAGGATCGGCAATCACACGTTTCGCGCGACGGGGATCACGCAGTATCTGCGCAATGGCGGCCGGCGGGAGCTCGCTCAGCAGATGGCCGCTCATGAATCGCCGCGCACGACGGCACTCTATGATCGGCGGGACGACGAAGTGGCTGTGGATGAGGTAGAGCGGATTTTGATCTGACGTGCAAAGTAACAGTAGGTCTGGATCCGGCCGAAGCTGTCTTAAAGACGCACAACGTGATTTGTATACGTTCGATTCTTTTAATTTTTCGAAGCACATCGTCTCAGAAATGCACGTACGTACGCCAAACCGCGACCTTGAAGCGCTGGAAACTAAGCAACGAGCGTCTTACCCAGCCTCGACCCATTGCTGACACCGGCGAGTGTCTGCTACCAGGAGATAAGCTCTTTCACGAACTTGCCGAAAGATGCGCGACCAAGTAACACCGACATTCGAAGGGTCATCGTGCCAAACCAAACAGAGGGTCTTGCGGCAGCCTTATTCGAGCGTGTTCTAATGAAGCCGGGTTATCTGCCCACCCCGCGCCAACATTTGGCGGACTGCAGACGCTTTACGCCGCGTGGTGTCGCAAGGTGCCTTTTGACAATGTCCGCAAGCTGATTCATTTGCGTCGCCAAGATTCCAGTCCGCTTCCGGGCAACAATGTCGGCGATTTTTTTGAGGCATGGCTTCGCCACGGAACTGGCGGTACGTGTTGGGCAGGCGATGACGCCCTTCATGCCTTGCTCATGTCGCTGGGCTTTGCGCCGATTCGCGGGCTCGCCACGATGCTGGTGACTCCGAATCTGCCGCCCAATCACGGCACCGTGCTAGTGGGCTGCGAAGGGAAGCGCTATATCGTCGACGCCTCGATATTGCATGGTGAGCCGCTGCAACTCGACGAATATGGGCCGGCAGCGATCACGCATCCGGCGTGGGGCGTGCAATCCAGCGTGCGCGACGGGCAGTGGACCATTCACTGCCGCCCTCTGCACAAGCCGGATGGACTTGACTGTCGCATTGACAGACTTGATGTCACGGCGGAGCCGCCTGAGATGGATGATTTGGCGGCGGAAGAGGCATTCGGGGCGATTTTTTGCAACTCTGGCAGAATCGAAATCACATGCTGCCCGTTCGCCTCGAGGTATACATACAACCGCACGCCTCCAAGACAGAGATTGCCGGAATGCACGACGATGTGATCAAGATCCGCATCGCGGCGCCTGCGGTGGAGAATGCCGCCAATCGGACCCTGATAGATTTTATTGCGCAGCATCTCGGCATCGCGAACCGCTGTGTACGCGTCGTTTCCGGAGGCACCAGCCGCAGGGAACTACTGGAAATCGACGGCGTGACCGCCGACGTGATCGCGGCTACGCTGGGACCGAGAGCTTGAAAGCGCTCAGCTGAACGCGTACGTACGATGCTTTTTCCGTGAAAGTCCTAACATGAATAAGATAGCACAACATATTGATATATAAAGATAAATAAGCGCTAAAAAGACTGACGCAATCAATTAACCGAGGCGCTATCAGAGGGTCTCTGCGCCGGATCCGATTCGGTAACGTGCACGGCGCATTTCGTTTCGTGCGTCAACGCAGCGCGGGCTCGCACGTCACAACCACGTTCCCAGACTTGAAGGACTTCGTCGACAAGAGCTTGAGCGGGTAGCGCTTCGTGATGTCGCCGAACACGGTTTTCCCTGCACCCAGCAGAATTGGCGTCAGGATGATGTGCAGCCGTCGGTGAAATGGATGACGACCATCTCTGCTCCTCCGTGACGGGCCGCTGTTCGTAGAACGTTGGGCCATCCACTTCGGTGACCGTTCAAATCGGATCGCGCGTTCCACCACTACCTCTCGCGGGCCAGGGCAGCAGCACAATCTTGCCGCCAAGGCCGCCGGTGTCGATGCGTGCATGGACCACGCTCGCAGCTGCGAGCGGCAGGCGGTCGATCACGACGGGATGAATGCCGCCTTCGCGCAGCAACTTGAACAGCGCAACCATGTCGGCCTTGAACTCCTCAGGGTGGGTCGAGCGGCGAGCCGTTACGCTATAGAACAGCGCTCGACGGCCGCTCAGTAGGAAGCGCAGCGCGTTCCAGAGCTTGAGCCGGGCCAAGCCGAGTCCCGCGGAAACGATATTCTCGCGGCCGACTGCCATGGTCTGCGATCCATAGCCGACCAGCAACCCGCCGGGCGCGAGGCAGGCGAACGAGCGGGCGAAATGCGCGCCGCCGATCGCATCGAAGGCGGCATCGACGCCGGCGCCGCCGGCGCGGCCTGCGGTGATTTGACGTACGGAAGCGACGAAGTCGGCGGCGCGATAGTCGATCGCCGTTGCGCCTAAGCGCTCAACGACAGGCAGGTTCGCGGCCGAACAGGTACCGAGCGCCTTGAGGCCGAGATGGCGCGCCAGATCAAGCAGCGCCGTGCCGACCGTGCCGGAGGCGCCTATGACGAGAATCGTCTCACCTCGCGGTAGGGGTCGATAGCGAGTAAGCATCTGAAAGGCGGTGAGATAGGCCAGCGGGATGCATACCGCTTCGGCTGGATCAACGCCATCAGGGACAGGCACCAGGAAATGCGACGGGCGGATAGCATACTGGGCATAGCCGCCAACGACGCAGAGATCGGCGGCCATTTGGCCCATGTGCGGCTCATCCACGCCCGGGCCGGTCTTTTCGACGACGCCCACAATCTCGTAGCCAGGAGTGAACGGTAGCGGTCCCTTGAAGTCCGGATAGCGGCCGCGCCGGATCATGGTATCGGTAAAGCCGGTGCCGGCCGCAATCACCTTGATGCGGACCTCCCCAAGGCCAGGCTCGGGGATAGTTGGCTGTTCCGCCATTTCCAGGACCTCGGGGCCGCCGAACCGGGAGATACGGATGCATTGCCAAGGCATTCGGCGAGCATAGTCACAAGGTCGGAAGCGGTCGAGCCGCATCCACGCGCCAAGTTGTGTCGGATTCTGGGCAGGCCATTCGCAACCCTGTATGGACGCAGTTGGTTCGAATGCGAACAGCGGGCGGCCGAACAGGGGATTTTCGGCTCGTAGTTCTGCAGTCGACCGCTTTCTGCCGCTGGTGACTGGCGGCTTTGGGGCATCAGAAAACGCGCGATAATCGCTCGGCGAACCGCGATTCTGACAAAGATCCGGCTCGCCAAGCTACCGTTTGCATCAGCGTGAGTCCGCGCGACTCCTTCCTCTCCCTCCAGTGATCTCCCTGCGTTGAGGACTTCGACTGGAAGGAATAGATTAGGTGGCCTCCCGGAGGAGACCTCATGAAAATCGCCCTCCACGTCAATGGCAAGGCATCCACCGTCGAAGTCGACGACCCCAAGATGCCGCTTCTCTATGCGTTGCGGAACGACCTCGGGCTGCATGGCCCGCGCTTCGGCTGCGGCCTGGGACAATGCGGGGCCTGCACGGTTCTTGTCGACGGCAACGCGGTGCGTTCCTGTCTGTTACCTGTCGGCAAACTGGGCAAGGCTAAGGTGACCACACTCGAAGGCCTCGGTAGCTCGACCCATCCGCACCCGCTGCAAAAGGCTTTCATCGAAGAGCAAGCAGTGCAATGTGGCTACTGCATCAACGGCATGATCATGCAGGCCAAGGCCCTGCTCGATACGAACAAGCACCCCAACGAAGACGAGATCAAGCGCGCGTTAGCGGGGAACCTGTGCCGCTGCGGCACTCACGTGCGCATCGTGCGTGCGGTGAAGCGCGCCGCGGAAATGGCATGAGGAGTCGACCATGCTGAGCTCGACACTCCGTCGTCGCGAGTTCCTGAAGGCGGGAGGCTCGCTGGTCGTGACGTTCTCATTCGCCGGCCTGCTGCCTCAAGCCGCATTCGCCGACGGAGCGTCGAAGACTGTCTCCCTCGACCAAGTCGATGGGTTCCTCTCGATCGGCGCTGACGGCGCCGTGACCTGCTATTCGGGCAAAGTGGATCTCGGCACCGGCGTGCGCACGGCGCTCACGCAGATTGTCGCGGACGAGCTCGACGTGCCCCTGGACAAGGTGAGCGTCGTTCAAGGCGATACCTCCGTGACGCCCGACCAGGGCCCGACTTACGGCAGTCTCTCGATCCAGATCGGCGGCATGCAGATCCGACAAGCAGCGGCGACCGCCCGCGCCGCGCTCGTGAGCGAAGCCGCGAAGCGTCTTAACCTCAACGAAGACGAGCTTGCGACTCGAGACGCAGCCGTCGTGGTGAAGGCTACCGCCGATCGCATTGCGTACAGCGAGATCGTTGGAGGCAAGAGCTTCGAGCTCAAGATCGATGCCAAAGCACCTCTCAAGGACCCCACCAACTATCGTGTCGTGGGCCAATCCGCTGCGCGGCTAGACATCCCGGCGAAGGTCAGCGGCGAATTCACCTACATGCATGACTTCGGTCTGCCCGGCATGCTGCACGCGCGCGTGGTCCGGCCGGCGGCGATGCGCGCTAACCTCGTGTCCTACGATGACAGCGCCGCGAAGCAGATCAAAGGATTCGTTCGAACCGTGCGTGAGAGCAACTTCCTGGCGGTGGCTGCCGAGACGGAATGGGCGGCGATCAAGGCAAGTGGTGCGCTGAAAGCGGAGTGGTCCAAATGGGACGGCCTGCCTGAACAGGACAAGCTTTGGGAGTACGTTCGCTCGACCAAGATCGACCACAGCGACGTGCTGCAGACGGTCGGGAACACCACCGAAGCCACGCAGGCGGCTGCGCGTACACTGAGCGCTACGTATGACTTCGCCATTCACACCCACGGGTCGATCGGCCCGTCGTGCGCCGTCGCGCAATGGAAGGATGGCAACCTTACCTGCTGGACCGCCTCACAGGCAACGCATCTGTTGCGCAAGCAACTCGCGCTCATGTTCGGCGTATCGCCGGAAAATGTGCGCTGCATCTATATCGACGGCTCGGGCTGCTACGGCCGCAACGGCCACGAGGATGCCGCGGCCGATGCCGCGCTCATCGCCAAGGTGACGGGCCGGCCGGTGCGGGTGCAGTGGATGCGCGCGGACGAGCACGGCTGGGACCCAAAGGGTCCGCCGACGCTCATCGACTATCGCGCCGCCATCGACGCGGGCGGCAACGTTGTGGCTTGGGAATCCGAAGCGTTCATTCCGGACGCACCCAAAACACTTCAAGTTGCATTGGTCGCAGCCGAGCTTACCGGGCGACCCACGGATGACTCCCATCCTGGGAACATTCAGCAATCGCTCGCGATTCCCTACACGTTCCCCAACATCAAAGCGACAGCGCATCGGCTTGCAGAGACGCCTTTCCGCCCATCTTGGATTCGCTCGCCCGGTCGCATGCAGAATACCTTCGGCAACGAGACCTTCATGGACGAGCTGGCGCGCGCGGTCGGTGCCGACCCGATCGACTTTCGTGTCCGCCATCTCAACGACCCCCGCGGCGTCGAGGTGCTGCAGCGACTCGCCTCGCTCGCCAACTGGCAACCGACGCAGCCGCGGAGCCCGGGTGATGGAAGCGTCGTCTCGGGACGCGGCGTCGCGTTCGTCAAGTACGAACTGGTGCGCACCTATGTCGGTGCCGTCGCCGATGTCGAAGTCGACAAGAAGACCGGCCGTATCCGAGTCACGCGATTCGTGGTAGCGCACGACTGCGGGCAGATTATCAATCCTGACGGGCTGCGCAACCAGATCGAAGGCAATGTCATCCAGACCGTGAGCCGCACTCTGATCGAGAATATAAAGTTCAATCGCTCGACGGTGACCAGCCTCGACTGGGCAAGCTACCCGATCCTTACTTTCCCCGAGGTTCCGGACGTCGTGATTGAGCTCATCGACCGGCCGAGGGAGAAACCCTGGGGCGCCGGCGAGCCGACCGCCGCTGTGGTGCCGGCCGCGATCTCGAACGCCGTGTGCGACGCGATTGGCGTGCGGCTGCGCTCGGTGCCGTTCGTGCCGGAGAAGGTGCTCGCGGGGATGAAGACGGCCTGACGTCAGAGCGCACGATCTTCTTGAGGGTGCGGAGCTGCTCTGCGTGGCGCGATTATTGTGCGCTCTGTGCCGCGGACACGGCTAGCGCGCGGGGAGTGGCCGGTCTCGGGTCATCAATCGTCGGCGAAACGGTGGCTCGATCCTGGGCGTCGTCTACGCATTGCCCGTCAGAGCGGTCTATTCTAGGATCCTACCGATAGCCATGAGTCACCGGAGGAGAGGCGTGCTGATCGTGTACCCGAATCGCTTGTTGCTGGCCGTGGTAGCCGTCGCGGTACTATTCGGCATCGGCTCGTGTTCGACGACACCGCACAGGACGTCAGAAGAACGAGCGGGCGATGCCGATATCGAGGCGAAAGTAGTCTCGGCACTGAAGATGGACCATAGTCTGTATTCGGAGCACATCGACGTAGTCGTCGACCGTGGCGTGGTCCACTTAAAAGGATTTGTTTATTCGGACCATGAGAGATTGCTGGCACAGACTGATGCGGAATCAGTGACCGGAGTCCAATCCGTAGACATCGAGTTAGATCTCATGGGCGGCGGAATTTCTGAAGCCAGCGATTAGTCAGCATTACTTTTCTGCCGATACTCCAGCTGTACGGGCTCACGCGGTCGGTTCGATCACGAACTAGGCCGAGGATCGCCTATTGGCCTGGAATGTCGGTGCTGGACCCTCTGCGGTCAGTCGCAACTGGCGGCTATCGGGCGGACCAATCAGAACATGGAATGGCGCCTTCATTAGGATTCCGCGGGACCCGCATCGACGATTGCGAGCGATAGCAAGCACGCGTCGGTTCAAGCCAGCTCTTTGGCGGCGTTTTGTCCAGCGATGCGACCGAAGGCCAATATCTCTGCAATATTACCTCCGCCGGCGGGATAGCGCTGGCCGTAGATAGAGCCCAACTCACCAGCTTTGTAAAGGCGCGGAATGGGATTTCCGCAAACATCGAGCACCCTGCCCTGAGGGTCGAATCTGGGTCCGCCCTGGGTGTTGGGACCACACGGCCACACTTCGGTGGCATAGAAGGGTCCCCTCTCGATGGGCGCGAGGACCTGACGGCCAAATTCCGGATCTTTGTGCTGCTGAGCATTCTTATTGAAGGTAGCGACAGAATTGGCCAGGACCCCCGGCTCCATCTTGATGCTGCTGGCGTAATCCACGAATTCGTTCGGGCCCTGTCGCGCACGGATCAACTGCGCCAGCTCTTCGATCGTATCGGCCTTCATGATCCAACCCTGCTCGATCTCCTTGCTCTGATCCGTGCTCCAGTAATAACCATACTTCGCTGTTTTCGCGCCGACGATGTCGCCGGCCGGGCCAGTATTGCGTGAAAGCGGCGCTCCCATCGTGCGCACCTGCTCATCGAACACGAGGTAGGAGGGGATCCGGGGATACACGCCCTTGAGCGGATCGAAAAAGATCAGATAGGCATAAGATGAATGCCCATTGTAGCTCTCATTGAAGTAGCGCTTTCCGTATTGATCCACCACTATATAGCTCGGCTTGGTGATGGCGCCGAGGCTCATGCCGACCGGGAAATTCTTGTAGAAAAAGCCGTAATGCTGCGATGACCAGTTCATGTGCCAGAGGTCGGCGCCGGCCGCCATGGCCATCAGTAGCCCGTCGCCCGTGTTGCTGTCCGTGCCGTAGAAGTGGCGCGGATTGCCGTAGAATGCGTTCAGTTTGAGTTGATCATTGAACTCGAAGCCGCCCGACGCGAGGATCGTGGCCCGACGCCCCCTGATGTTGATCTCCTTACCGTCACATTCGGCGACCACCCCGAGAATTTCCCGGCCATTACCCTGAATGAGCCTCTTGCCGGGGCTGGAGTACGCAACCCGGATGCGCTTCCGAGCCTTGACGCATTTGTCCATGATCTCAAACATCTTGGCGCCCATGCCGGACTTCAAAATCCAGCTGCTGATGCCGTCGGCCCCGGGCAGATCGTGGAACTCCGCACCGCTGAACCTGACCATGTCCGAGGGCTCGCCGACACTATCGGCCAGCTTTTTAAGATAGTCCTTGTTGGTCGACGTCTGCTCCGCCCAGAGCCGGCACATGGTGTCATCGACGGTGTCGCCGATGCAGGCCCTGACGTATTGGAAAGCCTTCTCCACGTCCGTAGGGCTGATGAATATGCCACCGGACACGTTGGTGTTGCAGATGTGGCGATCGGCAGGATTTTTCTCCAGGATGATAACGTCGGCACCAGCGTCCGCGGCCTCAATGGCCGTTATGGCTCCGCCGCCGCCATAGCCGAGCACGACCACGTCGGCTTCCTGATCCCATTTGCTCGGCGGCGCGGCGATGGCCTGTGCGATATTCGGTCCCGCCATCGACAACGTCGCCGCGCCCACGCCATTGCCATCAAGCTTATCGGACATTTCGGATGCTCCTTATCCCACCGCTGCCGCGACCCGCTTGCCGGTCACGTCCGGCCTTGTACCTAAGCCTCGCCCGGCCAAACGAAGCTTACTTTGGCCCGCTGTCAATTGCAGACCCCGTGACAATCGGCCAACGGGCGCAAGTGACGTCAACCTGTCGTACGTTCCCGTCGGCTTTCGGGCAGGCATTTCGATTGACTGTACGACAGGTCATGGCCGAGGGTGTGTAAAAACCCGAAATGCGATTCGCGTACGTTCGATTCTTTTCGTTTTTCAAAAGAAAACGTCTCAGAACTGCACGTGGGTACACCAAAAACGCATCGTCGAAGCACTCAAAACCAGCCAACGGGGGTTTTTACACACCCTCGGCCCAAACCGGGCAACCATCACTCAGGCACAACGACCACCATCAATTCCGTCTCCCGAGAATCCGCGGTGCGGCTGCGCAGCGCTGAATGCGGACCGCGTCCACGCCCGGCAACCGAAAGCACTGGTCACGACCGTTTTACGAC
>ODAK010008225.1_pt1 | contig 10454 bp, 16 predicted proteins | sample 1539591 | NCBI WGS metagenome assembly ODAK01 (sample SAMEA3539303, study PRJEB22396) | soil metagenome | biome: tundra; feature: field; material: soil | place: USA | collected 2010-05 | depth 0.15 m | reverse complement strand
TCGCCACTTGCGAGCGCACCCGCGACGCAGTGCGTGACGTGCTCGTCGAGGATCAGAAAGGCGACGTTGTCGAGGGCGGTCGTCACGGCAGCAATCTGGGTGAGGATGTCGATGCAGTAGCGGTCGTCGGTGACCATCCGCTCGAGCCCGCGGACTTGGCCCTCGATCCGGTGCAGTCGCTTGACGAGAGCGCCCTTCTCGCTGTGATACCCGTAATGCTGTTTGTCTTCGGCTTTTGTGTTCACGTGGTGACCTCGTATCCGGCCTCGTTGATCGCGGCGATGACCGCGTTGATGTCTAACAGCTCTCCGCTGACGGCGACTTTCTTGGTCTTCACGTTGACATCGACCGTCTCGACGGCTGCGAGCCTGGAGACTGAGACCGTGATTGCACTTGCACAGTGATCACAGGTGATGTCTGGCACGTCCAAGTTGATAGTCACTGCTCCGCCTTTCTGTTCTCGCCCGTTTCCAGCTCGCGCAAGACGATCTCGGCGTTGAGCTCATCGCTGCGGCGACGAAGCTCGGCGAGCGGCAATCGCGCTTCGACGACTGACGGATCGCCGCCGTGAAAAGAAGAGCCGACGCCGGCATTGTTGACCGCACCGCCGTGGCCATGACCTTGACGCATCATCAGGATCATCATCACCGGGCAAACAAGGAACAATCCATATCTGAGGAACTCGAGCATCGTTATGCCACCTTTGGGAGCTTGTCGATGAGCGCGGCCGGAGAGATCCACATGCCGGGGAAGTCCTGATGGAAAAGGACGGTGCCCGTCTGGTCGACCAGGATGAAGCTGTGGGCGGCCGCGTTGGCGCCCATGTTCATCCCGCCGCCGACAGCGCCAAAGCGCGCGGTGAGGCTGCCCGTCGGGTCGGCGACCATCGGGAGGGTGAGTTTGTAGGCATGGGCGCCCGCAACGAGTGCCGAGACGTTGTCGTTGGTCACCATCACGAGCGTCATGTGAGCCTTGGCGAACAGGGAACTGTCTTGCTGGAGGGCCTGGGCTTGCACCATGCAGGCCTGGCAGGTGGTGCCTGAGCTGAAGAAGTAGAGGACGTTTTGTCCTTTGAGCGTCGAGGCGTTGATCGTCTTCCCGGTCAGGACGTCTCTGCCGGAGAAGGCGGGCGCGGTGCTCCCGACCGGGAGAGTATCGGCCGACACACCGCTCGGGACCGTCGTGGTCGACACTCCGCTAGACCCGTTGCTTGAGTTGCCTCCGATCAGCAAGCTGCCCCCGATCAGGCCGGCGACGACGACAAGGCCGATCAGCCAGTAGGCACCGGTGCTGAGATGGCGGAGGCGGGCAATTCCCCGCGGATTATTGGCCGGTCTTGACCTCGAGCTCGGCGTCCTCGACGCCTGGAGAGCGCGACCTGCTCTCGGTTGTCTCGATTTCTTGCTCATGAGTTGTCTCCTTCTTGTGAGACGGTTTGACGACGAGAACGATCAGGGTTGTGGCGAACAGCATGAGTGCTGGCCAGGTGATCCAGTTCGGGATCTGTCCGGCGTGGGCGGCGAGGTGGCCGTTCAGGAAAGCGCTGATCCAGCGCTGGAAGCCGGGTTCGTGGCGAGACTCGCCCGCGAACGCCAGCCCGATGAAAAGGAGGCCGCAGGCGCCGAACACCACTGTGCCTGCCAGGCGAGAGAGGCTCGTTCTTTTGCGGTAGGTGCCCAGGGCGAGCGTGAACTTAGGGTCGCGAAGCTTGCGCTTGGCGCCCTTGTAGCAGAGGGCGATCACAAGGAGGGGGAAGACGATGCCGAGGATGTAGGCGCCGCCCATCGCGAAGCCTCCGAACACCGAACCGTTAAGCGCCGAGAGCGCAATCGCACCGGCCAGGACCGGAGCGCAGCAGGCGGTGACTGCGCCGGAGAAGATGCCGAGGAGGTAGACCGAGCCGACCGTGCCGGTCAGCTCGGGCTGGCGCATCATCGGGATCGGCAGCATCGAACCGCGCCAGAGCACCGCCGCGGTCATCAGCATCATCAGGCCCCCGACGACGAAGAGCTGCGGGTGGAAATGGTTCGTGAAGTGCCCGATCGCTCCGGCTCCGAGCGTGATCGGCCAGACGATCGTCGCGACGCCGGCGACGTAGATCGCGCTGAGGCGTGCGGTGCGCATACGGTTGTTGCCCGAGATGGCGGCGAGGTAGGTCGGCAGCATCACCCCCGAACAGCACGGAGCAAAGAAGGCGATCATCCCGGCGATGAATGCGGCCGCCGCCGAGCCGGTCATGAGCGTCGTGCCGTTGCCGAACATCAGAGTTCGAGCTCCTTGCGCAGGTGCTTAGCCGAGAAGCGTCCGAAGGCGATCACCCGGATACCGTCGGTCAGCACCGGCAGGAACGAGAGTGGGATGCCCCGCGCGGCAAGGGCCACGGCCTCGTCCGAGTCCACTTGGAGCTCACGCCGGGTGACACCGAGCTCGTCGAGGACGCTGCGCCCGTGCTCGCAGAAGTGGCAGTCCTCGGTGGTTATGTAGAGCAGCTCGGTCGGCTGTGCCGGCGAGGTCGACTCTCGGACGGGTATCTCCTGGTTCATCGTGCGGCTCCGATCACCATTCAATATACCTCACCGGGGTATCTCTGACAAGTGAAGCTTGGAAATAGACGAGTTCATGGGTGGTGTTCCTTCACATACCCCACTGAGGTATGGACTCAGAGCGCCTAGCAGTCGGGGAAATGGGCGCTGGATCATCTGACGTGCCCGACCCGAGCCGCTCAGGAGAAGACGTACGCAAACATCGCGTCCGCGCTTGCAGCGCCGTTCTTGCCATTCGACGGACAGGTATCTGGTCACGGTGAGAGGTTCCTGTCACTGCAACCGCAGCGCCTGACGAAGGGTGCTCGCGACCTCGTCGAGACTCGCCTCTCCTTCGGCAACGGAACTTCGTGCCGCCGAGAGGACGCAGTGGCGTAGATGGTCGTTCAGAAGGCCCACCGCCACCTCCTGGAGCGCCCGAGTAGCCGAGGAGACCTGCGTGACCACATCGGGGCACCACCGGTCATCTTCGATCATCTTCTGGATGCCACGCACCTGGCCCTCGATCTTGCGCAGTCGGGCCAGGTAGTCGTCCTTGCCCGAGGCGTACCCGCGGACCGGACGCCCTGAGCCGCTTCGAGGCCGCGGCGCAGTCGCTTCGCGAGCCATCTGGCTGGAAACGGTCGCGGTCATCGCCGGTCTCCTGCCCCAGCAGGGACACGGTCACCGTCGGTGATGAGATCGCGCAAGCGGCGGTACTCGTCGGCGTCGATCTCGCCCCGCGCCAAGCGCTCGTCGAGGATCTGCCGGGCACCACCGGAGGGGCGGTCAGGGTCGGGACGCCGGGTCACACTCGTCACGAAGAACCAGATGCCCCAGACGATGAGGCCCCAAAAGACGGCCATGCCGATCGCCCCGAGCATCCATCCCCACCAGTGCACGCCGTTTCCCCGGTACCACATCATCGAAATCGCCTCCTCGGCCCGGAGCCGGGCTTCTGCTTCCAGGCTGCGCCTCGGTACCCATGGGGGGTAGGGCCATAGGTCCCGAACAGTGAGTACCTATGGCCCTACCCCCCACGGGTATGGCACGCTCACGCTAGTGAAAGTCAATACCGGACCAGCTCGGCTCGGCAAGGAGGGAGGAACTATTGAGTGACTCCTCGACTACGGCGCATCGCCAAGGCCTGCTGACCTGGCCGAAGGACGCTCTTCGGTTCAGCTTCGGGATCATCTGGCTGATCGACGCCGTGCTCAAAATGGCTGCCGGGTCTCCGTGCCACCCACATGTCAGTGATCATGGGCGAGGCGCAGGGACAACCCGCCTGGCTCAAGTGGTGGTTCGACTTCTGGATCACCTTCCAGCACCCGCGGGCGATGTTCGTGGCCTACCTGGTCGCCGTCATCGGGACGCTCATCGCCCTGGCGCTGATTGTCGGCTTCGCACGGAAGCTCACCTACGTATCGACGATCGTGTTCAGCATCCTCATCTGGTCGACCGCGGAGGGCTTCGGCGGCCCGTACACATCGGGAGTCTCGGACATCGGAACGGCGATCATCTACGCCGTTGTCTTCCTCGGCTTACTGTGCCTGAGCTACTACGCGGGCCCCAGCCGCTATAGCGTTGACTACTACATCGAGACCCGCGTCTCGTGGTGGTGGAAGCTTGCCGAGTTGCGCCGCCCCGCTTCGGATGCGCCGCCCCTCGCCACGGTGGGTCCCCTGCCTGTCGCAGCGACGCTCAATGTCGGAATGTCTGAAACGCCGCCGTTCGGCCTTGAGTCCGACCGGCCAGAGAGCAATGTCAAGGAGCTGGTCGCACAATGAGCCCCAAACGTCTTGCAATCGTGATTGGCGCCGTCGCACTTGTTGCCGGCGGGATCGGTGCCGGCGTGGCCATCGCCGCCAGTCATAGCTCCCCTTCTCGGACGACAACCGCAACATCAACCGGCGCGCCAAGCTACTCCTGGTACCGGTCGATGATGGGAAACCTCCAAGGTGGCTCGATGATGGGCGCGTCGTACGGGTGGACGATGGGCACAAGTGGCTACCGCTGGATGATGGGCGGGACGAGCGCTCCCAATTGGATGCGCGGCAACGCCCTGCCCGGTTTCATGATGGGAACGAGCACGGACCCGGGAAAGGTCATGGGCGCGCTCTTCGCCAATGCTCCTGGACCTCGCGTGAGCCCGTCTCAAGCGACCCAGCTCGGCAACAAGATCCCCACCGGCGCGACCGTGGACACCGCTCAGCACCGCATCACCTTCTCGCGCGCGAGCGCCCGGCTCGTTGTGGTGGCCAGTCCGTCAGGTGGGCCTGACGAGACTTTTCGCATCGCCGGCATGGTGAACCCCGCGATCGAGGTGAGCGCCGGTACGCGCGTCAGCATCGAAGTCGTGAACGCGGACTCGGACACTGCCCACGGGCTCGTCGTCACCGCTAGCGGGACGAGGTCCTCGTGGATGCCGATGATGACCGCCCGCTCCGCGTTCACCGGATCAGCGCTGTGGTTCCTCGGCGAGCCGACCTCTGCGGGCATGCACGCTGGCACCTTCAGCTTCACCGCCACGACGCCGGGGACCTACGAGTACCTATGTCCGGTGCCCGGGCACGCGCAAAAGGGGATGTTCGGGACATTCGTGGTCACCAGCTGATGTGGTGAACCACCCGATCTTCGCACGCGTGTACGGCAGGCTCGCTCCAGCGGCAGAAAGAGCCGGTGCCGGCGCCCACCGCGACGAGTTGCTTGCAGGTCTGAAGGGCCGGGTTATCGAGGTCGGCGCGGGCAGCGGGCTGTGCTTCGCGCATTACCCGAGCACGGTGACCGAGGTCGTGGCCGTGGAACCCGAACCCCACCTGCGTCACCTCGCCGAGCGATCTGCGTGCGAGGCACCGGTAACTGTTCGGGTTGTCGACGGAACCGCCGACAGGTTGCTGGCCGACGACGGGTCGTTTGACGCGGCGGCGGTCTCGCTCGTGCTGTGCTCGGTGCCTGACCAGCGCGCCGCCCTAGCCGAGCTGCATCGCGTGCTGCGACCCGGTGGATCGCTTCGCTTTTACGAGCACGTCCGCTCGAGCAATCCCCGCCAAGCGCGGCTTCAAGAGCACATCGACTGGCTATGGCCGTTCCTCAGCGGCGGCTGCCACGCCAGTCGCGACACTGAGACTGCTATTTCCGGGGCGGGCTTTCGCGTAGAACGGTGCCGGCGACTCGACTTTCGGCCCTGTGTCTTCGCCCTACCGTTCTCGCCTCACATAATCGGCGAGGCGATCCGGCCGTGAGGGCGCCGCTTCGAGACCCGATCGTTAGAGAGCGAGGACGAGGTCATGTGTGTTGACACACCGGTAGGTCACGTGCACATCGCCGACATCGCCAGCCACCTCGGAGACTTGAGGGGCGACCCGTCCGCGTCATGGTTGGCGACATCGAGGTGAAGGGCACCAATACGTCGATCAGGCCGCTGAGCTGGCGCTCCTCGGTGTCGTCAGACATCATCGGCCGTTGCCTTCACCCTCTGCTGCATCGGACTCCTGCGGGCCCTCGGTCTCTTGCAATCCTGCCAACGGTCCGAGCACGACAAGGATGTCGGGCTGACGGTGCTCCGTGAGGTCCGAGTTCTCGAACGTCAGCTCCATGCGCGCTTGCACTACCGACGCAGTCTTGGGTTCGGGAGTTGTCGCTGCCACGGCATCACCTCTCCAAGGTGAGGGCTGTGAGCCAGAACGCCCACCTTGATCTCAGGAGAGATGGAACGCGGCGAGCATCGATGGCGCCCTGGCGGCGGCCCCAAGCGGCGCGAGCTTCAGCAGCTGTTCGGCGGTGCGAAGCAATGAGTAGTGCGTGTAGGCAGAAGCGACGCGCAGTGCCCGCGGCACCGAGGGGGCGACGATAATGGTGGGGACGGTGTTCGAGGCCGTCGTGCCCTCGTCGAAGGTAATAAACAACACCGTCGAGTTCGCTCGGTAGAGCGCGCTGTTGAGGATCTGGGGGATGAAGCGGCTCAGCCACGCGTCCCCCGTCGCCACCGGGCAGCTGTGCATGTCGTCGCAGATGTTCGGGGTGATGAATGTGAATGCGGCGGAGAGATCGAGCGGTTGGCGAAGCGGGACGTCGTCTTTCGGGCAAGTAGTCGCGAGGTCGGTGTAGTAGACGGCGGGGTTGTGTCGCGCCGCGTAGTCCCCGCTCGTCACCCTGTCGCAGCTCATCGGCATCGACTCCTCGAGTGCGCGCCAATTGCCACCTAACTGGGAAAAGATGCTTGCAGCGCCAAGGCGGTGGGTGCTCGGCTCGCCGTCATCGGTGATGCCTTGGGTGCTCCCGGACGTGAGGGCGATGTAGTTGGGAAGGCTCGGGTGCGAGATGGCTGCATAGCTGTTCGCCAGCCCGCAACTGGTGGCAAGGCCATTCAGATAAGGGGCGTCAGGCGATCCGATGATGTTTCCATAGCCCTCGTTCTCCATGAGGATCCATACGACGTGGTGGTAGGAGGGAACTGCGCGCAAGGTGCCGCAACGAGCACTCGTGGGCGCCCCCGCGGACGAAGCTACCGCCGAGGGCACCGCTGCGAGGCCCGAGGAGGCGAGAGCCAGGCTGAGCACGAGTTGCCAGTGCGTCGTACGCCGTTGACGCGAGTTCGCGCTCGGTTGAGAACGACGAAGTTGGGAACGCACCCGGCGTTGGTGGGACTCCGCAATCTGCATCATGCGGCCGGATGGTGCGAGTCCATGAACATCCAACTTTTCCTTTGGCTCGATCTGACTGACATTCTCGACGCGAATCCTGCCAACCTCAGCTCGGGCAGACCGGTGATGCCGCCCAACGGCACGTCGCGCAATGGCTACTTGAAAGGAACGGTGACCGGGCCGGGTGCGCGTCGGTAGACGGCAAAGAAGTCACGGTCGTCGGGGACGAGGTAGCGGGTGGCGGACTGCATGGGTTGGGGTTCGACGAATGTCGGCACGAGACCGCGTTGGTGGGTGTAGGTGATCAAGCTGTGCCACTCGGGGTTGATGTCGAACTCCATCGCCTGCACGGCGCCAGCGCGCTGCAGGATCTTCGCCAGAGTGATCACGGTCTGGCCGTTCGCCACGACGTAAATGAGGTTGCCGCGACGATCGATGCCGACGCCGGTACGCCATACGCGGACGGCGTTGCCAAGCGTGTATCCCCACTGCGGACTGTCAGGATTCTCGTTCAGCGTGGGGTTGAGGACTCCGTTCCAAACGATCGGAGCGAGGCTCTGGCGAGTCCACGCGACGTCCGGCCCCGCATTCGGACCGCCGCTCCAGTTCACGATTGCGACGCGGCCGTCGCGATAGCCGACGAGCGTGGCGTTGCCGTCCTTCAGCGGTTCGTTCACGAGGCCGTTATCGGTCGAACCGTTGCTGCCATCTGAGTGCGTGAAGCCTGCGTTGAACGTCGCAAGCAGCCGCGATCGCTGGTCGTATGGGACCATCATCGGTCCGCGCACGGCTGCGTTTGGCGGCTCGTAACGGCCGGGGTAGTACGCGATCGCCGTTCGCGAATGGTCGAACCAAGCGACGTAGGCGACGATCTCCGGATAGTCGAGCTCGGTACGAAAGGTCGTCACGAGCACAGGTGGGCCTCCGCCAACCATCGGGTCAGTGGGCTTCCAGATCCCTTCGCCGGGTAGTGGGTGTGGGAAGACCGGTTTGACCGGCGGTGGCCAAACAGCGGCTTGTGCCGAGGGTCTCGCGGTCTTCGTGCCGGAACTTCGCGACGAAGGTAGTCCGACCGCTGGCAGGCTCTTCAGCTGCGGTCCACCTTTCTTCGGCGCCTTCCAGCTGTAGTAGACGTGCTCGATGTGGTCGACCACCCAATTGCCAAGCGGCGGCTTGTTTCTCACCCACTCGACGCTGTGCTCGCTGAACGACATGCTCGTCGGCTGCAGCATCCAGGTCGCATAAGAAAAAATGCCCAATGACAGGAGCACGAGGAAGGGTGCCGCGATCAAGATGCGCCGGTTTCGCCTCGTCCTCCTTCTCGCCGCAGGCACGCGGAGCCGCTTCGAGCGGAGCCTCACGCCGACACCAACCTTGCCGGTCGTGACTCGCTCGGGCGATGGCCGTCATTCGATGCCTCGGGCGGCACCTCATTCGAGGCGAAATTGGGCGAGAGGTCGACAACCCTGGTGATCTGGCTACGGACTTTTGTTGCTGATGTGACTACTCCGTCAAGTGAGGCGGGCGAAACCGTAGGGGATCGAGCGACGCACGGCCAGAGCGCAAGCGCGATGAGGACGAGGAGCGGGCCACTGCCTGGATCGGTCGCGCCGCTCTCCAGCACGCCGGTGAAGCCGTTCGAGAAGATGGCACCGAGGTTCTGACCGACTACTCCGAAGAACGCGGCCGCCACGATGGCGAGGACGAGCGTGAGACGGCGCGCCTTGGGCAACCAGATGCCCAAGGCAACGACGAGAGGAGATGCCTCGAGCGCGTCATGACCGAGAAGACCCGGCGCTCCGCCAGCGGCGAAGTCAGCGCACCGGTCGCGGAGGTCCGAGCACCGAGGAGCAGCTGTAGGTCGCACTGATCTCTCTCTGGGTCGTCAATGCAAGCGGATCGGCTCCTTCGGGAACATAACGGTAAAGACAGATGGTCTTACCGTCGTCGTCGAAGTCATCCGCCTCCACGTAACAGGTCGTGTCGTCGACGAACTCCAAGCGGAACCGCATCTCCTGGCCACCTTAGCTTCGATCCACACCGTCCAGCCTGGCCACTCCCGCGGGCTTCGAGATGCGCCTCATCCCATCTGCACGAACACATGTTCGTTGAACTACACTGATGAAAGTAGGGACGGAAGGGCGCGGCAGCAATACACCCGTGCCGTAGCTTCAGCCCTCGGCCGACGAGGTAACTGGCGAGGCAATCCGAAAGGGAGGAAGCGATGGAGCGCGAGAAGGCGCTTGACGCGGCGCTGAGTCAGATCGAGAAGCGGTTCGGGAAGGGCTCGGTCATGAAGATGGGGGAGAGCCCCACCATGTCGATCGAAGTGATCTCCACGGGTGCGATGGCCCTCGACATGGCCCTCGGCATCGGGGGACTACCGAGAGGCCGCATCGTCGAGATCTACGGCCCGGAGTCTTCGGGAAAGTCCACCTTGGCGCTGCATGTCGTGGCCGAGGCCCAGCGCAACGGCGGGATCTGCGCCTACATCGACGCGGAGTACGCGCTGGACCCGGTGTACGCGCGGGCGATCGGCGTGGACGTCGACGAGCTGCTCATCTCCCAGCCCGACAACGGTGAGCAGGCACTGGAGATTGCCGACGTCTTGATCCGCTCGGGGGCGCTCGACGTCATCGTGATCGATTCGGTCGCGGCGCTCACGCCACGGGCGGAGATCGAGGGGGAGATGGGCGACAGTCACGTCGGCCTACAGGCCCGTCTCATGTCCCAGGCGCTGCGCAAGCTGACCGGCGCCATCGACAAGTCCCAGACGATCGCGATCTTCATCAACCAGCTGCGAGAAAAGATCGGTGTGATATACGGCAGCCCGGAGGTCACTCCCGGAGGCCGGGCGCTCAAGTTCTACGCGTCCGTCCGCCTCGACATCCGACGCGTCGAGCAGATCAAGGACGGCGCGGAGATGACGGGCAACCGCACACGGGTAAAGGTCGCGAAGAACAAGTGCGCCCCGCCCTTCCGCACCGCCGAGTTCGACATCATGTACGGGACGGGGATCTCCCGAGAGGGTTCGATCCTTGACGTCGCGGTCGAGCTCGGCATCGTGAAGAAGTCCGGTGCCTGGTATACCTACGAGGGCGAGCAGCTCGGCCAAGGACGGGAGAACGCGAAGCAGTTCCTCCACGACGCCCCTGAGCTCGCCGTCGAGCTCAACCATCGGATCCGCCAGGAGACACTCGCGTTGGTTCCCGCGGCTGTCCCCCTCGGCGCCAACGCTTCCGACGACGAGCCGATGTCGATCGAGGACTGAGCTTTCGACCCGGTCGGT
>ODAK010008224.1_pt1 | contig 10455 bp, 11 predicted proteins | sample 1539591 | NCBI WGS metagenome assembly ODAK01 (sample SAMEA3539303, study PRJEB22396) | soil metagenome | biome: tundra; feature: field; material: soil | place: USA | collected 2010-05 | depth 0.15 m | reverse complement strand
CACCGACTTACCTCCCGCCCCCTCCCGGAATGCTCATTTCAGTGGTATCGTTCCCTTAGCCGAATCCAGGCGAAAGGACAAACATATGGCCACAGTTGTTGCCTCTCCCAGTGAAACCAAGGTCGCCCTGCCGTCGACCAAACTCTTAATCAACGGCCAGTGGGTCGAAGCCGTCTCGGGGAAGCGCTTCACCACCATCAACCCGGCCACCGGCGACCCTATCTGCGATGTCGCCGAAGCCGACGAAGCCGACGTGAATCTCGCCGTGAAAGCCGCCCGCGCCGCTTTTCACAGTAAAGCTCCCTGGCGCCGCATGTCAGCCAGCGAACGCGGCAAGTTGCTCTACAAGCTGGCCGACCTCATGGAAAAGAACGCCGACGACCTCGCGCGTCTCGAGTCGCTCGATAACGGCAAGCCCTACACCATCGCCAAAGCCGCTGACGTCGCCCTCTCCATCGCCTGCTACCGGTATTTCGCCGGGTGGGCCGATAAAGTCCAGGGCAAAACCATTCCGGTGGGCGGCGATTATTTCTGCTACACCCGGCACGAACCCGTGGGCGTGGTCGGCCAGGTGATCCCCTGGAATTTCCCGCTGCTCATGCAGGCGTGGAAGCTCGGCCCCGCGCTCGCCACCGGCAACACCGTGGTGATGAAGCCCGCCGAACAGACCCCTCTGACTGCGCTGCGCGTCGCCGAACTGATTCAGGAAGCCGGCTTCCCCAACGGTGTGGTCAACATGCTGCCCGGCTATGGCCCCACGGCCGGCGCCGCCATCGCCCGCCACATGGATGTCGATAAGGTCGCCTTTACCGGCTCCACCGAAGTGGGCCACCTGATCATGGAAGCCGCCGCCCAGACCAATCTGAAGCGCGTCACCCTCGAACTCGGCGGCAAGAGCCCCAACATCATCTTTGCCGACGCCGATTTCGACGCCGCCATCGAAGGCGCCCACTTCGCCCTCTTCTTCAACCAGGGCCAGTGCTGCTGCGCCGGCTCCCGCGTCTTTGTCGAAGAAAAGGCCTACGACGAATTCGTGGAACGCAGCGCCGACCGCGCCAAAAAGCGCAAGGTGGGTGACCCGTTCGATAAGCGCACCGAACAGGGTCCGCAGGTCGACGATGTGCAGTTCAACAAGGTGATGTCCTACATCGACGCCGGCGTGAAGGATGGCGCCCGGCTGGTGGCTGGTGGCGCCCGCTTCGGCGAGCACGGCTACTTCATCCAGCCCACAGTCTTCGCCGACGTAACGGACAACATGCGGATCGCCGAAGAGGAGATCTTCGGACCCGTGATGAGCATCATCAAGTTCAAGGACATCGATGAGGTGATCGACCGCGCCAACCGCACCATGTATGGCCTCGCGGCGGGCGTCTGGACGCGCGATATCGGCAAGGCCTACGCCATCGCCAATGGCGTCCGCGCGGGCACGGTTTGGGTCAACTGCTACGACGTCTTCGACGCGGCGGCGCCGTTTGGCGGCTTCAAGCAGTCCGGCATCGGCCGCGAACTCGGCGAATACGGCCTCCAGCAATATACCGAGGTCAAGACCGTCACCGTAAAACTTTAGCGCCATCTCGCGCACCGGGGCCGGTTTTCTATCCCGGTTTATTGCACTTACGTCTCTTCGCTCTGGTCACCGCCGTGCACAACTTCCCATGGCGGTGACTATGATGCGAACGTTGGTACTTGTAGCCGGCGTGGCACTCTGCGCCTCGCAGTCGGACGCACAAACCAAACCGGAATCCTCCACTCAGGTGGAACGCGGACGCAGCTTGTTTGAGAAATCTTCGAAAGGCCTCCCCTGCGGAACCTGCCATTCCCTCGAAGGGATCGGTAAGGCAGTGGCGCCCGATCTCCGTCGGCTGGGCGCGATTGCCACGCCGCGCGACCTCGCACGCGCCATCGATATGCAGCGTACTGTCTTTGTCCAGGAAGTGCAGACCTCGGCCGGCAAGACTTTTCCCGGCCTCCAGAAGCAGATCAAAGGCGACACCCTCTACGTCTGGGACCTCAGCGTCATCCCGCCCCTGCTGCGCGAGCTGAAAACGGCTGACATCGTCTCCATGCGGGAGAACGTGAAATGGGGTCATCCTCCCGCCTCGGTGGATTACACCCCGCAGGAACTGGCGGACATAATCGGCTTCATCAAAGCGGCGGCGACCGGCGAGCGCGGGGAAATTATTCCGGCGGACCTGAAGTAGCGCCCTGCTCGGCAGGCTGCGGCTCCGGTTGGTAGAATAAGGCCGTCCGCTATGCCGATCTACGAATATCTTTGTGAAGACTGCCGGACGAAATTCGAAAAATTCGTCCGCTATCCCGATCGCGAGGAAATCGAGTGCCCTTCCTGCGGTAAGAACCGGCTCCAGCAGCTCATTTCCAGAGTGCGCATGCATGAAAAAGGGAAAGTCCGCGATACCTCACGACCGCCCTGGGCCGAACACTCGGAGTATCAGCCCCCGCACGACGACGATCACTAGTGCGCGGCTAAAAGCCGCGAGGACAAAGTAAGTTTAGGAATTTATGCCGATCTACGAATACCGCTGCGAAGACTGCCAGAAGAAGTTTGAAAAGTTCGTGCGTTATCCGGACCGGGAAACCGTCGAGTGCCCGGCCTGCGGCAAAAGCAACCTGAAACAGCTCATCTCGGCCTTCCAGGCACACGAACCGGGCAGGGTCAGGCAGGCGCCGCACTACTCGCCCGAACACGGTCACCCGGAAGAGCGACGCGAGCACGCTAAAGAGCTAAAAGAGCACGCCGGCGAATAAAGCGGCCGGGATTATTTCCCTACCAGGTGTTCGACGTCTTTGTTGTTTTCCTGGCAGATGTACTCGTAAAGTTCCTGCCCGGCGCGCCACTTAATGTTCAGCGGCACGGTCCACGCCTTCGTGTAATAGTCGGGATCTTCGATGGTCGCTTCGTAGTGCAGCGTGTTTACGTCGGGCCGCGTAAAACGTTCCGTTACGTGCAGCTTGTCACCGTGCGGATGGCCGGCGTTATCCAGCCAGCTGCGGTCGTTGAAGCCGGTCACGTCCACTACCAGCGTGTCGCCATCCCAATGCCCCACCGAATCGCCCAGCCAGGTGGGATTAATGTCTTTCGGATGCGGCCGTCCGTCCACGAAAATGCTGCGCCAGATGTGCGTGCCGCCTTCGTAGATGAACAGGACGCGGTCCGGCAGCTGGAAAATCTGCGCCGGGTAGGGCGTGTACAGCATGCGGGGTACGCCGGGAGGCATGCAGCGGGCCTCCGGGTCGAACTTCTGCAGGTCGTCGATCCGCTCGTCGTACGTCTTTTTCCCCAGCGGTGTGAATGGCACCTCCTGGTTTACCGTTACGCCCGCTTCGGCTTTGTTCATCTCGTAAATGCGGGGTACGTCCCACATGCCTTTGTTGTTACCGAGATCCGGTTTACCGGCATTGGCGCCCAGGTAGGGGATGTTGGGCAGGCGCGGCGCGGGACCCGCGGTCTTTGCGGTCTGCGCGCAACCTGGCGCCAGAATGCAAATGAAGGCAGCGAATAAGCGGACCGGGCGATTTTTCATGGCGGTGTTCCTTCGGGAATGGTTGCTATTCTACAGCAACCCGGCTGGCGCTCCCCGCCCGCTTACTTCAGCGCGGCTTTAATTTTCCCGGTCAGCCTGACTGCGGTGTATGGCTTTTGAATAAAGCCGGAAACAAGCTGTCCCTTGAACAGCGCCATGGTGGAGACCTCGTCATAGCCGCTTGAGGCATCTCGGTCTGCTCCTGGGCGTCCCCGCCATGCGTCAGGGCCGTCATCAGTAGTGCCGTGATGTGCGATCCCTTCAGGAAATCCACCAGGCGCAGCAACATGCTGCGGGCCTCGGTCGGCGTCCCGGAGTGCAGGAGAGCCGTCACCGGGTCCACCACTACGACGGAAGGCTGGAACTCCCTCAGCAGTTTGTGGATTTTTACCAGATGCAGCTCGAGGCCAAAAGCGGTTGGCCGCGAAGCATGGAAATGGAGCAGACCCTTGTCGACCCAGCGATGCAGGTCGACCCCGATAGACCGCATGTCATCGCCGGCACGCCGGTGGAGCACCGAAATGCCGTCGCTCTCGATCAGGAATGGATACTCATTTGTGCCGTGCGTAGTGCCCCGGTATTTCACCACGTGCACGCGGCGCGTAAGCACTGAGTCGACAACATTGTGCTCCAGCAGAATAACGCAATCGGAAATGTACTCTTCCAGACCATAGCGAGTCAATGTGCCCTGCCCTCGCTCTCCCGTCACCACGGCCGTGAGCCCCCGATCCTTCAGCCAGCGGAACAGGCGGCGCAGTTCGGAACGCAGAACGCCTTCGTTGGACAATCCGGCGAACAGCGCCTCCAGATCATAGTCCCCGGCCTCTTCAATCAGGCTCCGTTCCAGATAGATGTAGTCGATGGCCAGCTTCTTTTTGGCCACCAGGGCGGCCACGTCAAAGCCCAGCGAGGCTACGTTACTGATCAGTTCGTCGTCGGTTTCCTCGAAGGAGATGCAGACGCCTGCTTCGTTGAATTCCATAGCACCGCGGACCAGAAACTCCATGCCCAGCAAGGTCTTGCCGCACCCCGCGCTGCCGCAAACCAGCGTCGTGCGCCCCTTTGGCAGACCGCCGAACGTGATCTCATCCAGCCTCTGTATTCCGGTGGGGCATTTTGGCAGCGTGGCAGCAGCGCTTTCCGTCTTTGCCACAGCAAGTTTTCGCGAACCCATTCCGCTCCTTGTTTCCCACGCAGTTCAGGCGTAAAGACCCGAATTACCCACTTTGTTGTGTCAGTTCCACTACCGGCAACCAGCAATTGTGCCAGTTGAAAATTAAATATGGCTATACCCGGATGCGCCCAGCGATCTGATCTTCGCGTCGGGTATCCTCAGGGGATAACCATGTGTTGACGACAACCCTGCAGGCTAACGAAATCTGCCGTCTGAGCGCCACCAAAATGGCGCGCCTGCTTGCGTCCGGCGGCCTTTCGGCCCGCGAATGTATGGAGGCTCACATTGCGCGGATCGGAGAGGTCAATCCCGGCGTCAATGCCATTGTGACGCTGGCTGCTGAAGAGGCACTAGCCCGCGCCGCGGCGGCTGACGAAGCTCAGGCCAACCATAAAGTTACGGGACCGCTTCACGGCCTCCCCATCGCCCACAAGGACCTGCAGCCGGTGCGCGGCGTCCGCACCACGTTCGGCTCGCGCATCTTTCGCGATTACGTCCCTCGGGAGGATTCCCTGCTGGTGGAACGGTTCCGCGCCGCCGGAGCCATTTGTCTGGGCAAAACCAACACGCCGGAATTTGGCGCCGGCTCGCAGACTTACAACGAGGTCTTCGGCGCCACCGTCAACCCGTGGGACCGTACGAAAACCTGTGGAGGCTCGAGCGGCGGTGCGGCCGTTGCGCTCGCCTGCCGCATGTTGCCCATCGCGGATGGCACTGACCTCGGCGGATCCCTGCGCAACCCTGCCAGTTTCTGCGGTGTGGTTGGCATGCGTCCTTCGCCCGGACGGGTTCCCACCTGGCCAGCTCCCATGGCGTGGTCGCCGCTGAATGTGGAAGGCCCGCTGGCGCGCACTGTGGAAGATGTTGCCCTGGTGCTCTCCGCCATAGCCGGCCCCGACGCGCGCTCGCCGCTCTCGCTGGAAACCCCCGGCGCGCATTTTCGCGGCGATCCCGGGCGCGATTTCAAGGGCGTCCGTATCGCCTGGTGGCGCGATCTGGGCGGAGTCCCGGTCGATCGGCGCGTACGTGCCGCCGTCGATGCGCAGCGCCGGGTCTTCGAGTCCCTCGGCTGCATCGTGGAAGAGGCCGAGCCCGATTTCACCGGCGCCGATCACGTCTTCCGCACCCTCCGCGCCCGCTCACGCCACCGCCCAGCGCCTCGCCGACAACGTCCGCGATCATCGCGAACTCATCAAGGACACGCTGTTGCAGGAATTCGAAGCCGGCTGCCGCCTCACCGCGACGGAAGTTGGCGTCGCCGAAGCCGCCCACACGGAGCTCTATCACCGGATGCGCCGCTTCATGGAGCGCTATGAGTTTTTCGTGCTGCCCGTCTGCCAGGTTCTGCCCTTCGACGTGCGCCAGCACTGGCCGGTGGAAATCGACGGCGTGAAACTGGCCACTTACATCGACTGGATGAAGACCTGCTACTACATCTCCGCCGTCGGCACGCCTGCCATTTCCGTGCCGTGCGCCTTCGTGGAACCTGCGCCCGGTGAACCGAAACTGCCGGTGGGGTTGCAGATCGTCGGTCGCCATCGCGACGATTGGGGCGTCCTGCAAATGGCGCACGCCTTCGAACAGGCATTGGGTCTCGGGGCATGCGAACCGTAGCCGCCATCGCCGTCCTCTGTGCCTCGGCCTGGCTCGGGCTCAACCTGTGGGGCAATTACGGCGGCCACGTGAGCGGACTCTTCTACACCGGCGCCAGGGTCGCGCTCCCCGCGGAGCTGGAAGGCGATCGCACGCGGCGTGTTCGCGGTGACGATATTGGTTACGACGCCCAGTACTACCGACTCGCCGCCCACGATCCCCTCCTGCGGCGCGGCTTCGCTGCCTTCGCCGATAACCCTTCACTCCGCTGGCGCCGGATCGGCATTCCCGGCCTCGCCGCGCTTCTCTCGGCGGGCAACGAAAATGCGGTGGACTGGATCTTTGTCGCCATCCAGCTTGGCTTCGTTTTTGCGGGTGCGTTTTGGCTCGCCCGCTATGCCGAAAGCATTGGGTGCGCTCCGGTGTGGGGCCTCGCCTTCCTGCTGATCCCGGCCACAGCCATCTCGCTCGACCGCATGACCATCGACCTGCCGCTCGCCGCGCTGACCATCGGGCTCGCCCTCTATTCAACCGGCTGGCGCCGCTACCTGATCCTCATCGCCGCTCCCCTGGTGCGCGAAACCGGCATGGTGCTGGTGGTTGCGTGGTCTCTGTGGCCGGCCGCGCGGCGTGACTGGCGCGAGGCCATGCGCTCGGCCGCGTGCGGGATTCCAGCCGCGTTTTGGTGGATTTACGTCCGGCAACATACGCCGCATGATGCGACGCCCTGGCTGGGGACATACCCGTTCAGCGGCATCGTGAACCACATCTTCGAAGGCGCCGGGCCCTACACCACGCTATGGCTGCGCGCGGCATCGGCTCTGGAATGGGTAGCCCTGGCAGGCGTTATTCTCGCGCTGGTGCTGGCCCTCGGCCTGGCCGCAAAAAGGCAATTCGGCGCGCTGGAAACGGCCGCCATCGTGTTTGCGATCTTTGCCGCGTCACTCGGCAAGACCGACATCTGGGGCTCGGCCTATGCTTTCGGCCGCACCATGTCGCCGCTGCTGGTGCTGCTCGGCCTGATCGCCCTGCGCGACCGCAAGCCCATCCTGTTTCTCCCGATTCTCCTGATCCTGCCCCGCATCGCACTGCAGTACGAAGCCGGGATCCGCAATGCCATTCGCGGCTGACGCGCCTACGCCATCACCATCTGCTTCGCATCGGCCAGCACGTAAGGGCCCTCCGGGAGCACGGCAATCGTCGCCCCCGGCCGCACCCCTTCCAGCAATCCAGCCAGCGCATTTTCCGCCGATTCGAAGGCTTTCCCCCAGAGCAAGGGCCAATAATCCCGCGGCAAACCCGGCACGTACCATACGACGTCGTTGTGCCTCGTCACCAGGGCGAGCTTCTCGAGCTGCCATTGATCGGGGATTACCGGGGCATGCTCGATCCGATCCAGAAACTCGCGGTCGGTCAGCCCTTCGCGAATCATCGCCGCGAAATCGGGCGAGCCCGCGCCCTCTGCGCATTCCGCTACCAGCATGATCTTTCCGCCCGGCTTTACGATCTTCGCCGCCGCCGTCACGCCCTTGATGCACTGATAGTAAGTGAGGTCCAGCGGATATCCGGCCGATGTGGTAATCACCGCGTCCGCCTGATCGTCGAGTTCGTGCCGCATGGCCGCGGAAACGAAGCGCACGGCTTCTGCGTGAGTGGCTTCCGGCGTGCCGGCGAACACACCCGAGATGCGCCGGTCGCGTGTGATCGCCACATCCATCATGAAATCGTGCCGCGCCATGCGCGTGATCTCCAGCAGCTCCGCGTGCACCGTGTTGCCTTCGATCGAACCTTCGATCGCCAGCGGATCGCGCATGAAAACCGGGCTGTGAATCCGTTTGATGGTGTCCTGATACGCCACGCCCGGAGCGATCAGTTTGCGCCCGCCTGAAAAACCCAGCATGAGGTGCGGCTCGATCAACCCGCAGGTGATGTGCAGGTCCGCCGCCATGAATCGCTCGTCGATATAGACCGGGGTGCCGGAGCGCGTGGAACCCAGATGCCGGTGTTCCGACAACTCGCGCGCCCGGTGGTTGACCACGCGATACGACGCCGCAATCGCAGACCCGAGGATTTCCTTGATCTCGGCGTCGGTCGCCGGCCGATGGAGGCCGGTGGCGATCAGAATCGTGATTGCCTCCCGCGCGATGCCGTTCTGTTCGAGGCGGGCGAGAAGCGGCGGCAGCATGGTGCGATAAGGCACGGGGCGCGTGATATCGCAGACCGAAATCGCCGCAGTCCTGGCTTGGCGCGCCAGTTCAGCCAGCGAGGGTCCCGCTACCGGACTATCCAGCGCGCCGGCGATCGCTGCCTCGGCATCCGGCAACGGGGGTGCCGAGCGCGCTTCCAACACCTGCCAGTCATAACCCGCAGGCAGGTCGAGCCCGAGGCCGCTGCGTCCGAACGCCAGTTGAATCCGCATGACTCCATGTTGCCACGAGTAACATTTCTCGAATCGGATAGCGCCTGGAATCCGTGTAAACTCATAGGCGACAGAGGAACCGCACATGCGCTCAATCGACGAATTCACCATCACCGACGCGACTCTGGACCAAATGTCCACCGCCACCAACCCGCGCTTCAAGCAGATCATGGAGGCCGCTGTCCGGCACCTGCATGACTTCGCCCGGGAAGTGGACCTCACGCCCGAGGAATGGCTCGCCGGCATCAGTTTCCTCACCGCCGTCGGCCAGACCTGCACGCAATACCGGCAGGAGTTCATTCTGCTTTCCGACACCCTGGGACTGAGCGCGCTGGTGAACTACATGCATGACGGGCGCATGATTGAACCGGGCACGCAGAGCAGCCTGCTGGGCCCGTTCTACCGCCAGGACGCGCCGCACTTCAACCTCGGCGACTGCATCGGCAAAAAGCCCGGCAGTCAGGAGATTGGCATTTACGGCCAAATTACCGATTCCGAAGGCCGCGGCATTCCGCACGCGTCCATTCAAATCTGGCAGACCGACGACGAAGGCGAATACGACCTGCAGCATAACGATCCCTCACAGATGGATTTCCGCGGCATCCTGGAAGCCGATTCCGAAGGCCGCTTCCACATCCGCACGGTGCGCCCGCTTGGCTATTTGATTCCGCTGGATGGCCCGGTGGGCGACATGATCCGCGCGCAGCGCCGCCACGGTTTCCGCCCGGCGCACATTCACTTTCTGATCGGTGCCCCCGGCTACCGGGAAGTGGTGACGGCGCTCTACGTGAACCCCGATGACCATATGGATTCGGATGTGGTGTTCGGCTCCACGGCGTCGCTGGTTGTCGAGACGCACACGGACGACCCGAACTCGCCGTTCCCGAATCTGCCGACGATCCACTTCGATTTCTCGCTGGCACGGGCGGCGGAGGAGGATAAGTCGGGTCGTGTGGGTGCGGATCCGGCGCAGATCCTGGCGAAGATGCACTAAGGCCAAACGACCGGCTACAATCCCAATGGCTAACATGAGACCCGGACGATTGCTGGTTGAATACATCTATCTCGACGGTCCCGGAATTGAGAGCCTGTATGCGCAAATATGCGGTTTTGTCGAGACCTCACGCACGACGACAATTCAGAAGGGTGTTACCGCAAAGGTAGGGGCTGGGCTTCGATTAAAGAATTTCTTAATTAGTCTCCTTAGTGGTTTGGAAGGCGAGGTATCGGCTGAAGTTGCTGGATCGAGAAACCGAACAGAACAATCGACGATGGCTCATGCCACCGAGAACAAACTGTCGCATGTGCTTGATTTCCTAACTAAGACGGATGAGGTCCCATTTTTCAATGAGCTTGGTGCCGCAACTCGGCATGTGCAAAGAGCGGACGAACCCGTGTTTGTCAATATTCACGATACGTTCAACGCGCCTCAGTTTTACGGCGCCGCGCTAGGCACATCCGCCGTCAACGGTGATGGCTACTTATTGCTTGAAAAAGGGGGCGCCGCAGACTACAGCGATAGTGATGACTACTACAGACAGTCTGTCGCGCGAGTGACTCTTTCTGCAAACGTAACGAAATTGAGAACTCCGGGGTCGATGGCGCGAGGCAGCCACGAGGCTGTATTTCTCAGAGGATTTGCGGGTCGCAAGGTGCCCCTGTCTATCTTCGGTACGCTTAGCGGCACGACCGACTATTTCCAGATCAAGCCGTTTGCCATCTGGAAA
>ODAK010008223.1_pt1 | contig 10456 bp, 8 predicted proteins | sample 1539591 | NCBI WGS metagenome assembly ODAK01 (sample SAMEA3539303, study PRJEB22396) | soil metagenome | biome: tundra; feature: field; material: soil | place: USA | collected 2010-05 | depth 0.15 m | reverse complement strand
TACGGAATGGATATCTCTTGTTCGCACGACAGAACAGGGCGATGAATAAGATGGGTTAGTTGGGGCCATAATGACGGGTCATCTCGGCCGGATCGGTCGGGATGGAGAACAACCGGGTTCGTTGCTCGGAAGACAACAGGGTGCGAGGGGGCATGTCGGGCTCCGGTTGGCGGCGGGAGCCCGTTCATAAACTGCTTGCCTTTCAACGCAATTCTGCAACAGGATATTGAAAGCAGATTCGCGAGGAATAACCGTGCCCGCCAAATCCATTCGCAAACGTTCGTTTGTGAAATGGCTCCGGGAGCGCCAGCCAGCGTTACTTGAGTGGCGGCGGACTCGTCCAGCGCTTCTGCGCAACTGCGTCGGTCCACGCCGAGCCCCGTGGTTGTAGCACCAGCCAGGTCTCCGCGAGCTTGCCAGCTTCGATCCGGTAAACCTGCATGCCCGCTCGGGTGCGCGCCTCTCCGGTTTTGGGATCAGGCCACTTGAACGCAAAGCGAAACCACGCGCGGTGACCTTCGAACGAGTGATCGTATACCACGACACGTATATTCGGCCGCTCCTCGCGAGTCTTGGCGATCTCCGCCGCGTAGGCCTCGCGTGTTACGGTCCGGTCACCTGCTTCGTCATGCCGGATGTAGTTGAGCTGGACGCAATCGGGAACCAGGTCGTATTGGCCCTCATGCCAAACCTGCTCCCATCGGTCGAACAGGTCGCGCAGCACAATATCTTCTGGCATCGACGAATTCCTTTCCACGGGTGACCCAATCAAGCTCGTGGCCCCGTTGGCGCCATGGTACCAGCAGGTCGGGCAGGGGTGGGGAGCGGACGTAGAGGACACGTGCCATCGACGGCCGATTTGCGCCCATGTTGGTCGCTCAGGCGAAGCGGTTCATTTCTCGAAAAGCGGACATAAACATCAGCGTCCCATCCGACGGTCATGGGTGGACAGCGGCTCTCCCGCGCGAGGCTCTGTACCCAATTGACGCGCGAGCCTAACCCCAAACGGCCCGAACGAGGAGCCGTCGTCCGGCGATCAATATGCAGCCAACATTAACAACAGACATATCGCGACGAACACAATTCAGTCCTCCCTGGTCAGCCGCGCGCTATATGCTTGGAAAGCAACAAACCCAGGGCGCCTTGGGGCGCTGACCGTTATGAACTGCCGTTCACGTAAGGAACCTCATTCATGGACCTTCTCCACGCCCTCGGATCATTCGTGCGAGTTGTTGAGACCGGTTCCTTCTCCGCCGTCGCCCGCGAAACCAATAACAGCCAGTCGAGCGTCACGCGCCTGATCGGGCAGTTGGAAGACCATTTCGGGATTCGGCTGCTCCACCGCACGACGCGGCGCCTCAGCCTGACGGATGATGGCGAAAGCCTGCTTACCCAGGCTCGCGGTATGTTGGAGGCGGCCGAGGAATTGGAAGCGACGCTCGGGCGCCGGAAAGCTGCGCCCACCGGCCGGGTGCGTGTGGGCCTGCCACCAGGGATGGCCATTCTGATCACGTCCCACCTCTCAACGTTGCTTCAACGCTACCCGGGATTATCGGTCGAACTGGTGATCGGTGAGCGGTTCGGCGACCTGGTCGAGGAGCGTCTCGACCTCGTGGTGCGGAACGGGCGATCAGAGAGTGCCTCGTCAGTCGCCCGCGCGATCGCCACGTTCGGCCGGGCCCTGGTTGCCGCTCCGGCCTATCTGGAACAACACGGCATCCCTCTGAATCCCGCGCACCTCGCCAAACACAATTGCATCGTTCACGAGACCGGGCCAGGCAGCGATCGCTGGAGCTTCACTGGCCCGGAGGGGCCGGTCGATGTCCGGGTGGCAGGCTCCCTGCACGCCAGCAGCGCCACGATGGTGCACCGCGCGGCGCTGGCCGGCTCCGGTATCGCGTGGCTTTTGGAACCGCACGTGCTGGACGACATCCGCGCCGGCCGACTCTGCCGCCTACTGCCGGAATACATCTCTGAACGCGAGCAGACCTTTGTGATCTACCCGTCGCGGCGCAATGTACCTCCACGGACGCGGGTGTTGATCGACTTCTTCGTTTCAGTGGGTCGCGAGGCCCAGGCGCAGTTCGCGAATAGCGGCGCGCCGGTTGACGACAAACATCTGTCGATCGTCAGTACCCGCCTCGCCGCGTGAACGCACTCCGCGGCAAATCGAACTGGTGACCGCCGTCCGGTTCTCACCCGTCAGCCGCGCCACTTCCGATCACTGAGCGCTCGGGACGCGCAGCCTTGGACGCAATGTCAATTGCGCGGCCGGAGAGAAGGCGCGTGCTCGCATCAGCAATGTCATGACCAGTCCCGCGATACCCGACGCCGACAGGATCATGGCGACGATGACGAATTGGTAGATGCCCGCGTAAACCGGGTCGGCGCCCGATACCATCATGCCGGCCATCACGCCAGGTATCCACACCAGGCCCAAAGACTTCAACATGTCGAGGCGAGGGAGCAGGCTGGCATACACCGCGCTCCGCACGTAAGGCGCGACGGTGACAGCGGGGTCAGCGCCGAGCGCCAGGCCCGCCTCCACCTGGCCGACATTCGCCGCGACATCAGCCCGGAACCGTTCTGCCGCCTGGGCGCAAGCATTCATGGCATTGGCGATGATCATGCTACCCACCGGAACAAGCATCGTCACGCTCGTTTGCAGCGCGCCGGTCGCGAGCATGCCAGTGAGCACCACGCCGGACCCGGCGGCGATCGCCCAGAATGACAGCAACGTCGACCCATCGATGTCCCGAGCGCGGCGCGCGGCGGTCACCGCCGCGGCGACAGTCATCAGCAGCAGGATCAGCGCGCCGACCAGCAGACTGCCGTGCAGCAGAACAGCCAGGACGATCCCGACGAGCACCATCTGAACGAGACCGCGGGCGATCGATATCGCCGCCTCCCGTTCCACGTGCACACCAAAGCGCCGGCACGCGATCACCACGGCCGCGCAGAGGACGATGGCGCCCGCCGCCTGAGCCAGGCCCATGGCGAGGTTGCCGCTCAGATGGTTCAATAGTTCAGTGATCATGCAGCACCTCCTTGGTGGGTCCGATGGTGACCAGCCCGCCAGATTCCAGGACCATTGTACGGCTCGCGATGCGCGCGGCCTGGAGGCGGTTGTGCGTGACAATCACGCAGGTCATCCGCCGCTCCTGAATGATATCCAGCAGCAGTTCTTCGATGCCTCGCGCCGAAGCCTCGTCCAGCGCGGATGTTGGTTCGTCCAGCAGCAGTCCCTCTGGTGCGTTCGCCAAAGTGCGTGCAACTGACACGCGTTGTGCCTCGCCGCCCGAGAGGTTGCTCACGTCACGGTCCTGGTATCCCGGCAAACCGACCCGGTTGAGCAGCGCGGCGATCTGTTCCTCGGTGAGAATTTCGCCGCGTTGCCGCGGTCCGAAAGCGATGTTCGCCGCCACCGTACCAGGAAAAAGCCAGGCCGTTTGCATGACCATGCCGACACGACGACGCAGCTCTCGTGGCGCGATCTCGCGATAGTCCGTGCCGTTGAGCAGTACAGAGCCGCCGGTTGGCTCGTCCAGGCGGTTCAGCAGGCGCAGGAAAGATGATTTCCCCGCGCCGCTCGGGCCGACCACCGCGAGCACCTCGCCTGGCGGTATCTGAACGCTGATGTCGTTCACCAGAAGTTTGCCGGAGACAGCCCGTGACAGATTTCTGGTTTCGAGCGTCAGGGTCTCTGGCGTCCCATCCACTGATGCACGCCGGACGGCTTCGTCCGGATATTCCACGGTTGCATTGAAATTCGTATTCTGGATGACGGTTGTCTCGGACATTCACGGCCCCTGTTTTGACACGTTTGAATGGTCTTCAGCTGGAAGAGATAACGAGGAAATCAGCCTGACGGAAATGAATGGCGGTCAGGGCTCCATGTCCGGGCCTAATATCGAGTGCATTACCGATTGATCGCCCGAACGGCCGCGGAACAACACCTCGGCTGGCTCCCCTACGGCTCTTTGACCGACGCACGTAGCGTTGCGCGCAGCCAGCGATGCGCCGGGTCGTCGTCGAGCCGGCGATGCCAGATCATCGAGAGTGACACACGGGGTGAAAGGAATGGCAGCGACCGGATGATAAACGGGCCGGCGGTCATGAAGTCCGCGGCGACGCGCCGAGGCACGATAGCCAGCGCCCTGGATCCGATAAGAACCGACTTCAAGGAATGCAGCGGGACCCTTGCCCAGATCTGGCGGGCGAGACCATGCTCGGCGAGTGCGTGATCAACGAACCGCGTATCGTCACCGCTGGAGGTGATGGTGATATGGGACAGGTTCCCCATGTGCTCAATCGACAGCGCCGCCTCGTTGGCCACGGGATGATCGCTCGACAGGATCGCCACATAGTCGTCTTCCAGGAGGCCAACGCACTTGAACCGCTCGCCTCCCTCGGTCAGTGTTTCCAGCGCCAGTTCCACCGCGCCGGCATCCAACTGATCGAGCGTGTGCAACATGCCCATCGGCCGAACCTCGATCACGACCGAAGGCGCGAGCGTGGCCACACGGTGCACGAAGGCCGGGATAATCGCACGCGCGGCATAGTTATTGGCGGAAATCGTGAAGCTGCGCGAAGCCTGGGATGGGTCGAACTCGTCAGCCTCAAGGACGACCCGTATATTTTGCAACGCCTGGTGAATTGGCCCGGCCATCCGCTCTGCCCGAGGGGTTGGCAGCATGCCCTCTGGTGAGCGGACGAACAGTTCGTCGTTCAGCATATGACGCAGGCGGGAAAGCGCATGGCTGACGGCGGACTGGGTCAAACCCAGCCGCTGTCCGGTTCGCGTCAGGTTCTTCTCCTGCATCACCGCGTCGAAGACGACCAGGAGGTTCAGGTCGAACGTGTTCCAGTTCATCACCGCAGCCGCCACCCCTCGGGTTACTACAGTAGCGCGGAAATATGATTTCGTCAGGCCGGGTTCGCTCCGCCTCAAACCCGTTTCATTCGGCGGCAGCTTCGCGCGAGCGCGCCTGTCCGCTTCGCCAGACGCGCAGTTGCGCGAGCTTGTCCATGTAGATGTAAACCACGGGCGTGGTGAACAGCGTCAGAATCTGGGAGACGACAAGTCCGCCCGCCATAGCGTAGCCCAGAGGCTGGCGAAGTTCGGACCCGGTGCCGGTGCCCAACATCAGCGGCAAGCTGCCAAGCAACGCGCACATCGTCGTCATCAGAATCGGCCGGAAGCGCAGCCTGCATGCTTCATGGATCGACTCCTCGGCTGTCAGGCCACGATTCCGTTCCGCTTCCAGCGCGAAATCCACCAGCATGATGCCGTTTTTCGTTACGATGCCGATCAGCAGGATGATGCCGATGATGCCCATTACATCCAACCCAAAGCCGCACGCCAGCAGCACCGCGAGAGCGCCCGCACCGGCCGGCGGCAGCGTGGAGATGATGGTCAGGGGATGGATCAGGTTTTCGTACAGCATGCCCAGTATGATGTAGACCGCCATCAGGGCCGCCAGGATGAGGATCGGCGTGCTGGACAGCGAACTCTGAAACGCCTGCGCGTTCCCCTGAAAGCTGGCGCTGATCGTCGGCGGCACGTGCAGAGCTTCCATTTGCCTCTGGATCGCCGAGACCGCCGGACCCAAAGGCGCGTTTTCCTTCAGGTTGAAGCTGATCGTTACCGATGGGAACTGACCCTGGTGGTTCACCGACAATGGCGACACCGTGGTTTGTTGCGTGACCAACTCGCTCAATGGCACCATGCCCGAGGTCTGCGAGCGAACGTAGATCCGTTGCAATGCATTGGGCCCTAGCTGGAACCCGGGGTTCACCTCCATGATAACGAAATACTGATTGAGGCTGGTGTAGAGCTGCGCGATCGGCCGTTGTCCGAAGGCATCGTACAGCACCGAATCGATCTGCGCCGGTGTGATGCCCAGACGCGACTCAGTATCCCGGTTGATCGCCAGAGTCAGCCTCGGCGCGGCGGACTGTAGGTCGCTGGTCACGTCGGAAAGTTGTGACAGTTTCGCCAGCGCGGCCTCGATGATCGGTCCCCATTTGGTCAGTTCGCTCAGATCGACGTCGCTTAGCGTGTACTGGTACTGGGCCGCGGTCAGCCTTCCCCCGATGTTGACGTCCTGCACCGGCTGCATGAACAGCCGCATACCCGTCACGCTTTGTGAATCCTGATTGATCCGCGCCATCACCTGGCTGATCGACGCCCGTTCACCGCGTGGCTTCAACGCGATGAAGATGCGGCCCTGGTTCTCGGTCGAGGTCGCGCCGCCCGCGCCGATATAGGCGCCGACGGACAGCACCGCGGGATCCAGTTCCACCGCCGCGATCATGCGCTGCTGCATCGCCGCCATGCCGGCGGGAGAGACATCCTGCGCCGCCTCGGTCACACCCAGGATCAACCCGGTATCCTGCTCCGGAAAGAACCCTTTCGGAATGATGATGAACAACCAGGCGGTCGCCGCGATGGTAGCGAGCATGACCATCCGCGTGGCGAAACGATGCCGTAACGTAACTACCAGCATTCGGTCATAACCGGCGAGCAGGACGTCGAAGCAGCATTCCAGCGCGCGTGACAGTTTGCCGGCTTTTTCGGGCTGCTCTTCGCGCAGCAGACGGGCGCCCAGCATCGGCGTGAGGGTGAGGGAGACGACGACCGAAACCGCTATCGCGACCGTCACGGTGATCGCGAATTCCTGGAACATGCGGCCGACCATGCCGCTCATTAACAGCAGCGGGATGAACACGGCGACCAGCGCGATAGAAATCGACAGGATGGTGAAGCCGATCTCGGCCGCGCCGTCGAGCGCCGCTTGCTTCGGCGTTTTGCCCATCTCCATGTGGCGCGTGATGTTCTCCACCATCACGATGGCGTCATCGACGACGAAGCCGACCGCGATCGACAGCCCCATCAGCGATAGGTTGTCCAGGCTGAAGCCGCACAAGTACATCACGCCGAATGTGCCGATGATCGAGACCGGCACCGCGACGGCGGGAATCAGCGTGGCCCAGACCCGACGCAGAAACAGGAAGATCACCCCGACCACCAGAGCAATGGTGATCATCAGCGTGCGCTGTACGTCGGAGACTGAGGCCCGGATGGTAGTGGTGCGGTCGGCGATGACGGCGACCTTGATGGCGGGCGGGATCGACGTCTCGATCTTCGGCAGCGCGGCCTTCACGGCGTCCACCGTGCTGATGACGTTGGCGCCGGGCAGGCGTTGGATGGCGAGGACGATGCCTGGCTGCTGGTTGACCCAACCGCGCAACGTCGTGTCCTGCGGCCCTTTGATCGCCTCGCCAACATCGGATACCCGGATCGGCCCGCCATTGCGCCAGGCGATGATCTGGTTGCTCCAGTCCTTCGCGTTCAGGATCTGGTCGTTGGTTTGTAGCGTGTAAGCGTGTTTGTCGCCGTACAGGCTGCCCTTCGGCTGATCCACGCTGACATTGGTCAACGCGGTCCGCACATCCTCCAGGTCCAGCCCGTTCGCGGCGAGCTTCGCGGGATCTAGTTGGACGCGAATGGCCGGGTGTTGCTGGCCTCCGATGCCCACCAGGCCGACGCCGGGCACCTGAGAGATTTTCTGCGCGAGAATGCTTTCGGCGTAGTCGTCCACCGTGGTGACGGGTAGGGTGCCGGAGGTCAGGCCGAGCACCAGCACCGGCGCATCGGCCGGGTTGGTCTCGTGATACCTCGGCGGCGACGGCATATTCTTCGGCAACTGCCCGGAGGCGGCATTGATCGCCGTCTGCACGAGTTGCGCCGCGGAATCGATGTTATCGTTCAGGGCGAATTGCAGGATGATTTGCGTGTAGCCCAGAGAGCTGGTGGAGGTCATCTGCGTGAGATACGGGATCTCGCCGAATTGCTTTTCCAACGGCGTCGCGACCGCGGACGCCATGGTTTGCGGATCGGCCCCGGGCAATTGCGCGGTGACCGAGATGGTCGGAAACGAAACGTTCGGCAGCGCGGCGACCGGCAGCAGCGTGTATGACGTGGCGCCGAGCAAGACGATGGCGACGATCAGCAGCGCGGTGGCGATCGGCCGGCGAATGAAGCCTGATGAGAGGCTCAACCCAGCATCCCCGCGCTGGCTTCGTTGCTGTTCTGTACCGCGGAATCACTGGGCTTTACCCGCACCACCGTAACTCCGTCATCCAGGCGGTACTGACCTTGCGTCACCACGACGTCGTCGGGCCGCAGGCCAGTGTCGATCAACGCCCAGCCGTCCAGCGTTTCACCGATCGTCACCGCGCGCTGCCGCACCGCGCCGTTCGCGGTGACGACAAATACCGTCGCGCCGCTTTTCCCCTGCTGCAATGCGTCCAGTGGCACGCTGATCGCATTGTGCCGTTGGCCCAGGATCAGCCGCACATTGACGAACTCGCCGGGCCACAGGGTGCGACTGGCGTTGGGGAAGGTGGCCTTGAGCTGGATGGTACCGGAACTCGGGCTGACTGTGTTGTTGACTAACAGCAACGTACCTTCGTCCAGCTTCGCGTGGCCGGTCTGGTCATTGGCGATCACGTGCAATGCGTCCTCGGCCATCGCCGTTCGCACCGCGGGGAGATCGTTCTGCGGCAGTGTGAACACCACCGAGATCGGCTCGATCTGGGTGATGGTGACGATCGGCGTGGCCGAGGACAGCTGCACGATGTTGCCGATATTGACGCCCAGGATGCCGGTCACGCCATCGATCGGCGCGGTGATCGAGGTGTAGCTGAGCTGCGTTTGGGCATTGACGATCGCGGCCCGGTCGCCCGCGACGGCGGCCTGAAGTCCGTTGACCGTCGCGGTCTGGTCGGAGACCTGCTGCGGCGTCGCGTCGCCATGCTTCAGCAGCGTCGAATACCGGGCCAGATTCGCCTGCGCGGCGGTCAGGTTGGCGGTATCGCGCGCCAGCGCCGCCCCCGCCTGCTGCAAGGATGCCTGGAACAGTCGCGGATCGAGTTGCGCGATCAGGCTGCCGGGATGCACGGTCTGGCCCTCGGTGAAGCCGATCTTGTCGATGGTGCCGGTCACCTGCGCGTGCACGTCCACGACATTGTAGGCCACCACGGTGCCGATGCCGGTCAGCACGATCGGCATGTCGGAGACTCGCACTTTCTCCGCCACCACCGGCACCGGCGACGGCGCGGCAGTTGACTCTGTCGCGGCACCAGCGTGCTGCATTTGCCAGATGGCAATGCCGCAAACGCCTGCCGCGATGCAGACGCCAAGAACCAGGATTCGATTCAGCATGCGCCTACCCTCTTCACGCTATCTCGTGGCGCCTACATGCGGCGAGGGCGTTCAAGCCGGAAATTACTTTTGGACAGTGCGCCATGAATGGCCTGCATAGGCCGGTGGCAGCACGGCTAAGCACGATGGCGCGGGCTGGCGGCCAGAGGGGAAAGTGGATTCGATAAGGTCCGCTTAGTTTGACAGAGTCAAATTACATGGCATGATTTTTGCCTATCCCGACGGTCGTGTCTGTTGCGTGCGAAAGCGGGATTCGATGGCCCCTCGCCTGCGCTCATGGCGCTCGTTGATGCGGGCGACGAGCGCGTCTTTTCCTTCCGGTTTGCGCGGCAACGTTTCTTTCAGCATCTCAACAATGTCGCGGGGCGTGAGCAATTCCAGTCCCGGCTGTTGGGCCACGCGTTGTTCGGCGATGAACAGCATCGCCAGCATCACCATGGTGACGTGGTGGTGCCATGACCGCCAGCCCAATGCCTGATAGTCGGCGAGACCGCATTCACCTTTGGCATCTTCGAAAGCGCGCTCAACCCAGTAGCGCTGCCCCTGCATCTGACCCAATCGGAGGAGGGGTGTATCAACCGGGGCATTGGAAAGAGTGTATTTGATCGTTTTCACCGATTCGACCTCGCGCCGGACGATCAGATGCCAGCATCGAGGCTGGGTTTCCTCGCCATCCCAGGCCCATATCCGGCGGTGGGCGATATCAACTCGCAATTGACCGCGCGTGCTGTCGCGCGGGGTGTGACGGGTCCAGTCCTCGGGACGAAGCCCCGTGGCCAGGCGCTCCGCGGTGACGGGCGTCGCGGCAGCCTGTTGTTTCTTCGCCAGGCGTCCGCGGCCGGGCTTCGTCTCAGGAATATGCAGCCCAGGGTCCTCCGTCCAGACTCGCTGGTCTCGATGCACATCGGCGACGAAAATTTCGTTCATGTCCTCCAGTGCCCGAAGGAAGGCGGGTTCCTTTCCATAGCCGGCATCGGCGCTCACCCACTCGAACCGCATGCCGCGGGCGCGCGCCTGACGCACGATATCAAGGGCATGTTCGCTTTTCGATGTCAGCTTGCGCGCGGTCTCCGGAATGCCGGCCGTTTCGCAACGGGCCGGGTCATCGATCCAGCGTTTCGGCAAATACAACCGCATATCGACCGGCGTGTGTCGTTCTCCGTCCGACAGCACCGCGAACACCGCCACCTGACAGTTGTCGACCTTGCCCAGGCGGCCGGTCCATTG
>ODAK010008222.1_pt1 | contig 10458 bp, 7 predicted proteins | sample 1539591 | NCBI WGS metagenome assembly ODAK01 (sample SAMEA3539303, study PRJEB22396) | soil metagenome | biome: tundra; feature: field; material: soil | place: USA | collected 2010-05 | depth 0.15 m | reverse complement strand
GCAGCCTCTGTCCGCGAAAGACGACCGGCCTCGGCATCGGCAGCTCTACAAGCGTGAATTGCCTGCCATCCAAAGTGCGCGCAGCCTTCAGGCGCTCAAGATTTTCGGCCAGGGGCACATGATTCGAATCACTTCTGTTCGGCTCGACGGCGGTAACAATCGTCTCCGCCCCAACAAAGCGCGAGATATCGTCCACATGCCCGTGGGTGTCGTCGCCAGCCACTCCGCAGCCCAGCCAGATCACTCGATCAATCCCTAAAAAATCGTAGAAAACCTGCTCTAGTTGCGCACGCCCAACGCCCGGGTTGCGCTGCTGCACCTCACTCAACAGGCACTCCTCGGTGGTAAGCAGAGTGCCCTGACCATTGACGTCGATCGACCCGCCTTCCAGAACCACTCGCCGCGGCCCATCGTCAAGATCTACTGCCGGCTGCCATTGCGGCAAACCCAGCAGCGCAGCCACACGTCCCGGCAACTGGTCGTCCAAGTGCCAATCCGGGTACTTGGCCCAAGCATTGAAGCGCCAGTTGGTGATGCCCACCTGGCCTGCGCCATTGCGCACAAAAATCGGCCCCGAATCGCGGGTCCAGCTTCGGTCGGTTGGCCACAGGTGGAAGCTGACGCAATCCAGATTGGCCCCGGCCCGCTCGAGAATTCCCATCGCGCGCCCTTGCGCCTTCGAGTCTTCGACCAGGATATGTACCCGCTCGTGCGCAGCGAGCAGCCGCACGATCTCCGCATAAACCCATGGGATGGCCTGGAACTTGCCGGGCCAATCCTCGGAATTGTGCGGCCAGGCGAGCCAGGTAGCCTCGTGGGGCTCCCACTCGGCGGGCATGCGGTAGCCGAGTTGGTGGGGGGTCTCAATCATCTTCGTTCATTTTGTCCGGGGCTATTGTTAAGAACCCAAAATAGAAAAGCAAATACAGGTCCTTCGACTCCGCTGCGCTCCGCTCAGGATGACAGTGCTATTCTTGCTCTCCGTCATGCGACCACGAGTTCACGGGATCGAGAAAGCGCTGCGTGATGGGCGCGTAGGCGTCGATGCGGCGGTCACGCAAAAACGGCCAGTTTCGCCTCGTCTCTTCAATCAGCCCCAGGTCGATCTCGCCCAACAAAATCTCCTCGGCATCGTGCGAAGCCTTGGCGATCACGCGCCCAAAGGGATCGGCCAGAAAGCTTCCGCCCCAAAACTCGAGGCCCGGCCCGCTGGCGCGATTGCCCAACACGTCGCCATGCTCCACGCCTACGCGGTTCACTCCGGCCACATAAACCCCGTTGGCAATGGCGTGCGCGCGCTGAATCGTCTGCCAGGCATCGTACTGCGCGGCGCCAAACTCTTCCTTCTCCGCCGGGTGCCAGCCAATGGCGGTGGGATAAAACAAAACCTCCGCGCCCTGCAATGCTGTAAGCCGCGCACCTTCCGGGTACCACTGGTCCCAGCAAACCAGCGTGCCCACGCGTCCAAACGCTGTATCCACCGCCTGAAAGCCCAGGTCTCCCGGCGTGAAATAAAACTTTTCGTAGTAGAGCGGATCGTCCGGGATGTGCATCTTGCGATAGACCCCAGCAATAGCGCCATCCGCGTTCAAAGTGACCGCCGTGTTGTGATAGAGCCCCGGCGCACGCCGCTCAAACAGCGAGGCAATGATCGCCACGCGGGCTTGGCGCGCAACTTCCGCCAGTTGGGCGGTCGAGAGCCCGGGAATCGGCTCCGCAAGGTCGAATAGCCGAATGTCTTCGCGCTGGCAAAAATACTGCGCGCGAAAAAGCTCCGGCAGGCAGACTATGTTGGCTCCCAAACGCGCGGCCTCGTGGATGCGCTCCACCGCCAAGGCGAAGTTAGCCTCAGGGTCTGGCCCCATCCGCATCTGGACGAGTCCCACATTGTATTTGCGCGTGTCTTTCATCGTGCGCCGTGCGATCCTCCAAAGTGATTCTTCTGTCCGGCCAGCGCAGCAAGGCCAACCCCGCCCAGCGGGATTGGCCAAATAATCCACGTCGGCCGCAGCCGCTATTCTTCGAGAATCAGGACCGCCGCCGCTATCGTGGTCGTCCACTTTCCTCGCCGGTCGCCCACGGCCGATTGCGTAACGTTGCTGGTTCGCACAATCTTGTTCGAGATGCGGTAGATTTCCTTCTTCTCGTCCCAGCTTGTATCCGGATCGAATTCCACGTCCAGCGTGGTGGCCAGCATTTCAGCGGCCAATTCCTCGGCATACTCGCCGGCTTGTTCCTCGGTCTCACCAAAGCTGTGGTGCTCGCTCAGGTAGCCATAGGTGTTGCGATCAGCAGGAATAGCCACGCCGATGCTCGCAACCAGCAGCCGATGTGCTTCGCGCGTCGAATTTTCGGCGATCACCGCAAATACCACTTCGCCGTGATTCAGATAGGTTAGCCCTTCCTTGCGCGGAATCACCTTGCACTGCGGCGGAAAAATGGACGAGACCCGCACCAGGTTCTGCGAAGCGATTCCCGCATCCCTAAGGGCCAGCTCAAACGACGTCAACCGCTCCTTGTGTTTCCCTACGCCCTTGGTGAAGAAAATCTTCTTCGGGACCATGCTTTTTCCCAATTTCTATGTTTCCTCCGTGTTTCTGAAGTTCGCATTTTATCAAACGTTACCGCATGAGTTTATCGCATTGGGGCGGGTAGGTACTGTGTTCTCGATGTTTTCATCCCTTGTTCACACAAGGGGCCGTCCATCGTGGCGCGCAGGCAGGGGACTGCTATGCCCCGCCGGACATCTGCAGCGAGTTGAGGAAAGGCCTTTAGAAACTGATCCGCGCGCTTACCTGGATCTCCCGCCCCGGCGACGAGACCTCGGTAATGCTGCCCAGGCTGGACGTATTCACAAAGCGATTCGGCGTGCCGAGATTGGTGTGATTGAGCGCGTTGAAGAACTCGGCGCGGGCTTCGAACCTTGTTTTCTCGCTGAGGCTGAATTCACGCACGAGTCCCAGGTCCATCGTCTGCATCCCTGGCCCATAAACGGAGTTGCGGCCGGAGTTGCCGAAAGTATACGCAGGAGGTGCAGCGAATGCCGTGGGGTTAAACCATGTGGATGAATTCCTGGTGCCCGGCGCAAAGACTTTTTGGCCCGTGACGTTGGCGCGAATGGGATTTTCGCTGACCACAGTCCCGGCGTTAGCGGTGTCGCCAAATACAGATACGGTGAGCGGAAAACCGCTTTGCACCTGGTACACCATTGAGCCGCGCCAGTCGCGGGTAATGGCCTGCGTGAGGCGGTTCCGGCCATAAGCCGGTGGGTTGTAAACAGTGCTCAAGGCAAAGCGGTGGCGGAGGTCGCAGGCGGGACCCTTTTCTGCGCTCAGGTCGTCGTTGTTCTGCGGAGTGGCGGCTTCAAACATGGGCGAACGAAAGTCCGGCGCATTGTCCAGGGCCTTGGCAAAGGTATAGTTGGCCAGGTAGCTAAGTCCGTGCGCAAAGCGGCGCCGGATGTTCATGTAGCCCGCGTCATACCAGCTCTGCGCCGTGTTCTCCAACAGGTTCATGGTACTGACAGGGAAGGTTAGAGACTGCGCGAAGCCGGGAGCCTGGGCAACCGATGCGGGAAATACCGTGCCCGGCACAAAGCTGATCTTGGGGTGCGGACGCCGCGGCTGAATCAGGCCTGGCCCTGGCTGCGCGTCGTTGATCAAATGCGAGCGCTGCAGGTTGGAGCCGCCCGCGCCCAAATACCCGATCTCAACCGTAGTCTGGGCTCCCAACTGCTTTTCCACGGAGGCGCTCCACTGCTGGATGTACTGCGCCGGGGCATGCAACTGGAGACTGGTGAAGCTGACCGCGGTTTGGCCCAGCACAGGGCTGGGAAAGTTGAGCGTCAGCGGCGTGGCGGGGGTCACGAACGGATCGACCTGCGCCGTTTCAGGGAAGACGTAGGGCACGTTGTGGCGCTGATTGCACCAGGTGTTCATGTCCACCGGCGTATAGAACACGCCATAGGCAACATGGGCTACCAATCCCCAATGGGGCAGGCTCTGCGCCAGGCCCAGGCGCGGCGCAAAGTTGGTGCGGTTGGCATACATGAGGCCCCGCGGAAAACCATTTTGGCCGCCGATAAAAACTTGCGGCGTGCCGTTGGTGATCACCAGGTTGCTGTTCGTATAGTCCACATCGATCAGCGGGCTCATGAACTCATAGCGGAGCCCGTAACTAACCGTGGTGGTCGAAGTCAGCCGCCACGCATCCTGAGCGTAGCCGTCGGCATACCACTGGTGCAGATTCATCTGCGGTATTCCGGCCTGACCCTGGCGCGCGGCAGGCAGACCCAGCAGAAAGCTGGCCAGGGCCGATCCGGTATGGCCGTCGTTCAGCGCGTGCTCAGTGGTGTAGCCGTTGGTGAACTGATAGAAGCCGCGATTCTGGAAGAATCCCCACATGGGCCATATGAACTTCTGGTACGCGCCGCCGAATTTAATGCTGTGACTTCCCAGTTGCCAACTCAGCGTGTCCCGCCCTTCAATCACCGTGTCCCAGGCCCTCATCGGAGTGGCCAGGTAGTTGTCGCCCAGCGGCGAATAGCCCTGTACGTTGAAGTAGGGCGCGCCCCACGCCCTTGGTCCGCCGAAATTTGTTCCGCTGATCCCCAGCTCGTCCACGATGTCGTTCTTGCTTGCGCTCTCCGTGGTGTGCGACATGGCCAGGCGCGAGACCGCCACGGACGCCATGTTCACCAGGTGCGGAGAAATGACGCGTGTCCAGCCCAGCGTGCCTTGCTGCGAGAGGTTGTCGTGATACAAGCCGAAGCCCGGCAGGCCCTCCGCCATGAAGCCGTACTCGCTTCCGGCCGAGTAGCGAAGGAAGGCGGTGTCACCATTGGAAAAGTTGTGATCGACGCGAGCGGTGCCCTGGTCGTCGGTCATGCGTTCTTTGCGCGAGTCGAGGTAATTGTTGGCGTCGTTGCCCGCGCCGATCACCGTGGGCTGGCCCATCATGGTCATGATTCCCATGTTCATGGTGTTGGGCTGCGGCGTGTATTTGTTCAGCATGATGCCGGCCGCGTGCGTCAGCCGGTCCGGCGGTATCACATTCAGCACGCCGTTGTAGGAGAACTGCTGGCGAACAAATTGCGGATTGGCCTTGCTCACCGGAAGGGCCGGATTGAAACCGGGATTTGGCCCGGTCGTTGTCGGATCGTAGATGTCCACGCCGCTCTGGCTAAAATCGCCGGAGACCTCGGCCGGGGTGGGCACCGTGTCAACCATTGTCATGGTCTCGACGTGGCGCAGAGCTTCGTAGTTGGTAAAGAAAAACGTCTTGCGGGCACGCCATATCGGCCCGCCGATTGACGCGCCGAAATTGTTCTGGACGAGAAAATTCGAAGTCCCCATTTGGTTGAAGGAGTGGGCGTCCAGTGCGCCGTTGCGAAGGAATTCATAAGCGGTGCCGTGGAAGTTATTCGAGCCGGAGCGGGTGACAATGTTGATCTGGCCGCCGCCTGCCCCGCCCATCTCGGCTGAATAGCTGCCCGTCTCCACCTGAAATTCCTGCACGGCGTCCGGCGAAGCGCTCAGGTTTTGCGTGCTGAAAGTGGGGTCGGTATTCGTTGCGCCATCGAGGAGAAAGTAATTCGCATTGGGGCGGCTTCCGCCGATGCTTACCGCAGAGCGCTGGCCCGGCCTCCAATAGAGGGCATTCATGTCGCCGGTGCCGGCTCCGTGGCTTATGTGCGCGCCGGGGACGGTGAGGACCAGGTCAATTAATATGCGGCCGTTCAACGGCAGCGAATCCACCGATCGCTGATCGACGACCTCGCCCACGCTCGCGTCTTGCGTTTTAAGCAACTCGCCCGAAGCTTCAACCGCGACCGTCTGAGTATCGCTGCCCAGGCGCATGTGCACGTCAACGGTGGCCTGTTGACCCACTTCAACTTCAATGGCTTGCGAGGCCTGCTTGAATCCGTTGTTATCGACGGTAAGCGTGTAGCTGCCCGGTTGCAGGCCGACAATTTCAAAGAGCCCGGCGCCGTTCGAAGCCACCTCACGCTCCGCGCCCGTGCCAACCGCGGTGATATGAACGTGCGCGCCGGCAATGGGCCGCAGTTGCGGGTCCAGGATCGACCCGCGCACTACCGCGTAGTTGCTTTGAGCATGGGCTGTAACAACGAACAGTGCGAGGCAGACAAGAATGGGGAAGATTTTGCGTGTCATGGCTCTCCTTCAAGAAAACTGCATGGGTTCGTACCAGTGCATGATGGCTGGGTTGGCCCGGCACATACTCTGTGCGCTGGGCTTGTTTTGGTGCTTTTGTGAGATCGCCGAGCCGCGAAGGCACACAAATTCCCACGCGCCGACTCACCAAGGAGATTAGGGAGCAGGCACAGAATTGTCTTCGCCCATCGGATGGGCTACAGGGTCATCCATTCGGTTGAGTCAAAGGAAAAGGGCCGCCCCGCACTGCGGAACAGCCCTCTGGTGATGTCTGCAGAATGGTTCTTTTGGGGGAACGAACTACACGCCGATCACAGCACACAGTTCCTTCACGGCGTCGGCGCTTTTTTTGAGGGCTGCATCCTCCTCGGCGGTGAGCTTGATCTCGATGATTTTCTCCAGGCCGGCGGCCCCCAGCTTGCACGGAACGCCGATGTAGTAGCCCTCGATGCCATATTCGCCCTGCAAATAAGCCGCGCAGGGGAGAATCTTCTTCTTGTCCTTGAGAATGGCTTCGACCATTTCCGTCACTGCGGCCGAGGGTGCGTAGAAGGCGCTGCCCGACTTGAGGTATTTCACAATCTCCGCCCCGCCGTCGCGCGTCCGCTGGATCATCGCTTCCAGCCGATCGGGGGCGATGAGTTCAGTGATAGGGATTCCGGCCACCGTCGAGTAGCGAGGGAGCGGGACCATGGTGTCGCCGTGACCGCCCAGCACAAATGCCGTCACGTTCTCCACGCTCACGTTCAACTCCGCGGCAATGAAGGCGCGGAAGCGCGCCGAGTCCAGCACGCCGGCCATGCCGATAACCCGCTCGCGGTTGAAACCGGCCTGTCGATAGGCAGCCTGGGCCATGGCGTCCAGCGGATTGGAGACGATGATAAGAATCGACTCGGGCGACTGCGCAACAACCTTCGCAACCACATCGGACATGATTTTGAAGTTGGTGTGCAGCAGGTCGTCGCGGCTCATGCCGGGCTTGCGGGGAATGCCGGCCGTGATGACCACAATGTCGGAATTGGCCGAGGCTTCGTAGTCGTTGGCGCCGGTGATATTGACGTCGCGCTTCTCGATGGGCATAGCCTCAAGCAGGTCCAGCGCCTTGCCCTGGGGGATGCCCTCAACCACGTCGATGAGCACAACATCGGCCAGTTCCTTGGCGGCAATCCAGTGTGCGGCCGTTGCGCCCACGTTGCCGGCGCCTACAATGCTTACTTTCTTTCTCATTTCTCTTCTCCTTGAAAAGCAGTGGTCAGTGAACAGTGGTCAGTGGTCAGTTAGCGAAGCGCCGAATTTCGGGAACCATGAAGAACTTGATGGCGAGTGTCATTGCTGTTCACTGTTTACTGACCCATGTTGCCGATGATGCGCGTAGCAAACTCGCTGGTGCCGACCTTTGTTGCGCCGGCCGTCTGGCGTTCGAAGTCGTAGGTCACGAACTTTTGCAGAATGGTCTTCTCAAGCGATTGCTCAATCAGCTTGGCCGCCTCTTTCCAGCCGATGAAGTCGAGCATCATGACGCCCGACAGAATTACCGAGCCCGGATTGATCATGTCCTTGTCGGCGTATTTGGGGGCGGTGCCGTGCGTAGCCTCAAAGACGGCGAAGCCATCGCCGATGTTGGCTCCAGGCGCGATGCCGAGGCCGCCGACCTGCGCTGCCGCCGCGTCCGAGATGTAGTCGCCGTTGAGATTGGTGGTGGCCAGAACACTGTAGTCTGCCGGGCGAATAATAATCTGCTGGAAGATGGAGTCGGCGATGCGGTCGTTGACGAGCACCTTGCTCTTCCAAGCGCCGTTGCCGTGGGTCTTGCCGATGGAATCGAGCACAGCTTTGACTTCGGCGTAGACTGAGTCGCGGAAACTTTGCTGAGCAAATTCCAGTCCCGGCTCGATGAGGGCGGCGTTGTCTTCAACGGTGAGGCCGGGGTTGGCGTCCACGTTGCCCAGAATCCAGCTTTCGCGCTCGGTAACGGTTTCGGCGCGGAACTCTTCGATTGCAACTTCATATCCCCATTCGCGGAACGCGCCCTCGGTGAACTTTTGAATATTGCCCTTGTGCACCAGGGTGACGGTCTTGCGGCCCTGCTCCAGTGCGGCGCGGAGGGCGTAGCGCACCAGGCGCTTGGTGCCGAAAATCGAGATCGGCTTGATGCCCACGCCGGAGTCGGATCGAATCTTCTTCTTGCCGCCCTTGAGCAGGTCCTCGTTAATGAACTCGATGAGGCGAGCGGCGTCCGCGCTGCCTTGCTTGAACTCGATGCCCGAGTACACGTCCTCAGTGTTCTCGCGATAGATGACGATATCGACCTGCTCGGGGTGCTTCACCGGGCTGGGCACGCCCTGGTAATAGCGGACAGGCCGGACGCAGGCGTAGAGGTCGAGAAGCTGCCGCAAGGCCACGTTGAGCGAACGGATGCCGCCGCCAACAGGCGTTGTGAGCGGCCCTTTGATGGAGACGCGCAGGTCGCGCGCCGCCGCCACCGAGTCGTCGGGCAGCCAGCTATTGAACTGGCGGAACGCTTTTTCGCCGGCAAAGATCTCGAACCAGCGGATGGCGCGGCGACCACTGTACGCCTTTTCGACGGCAGCGTCGAAGACCCGTTGTGAGGCCTTCCATATGTCGCGGCCCGTGCCGTCGCCTTCGATAAAGGGAATGATGGGATTGTCCGGGACTTCGAATTGCCCGTTCCTGTAGTCGATGGGCTGGCCGTTTTGGGGGAGCGCCAGACCGTTATATGTGGATTGCATGGCTTTCTGGGGATTCCTTTCGTAGTGCGGTCAAGGAAGAGGCTATAGCATTTTCCCTTTGCCTGTACACAGCGGTGAGCGTCCCATTTCCCTTTCTCGTCTGTACGATGTAGCATTTTCACGAATAGGCCGGAACGTTCGGCCCCGCTTCAAGAGGGACTGGAATCTCATGAACAGCAAGTTTTCGCTCTGCCGCGGCTCCCGCGGTGAAATCGGGGCGTTTCTGCCCAAGCACCGTGAGTCGACCAAGGACAACCAGCAGCCCAACGGCTTTACGCTGATGGAACTGCTCATCGTGATCGCAATCATTCTCATCCTGATGCTCATGGCGATTCCCACCATCGGCAGCCTCAAGAAGCAAGCCAACGAGACCTCCGCGATTCAGTCCATACGAGCCGTCTCCCAGGCACAACTGCAATACGAGTCCACATTCCCGACCAGCGGATATGCCTGTGCGCTGACCGCGCTGGGAGGCGATCCCAAATCTGGCCCGCCGACGCCGGCCGCGTCGCAGATGCTGCAGGGCGATCTGACTTCGGGCATCAAGTCGGGCTACATCTTTGCTATCAGCAACTGCACCAAGGTGAACCTGAACGGCACCGACCGTATTACCGGTTACCAGGTGACAGCAGTTCCGCAGACCGTTGGGCAAACGGGCAACCGCGGATTCTGCAGCGATCAGTTCGGCACCATCAAGGCGGATCCGGCGGGAAGTACAAACTGCACGCAATCGCTGCAATGATGGCGGACAAACTTATCCGGCGCGGCGGCCTGATACTTGCCGCCGCGCTGATCTCGACTTCTTTCTACGCCCAACAGGCTTCGCCGAGCGCGCACGACCTTGCGCAGCGCGTCGACCGCCATTACAACCAGTTGCACTCGCTGCGCGCCGGCTTTACCGAGAGCTATGAAGGCTTGGGCCTGAAGCGAACGGAGAGCGGGACGCTGCTGCTTTTGAAGCCCGGGCGCATGAAGTGGGAGTATATTTCCCCGGCCGGGAAGCTTTTCCTGCTCGACGGCAAATACGCGTGGTTCTATACGCTCGGCGACCCTCAAGTGCAGCGCATTCCGGCCAAGCAGTTGGACGACCTGCGGTCTCCCCTGCGCTTTCTATTGGGCCACACTCAGCTTGAAAAGGAGCTGACGCATCTGTCGGTCGCCGCGGCCCCGAATGGCCAATTCACGATCTCCGGGCAGCCCAAGGGACAGGAAGAACGGGTGGCCCGGCTGACCCTGACGGTGACCGGCGAAGGAAGTATTACCGGAATCGAGATCGAAGAGACGGACGGTGCGCTGACCCGCTTCCTATTCACCCGCGAAGAACCGAACGCGCAAGTCCCCGCCAGCACGTTCCATTTCACACCGCCCGCCGGGGTGCCGGTTGTAGATGCCCTGCCGCCGGTTTAGGGATTAGGGGTTAGGGTGGAGGCAGTTTCGATTGATGTGGCCGTGGAATAGGACATTTCCGGCCAAAGCCCGGGCCTAAGTGTGCCATGAGCGCGTTTTGAAGCTAAAGTGCGATGCCGTATTTGAGA
>ODAK010008219.1_pt1 | contig 10459 bp, 5 predicted proteins | sample 1539591 | NCBI WGS metagenome assembly ODAK01 (sample SAMEA3539303, study PRJEB22396) | soil metagenome | biome: tundra; feature: field; material: soil | place: USA | collected 2010-05 | depth 0.15 m | reverse complement strand
CGGCGGCGGTTTTGCGGGACGGCAAAATCGCACTTATCCAGTCGAAGCGCCTACTTCCCACTTACGACGTTTTCGATGAGTCGCGCAATTTCGCGTGGGCCGATAGCCAGGAAATTTTCTGTCAGCAACACGTTCCCGTTGCGCTGACGATTTGCGAAGACGCTTGGAATGACAAAGATTTCTGGAAACGTCCGCTGTACGGAAAAGATCCGGTCGCGGATCTCATGGCGGCTGGTGGCAAGGTACTGCTCAATATCTCAGCCTCACCCTTCGATCTCAGTAAACCGGAAGTGCGGCAGAAGATGCTGGCGGCCATCGCACGCAAATATAAAGTTCCCGTCGCATTGTGCAACCAGGTAGGTGGCAACGATAGCCTGATCTTCGATGGCTCCAGCATCGTCCTCGGCCCGGATGGCACGGTGATGGCCCAGGCGCGCTCTTTCGAAGAAGACTTGATCTTCTGCGATACCGAAAAGCTCACCGGTGATATCCATCCGACTTTGCAGGGCGATGAAGCGAACGCGTACGCCGCGCTCGTGCTCGGCACTCGCGACTACGTCCACAAGTGCGGCTTTCGAAAAGTTCTCATCGCGCTCAGCGGCGGCATCGATTCCGCGTTAACCGCCGCCATTGCCGTCGATGCCCTTGGTGCCGAAAACGTCATGGGTGTCGGCATGCCCAGTCCTTACTCTTCGCAGGGCAGCATTGACGACGCTGCGGCGCTGGCAAAAAATCTCGGCATCCGCTTCGAAATCATTCCCATCAGCGACATCTTTTCTTCCTTCAACAAGACGCTTACGCCGATGTTTGAGGGATTGAAAGAAGACACCACCGAAGAAAACATTCAGTCGCGTATACGCGGCAACATCCTGATGTCGCTATCGAATAAATTCGGCGCTCTGGTGTTGAGCACTGGCAACAAGTCCGAACTTGCGGTTGGCTACTGCACTCTTTATGGCGACATGTGCGGTGGACTCGCGGTGATCTCCGACGTGCCCAAGACCATGGTGTACCGCCTCTCGCATTATGTGAACGCCCGGCGTGAAATCATTCCCACCGCCACCATTGAGAAGCCGCCGTCCGCCGAACTGCGTCCGGATCAGAAAGACACCGACAGTCTTCCTGACTACGCCGTGCTGGATGCTATTCTCGATGACTATGTTGAAGATATGAAGAGCGCGAGCGAGATTGCCCAGGCGCACGGCTTCGACATCGCATTGGTACGGCGGGTGCTTGCCATGGTCGAACGCACGGAGTACAAGCGCCAACAAGCCGCCCCAGGCATAAGGATTTCCACCAAGGCGTTCGGAGTCGGCCGACGTTTCCCGATTGCAGCACGTATTGAAGTCCAATAGAGAGAGCTAACCTTGACCACGAAAATTCGTATCTTCGCCGCTGCCCTTGTGCTTGCAATCGCAGCCATGGCCGTCGCCCAACCTAATTCGTCTCCCGCGAACATGCCCAACGAGGCGACCATCATGGGCTTCCTCCAGCAGATGTTTGGCTACGACAGCGCGATCAGCTACAAGATCAGTTCGATGAAGCCAGCCGAAGCGCCGGGCTTCACCGACGTGACCGTCATCCTCACCAACCCCCAGGGCGACCAGGCACTCAACTTTTTCGTTTCTCCTGACGGGAAGTTCGCGCTCGTCGGGCAGTTACTCGACTTCGGAGCTGATCCGTTTTCGCGCTATCGCAATTTGTTGAAGGATGCGAACGGACCGATCAAAGGACCGAAGAACGCCAAGGTCACGATGGTCGAATTTGCGGACCTCGAATGCCCCGCATGTAAGGCGGCATTGCCGAATCTCGAGAAAATGCAGAGCGAGAACCCGGACGTGAAGGTCATCTTCCAGAACTATCCGCTCGAGAAGCTACATCCGTGGGCGTTCCGTGCGGCGTTATACGTCGACTGTCTGAAGTCCAACAACGACGTGGCCTGGAAGTTCATCGATTCGGTCTATGCGCACCAGGAAGAGATCAAAGATGAAAATGCGGATGCGATGTTGAAGACGTATGCCACCGAAGCCGGTGCCGACAATCAGATCGCCGCTTGCATTGCCGATCCCAAGACGAAAGCTAACGTCTACGCCTCCGAGAAACTCGGCGACAGCCTGGCCGTCAACTCGACGCCCACCATCTTCCTCAACGGCCGCAAGATCAGCTCCTTCAATTCGCTGCCGTACGACACCTTCAAACAGCTGACCGATTTCGCAATCAAGAACGCGAAGTAGTGTTCGACCGCACAAAGACAATGCCCGCCAACTCGGCGGGCTTTTGTCGTTGTCGGAAGCCTGCTCTAGGTTCCGTGCGGTAGCGCGATCGCATCCAGCTTTGGCGATGCGACCTTCAGGATGGTCGGCGTGATGATCACCATCAGTTCCGACTCCAGGCCCTCGCGGTCTGTGGAACTCAACACGGAACTGAGCCCCGGAAGCTGCCCGATCCCCGGAACGCCGGTAATCGTTTTCGATTGCGATGTGGACAGGAAGCTGATGACCACCCCAGGCTCGCCGTCCTTTAATGAGATGGTGCCTTTATATTCCTCGTTGGTGATGATCGGCACACCATTGTTCGTGCCCGCACCCAGCGCCCGTATCTGCATCTCCAGGTTCAATCGCACGTCGCGGTTCTGCTGGATCGATGGCGTCGCCTTCACCACCAGTCCAAGGTCTTCATAATTGAAGGACGGAAACGGCGCAATGTAACTTCCATTGCCGATCACGCTCGCAATCGAGGCAGTGTTAAAGATCGGCGAGAACGTGCTATTGAGAATTGGATAGCGTTCTCCGATCTTCACCGTGGCCGCAGTGTTCTGGGCAGCGCGGATGGTGAGATGATCCAGCGATTTCAGGTCCGACTTATTGAATTTGATGTTCAGCGTGGCGCCCGGAAGCGCAAGTGCCATCAGCGTGATGCCTCCGCCGTAGGTCGCAAACGGAGTTTGAAAGATTGACGCTTGGCTCCCCAACGCCTGCGCCAGCAGCGCCTGGATGCTCGTGCCGTTCGCCTGGTTGATTGCTCCACTGGCAATCAAGTTGTTGATGAGCGTCTGGATGTTCGTCGACCCCAACGCGCTCAACGCCGCCCCGAGGTTGAATGTGGTGAATTGTGATGGCGGCGCGATTCCAAGCTGACGGGTGAGTGTGCCACTCACCTGGTAAACCTTGATGTCGAGCGCTACTTGCGGACGGGAACCGTCCATATCGTCAAAGAACTGGGTGATCGCTGCGACGGTTGGCGCGGGCGCGCGTACGGTCACCGTGTTCTGCGAAGGTTGCGCCACGACGAACCGAACGTCGAAGATCGTGCGGAAGACGTTGACCACGTCCTGCAACTCGGTAGGTGTCGTGGCGTCGGGGAAGTAGAACGTGCGTAGCGCATTCCGCTGGTTATCGCGCCGGTTGGCCGCCGTATCCTGCATCACCAGCACCTGGCGCAAGCCCAGCGGAACCCAGAACGTCTTGGTGACCGAAGACACCGCATCGAGCGCGTGCGCGAAATCCGTTTCGTCCAAATCGAAGCGCACTCGCCGGCTCGCGACCGAATCGTCGATGGTGGCAGTCACTCCATACGCTTGCAAAACCGTGGTGATCAACCCTCGCGTGTCGCCACGATAGCTGAAGGCTTTCGTCACGTTCTGCGGCGCAAGGTCGAGCGGCGATGCCATGTTGTCGTCATCGCTGTAACGAACGGTGGTGTTCGTAGCCGACACCGCGGGCAGTACGTTCTTCAGTTGCTGCAAAGCGAATTCATTGCCCGGATCGATCTTCAGCGCCTCGCGATAATCGGCCTGTGCTTCGATCGTCGAGTTCTGTTCCATCGCGTGGTTCCCACGCTGCACCGCTGCCATCACTGCTTCCTGGCGCGTCATCTCGCGTGCCGTTGCGTAATCCACGTTCCTGGGAACCAAGTTGGAAGCGGTCTCGAAGCGGGGCAGTGCCTCCGCTAGCTTGCCGGATTTCCTAAGCTTCTTACCCTCGTCAAATTCGTGCTTCGCTTTCTTCTCGTCGTGCTTGGAGGGATCCTCGGGCTTCTGTCCTTCGACTTTCGGATCAACCGAAACCGTTTGCGGCGCAGGCAGGTTCTGCGCAGCCAAGCAGCTCGCAGTAACCAGGATCGTCATCCACAGCGCCGTCTTCATAGCCGAATCTTACAGCAGTTCCGTGCAGCATCCCACTGCATGAGTTGGTGCATGCGGTTCCAGTTGATCGAGTCCGTAGATCCCGGTCGCGACAGCCAAGACCGGCACGCCGAGCTTTTGCGCCGCCAGGATGTCATTCGGGGTGTCGCCAATGAAGCAAACCTTGGCCTCGTTGCCGAGATGCGCGGCCGCCTGCTCCATGGCGTCGCGGAAAATATCGTGGCGGAACTCGTGGCGATCGCTGAAACCCCCAACCGTGAAACGATCACGAATCCCCGCCGCCTTGAGCTTGGCCCAGCCAATGCGTTGCAGGTTTCCGGTACACACGCCGATGAGTTTCCCGTCGGCAAAGAGGGAATCGAGCAACTCGCGGATTGACGGGCATAACTCCGGTCGAAGCTCCGCCGCATGCTCTTCCACCTCGTCTCCCATGATCTTCTGCGCCCTCGAGAGTCCCTGCTCGAAGCGCTCGCCCTCCACTCCGCAAAGCTTGGCGGCGGCGCGCAAGATGCCGATGTCGGTATTGCCATGTACAGGAACGTTCTCGATTCGCCCATCACATTGATAGACGTTCTGAAGCGCCGTATGGAAGGCGTTGTAATGGACCCAATCGCGACTATTGAGCAAAGTGCCGTCAATATCGAAGAGATAGGCGTCAAAACTGCGCCACGCAAACCCGCTGGTCACAGGGACGGTATTGGTCTCGCTCACCGTTTCAGTTTATCAGCCACACTGGCCCTCGTTTTCAGGGCAAACCCTACCTCACTTTCTGCACTCTAAAGGATGGGGAGCGAACGATGAAAATCTTACTAGCTGCAATTTTTCTGTCCGGAGCAATGGCCGTGGCACAAACACCGTCCATGGTGCCCGATTCCCAGGCTCAGACGGGCCTTGCCTCCGCGCCGGATCAATCGACCGTAAAACCACAAACCGTTCGCGGATGTCTGAGCAGCGCGGCCGATAACTACACCCTCACCGACCAGGTCAGCGGCAAAACCTACAAACTGGAAGGCAGCACCGATCGCCTGAAGCAGTACATCGGTCAGACCGTCGAAATCACCGGCTCGGTCAAGAGCGTCGATGGCGACAGCAAGCCCGCCAACGCCAGCACCGGCGACATTCTTACCCTCGCCGACGTAAAGGCGGTTTCCGATAAGTGTTCCGCTGTTCCGCAAAACGGCTCTCTGACAAAGTCCTCGCCCATCCTCATGGCGCTCATGCAGCGGCCGGTGAACGATGATGCCAATACCCAACTCAACAGCAGCGAGCAGATGAGCAGCAATGCGCAGGAGACCTCATCCGCTGCGGCAGGCACCCGTTCGGTTACCACGAACACGGAACCGCATTCGGTGATGAACGTCTCCGGCCACACTAGCGCTGGAGGGTTCGCGGCGACGACCAGCGATACCACCACCGTTGGCCAGAGCACACCGCCTCCGAACGCTCCCAACGGTTACTCGCCTGCACATTCCAATGAGAAGGGCGCTTCGCCAGTGGATGCCAAGGCGCGTGAGCGGGACAAGGATCTCAACAATACTTCCCCGGCGATGAACGCCGAAGAAATAGGCGCCAGCGAAGCCGACGGAAACAAGGCAGGCGAACTGGCCGGCCGCGCCGAAATGCAGACCAACGCCGCTGGCGACAAGACAACGTTTTCTACGATGCCTGCCAGCGAAGCCAATGGGACAGCCAAGGCCAATCCCAAGATCAACAACGTACCTGCTTCCGACGAGAAGAAGCAAACCACCACGCAGCAGCCAAAGTAGAATTTAGCCCCCATCCTCTGATGCAGGGTGGGCACGAATCTCACTTTCCGACCTTGTATACCCTAGCTTCCCAACCCTTCAACGTCAGGGTCTTTGAGTTTTCTTCCGCCTGCCCGAGGTTCGACATCACGATTTTTCCCGCCTCTAGTCCGCTCGGCAGGGAATAAGCGACGGTGTCGCGCGAGAAATTCAGCACCACTAAATATTGTTCGGTACCCAGCGTTCGCGTGTACGCGAAGATCTTCGCGTTCTCCGGATCGAGGTCCTTGTAGGTCCCGTATGCAAATGCCTTCGACGTTTTGCGGAATGCCAGCATGCGCTGAAAGTAGTGGTACACCGACTCAGGATCCGCGCTCTCCTGCTTGGCGTTGATCTCCTTGTAATTCGGATTCACCGCCAGCCACGGCTTCGCCCCGCTGGTGAATCCGCCATTGGCGCTGTCGTCCCATTGCATCGGCGTCCGCGAGTTATCCCGTGCCACGCGCCGTGCCTGCTCGAGGAAATATTCCGCGGGTATCTGCTTCGTCTCGACCTTTTCTTTCCAGGCGTTCTTTACCTCGATATCGTCGAAGTCTTCCAGCCCCTTGAACGGATAATTCGTCATCCCCAACTCATCGCCCTGGTAGATGAACGGTGTCCCCTTCAGCGTCAGCAACATCGTGGCCAGCAGCTTTGCCGATGGACCCCGCCACTCAGTAGAATCATCGCCGAACGTCGAAACCACTCGCGGATTATCGTGATTCGACAAGAAGATCGTGTTCCAGCTATGGACGTCGAGTTTCTCGTCCTGCTCCGTGTAGATCGCCTTCAACTTCGGCAGCGTCCAACCAATCCACGGCAGTTCGGGATGCGCCAACCGTACCGCATCGAAATTGAAAATCATGTTGAGCTCATGCCGGCGCTCATCCACCAGGTTCGGTGTCTGCTCGAGGGTCACGCCAAAGGCTTCGCCCACCGTCATCACGTCATACTTCGACAACACTTCTTTGTTCATCTCCTGTAGATATTCATGCAGGTGAGGACCCCGCGTGTAGTAATACTGCGGCTGATCGAGAAACTCGATCGGAATGTCCGGCATGCGCGCCTGCTTGGAGATAAAAGGGATCACGTCCATGCGGAAGCCATCCACACCCTTGTCCAGCCAGAACTTCATCAGGTCGTAAACTTCGTTGCGGACCTTCGGATTGTCCCAGTTCAAGTCCGGTTGCTTCTCCGCGAACAGGTGCAGATAGTATTCGTTGGTCGCCGGATCCAATTTCCACGCCGACCCCGAAAAGAACGACGTCCAGTTATTCGGCACCTGCCCGTCTTTCGCCGGACGCCAGATGTAGTAATCGCGATACGGATTAACCTTCGATTTCCGGCTCTCCACGAACCACTTATGCTCGTCGCTGGTGTGATTGACTACCAGGTCGAGCACCACGCGCATCCCGCGCTGTTTCGCACCCTTCAGCAATTCGTCGAAATCTTCCATCGTGCCGAACTCTTTCATCACCTTCCGGTAATCGCGGATGTCGTACCCGTTATCGGCGTTCGGCGAATCGTAGTGCGGACTCAACCAGATCACATCGACGCCCAGCGTCTTGATGTAATCGAGTTTGGAAGTGATCCCTTTCAGGTCCCCGATCCCATCGCCATTCGAATCCTTAAACGATCGCGGATACACCTGGTACACCACCGCTTCCTTCCACCACTTCGGCTCGTAGCCGTTCAACGAAGGCTCGGCAGCCCCTGCGATTCCTGCCAACAGTGAATAAAGCACAGCTCCACCCAGCACGACCCGCGACAAGTTCATGTTCCTATCCTCGATGTACGAATGCGAATTGCGACGCGATTCTACACCCCACACCAGAACCCACCCGAAGCCGCGCCGAAGCGTTTGCGGCGTGGATCGGCACGCTTCCGGTGACCTGACCTGCGATCTTGGCAACAATTTGCGCATTCTTGCGAGCCGTCACACACTTTTTGGCGTGAAAGTAGTCCAATTGTGTGAGTACCTCGTTCTTAGACCTCTTGAAGGTCTTCGGACGAGCGAGCAGTTGGCCTCGCGGGAGCTGGGTTATGCCAAGGCGGAGCCATTACCGTGATCTACAGTCCGGAAGCCAAACCATTCCTTACCGCGATCCACCTGCATAACCAAGGCGGCCCTCACCCGGTTTTCAAGGAAGAGAACATTTCTCCACTGTGGTAGGCGTTCTTGCGTGGAAGTAACGCGCGCAAAAAGAGGCCGCATCCAGCGGCCTCTAGTTCTTTCACAAACTTGATCAGTGCACCGTGATGCTCACGGCCTTCTTGATGTACGCCCCCGTCGAATCGTCTTCTACGACGGTGACGGTATGGGAGCCCACTGTCAGCGGCACCGTCGTATTGATCTGATTAGTGTAATAGTTGTTGTACTTAGTGCCGTCGATCCACAACTCCATGCGGTTCAGCGTTCCATTTGCCGGAGTGCCACCCGCCGATACCGTCACCGGAGACGAATAGCTTCCGCCCGCCTGTGGAGAGCACACATTCACACCCGCGGTACTCGGCGGCGCACATCCTCCGCTCGTTCCCTGGGTCAATCCCATGCCAACTACCGTCGTTTGCGTACCAAGGTAAACGTGCCCGTTCACCACTGTCGGCACGGTGAATTTCACCCCCGCTCCCAGCTTCGGGCTCACGTATAAAACGTTACTGACGTTGGTTGCGTCATAGGCCCGCAGCGTGCCGGTGGTGTAATCAATCGCCCACACGATCGCATTGCTGTTCCCGTTGGCTGAAACTACTGGCTGGCCGCCAGGGAAGAGATAAGCGAACGTATCCTGGAAGACCGGCGTTGACGACATCAATCCAGTCGTCGGATCGAAGCTGAATTGTTTCAGCGAGTCGTTGTTGCCGATGAAATACAGGTTGTTGTTCCAGAACGCAGGCGTATCGAAGCATCGATCGCCGCTCTGTGTGCCGCTCGTGCCTCCAAGCTGGTTCGTTACTTGCTGCACCACGTTGTCTGACGAAGTCCCGAGCTGTCCCATGTTGTCGCGATCGAGCACATAGATGACATTCAATTTGCTGCAGTTCACCGCTTCGTGCGGGTGCGAACTCGTATTGTCCGGCAGCAGCAGTATCCCACCTGACCCGAGGTCCTTGTCGCTTTCTGATTCCGGGACATGTGCGATCGGCGTGAAGTAATCCACCACCCCCAGGTTTGGACTGAGCCGTACTGCGCTCTGGCCGTATTCCGTGGCTCCCGCCCAATCACCGTTTCCGGTGGTCACATACAGATCGCCGCTGGCATCGGAAGCAATCCCGCTGCCCGCCATCCAGATGCCACCCTCGCTTCCACCCGGCGTGACATTCCACATCGCCGTCTGGGTCAGCATCTGCGCGTCGTATCCGAAGATCCAGCCATGGTAAGGGTCGTAGTCGCCGTTACCGCTAAATGCGATATAGATGGTGCCGTTCGCCAACAGCAGCCCGGGCCGTTGCAGGTGTTGCGAAGCGTCGAATCCGCCTCCGTTGATTACCACCGGTGCTCCATAACGCTCCGTGCCGTCCGTGATGTCGAGGGCGTGCAGCCGGTGATAGTACGTACCTGACGCCGTCACCGAGTACGCGACCACGTACAGCGTTCCCGTCGACGCATCGATCACCGGGGTTCCCGTAATGCCGACGATTGGCTTAATGGTGCTGTGAATCGTGTTGCCATTCGCCGGCGTTTCACCACTACCCAGCAGGCTCACATTCCAAAGCTGCGCTCCGGTGTCGCCGTCAATCGCGTAGACCGTGTCATTCTCGGTCGCCGCATATACCACGTTGTGCTGCGCCGAGTGAATCGTCACTCCGCTCATGTACAGCGGTTGTGCATAGACTCGCGCGTCGACCGCCGTAGAGAAGAGTTGGCCGAACGAGCTGGCATTCACGTTGGAAGGTGTCAACGTCGTCTCGTTGGCTTGCAATCCGGCGCGCGCGTTATCGTTCTTCCAGGTCGTGTAGTTCAGTGCGGCAGGCTGCGACGCCTTGACCGTATCCGTTGCCGTTCCGACGTAAGGTGTTCCGCTCGATGCGGTCGCCGTGATCGTGCAGCTTCCCGGCGCCGACGGAGATGTAAAGACTCCATTTGTATCGATCGTGCCGCACGATGCCGTCCATGTAACCGCCCCGTTCGCGGAAAACGTCTGCGTCTGGCCTGCCTGGGTGTTGGCGGTCGCCGGCGTTACTGTGATCGGCGACGAGATATTGACACTCGTCGATGCCGTCAGACCGCTTCCATCCGTGGCTGTCCCCGTCACCTGGCACTGCGGTTGCGCAAGCGGCGCCGTGAACATCCCTGAATTATCGATGTTCCCGCAAGTCGAACTCCACGTGGAAGCGAGGTTCGCGGTGAACTGCTGCGAAGCGCTTTCACTTACCGTCGGGTTCTGCGGCGATACGCTATACGAATTGGATACCGTGTCGGTTGCGGTCGCCGTGTAGGCCGTTGCGCCAGTTGCGGTCGCCGTGATGGTGCACGTCCCGGCGGTTGCGGTCGCTGTGAATAGGCCGTTTCCATCGATCGTTCCGCACGATG
>ODAK010008218.1_pt1 | contig 10459 bp, 7 predicted proteins | sample 1539591 | NCBI WGS metagenome assembly ODAK01 (sample SAMEA3539303, study PRJEB22396) | soil metagenome | biome: tundra; feature: field; material: soil | place: USA | collected 2010-05 | depth 0.15 m | reverse complement strand
CTCTGGGGCATGTACCAGTGGCTCGACCGCGCCCCCAGGGGACGGAACGAGAAAGGCCCCTGGTGGCGCCGCCACGACGAGTACGACAGGCGCTGAGCCAGGTCGTGCGGCACTGCAGGACGAATCAGAAGTTGCCGCAAGAACCGCCGCTGCAAATGTAATCGATTTCACCGTACGTAAGGAGGCATTCCATGTCGCTGCCGCAGGCTCGGCAGGTTCCCTGGCTGCATACGTTCATCGACACGCGTGATGCAGGTCACACTGGCGAGCGAGGTCACTCAGGGCCCCACGACCTGGCGGTGCTCGGTGTGCCGGCGTCCGCTGGGTGTCGCGTCGATTCACGACGTCTTCACCCAGCGCGCGCGGTGGCCCGAGCGCCGCAGGTGCACTGCCCAGGCGGCCGAGTGGAGCGCCATCGATTGGGACTTCGTCGCGCCCAACGCCAGCTCATGAGCTCGGCCTGATCAGCTCCGCGTCGGCCCCATCGCGCCGCGCAAGTATCGGACGACCACCCCCGTCACTTCGCGGACGAACGCCTCGCCGAGCAAGTCGGGGCGCGTCAGCACCGCGGCGTGCGTGAGCGCCTCGACGATGCCGTAGACGACGAACGTGGCGAGATCGAGATCGCCCACGGCGATCTCGTCGCGCCTCGCCTCGAGATACGTCTTGATCAGCGCCACCATCTCGCGCTCGAGGAGCTCGGCGCGTTCGAGCTTTCCGATGCGCGGGATCTGCTCGATGAGCACCTTGTGGAGCTTCGGGTCGACCGAGTGCGCGGCGACCATCAAGCGCACGGCCTCTTCCGCGGCGTCTTCGAGGGGAAGGGCCGCAAGGCGTGGGAGCGCCGCCCGCACCACGGTGGCCATCTCCTCCATGTGGTGGTCGAGCAGCGCGGCGACGAGCGCCTCCTTGCTCGGGAAGTACTGGTAGAGCGAACCGATGCTGACGCCGGCTTTGAGCGCGATCTTGTTGGTGCTGGCGCGGTCGTAGCCGTCCTTCACCAGAATGTGAGCGGTCGCTCGCAAGATGGCGTCGATCGTCGCGTGAGCGCGGGCCTGGACGGCCTTCTTTCGCGGGGCAGTGCGGACCCGAGGTCGCATGGGAAGCCTCTCCTGCGATGCGAGTAGAATAACTGAGTGCTCGCTCACATATTTACCCTCGTTCGCAGAAAGGACCAAGCGCCATGAGCGAGACGATTCCCAGCGTGCCGGGGCACCCTCTCCTGGGGAACCTGCCCGAATTCAGCCGCAGCCGCATCGAGATGCTCACGCGGCTGCCGGACCGATACGGTGACATCGCCCGGATCAGCATCGGTTTCTTCGTGCGAGCCCTCGTCGTTGCCGCACCGAGCCTCGCGCACGAGACGCTCGTCGTGCACGACGACGCCTTCGTCAAGAGCCTGGGGCTGACGATCTTCGCGAGGCCCTTGCTCGGCAACGGCCTCGTCACGAGCGCGGGCGAGGTTCACAGGCGCAACCGGCGGATGGTCGCGCCCGCCTTCGCTCAAAAGCGGATCGCGGGCTACGCACGCGTGATGGCGTCGTATGCGGACCGCTGCGTCGATCGCCTGGCGCGCGCGGACCAGGCCGACCTGTCGCACGAGATGATGCAGCTCACCTTCGAGATCGTCGGCAAGACGCTCTTCGACGCCGACGTGACGGGCGACGCGAAGGCCGTCGGCGAGGCGCTGACGAGCGCGATGGAGACCTTCGCGCTCCAGATCGCGTCGGTCATTCCGATCCCCCCGATCGTTCCGACCCCCACGAACCTGCGCGCCAGGAGGGCCGTCCGCCAGCTCGACGACGTCGTCTACCGGCTCATTCGCGAGCGGCGCGCCTCCGGCGAGGACCCGGGCGACATGCTCTCGATGCTCCTCGCCGCGCGCGACGAGGGCGACGGGGCGATGACCGACCAGCAAGTGCGAGACGAGGCCATGACGCTCCTACTGGCCGGACACGAGACGACCTCGAACGCCCTCGCGTGGGCGTTCTACCTGCTCGCCAAGCACCCGCACGTCCGCGCCCGCCTCGAACACGAGGTCGATGGCGTTCTCGGCGGTCGCCCGCCTACCGTCGCGGATTTGCCGAAGCTCACGTACACGATGCAAGTCTTCAAGGAGGCGATGCGCCTCTATCCGCCCGTGTACATGGTCTTGCGCCGAGCGACCCGCGACGTCGTCGTCGGGGGGTTCGACGTCCGAAAGAACGAGGTCGTCATCGTCGACATCATCGGTATGCACCGCCGCCCCGAGTACTTCGTCGACCCGATGCGGTTCGACCCGGACCGCTTCGCGCCCGAGGCCGAGAAGGCCCTCGTCAAGCACGCGTACCTGCCGTTCGGCGGGGGGCCGCGCGTGTGCATCGGCAACCACTTCGCGCTGATGGAGGGCCAGATCGTGCTCGCGCACCTCGCCCAGCACCTGCGCTTCGATCTGATCCCCGGGCGCGAGGAGATCGCGTGCGAGCCGCTCATCACGCTCCGGCCCAAGGGTGGCGTGCACGTCCAGGTTCGCCGGCGCGACCTCGGAGACGCGCCTCGCCTAGACGACAGGCCGCTTCACGGCTTCGTCGGCTGATTCGTCGACGGTGTGTCCGCCGCGAGTGTGTCGTGCGCCGCGGGCTCGGAAGCGTTCGTCGCAGGCTCATCTTTGGCGGGCGGGTCTGCGGAGGGAGCCTGCTCTGCCGGCCCCGGGAAGGTGAACGCTGCGGGAATCGTGGCCCCGCTCGCACCGGGAGCCGCGAAGCTCGCTGCGCGAGCGGCGGTCGTGATGCAGCTGGCGACGGACGGGCTCACCCCGGTATTGATCGGTACGCTCACGGAGTCGATTTCGCCGGCGGGAGTGAGCTTGATGAGGATGACCAGCCTGCCGGGTCGCCTCGACTTCGAGTCGGGGTCGTTGGCGTAACAGCTCTTCGCTGCCGGGTTGATCTGGCCGCGAATCACCGCCTCGGGGCGCAGCGGCGGAGCGCTCGTGGGCGCGGCAACTTGTTGGATGTCGCCGACGGGCACGACGCGGATCGCGGGGCCCGCGACCGTCGAGGTGGCGCCGGTCGCCGCGCCATGGAGCACCTGGAGGCTGTCCGCGCCCCCCGACTTCGACTGGATCGTCGAGGCCGCGGCGCTCGGCAGGCCCAGCCCACTGACGACCGTGTCGCCCGCTGCCGCCTGACGGTTCCCCAGGCGGTTCCAATCGACAGACGCGCCCTTGTCGCTCTTTTTTGTAGTTCCGCTCGTCGTTCCGCCGAGGCTCGCAAGCGCCGCCGCGAGCTCCGGCCCCATCGCGGCGCCGCTCTGCTGCATCAGCGCGAGACCCGGGTCGTTCGCGCTGTTCGCGCGTCCCGGCGTCGATTCAGCCGCCGCGGTCCCCTCTGCGCCAAGCGCCAACACCGTCAACGTGACCCACGCCAGCTTCGCTCGAGTATTCATAGAACACAACCCCAATATAATAATACACTACCTAGTCGGGGTGGCAATAGCGATTTGAGGGGCGCCTCCGTCACGTGACGTGGCCACGTGTGCGGTGGCCTTACGTCTCCTTGATTGGCGTCAGGTTGGCGTCACGTTGCCCGACCGAGGCTCGTCGGCGGGAGACGGCGCACGCCGGCGACGTTTTACTTGGAGATCTGCGTGAGCGTGCCGGTTCGCACGCCCGTGCAGTCTTCGGTCGCGCCGTTCTGGTTGATCATCACCGACGAGCTGTCGTTGATCGTGAGCGTCGAGCCATTGAGCGTCGCCGTGTAGGCCGTGAGCGTCGATACGCTCGTGGTCGCCCCGGAGGTCTGCGTGCACATCGAGCCCGCGACGGCGGTCGCCGTGTTGCCGTTCACGTCGAGGGTGAAGGTGCAGCCGCCGGTGCCGATGTACTCGATCGTCCCTGGAGACGTGCCTTCCTGGAACTGAAACATGCCCATGATGGTCTGGCTCGAGCTCTGTCCGGCGCACGTGTCGGTTTCGGTCGCGCTCGTGTACTGCCACGTGCCGAGAAACGCGGAGACCGACGCGCTCGATCCGCTGCCGCTCGACGAGCTGCACGACGTGCAGGCGATGAAAGCCAAGAGCGACGCGCCGATGTGATGACTGTAGTGCATGATCCCACAATTCCTCCAAGCGCACTAAGCCATACGGACGCACCGTTGTCACCTCGGTTGTCCTCGCCGACGCAGATCTCGCGGCACGGTCTCGGTGGTCTCGGTGGTCTCGGTGGCCTCGATGGCGCGGGCGCGCCGTGGTTGCCCCGGCGGCGACGGGTCAGGAGCTCTCGGATGGGATCAAAAGTCGCACGTTCCGGTCACTTGCAGGGCGAGACGCGGACGATCTTGATCTTCGTAGACGCGCTGCCCGGCGCGGCATAGGCCACGCTTCCGTCCGGATACGTCCGGAAGTCCTGGTATCGGCTGCCCACCACACTCGCGATGTTGTAGGGCGCTCCCTGGGCGGCGGCGCTGGTGCTGTCGAGGGCCTCGACGTAGAGCTTCCGGCTGGCGTCGTTCTGGGCGAGATGGCCTCCTTGAGGGGCCTGCGTCGACGACGTCTCCCAGGCGGCGAGCATTCGATTCTTGCCGAAGGCGCTCAAGTGGGGATTTCGATCGTTGAGCCCCGAGTTGCTCGCGAGGACGATGTCCTTGTCGGGCGCGCCGGTCGTCACGTGCAAGAGGTGCACGTCGTCGAGGCCGGGGTTGCCGGCGGTCTGCCCTGAACGCAAGTCGGTCGCGACGATCCAGTAGGCGCCGCCGCCAGCCGGCAGCACGCTTCCGAGCTCGGTGTTGAGCTGATCGACGGGGTAAATCGTCGTCCTGTTGGGGGCGAACGCGATCTTGCCGGATTTGCCGCTGGTGGGCGCGTCGTTGTCGCAGACGGGAACGAACTTCGAGCCGTCCCACGCGAGGCGCTCGAAGGCGCTATGGCTGCATCCGAGATCGAAGCCGCCGCCCGCCAGCGCTCCGGTGCTGGCGTTGACGAGCCTCATCTCGTCGCCCTGATGGATGTCCATGCAGCTCATCCCGTTCAGGTTCTTGACCGTGATGGCAACGCCGTAATACGCGCCGAAGTTCGTCCCATCGAAGGCGATCCGGCCGTTGTGGGCGTACCACCAGATCATGTAAGATGTGAGCCCCTGGGGCCCGGTCGAATACGGCGGGAGCGAGGCGCTCGACGTCGTCAGCTTGGTGGCCCACCTCTCGTGGCCGCAAGCGTCGAAGCGCGCCAGGTACATGTCCCAGCAGGAGTAGTCGGTCGGGGTGGTCAGCGAGCACAGGTTGGACGGATTGCCACAATTGTTGGTGCCTCCGCCCGTCGCGTCGCGGGTCACGAGGACGGCCCCTCCGGCGTCGTCGGCGTAGATGTCCTGGAAGTCGTGTGCGGGGAGCGCGAACAGGGAGCCGGCCACGAGGTTGTCGTCGCGGTCGAGGAGCGCGATGTGAACGTTGTTGTCGCTGCCCATGAACGCGAGGCGCGATCCGCCGCTCGGAATCGGCGAGATGGCCAGGAGAGAGAGGGGGGTATCGGCCTCCACGTAAGAGTAGGCGACGCCCACGTCGATCTCGTTGACGCGAACGCCCGAAGCCGAGACGGGACACGACGCTCCGGTGTCGGTCGAAGAGCCCGAGCTCGAGCCACCGACCATGGGTGCCGTGCCGCCGTCTCCGCACGATACCGGCGGCGTGGCGCCTGAATCCGCCAGGCCGCCGCTCGATCCGCCGCTGCCGCTGCTCTGCGATCCGCCTCCAGAGCTGCCCGCCGACCCACCGCTCCCCGAACCGCTCCCCGAGCTCCCGGCGTTCCCGCCGCCGCTGGAGCCGCTACTGGCCGTCCCCTGGCTGCCGGGGTTCCCGTCGGATGGCGCCGAGCTGTTGCCGCAGGCCACCACGGCAAGCACGATGGATGCGTAGCCCGCCACCCATCGGCGGCCGCCGACGAACTCGAGAGCTGGCCGCTCCACCGTGACACGACCCAGTTTGCGGTGGCTCATCGGTCCCTTGTCTTTCAGACGCGGCTTGCAGTCCTCGCGGCCACGGCGGTCGTCTTCGCAAGGTGACCACGGTGCGAGTGGGAGGCTCACGAAAGGCGCCTCGCGCGATCGAGTCCGCCACGAGCGGTTTATTCTAAGCTCCGGCGACGGTCACGCGCACGCCCGCCGCCACCGAACGCGCGCACGCCTGTCGTTCGAGGCACGTGGGCCCGTTTGCCATCGCAGAAGCGAGTGGTAGTACCGGTGCAGCGCCATGGGCGCCCGGAGGGACCGAGCGTGCGCACGGCCTCCGAGTCGCCCGTGGCGTGGACGCTCACGAGACAGGCCGCGGCGCCGTTCGAGTCGGAGAACGTCCAGCAACTGCCGTGTAGCCGACAATGCGAAGTTCGACAGCGAGCCCTCCACGTTGGGCCGTTATCACCTTGGGTCCAGGTCCGACATACCTATCGGTTCACGCCCTTCCAGTAGCGCGCGGAGAGATGTCACACCGCGACACGCGCGCGACGCGCGCGTGTTTCGCATCGCACTGGAACGCATGGGGGCTCTCGTGCGGTCGTGGGCTCTTCCGGAGCGCCGCCCTTTCTTTCTCTCGTTTGTGACCGACATGCGTGCCGATGTGGTAAGGCGTTGGCGGGGTGCAGGCCCAATACCTGGCCGGGGTTCTGTCCGCGTTCGCGGTCTCGTACGTCGGGATCGGCGCGTCCTTTTGCCTGCAAAATCTGATTGAACGCGACGCGCCAAAGCTGACCTTCGGCCTGCATTCGGTCGCGCTGGGGGTCTGTGCGATCGCCGTCGCCGTGTACCGTGCGAGCGAGACAGATACCTATTGGATCTGGACGGTCGCGACGGGCGCGGAGCTCCTAGCCGTCGCCCTGATGCTCCACTTCGCGCTTCTGTTCTCGCGTTCCGCCGCCGTGCGCCGCGTGGCTCCCGTCGTGTACGCCGTGACGGCGGTCCTCGAGGCAGCCAACTTGTGGCGAGGCCTCGCGCGGCCCGCCGGCGCGGCCCGCGATGGGGGGCCCGGCTGGGTCCTGGCCCATGGGGCGGTGCGCGTGACCCCGCTGGGATGCCTTGCGTGGATGTTGGCGAGCGTCGCGTTTCTGGCCACGGCGGCGCTCCTGGCTCGCACCGTCCGCCGGGGCCGGCGGGAGGCTGTAGGCCCGCTGGTAGGGAGTCTCGTCGCGACCGCGATCTGGTGCCATGACACCCTCGTCGTTCTCGGAGCCGTCGACGGCCACTGGCTCGGGCCGCTGGCAAGCGCCGTCCTGGTCGTGTCGGTCGCCGACGCCTATCTGTTCCGCCACGCGAGGCTCAGCCGCGACCTCCAGCGTGACTACGTCCAGCTGCGCGACGCGCAGCGGGAGCTGCGCCGCAAGGAGCACCTCACCTCGATCGGCGAGCTCGCCGCGGTGGTGGCGCACGAGATCCGCAATCCGCTCGCGATCATCTCGAACTCGGTCGCCGGTCTGCGCCGTCGTCACCTCCCCGACGACGAGAAGGAGACGCTGATGCGGATTCTGGGCGAGGAGTCCACGCGACTGAACGCCTTGATATCCAACCTGCTCACGTATGCGCGCCCCGTCGTTCCAAAGCCTCAGCAGGCGTCGATCCGTGAGCTCCTCCGCCGCACGATGCTCTCGACGTCCTCGAAGGGTCCGCTCGAATTCGAAATCACGGTCGACACCGAAGCCGAGCTGGTCTCCGTGGACCCGAGCCTGCTTCGCCACGTGCTCGACAACCTGGTGGACAACGCCGGGCACGCCATGAGCTGGCGCGGCACCGTGCAGATCGCCGTCCGCGCGGCAAAGAAGCGTAACCTCCGAGGAGTGTCCATCTCGGTCCGCGACCGTGGTGATGGAATGAACGCCGAGGTATGTGCTCGCGCGAAGAATCCGTTCTTCACGACGCGCCCCACGGGCACCGGTTTGGGGCTGGCGATCGTCGATCGCATCATCGAGGCACACGGCGGCGAGCTGACGATCCAGAGCGCCGTGGGCCTCGGCACGACCGCCGCGGTCTTCATCCCCGACGCCGACGCCGACGCCGTCGGGGCGGATAAAAAGAGCGTTCGGGTGTTGCCATAGTCGATTGATTGGCCCGTGCGGCCGGCGTGCGCCGGCGTCCGGCGTGCCCGGTAACCGCGAGGAGCCAGTCCGCTCGTGTCGCGGCTATCGCGGGCGCCGAGAAAAAGTTGTTGCGCCAAGCGCCGGCTCTATGGATATATAGTTGCGGGTTCTCTGTCTCTTCGAGGCAGAGTCGGTCGTGTGAGAGTCGGTATCCGGGTGTGCACTCCCGCACTCGAGACACCACGGGAGGGGACGATGGTCGGCCGTGGTTTGCTTGTGGTCGCGCTATTTGCCGCGGGCTGCCAGCGCCCGAGCATTTCCGATGGGCCTGGGGGATCGGAGGTTCTCTCCTCGACGGACGACCTTTCGATCCAGGTGCACGGGAATCAGCGGGGGCAGCCCTCGACGGCGCGCTGGACGGAGGCCGACGACGCGCTCGCCGGGCCGGTGTGGGCAGGTGACTACGCAGAGGGTTCCGTGTACGCGCCCCTTTGGCGAGGCGCGTCGAGTGGAATCGAGGACTTCGTCTTCGCTCCCCCCGGAGGAGACTGTCGGGGCCTCAAAGGGACCGTTCGCATCGAGTGGAGCCAGGCGCAAAACCGTGTCCACTATCTCCTCAAGCTGCGCGGGCTCCCTGCGCATCCGAGCGTACACCGCGTCGAGGGGGTGAACTGGTTTCCGGATCCCTTCCACATGGCTCCGAAGGACATCGAAGATGGGGAGTATCGCTTCTGGACGATTTTCACGAACACCCGGGTTGCAGCGCTCTACTACGACGCACGAAGCCTCGACTTGCTCGGGAGTGAGTTCGAGTTCCCCGCGGGTCCGCCGCCTGGCTCGATTCCCATCATGATTCCCGTCGCCGGGCTGGTCGCGAGCGTCCGCATGCGACCAGACCGAGACGGCTTCATCGCCCACGAATACGACATTCGGTACGATCGAGTCACCGTCGAAGGCGCGACGTTCGGCGTCGCCTACGACGCCTTCCCCCCGTTGAACCTGTGTCAAGGCTTCCCGGCGTTGCCGTCCGCCGGGCAGCAGCGGCCCTGGGTCAGTCACTGGCAACCGGCCGACGCGGCGCCCACGTGGGCGGATGTCCTTCGCGCCGGGCTCTCGTTCGATACGACCATCGACGACCCGGAGGTGTTCCCCGGCTTCGGAGACTACTTTCCATACATCCACAGCGGCGTGACGTTCCTGGGGAACTCCGTCGTGGTCCAGGGCGGCGTCGCGAACGGCTGGAGGCTCTCGATCCCGTCTCTGATTCAGCAGGTGGCTCCCGTCATTCGCCCCATCGAAGGTGGCAACGGCGTCGGTTGCACGAGCTACGTCAACGATCCGCACGTGGACGCCCCGTTCTTCTGCAGAATGGGCGACGCGGGAGGTGCCCCGTGAGCGCAGGCAAGGGCCCGGCCCGCATCCACTTTCTCTGGGTGGCAACGCTCGTTCTTCCAGCGATGGCGCGCGGCGACTCTCCCGACGAACTCCAGCTGCGTCAGGTCTACGACCGCGGTGTCGAGTACACCGACCGGGTGGAGTTTCCGCCTCGCATCGGGGCCGCCGGAGACCCCGTCGCGGGCGAGCGGGGGTTCGGGCTGAGCGCCGACGGCACCGCGATCGATCCCTCGCTCGGGCTATTTACCGGGCTCTCGCAGATCGCCGGTCCGATCGCGGGCAATGGACGGGTCTGCGCGACTTGCCATCGTCCGGATCAGGTCCTCGGATTGCCCCCGGCGCCGCTCTCGAGCAGCGTACCGGCGAGCGACCCGCTCTTTACGGGGCTCGCCGCAGACACCGGCCCCGAGCCGCTCGGCCTCGAGACCTTCGACCGCCTGGCGCTCCTCTTTCACCGCCCGAATCGCTTCAACCCGATCCTGCCGAAGGACAGCCCGTTCCGTCAGGTCTTTTTTTGGCGCAGGTCGACGCGACTCGTCAATACCGTATTCATGTTCGGCATGCTCGGCGACGGGCGCATGCGCGAGCTCGTCGAGACCACGCGCGGGGCGGTGTTCAACCACACGCAGGACGGGGACCTGAGATTCGACGATATCGTGGACCCGCAGCGTCTGCGCGACATCGGCGCGTTCATGGAGTCGCAGATCGAGCCGCCGGAGCTCGCCGGGCTGCTCGATCCCTCGGCGCCTCTCCACGACGCGCTCGTGAAGGATCCGTTCATGACCGTCCCGGTGACGACGAACCTCGAGAGACGGGGCGAGCGTGTATTCCAGGACAAGTGCATGACCTGCCACAACATGCCCAACGTCTTCAGCAACCGGGACCACGTCGACGGGCCGCCGCTCAACCGGCCGCCGCTCTACGGGCACACCTTCGACATCGGAGTCGCCGAGCGCAACTCGCACCACCTCGAATTTCGTCGCTTCGATCCGGCCACCCAGACCCGGGTTCCCATCGTCCTTCCGCTCGC
>ODAK010008217.1_pt1 | contig 10460 bp, 6 predicted proteins | sample 1539591 | NCBI WGS metagenome assembly ODAK01 (sample SAMEA3539303, study PRJEB22396) | soil metagenome | biome: tundra; feature: field; material: soil | place: USA | collected 2010-05 | depth 0.15 m | reverse complement strand
GGGGGGGGGGGGGGGGGGGGGGGGGGGGGGAGGGGGGGTGGGGGCCTTTGTCGCGAGCCGCCCCCTCACCCCGCCCCTCTCCCCCGATGGGGGAGAGGGTGTCGGAGTTCGCCGCGAGTTCAAAAATTTCTTTTTCGTAAAAAGAAATCGAACCGCGATTCTGGCGGATGGCGGTTTCCAGGATCGCCTTGGGCGGATGCGTCAAGGTTTTTTCCGCCGTCGCGATGATTCGCGGAAGTTCCGCCATTCGCGCGATGCAGTTGGAGATGTTCGTTTCCCGTGGTTGCGTGGACTGCGTGAGCAGGAGATAAACTCCGTCGTTGATGTAGCGGCCATAGGTGCGCGGGTCTTCCTCGAACGGATGCGTATTTTGCGTCAGCCAGATTTGCGTCTGCAACTCGTGCTGAAAAATCTCGAAGTCAATCTGCCCGTCGCGCGTCAGTTTTGTGTAGTCCACCTGCTGCGGAAGTTCCTTGAGCGTCTGGCGCGCGAGCGCCAGCCAGCCCGCGCGGGCCTCCGCAGAAATGTCATCGAGCCGGTTGTCGAAACGATGATCGGCCAGCCGCGTGGCATCGAGCGGCTGCTGGCGGAGATGTTCGCCCAGGTAATCTTTGAAAAAGTCGCCGAGTTTGTCGTCTTCGCTCGATTGCGCAACCGCCGCCGTCACGCTGGCGGCCAGCAAAGCCGGCAGGAAATTCTTGATCATTCTCCGTCTTTTCGTCGTCATGCAAACGCCTTTGTTGCTGGATTATCTTTTAATTTCACAATTTCACGGTGATTACCTTGCCCCGAAACTCGACTGCCTGAAGATCTCCGGCGCTGCCTGCAACCTCAATCCTGAAAACTCGCGCGCCTCCTGGCAATTGCTTCATGCGCGGGTCCGATTCAATGGTGAGCTTGCGCGCGGCATCAATCCATTTGAAATGAATCCAGATTGCTTTTGAATCCGTGCCGTTGAGATATCGTGTGCCTCGCATGTGATCGTGTAGGTGTAAGGCAGGAGTTGATAGCGCAGCTCAAGATATTTTTTGCAAATCGGCTCGACTTCAGCATTGTGCAACTCGGATGGATCAGGTGGTGGCCGCGATTCAATCGGGCCGGTTTCGCCGGTGTTCCAGCCCCACGGCCGGTGCAGCCACCAGGTCCGCCCGTGCGAACGGAACGACGGACAGAACGCGGCGAATTGAAACCAGCGCGCGTAGAGTTCGCCGGTGTATTCGCGATTGGTGCTCGGATAGAATCCGCCGATGTCCGTGCCCCAAAACGGCGAGAGGCTCAACGAGGAATTCAGCCCGACCTTCACCTGCGCGGCGAACGTTTTCCAACTTGAACTGATGTCCCCCGACCAAATCCAGCCGCCGTAACGCGCCATGCCCACGCTGCCGTTGCGCTGCAAATTCCACGGACGCACGTTCGGCGTGTCGCTCAACGGGCCTTCGTAATACATGCGATGCCGCTCGAACCGGCTCGCCTCATCCAACCAGTCGCCTTCGTCCGGCCACCAGCCGTCCACGCCGGCGGCAACCAGGTCGTGATGCCGCTTCCAGTAATTGCCGATGTCCTGCGCGTCCAGCTTCTCGTCTGGCGCGGGCGGGATTTGTCCGTGAAGCATCGGGTAGTCGCGCTGCAATGGCACGACGTGAAGCACGACATGCAGATGATTCGAGTGCAAATCCTGAATCACCGCTGGTGCTTCGCGGGAAAAGACGTTCGTGTTGAATTGAAACGAGTCGTGCCCGAAGTTCCAGCCCGCCGGACAAAAGCCGGTGCCGAGATAAATGAACGTGTCGCACGGGAGATTGTCGTCTCGGAATTTTTTTGCCTCGGCGAGAATGTCGGCTTCGGTTGAAAGCGTGCGGCGCGATTGCATGTAACCCAACGCCCATTTCGGCGGCATCACCGGCGCGCCCGTCAGCCGCGTGAACTCGCGCAGCGCGTCCGCCGGTTCGCGCGCGTCGGTCACGAAAATATCGGCGCCGCCGGGCGTTGTCTCACGCTGCGGGATGAACGCGCCGCGCTCGCCGCGCAAATCAAAACTGCCATGCGGCGCGTTCACAAACATCGCCCAGCCTTCCGTGCCGATGAGAAATGGCGAAGAGCATCGCGCGCCCAACTCCGCGAGTTTGTAGCGTTGTCCGTTGATCAGCGGAAAATTGTATCCGCGGCGGTCGAACTGATCTCCGCCTTCGCCCAGGCCGAGCACCGGAGCTTGCGCGCCAAATGAAATCAAATTCGTCTCGGCGCTTTCGCCGAAAACGAGTTCCTGCACGAGCGATCCGTCCGTTCTGCGAACAACGATGGCCAGCGGTTGTGCGTGAACAGAGACGCGAAGACCACCGGCGTGAATTTGTTTTTCTCCCGAAAGTTCACGGGCGCGAAATTTTTCCGTGGCAGGGAAAGTTGCGAGACCCGGCGATGGCGTCGGCGAACGCGGACTGCCCTGGTTGTCGAGTGGCGCGAGTTCGATGCGGAGCGTTCGCGCGCTGACTTCGCTGATCTTCAACTCAACTGAAACGCCGTCGAAAATAATGGACGAATCTGCTCTCGCTATCGCGCTACAAAGCCACGCGATGCCAAGCCAGGCGCACCATCGCATCGTTCCGGTTCCCCTGAACGCAGAACGCCGAATGTCAATTCTGCGCGCAATCGGATTCCGATTCGCGCCGATTTGAAAATCAGCGCTCCACTCGCGAAGCTCGGACTCGCACATCACAAATCGCTCAAGACAATTTTTTCTTCGCGTCCTCGGGCACTTCTAGTTTTGTCGTGCCAACGTCTTTGATTTCGATTGTCGTGGTGCGGTCGTTGTCGTAGTCGTTGCCGTTCCAATTGACCGTGCCTTTGACCTTGAATTCGTATTTCGTGAGCGCGCCGTCCTTGATCCAGAATTTCACCGAACCTTTCGGGTTGGTGACCGTGGCGCCGGCACCGCCGCGCCGGAAAGTGAGTTTAGCTTTCGCGCCATCGTCAGTCAGCTCGCCGGAATAAACATCGCCGTCTTTCTTCAATTCCTTCGCGAAGCCGGCGAGTTCGGCGGCTTCCGCCGCGGGCGTTTGCAGATTGCGCACGAACATCGCCATGAAACGGCCGGAACCTTCCGCGCCCTCCGCGCTCGCGGCCGATTGCCACGCGCCGTCCTGGTCGGTGAACACGCCGTTGGTTCCTTTCACCACGATCTGCACGGGGTTGTCGAAGAAAGTCATTTTGACGTGGGTGAAACCATCCTTTTCGGTCTTGCCATCGGTCGGGCCGGGTTTGAACTGCGCGTCTTCGGGAACGACGACCGTCGTTTTCCACGTGTAATTCGTTTGCGTCCCCAGTTTTTTTGCCGCGCTGACGACGTCATCCTTGGGGCTGGAATCCGCCGCGAACACCGTGCCGGCGAGCAGCACGACCGCGCTCAATACGAGACTTTTTTTCATAATTCTTCCTTTGGTTCATGGTTTGTAGTTGATGGACTGGAAATGGTTTTGCTCAAAGTTACTCTTCGGCGACGCGGGGCAAAGCAGAAAATGCCCGTGGCTGCGAGATTTCGACGACAGCTGCAAGCTTGATGTAATCGAGGCTCGGAAAATTCTTTTCCAAATAGGCATTGCCCATTTCAAACAACGGCGCTTGTTTGCCGCCGCGAATGCCGCCACCGGCCGATTCGCCATACTCTGTATTGAACAAATCCGCGACCTCCATTCCTTGGACGATTTTTCCGAACGGCACGAACGGTTCCGGATCGTGCGTGGCGGAATTGTCGCGCAGGTTGATGAACAGTTGAGTCGTTCGCCCGTTCGGAACCGCAAAGGCAAACGCGACGGTGCCGCGCGCATTCGATGCGATGCGCGGATCGTCGGGAATGGTTTCGCTGCGCCAGGCTTGGGAAATTTTCGGGTCGCCGTTGATTCCGAATTGCGCCCATTTTCCGGCAATCACGCGGAAAAATTTCGTGTCATCGTAATAACCGGCGCGAACGAGATTGTAAAAACGATCCGCGCCATGCGGCGACCAGTCGCGATGGAGTTCGATGACGATGACGCCCTTGCTGGTTTCCAGCCGAACCTGGAAACGTTCCGGCGCAGTGAGGTTGATCTCCGGCGCGGCCGGATTGGCCAGAAAAGCGGACGAAACTTGTTGCGTGCTTTGGGCGGATTTGCAGGAAACGAGAAACGTCGCGCAGGCCAGCCGGAGTAACAGTTTAAGTTTAGATTTCATCCGGCGGTTCAACTATCGCGGCTCCGTTTTTTTCAAAAATCGCGCCAGATATTTTTTCCAGAGCACCGCCTTGGTGTGGCTGCCGTGCCCGACGGTTTGATCGCTTTCGGGGATGACGATGGCCCGGCCACGCTGGACGCGTTTGATTTCGTGCTCCAACACGCCTTGATCCGGCGGATTGATCAGGTCATCGGCGGAATTGATCGCGAGCAGCGACGCTTTGATTTTTTCGAGACCCGGACCGGGATCGTAATCGCGCGAGGCTTCGACCGCGTAAAGCACGTCGTTCGCGTCGTAATTTGTGGCGAACTTCGCCACGTAAGCATTCAGCAAGCTGTCCGCCAGGCCGAGCGTGGGCGCTTCCTTGACGCGCAGCGCGGGATTTTCGCTCATGAAATAAAGCGTTTCCGCCGAAAGCGCCAGACCATGCGGCTGCTTCTCATAATTTCCATCCTGCCAGTCCGGAGCGCCGCGAATTGCGTCAATGATGATGCGCCGCCACACTCGATTGCGGCCGGAAATCTGCGTCGGCAGACTTGCCAGCGGCACGAGCGCGTCCATGAATTCGGGATGCATTTCGCCCCAAAGCCACGTGTGCATTCCGCCCATCGAAGTGCCCATGACCAGCCGCAGATGATTCACCTTCAGCCCTTCGGTCAGGAGGCGATACTGGGCTTCAACCATGTCCGGGTAGCCGTAGTTTGGAAACTTCGCGCGCAGCCCATCGCTCGGCTTGCTGGATTTTCCATGACCAATGTTGTCCGGAATAACCAGGAAATATCGTGTCACGTCGAGCGGCTGGCCCTTGCCGTAAAGTTCATTGGCAAATTCCGGACGAAGAAACTGCGCGCTGCTGCCGGTCGTGCCATGGAGGATGATTACGGCGTTGCGGACAACACCTTTGGCATCGCGTTCTGGTTTGCCGAAAGTCAAACAGTGGATGCGCAACTCGGGTAGTGCCTGGCCAGAGCGAAAATGAAAATCGTGGATGACAAAATCATTTTCCACCGGCGGCGGAAAACTGGCAGCCGTCCCGCACAAGCCAACCGTGAAAAAAAACAGCGCGAGCGAGGCCGGCATTTTTTTCAAACGGCTTGTGAGATGGCGCAAGATCGCGGGCTTCATGGTTTGTAGCGCCAGTCCACGTGACCATCGTAAGCCATCGTTTCTTTCACAAGCGCGAACAAGTCCGGGTCATAGTCCTTCAACAACTCGCGCGTGGCGATTGGGTGCGGAGCGTCGTTCGGCGCGGCGTCCTGGCCCAGCGCGTCGAAATAGGCCAGCACGCCTTCGGCCCAGTATTCAACTCGGTCCTGGACGGCAGCGGTGCCTTTCCATTTATTGTTGGCCATCGCGGCGTCGTAAAGTTGCTTCAGTTTTTCGTCAAACTGAACATCCAAGCGTTTGACGTGAAGCTCGTATTGTTGCACATCGCGTCCGCGATTGTTCCAGTTCGGATCCACGGGCCGCGTGCCGCAAACTTGATACAGCGCCCTGGCAAATTCGCGGATGGTTTGGCATGCGCCCACGCCCGGATCGTTCGGATTTCCCATCACGTTTTCCTCGGCGACGACCAGAAGCTTTTTGTCGGGCACGTATTCCGCAAACCGCGCGCTGAGGTCAAAGTTCGTGATGCTCAAGTTTTTGAACTCCGGCAGATCGGACAATTTTTCGTCGCGGCCCAGCACGACAAGTTTTGCGCCGTCGGCGATAAGCGCCTTCAAGATGTCATGGCGGTAGGCGAACATTTTACGGATCGTGTCGTTGGCCTTGAGCATCGCCGCGTCGCTTGCGCGCCGTCCGATGACAGGGAATTCGCGCGCCCAGGTGAACTTGGTGTAGTAGGGATCAATTTTGAACTGCGCGGGCGGCGCGATGACGTTCGGCAGTTTTTGCAGCCAGTGATAACGCCAGTCTTGTCCGGGACTCAAATTGAAAGTCGTCCGCACCAGTTCGTAGCCGACCGGGTCGTAAACTTTCAATTGTTCGCGCGTGCCGATGGAGCTGTGATTCCAGTTGTTGAAACGATAATTGTCGAAGTAGGCTTGCGAAATCTCGGCCCAGTATTCGGCCTGATTCGAGCCGGCGTAAGCCAGTTTCCAAAGCCCCTTGTTCACGGCGTTTTGGTAAGTCTGGCGCAACCGCTGCCGCCAAGTCGGATCAATCCGGCCCAACGCGGCGTCAATCGTGTGGCAAAATTCATGCACACCGATGCTTTCGTCGTCATACCGGTCAATGGGCAGGCACAACAGATTTTCCTCGCCGAAACTCGTGACGCCCAATCCGCCGGTGCCGCGCACGCGTTCGTTTTGGTAGGCCGGATTTGGAGCGCGCCGATATTCGGGCATGTCGGTGTAAACCTGGTCTTTGCCGATGATGATGAGCCGCGTGCCGTTCGTGGCCATCGTCTGGAGAACATCCGGCCGGCCCGCGAGCAAATGTGTGACGATGTAATAAGTTCGTTGCAGCGCAAAGTCGTCCACCTCGCCGGAGGCCACGACGGGCATACCTTTGACGTCAATGTATTTTTTGTAAAACTTCCGAGCGACTTCGCGGTCGGTTTCCCTGACTGAAAGGAAAAATTTCTCCGGCGGCGCGGTCACCGGCGGATATTCTATCTTTTCGGCGGAGTCGGTGTGCGCTGGCGGCGGTGTCCGGCAACCCGCCAGCAAAGCGGCGCACGCGACAAGAGCGATGATTTTTTTTGAAAGTTTCATGTGTCAGCCTCCGTTTCATTTTAACCATCCGACAACTCAATCCACGTCGCGCTGCGCTTCAGCGGAATGGCAAAGGCGTCGCGTTCCTTGGCAAGCTTCTCGCGCGGATGATATTTTCCAACGCCTTCAATTTTCGCCGGCTGTTCAATGCGCAGCAGCGCCTGCGGCGTGAATTGCGAAGCGGGCGAAAGTGCCACACGAACCGCGTGAGTCTTGCCGTTCACTTCCACGCTATCGAACGTGCCGGCGTCCAACGTCAGCCAGAGTCCGAGCGGCGCGAGATAAATTCGCTGACGAAAGGAATCGAGCGGCTGCACCTTCACCCAGTCGCCGCTGACCTTCACGTTGCCGCCAAACGCGACCCAGCCGAACTCGGGATGATTCACAACGTATGTGGCGGTGTTGAGCGCGTGGCCGAAAAAGTTCGGGCCGTAGTCGCCGCTGTAAGTGTCCCATCGCATCAGCGACGGCGACGAGTGAAACGCGGCGGCGGCGAAGCCGTCCGGATCAATGTTCGAGAGCGCGCCCATCGCGCCGCCGTAGCCGACGCGCAGCAAATAAAAATCATCGGGATGCTCGCGATAAGCGGCGAGCACGGGAATGGCGTTGATGCCGGAACCGTAGTGATGAATCTGGCGTTCGAGTTGTCCGCCCGGCGCGGCGCCGTAGTAAAAATCCCAATAGCGACGGGCGTTTCCGTTGTAGCCCCAGTTCGGCACCGTCGGCATGTAACCGAGAATGGAGTCGAGCGAAACTTCGCTTTTGTCGTCGTAGCCGAAGAATTTCGTCCAGGCATAAACCTCCTCCTGACCGGTTGAATCCCACGCCATTTCGCTGCCGAACGGATACGCGCGGCCCTTCCAGACATCGGCGCGCGCTTTCATTGCAGATTCCAACTCGATGGCCTTCTCCGTCCAATTTTCGCGTTTCAAATCTTTCACGAGCAGGACGAAGATGTCGCCTTCCATCAAACCGGTGTCAATGTAGCCGACGAGCGGGTCGCCGTTGTCTCCGCGTTTGGAAAGAAACTTCGTCGTCTGGTAAGCTTGCTCCAGATACCAATCCCAGGGATGATTTGTGACGAGGCTGGGATGATTCCGCGCGAGGCGATACATCGTCCAATACGCCGCGACCACGTGCGGATAATTGTAGGCGCGGTCAATCCGCTCCGAGTCGCGTTTGCTCCAACTCGTCCAGCCGCCGTAGCGAATGTTTGGATCATAATAATTCGGAAAGGCGTTTGTGTCATAGTAAAACAAACTCTTGCGCACGCCGTATTGCCACGGGCCGTCCTTGTATTGAATGCCGCCCCAAAGCACGCCATCCACGAACTGCCCGAGTTTTTCGACCTCTTCCTTTTTCGGTTCGCCGAATTCTTTCATCGCGGCGGCGACCCACGAACCGGAACCGCCTTCGTCCTGCAACCCGGCAATCCAGGCGCGTGCATCCTGTGTAACGATTCGATTGTGGCCTCGATCATAAGTCATCACCGACGGCGCGCGGTGAAACGGATCGTTCGTGTCGGTGAACCATTGTTTGGTGAACAGAAAATTTCCCAAGTCGGCGACGGCTTGCGGTTCGGGTTTGATCACGTCGTAGCTGATCGTTTGCACGACGCTGTCGTCGTAAGTCACGGTGAGCCGCGCGCGGCCCCATCTTTTGCCACGCAAAGTGTAAGCTTTCCAGCCGTTTTTGGTCGGCTTGTCTTTGCCGATCGAGATTGCGCCAGCAGGTTCGACGCTTACCGATTTGACCTTGCTCGCGTAATTCAAAAAGAGCCGCGCGTCCAAATTCATCGGCAGGATGTAGCCTGGAATTCCGATGGCAACCGGGCAATTGTTCGCGGCAAGCGTTTTGTCAATGTCACGGATTTCCGGCGCAACAAGAAATTTCACGCCGACCGTTTTCGTCGCGCCGGGTGCGAGCGTTTCGGAAGTCGGCGCATTCCACGGCTGCGCGTTTTTCCATTCGTTCTCCGCATACGCCTCGCTGTGAACCATCCACTCGTAAAATCCCTCAAACGTCTGGCTGCGCGGCGTGCGGTCGTCCAGCAGCGGATTGTAAGCTTCGAGCGGAGTCCGGCCTTCCTCAACCACCACGAGCGCCGGGCCGTGACCGTTCAGCCGCGTGACTTGAATGTAGCCGGCGTCCATGCAAATCGCCGGATCGGAAAAGGAACAGATCGTGTGTGCCTGATTGAGCGTGCGCGGACGATTGCGGGTGAAGTCGGTGATCAGATTATTGAAAATCATCGGGATGCCGAGCGCGCCGATTTGCACGGGCGATGCCGATTTGTTTTTCAACTCAAACTTCAACGCGAGCTTGCCATTGTCGAGATGCCATTTGCGCACAACTTGAATTGGACAATCCTCCGGCAGCGTCGGCGTCAAATCGGCTGCGGCGAGGATTTCACCTCCAGCCGGTAGCGCATTCACCGGCTGGCGCGCGGCGGCGGTGGAAAAACTTTTCCAATCGTCGTTCGTGTTTTGGCGCAGGCGAAACGTCAGATCGCCGAGGTGATAATTTCGGTCGCCCGCACGAACGCTGAGTTGGTCCGCGGGAGTGAAATCAAAACCGCCAACGCCCTTCGGTTGCAGTGCCGCGAGCGTCTGCGAAGCTTTCACGAGTTTCAAATTAAAATCCGGCGTTTCGAGTTCAATGAATCCCTGATCAAGACCCAGCGTCGGCGGGCCGCTGTTTTGCGGCGAACGTCCGCGTCGGCCGGCTTGATTCTGGTTTTGTTGCGGTTGGTTGGTTTGAGCTGGTTGATTCGTGTGCGCCGCGCCCACCTGCATTGGACCGCTTTGTTCTGGGACGGCCGGTTGTTGAGCAGTCGCCCGCCACGGCAAAAAGGCCAACGACGCGACAGCTAGAATACAAACAGCGGCTTTATTCATTGCAAAAAATTTCAACCTCCGTTTGAATTTCGATCCGGCGGTTCCTGGCCGAGCAAATTATGCACGAAGAAATCCTGCGTGCGCCGCTGCGTGACCGGGCTGGCCGCGCCGTGATTCGCGCCGGGCACAACCAGCAGATCGAAATCCTTCTTCGCCTTGATCAGCGCATCCACGAACCGCATCGTGGATTCGGTCGGGACGTTGTCGTCCATTTCGCCAACGATGAGAAATAATTTACCGCGCAACTTGTCGGCGTTGTCAATGTTCGAGCACTGCGAATACCAGTTGTCCGCATCCTTGCTCCAGATTTTGTCCGGCGGCAGGTAGCCCATCCATTGCTCGTTCCACGACGCCTTGTCGAGGCGGTTGTCGTGGCAGCCGGAATTGGCGACGGCGACCCTGTAAAACTCGGGATGAAACAAAACCGCGGCGGCGGCGTTCTGTCCGCCGGCGGACGTGCCGAAAATTCCGACGCGCGAGGTGTCCATGTAAGGATATTTCGCGGCGGCGGCTTTGATCCACGCAATGCGATCCGGAAAACCGGCGTCCGCGAGATTGTGCCAGCAGACATCGTGAAAGGCCTTCGAGCGGAAGGCCGTGCCCATTGCGTCGCATTGCACGAGGATGAATCCCGCCTCGGTGT
>ODAK010008216.1_pt1 | contig 10461 bp, 12 predicted proteins | sample 1539591 | NCBI WGS metagenome assembly ODAK01 (sample SAMEA3539303, study PRJEB22396) | soil metagenome | biome: tundra; feature: field; material: soil | place: USA | collected 2010-05 | depth 0.15 m | reverse complement strand
TCGATCGTCCTCGAAAGCCGCCGGAGCGGCGGCTCTTTGGGAATATCTTCGGGGGTGTGGGATGCCTGAAATTTTAACCGGACAGCCGTGGGGTCAGGCCCGAGCATGACGATGAAAAGCATGTCGTGCGGCAATAGTGGCTTAACCCATCTTTAGCACTTTTTTCGCATTTAACGTAACGAACTTCGAAAAAACGGCGGAAATGGCCGGCATATTTCCGAAAAACGCTTGTAGTGCCATAATATATTATTGGCCTATTGACTTTTACCCAAGCCGTGTGGACCTTCCAACGGTATCCGAAGAGGGGGCCGAAAACGTGCCCAATCAGCCTTTACGACGCGAATGTAGTGCCACACGGGATTTTTTCGACTCGCAAGATATTGATAAGGCGGGGTATTTTGAGAGGGCTGCTAAAGATGGGTTAACCTGGTCTTTTCATCACCGGCATCGTGAAGACCGTCGGACTCACCCACCCAACGCCCGCTTTGCCACACTGGTCAGGTAACCGGACGCGGCCGGCAGGATCGCATCATTAAAATCATAATTTGAATTATGCAGTTCGCGGCCGCCGTCCGATGGCCCGTTGCCAACCCAGGCGAACGTGCCTGGCCGATGCGCGAGGTACCAGGCGAAGTCCTCACCCGTCATCGCGGGTGCCATGTCTCGCCGCAGCGGAATGCCCGCCGCCTGGATGGCCTCGGCCGCGAGGTCTCGCTCGGCGGGCGTGTTTGTCGTCACCGGATTGCCGCGCAATTGCTCGACATCGATTTTCACACCGAAGGTTTGCGCGACGCCGGCCGCGACCCGCTCGACCGCTGCTTCCATGTCGTCGCGCACATTTTCTTTCAGTGCGCGCATCGTGCCGCGCATCAATGCTTCGCCCGGAATTTGGTTCGCGGCGCTGCCACACTGCAGAATCCCGATCGTGATCACGGCGGAATCCAGCGGATCGACATTCCGCGACACGATCGTTTGCAGCGCCAGCAGCAGATGCGCCGCCGCCACCATTGGATCCTTCGTCAAATGCGGCAACGCGGCGTGTCCCGAGTGGCCTTTGATCGTGAAGACCACCCGGCCACCCGAGGCCATGACCGGTCCGTCATGCACCGCGACGGTACCGGCTTCCAGGCCCGGCCAGTTGTGGTAGCCGAAGATCCGCTCCATCGGAAACCGCTCGAACAATCCGTCGGCGATCATCGACTTCGCGCCGCCGCCGCCCTCCTCGGCGGGCTGAAACACGAATTGCACCGTGCCGGTCCAGGATGGATCGCCTGCCAGCATCGCCGCCGCGCCCAACAGCGAAACGGTATGCCCGTCGTGCCCGCATGCGTGCATAACGCCAGACTTACGCGACGCGTGGGTAACGCCTGACGTCTCCAGGATCGGCAACGCGTCCATATCCGCCCGCAGACCAACGGAACGGTTCGAGTTGCCTCGACGCAACGTAGCTACCACGCCATGTCCGCCGACGTCGGCGACAAAGGGCACGCCGAGTTCACCCAGTCTCGCCTGCACGAAGGCCGACGTTTCCTTTTCATGCAAGGTCAGTTCCGGATTGGCGTGCAAATGACGGCGCCATTCCGTCAACTTCTCATGCAGGGAGCGGTCCATCAGCCATTTACCTTCCGAATGATCTCGGCCCATTGATCGAGGATTGGCAAAATCGCCGATGCCTTGTCCGATTCCAGGCTACAGGACACCCGATTCACACCGACGTCCTGATATTGCCTGATCAGGTCGACATCCGGCTTTTGCCCGCCAATGGAAATTTCCAGCGAGGCCGGATCACGGCCATTCTCGGCGGCCATTTGGCGGAACCGAGGAATCAGCTCAATCAACGGCGCTTTGGCGTATTCGGTGACCTGCGGCATCCAGCCATCGCCGTAGCGCACCGCCCGCCGCGCCGAATACGGGAATGCCCCACCCACCAGGATCGGCGGATATGGCTTCTGCACCGGTTTCGGCCACGTCATCATCGGATCGAAATTAACGAATTCGCCGTGATACTCGGCCTCGCTCTGGGTCCAGATGGCTTTCATCGCCTCGATCCGTTCCCGCGCCAGTTTATGCCGGCTGGCGAAGACGGTACCGTGATTCTCCATCTCATCCTGGTTCCAGCCATTGCCCACACCGAACACGAACCGTCCGCCGGAGATCTGGTCGATCGAGGCCACCGATTTCGCGGTCTGGATTGGATCGCGTTGCGCGATCAGACACACCCCGGTGCCGATCTTCAGCGTTTTCGTCGCCATCGCCGCCGCGGTCAGCGTCACGAACGGATCCATCACGTCATAGTATCGTTTCGGCAAATCACCGCCCATGATGAACGGCGTCTTGCGTGAGACCGGAATATGGGAGTGCTCCGGAGCCCAGACGATATCGAAGCCACGCTGCTCCAGCGCGACGGCCAGTTCCGCCGGTGCCATGGAATAGTCCGTGAAGAACATCGATGCGCCAAATTTCATGACAGTCTCCTACCGTTTGTCACTTACACGGAAACCGCTCGCCAAAAAATTTAAACAGACCGTCCAGCACCGGCATGTCGCGATTCGCCGGCACGGCCCGTGCCCACGCCACGAACTCCCTCATCGTGTCGGCCCGCCTGGTTCCGGCAGTAAGGCAAAATGGCTTCTTATCCCCGGAGACATACAACCGTCCATCAACCGCGCCCTGTGCGAACCCATGGCAGAAATTGATCTTGGCATCAGCGCCAGGAGCACTCGGATCGGCCGCGCACAATGCGGCCAGATCGCCGGCGGTGCGGGCCTGCAAAACAATCGGCTGCGCAGCCCAGACTGAGCCGCTCAGCAACCCCAAAGTACAAACCGCGAGAAAGAATTGCTTCATCGACCACTCCCATTCGACACATCGCCACGCCAGCGCCGCCACCCGTCCGCGCGCAGCTCGCACGCTGGGCATTTACCACAACCGTACCCCCATTCGTGCAACCGCGAGCGATCGCCAAGGTAGCAACTATGCGTTTCCACGCGGATCGTTTCCACCAGGGCGTCACCTCCCAGGGAAAGCGCCAGTTCCCAGGTGGCCGCCTTGTCCCTCCACATCAAGGGGGTTTCCAGAATGAAGCGCCGGTTCATCCCCAGGTTGAGCGCCAGTTGCATTGCCTTGACGGTGTCGTCTCGGCAGTCGGGGTAGCCGGAATAGTCGGTCTCGCACATCCCGGCGACGATGCGGCGTATCCCGCGGCGAAACGCGAGCGCGGCGGCGCAGGTCAGGAACAGCAGGTTACGCCCAGGAACGAAGGTATTGGGCAATCCTTCTTCGGTCATGGCGATCGTCGCCTCGGTGGTCAGCGCGGTCGTCCCCAGGCCGGCGATGGTCGCGGTCAGATCGACAATGTGGTCGGGGCCCAGGGACGGTGAGGCGAGCGCGGCCCGGACCGGTTCCCGGCACGTCATCTCGACCGCGTGCCGCTGGCCATAGCGAAAGCCGATCGTCTCCACATGAGCATGGCGTCGCAACGCCCATGCGAGACAGGTCGCCGAATCCTGGCCGCCTGAAAACAGAACCAGGGCGTGATCGGAACAGAGGGGCGGTGCCATGCGTCGATCATGGCAGTGATCGCTCGGCCGGTCACGCAATCAGCCCCAGCAGCGGAGCCGTGAAGCAGATTTTTGATATCTGGCGGAACGTTTGTGCTTCCGGTGGAGACGTCCGATCCGGTATCTCTCATGTCATGACATGCGGGCCCATCGACCATCGATCACGATTCCAGCCATGAGCCAAACTCGCTTACGTTTTGGCGAGTTTTCGTTGAAAGAGGACTGGTGGTCGGTCATTCTTGGTTTATGTATCGTTGGTATCGCTTACGTATTGTTCGCGTCGGGAGGCAGCCTGATCTGGGCTGCCGTGGCGCCTGAAACCTGGTCCTCAACGGCTGATCTGGGGGCTCAATTTGGCCGCGACTGGTTCCGCTATTTATTCCAGTTCCTCGCCATGCTTGGCCTTTTCACGTTGGCGGCATTGGCGATGGGACAGGAGATCACGGGCTTCGTGATCGGATTTGCCCTGGTCTATGTGCTGTCGCTGGCCGCGATGGTGATTGGGACATGGGACTACGTCCAGAGCTACAGTTTTGAGCCAGCCTTGATCGCGTTGGCCATTGGCGCCCTGATCGCCAACCTCCTGCCGTTGCCGGGCCGTTTGGCCGAAGCCTTCCGTGTCGAATTCTATATTAAAACCGGCATCGTGCTGTTGGGCGCCACACTCCCGATCACCCTGATCGTCTGGGCTGGACCGATCGCGGTCGTACAGGCGTCGATCGTATCGGTTGTTACATTCCTCGTGGTTTACTGGACGGCGCGGTTCCTTGAACTCGAGCGCAAACTGGCGGCGCTGCTCGCGGTGGGCGGCGCGGTTTGCGGCGTGTCGGCGGTGATCGCGGTCGCCGGTGCGATCCGCGCGCGGCGGGAGGACATGTCCATCGCGGTCGCGTCGGTCGTGTCGTGGTCGATCGTCATGATTGTCGTGCTGCCGCTGTTGGCGCGGGCCTGGTATTTGCCGGCGGGAGTCGGCGGAGCCTGGATCGGAACCTCGGAGTTCGCCGACGCGGCGGGCTTTGTCGCGGCCCATACCTATGGCGCTTTCGCGCGATCCCACGCGGTCACGGGAACCCCGGATCAGGCGATCTGGGCCTACACCTTGCTCAAGGTCGTGGGGCGGGACATCTGGATCGGCATCTGGGCGGTGATTTTATCGGTCGTGGCGATGACGCGATGGGAAGCGACCGGGATACGGACGCGGGTCAGCGCCCTGGACATCTGGCGGCGGTTTCCCAAGTTCATCCTCGGCCTGTTCGCTGCGTCGCTGCTCGCGACATTGGCCAGTCGCAGCCTTAGCTATGCGGACTTCGAGACCGTCGTGCGGCCCGCGTTCATCACGCCGCTGACCAATCTGCGCGTCTGGGTATTCAACTTCAGCTTCCTTAGTATTGGACTGACGACAAGGTGGCGCGGCTTCGCCCCCGCCAGCGGCAACGCATTCATCGCGTTCGCGACCGGTGTGGTGGTGAACCTCGTGCTGGGGTTCGTGCTGTCGGCGCTGGTGTTCCAATCGTACTGGGCTGATCTTCAGCGATGACCTGCGGCGATTGCGCGCATTTCGTCGATGAGCCGGCGCGGATCGAGGCGTTGATCCCCGGCCTGACCGCGTTGGGCTCGGCCCGCGCGTCGGTGCGCGCGGATGACGGCATTTGCGCCGTGCACGATCGCGTCGTCACCGCGCGCGATTGCTGCGACCGGTTCTCGCCCCGGCTCAGTCAGGGTCGGGGCCGACCCTGACCAACAGCTTGCCGAAATTCTGTCCGGTCAGGATCGCACCCAGCGCCGCCGGGGCATTGTTCAGCCCGTCATGCACGTCCTCCCGGTAAACCAGAGCACCATCGGCGACCAGCGGAGCGGCCAGCATGCGCCATTCGGTCAGCCGCTCGGGACGGTCGGAGACGATGAAGCCCTGGATCAGGACGCGCTTGCCGACGACGAAACCGAGATTGGGGCCTGGGGGGAATACGTGCTCGTTGTACTGCGACACCATCCCGCACATCGCCACGCGAGCGAACGGATTGAGCTGCTCGAACACCGCCGCCTGCACCTCGCCGCCGACATTTTCAAAATAGGCGTCGACGCCGTCCGGGCACTCCGCGCGGAGTTCCGCCCGCAGGTCGCGTGAGCGATGATCGACGCAGGCATCGAAGCCGAGGCTGTCCTGCACCCAGAGGCATTTTTCCGCCCCACCGGCGATGCCGACCACTCGGGCGCCCGCGCGTTTGGCGAGTTGGCCCGCGACGGAACCCACCGCGCCGGAAGCGGCCGAGACGACCACCGTCTCCCCCTGTTTCGGTTTGCAGATCTCGGTGATGCCGGCATAGGCGGTCGCGCCGGGCATTCCCAGCACACCGAGATACGCTGAAAGCGGCGCGCCATGGCGTTCGATCTTCACCAGGTGATCGCCCTTGGAGAGGTTGTGGGTCTGCCAACCGCGCGCGCCGACCGCGATATCGCCCACGGCGAAGCCGGGGTGATTGGAGGCGATGACCTCGCCCACGGTCTCGCCGGTCATGACCTCGCCGATCTGGATGGCGACGGCGTAGGTCTGCTCCTCCCGCAGCCGGCCGCGCATGTACGGGTCGATCGAGAGCCAGATCGTTCGGGTCACCACCTCTTCGGGGCCTGGGGACGGGATCGCGTCCTCCTGGAGTTCGAAGTCGGAGGCGTCCGGCTCGCCCCGCGGACGGCGCTTCAGGACAACCGAGCGCCGCGTGGCGGTATTCCCCGTGGGAGGGGTACTCATCACGCCGCCTCCGCTTTCAACACGAGACGGCCGGTGACTTTGCCGTCGCGCAACCGCATCAGCGCGCTGTCCGCCTGATTTTGCGGCACCGTCGCGACCGGCAATGCGCTCAGCGACCCCTCCTGGGCGAGTTTGATGAGCTCCCGCAGTTCCTTGGGATTGCCGACATAGGATCCCTGCACCGTCAAAGCGCGGATCGCCATGATGGGCAGCGGCAGCATCAGTTCGCCGCCGAACAGACCGACCTGGATCAACTTGCCGCCCTTGCGCAGCGCGCCAAACGCGAAACGCGCGGTCTGGGTGCCGTTCACCAGATCGATCACCGCCAGGACGGGGCCGCCCGCCGCCTCGATAATGCGTTTCGCGACGTCCGGACCGGTGCCGTCGACGACTTTATGAGCACCCGCTTGCAACGCGGTCTCGCGCTTCTCGGGACTGATATCGACCGAGATGATGTTCTGGTGTTTCAGCGCCAGCAAAACCTTGATGGCGTTCAGACCGAGGCCGCCGGCGCCGACCAGCACGATCGCCTCGTCCGGCGGGACCGGCATGGCCTTTTTGATCGCGGAATAAACCGTGATGCCGGAGCATGCGTAGGTCGCGGCGACCGCGGGATCGACTTTGCCCGGATCGATCAGATGCCGCGGATGCGGTGCGATGACATGGGTGCCGTAGCCGCCGTTCGCGTAGACACCCAGGCTGCGGGCGGCCTTGACGCACATGTTGTCTTCCTCGGCGAGGCAGGTTTCGCACGTGCCGCAGCCGAGCCAGGGGTAGACGATGCGGATATCGCCGACTTTGACTCCCTTGGCGTCGGGCCCCAGTTTGACGACGCGGCCGACGATTTCGTGCCCCATGGCGAGGGGCAGGGTCACGCCGCGGTCGGCCAATGACATCTTTTGGCCGCCGCCGACGTCGTAATAGCCCTCCCAGATGTGCAGGTCGGAGTGGCAGACGCCGCAGTAGGTGACCTCGACCAACACCTCGGTGCCCTTGGGCTCGGGGGTGGGGAGTTCGATTTCCTGAAGCGGCTTTCCGTTTTCGACGACGGCCCAGGCGCGCATGGTGGAGGTCTCCTGTTTGGCGTTGGGGGATGGATAGCGCGCGGTGGGGTGCGGTCAAGGGGATTGGGGCCAAGGGGGATGCGGCCACGCGGTGGGTCTGGACTTGCTCTGGGTGGGGCGCCTGGTTATAGGACCGGCTCCGCGCCGGGGCCGTAGCTCAGTTGGGAGAGCGCCTGAATGGCATTCAGGAGGTCAGGGGTTCGATTCCCCTCGGCTCCACCAGCGAAATCAACGGCTTAACCAAGGTTCCGGGTCTCCTCCCCCATCTCATGTCTCGCTAATGTCTCGCTGGGGAGTGAGACACGCGCCGTCGCCTGCCGCCGCGACTGGCGCGGACGGGGACGGGCGCCGCAGTGAGCCTCGATCTCTTTTGCGACGTCATCCAACTCGGCCAGCACATCCGCCAGAGGCACGGTCTGCCCGGAAGCCAGGTCCCGGTCACTCTGCTCCATGATCGCGCGAAGTTCGGACCAGCGCTGCATCGCCGGTGTGGAGTGGGCGGTTCGGTGCTCGTGCGGGTTGTCCATCAGGCTTCTCCTGACATCACAACAGCAGATGGCGCGGCGTTGGTCACCTTGGAAGAGTTTCAGGTCTTGTCACTCCCTGAAGGCTTCAGGGGCGAACGACATTCCCACCCCGTTGAACCCACCCCCATTTCCCGCCATACGCTAACCCAATGACCCCGTCGCCCAACCTCCAGCGCCTCGCCTTCTTCACCCGCCTGCTCGACGCCGCGCCCGCGGCCCAACGCTACCGCCTCGCCGCCGAGCAAATCGCCCATGCCGAGCGGTTCGGCTACGACGCCGCCTGGGTCGCCCAGCACCACTTCCACGAACACGAGGGCGGGCTGCCGTCGCCGTTCGTCTTCCTCGGCCACCTCGCCGCCCAAACGACAAGCATCCGCCTCGGCACCGGCATCATCACGCTGCCGCTGGAACTCCCGGTGCGCGTGGCCGAGGACGCCATCGTGCTCGACCTGATCAGCAACGGCCGATTGGAACTCGGCGTCGGCAATGGCGGCAATCCAACCGCCTTCGCGGGGTTCGAACTCAACAACGAACACCGCGACGAACTCTTCGTGCACAATCTGGCGCGGCTCAAAACCGCCCTGAAAGGCGAGCAAATCCCCGGCGGCGACACGCTGTATCCAAAACAGCCCGACCTCATCGAACGCATCTGGCAGGCCACGTTCTCCGTCTCCGGCGGCGCCCGGGCCGGTCTCGCCGGCGATGGGTTGATGCTGTCGCGCACCCAGCCGCGCCCGCCTGAGACTCCGCACGCGACGCTGGCCGAAATACAGGACCCGATCATCGACGCCTATCTCGCCGCCCTGCCGCCGGGCCGGGCGCCGCGCATCGTCGGCTCCCGCAGTGTGTTCGTCGCTGAGACCCGCGCCGAGGCCCTCCGCCTCGCCGATCTGGGCTTGCGCAAAGCCGTCAGCCGTTTCCTCGAAAGAGGCCACCGCCCGCCCGGCGACACGCTCGCCGACCTCATCCGCGCGTTCGACGTCCATGTCGGCACGCCGGAGGACGTGATCGCCTCACTGCGGGCCGACAAGACACTCCAGCGGGTCACCGATCTCGCCGTGCAGGTGCACTCGATTGACCCGCCGCATCCCTGGATCCTACGGTCGATCGAACTGGTGGCGCGGGAAGTCGCGCCCGCGTTCGGCTGGCGGCCAACAAGCGGCCAACCCCAGCGCGCCGAGGCGGAGAGCGTCGCATGACCAACCCGGACATCATCGACACACTGGCTGGCATCAAGCCGGACTCGCCGCTGGCGGCGATCCGCGACCGCAAGCCGGTGACGCGCCAGCACGCGCAGGCCAGCTATCGCGCGCTGTTTGAACCGGCCGAGCCGGGGGATGTCACGCTACAAGAACGTTTCGCCGCGGCCACCTTCGTCGCCGGCCTGCACGCGCAAGACGAAGCCGCCGCGTTCTACGCCGCCGGCCTGTCGCGCACCGCGCCGCCCGAGGCCTTCGTCGCGGCACTATCGGCGGAAATCGCCCGAGGCCGCGCCACCGGCCCCTATGGCGCCTACCCCAAAGGCCCGCTAACCAAAGAGGACGTCGCCGGCCCGATTTACGCCGTGGCCAATCGCGAGGCACTCGGCGCCAGGCTGACCGCCGCACTGGAACACGTGCATCTGCTGGTCTTCCATCCGCGCGATGCCAGCCCGGAGGCGCTCCAGCGGCTGCTCGACGCCGGCTGGTCCAACACCGGCATTGTCGCTCTGTCGCAGCTGGTCGCCTTCCTCGCCTTCCAGATCCGCGCCGCCGCCGGAATGCGGACCCTGGCCGCGACCCGGAGTGTCCCATGACCGAAACCGTCATCCTCCATCCGGACAACCACGAGCCGACGGAATTCACCCTGGCGCCGCTGGACTGGCTGCCGTGGCTGACCCCACTCGCCGAGGACGCGCTGACCGAGCGGCAGCATGCCAGTCTCGTCGATGCCGCACGGTCCAAATCGGCCTACTTCCGCCTGCTGGCGCGCGACCCGGATATCCTGGAGGCGCGGACCCGCACCGATAAGGACATCTTCTACAACACCAGCTCCGGCCTGCCGCGCGCCGAGCGCGAACTGGCGGCGGCGGCGACCTCGCGCCACAATGGGTGCATCTACTGCGCCTCGGTGCATGCCCGTCACGCCATCACGTATTCGAAGCGGGCCGAGGACGTGAAGCGCTTGCTCGATGTCGGTGTCGGCGCCGATCTGGGCGAGCGGTGGAACGCGATTGTCGCCGCCTCGGTGGCGCTCGCGGCGACCCCGATCGCGTTCAGCCCAGAGCATGTCACGCGGCTGCGCGCGGCGGGACTGCACGACGCGGACATTGTCGACGTCATCAACTGCGCGGCCTTCTTCAACTGGGCCAACCGGTTGATGCTGTCACTGGGTGAGCCCGCCGCCGTCGCGCGATAGTGGGGGTCACCACACGATTTGTCCAACATCGCACGCTAAGCTGAAATGTCAATGAAATCAACTCAATACACACTTGGACGTTTGCGCGTCGCATCGGCTTCTGGGGGCGAATCAACGGCATTTCCTGTTCCGGGGTCCGGGGAGCAATGGAACAAAGAACCGACGTA